>Ga0078972_1001995_pt1 | contig 71137 bp, 66 predicted proteins | sample YelNatPaOPGAMG01_FD_67568 | JGI IMG/M metagenome (GOLD analysis project Ga0078972, IMG submission 67568) | Hot spring thermophilic microbial communities from Obsidian Pool, Yellowstone National Park, USA - OP-RAMG-01 (SPADES assembly) (version 2) | ecosystem: Environmental > Aquatic > Thermal... | reverse complement strand
GTGAAGAGCGAACCAATACCAATGACCCCTTTGCCGTCTCGGCAAATGCCTCAATCCCGCCCGGCACCACCATCCCCTGCACCCTGTTTGTTACCGGCGACAGCGCAGACTACGCAACCAAAATTCGCATCAGCCTGATAATCGGTGAACCACCAGTTCCCGGGCAGCTCCTGATGACCCATGACACCGGCTATTGCAAACTAACCGTTTCCTGTCAGGGTTCAATCGGATTTGACCTTCCGGATGGCTCCGGTTCTGGCTTCTGCTATCCTAAAACCGCTGCCACCGCGCTCTACTACGCCAGCTTTGCAATCGGCAACTCCGCTACCTATGTTGCTGACCACCACTACGGCAACCCGGCTTCAGGCTCCCCGAACTCCGACCTCAGACCGGTTGACAGTTTAAGACCGGTAACTCCGCCAGAAATCGGTGACGAACACTTCCGTGGTTCCTACTCCGATGCTGGTCATCCCACTCCCAAAAACCTCAAAATCACCCAGAACACCTATATGAGTGCAAACCCGGCATACGACGATTTTGTAGTTATGGTTTTTGACATCACCAACCAGGGCTCAACTCCGGTCAATGGGCTTTATGCCGGTATCTTCTCGGACTTTGACATCGGCTCCTCCTCCACCTCCAACACCCTGTTTTCTGACACCATTCGCCGGTTCACCTATATGCGTCAATCCTCAAGCGCTAACCCCACCGTCGGCGTCAAAATCCTTGCACCCCAGACCTATGCCAACCTCTCCGGTGTTGACCATGCAATTTATGTCTATCCGGATTCGGCAATGACTGACAATATGAAATGGCGCTTCCTCAACGGCACAATTGTCCAGCGCAACTCCAACCGGGCATACGACTGGTCAGTTCTCGTTTCATCCGGACCATTTGACCTGGCGGCTGGTGCAACCTACCGCTTTGCGGTTGCCTTTGTCGGCGGGGCGGATGAAAATACTGCCCGCACAAATGCTGACAGTGCCCAATCCTGGTTTGACCGCAACGTAGGGATTACCGAACCTCAGTCCACACCCAGCCCGGCAACCCCGCTTCTCGCCATCTCTCCCAACCCCTTCAACCGCAACCTCACAATCCGGTTCCAGAGCCCGGCAGCCCAGTCAGTCCGTCTCACCCTCCACGACATCACCGGCAGAACCATCGCCACCATCTATGAAGGCACTGCTCAACCCGGGCAAAACCAGTTCCACTGGGCACCAAAGAACCTGACTCAAGGAGTATACTTCATCCGCCTCCACACCTCAGACCTGAATACAACTGAACGGGCAATATTAGTCCGATAGACCGAGCCTGACTTAATAAAGGTCGGGGTCAGACATCTGACCCCGACCTTCCTGTTTATCCCGAATACAAACTAACACCCAGCCCTACCACCAGCCCCACAACCGCACCAGGGGGAGCCCGGGGCTAGCCCCCCTTGACCACCCTGAAATTAATCCCAACAACGCAACTCTATGTAAATTTGTAACTTATTCAACACTCTCATCTCTAAAAACAGAAGGCAAAGCCCGATACCTGAAATACGCTATCATCACCCCCTATCAGAACAAATGGCAATTATCCGACTCCCCCATTGTGCTCTGCCATAGCAAATGCCGCCCCGTCCCCACCCCGTCATTGCGAGGCACCGTTGCCTTTCCCCTCAGATAGCTACGAAGCAATCTCAAAGCGATAACACCAAGAGCACTCGCCTGCCACGGGTAGTTGCAAACCTTGGTGTCTAAAATGGCAAAGCAAGTTGGCAACTACTTTTGCATATTTTGCTTTCAATACCTGTTTTGTTTAAAGCAGTGTATATGCAACAGGCTGTTAAAAGGAGAAGTGCCGGTGGATAATAAAATAGTTTAAGTAGTTATTTTAACTTCTTGAAAATTTATATTGTTATCCGCAAGTTGCCAACCAATTTCCAATGCTTTTGTGTTTATTTCCTGATATTGTTTGGGGACACGGCTGAGGGTTGCTTTTATAAGTGAGTCAAGGCTGACCAGACCGGTTATGCGCGCAACCGCACCAAGGGTGAGGATATTGGTAAAAAGTTCCCTGCCAAGTTGTTCCCGCGCGGTTCGGGCAAGCGGAAGACAGAGTGTGCGCATATGGGGACATTCGCGGACATAGAAGTCGTCAATCAGTGCCCAGCCCCGGGTTTTGAGGTCGGGCAGGTATTTGTTTATTGCGGGCTGGCTTAATCCAACCAGAAGGTCAAGTTTGCGGCATTTAGGATAAAGTATCGGCTGATCTGAAATTATGACATCGGCGCGGGAAGCTCCGCCCCGGGCTTCAGGTCCATAACTCTGGGTCTGAACCGCATACCAGTTTTCGTAAACACCCGCAGCTTCAGCAAGGATTACGCTTGCCAGGATTACACCCTGGCCACCAGTGCCGGCGAGCCGAATCTCAATTTTTTTCATTTCTTCGCCCTTTCCCGAACCGATTCGTAAAGTTGGGTATAAGGCGGGACCCCTTCCTGGTCGTGAAGCACCCCGATGACAAATTTATCCTTTACTGACCAGGGGTCGGAAACTTTGCTGACATCAATTGAGCGGCTCTTTAACCAATCAAGCATTTTAACCGCATCGCCGATGCCCTGGTATCTACCATAAAAGGTCGGACACTGGCTGATCACCTCAACCACACTGAAACCCGGTTTGTTCAGGGCAAGTTCAATCATTTTTTTTAGATGAAGGACATGGTAGGTGGTACTCCGGGAGACAAATATTGCCCCGGCTGCTTTGGCAATAAAACAGACGTCAAAACTGCGCTCAACATTGCCGAAGGGCGCAGTTGAGGCTTTTTCGTGAGTCGGGGTCGTTGGGGAATACTGACCACCGGTCATTCCATAGGTAAAATTATTAACTACAATCACCGTGATATCAAGATTACGGCGCGCGGTATGAATGAAATGGTTGCCGCCGATTGCCATTATGTCACCGTCACCACCAATAACCACAACCTTTAAGTGGGGTTTAGCGAGTTTTACTCCGGTCGCCGCCGGTAATGCCCTGCCATGCAGGGTGTGAAATGTATCGCAGTCCAGATATCCCGGAACTCGTGATGAGCAGCCGATGCCAGAAATAACACAGAGTTCGTCCTGGTTGATGTTTAAGTCAATAAACGCCCGAACCATCGTCCCCATAATCGTACCGATTCCGCAGCCCGGGCAGAGGATATGGGGAAAACGTTCGTCCAGGCGGAAAAAGTTTAAAAACCGGTCTTCAGTTATTTCAATCATAGTGCGTCAACAATCTCCTCCGGGGTTAACATCTCGCCATCATATCGTTGAACCGAAACCACCGGGACGTGCAGGTTTACGGTTCTTTCTACTTCCCGGTAAAGCTGTCCCTGGTTCATCTCCGGCACAATTACCCGGCGGGCACTGCGCAGCAGTCCAATCAACCGTTCAGTAGGAAAGGGCCAGATTATTCTGAGCCGGACAATGCCGACCCGCCGTCCGGTTCTTTGTTCTACCTGATGTTTCGCCTCCATTGCCGAGCGTGCCGCACTTCCATAGCAGACAATCACCGTCTCTGAACCAAGGTCTTTGTAATCTAAATCCCAGAGCCAGTTGCGATTTTTCTCAATTTTGGCACGCAGACGGTCCAGGTTCCATTTGATAATCTCCGGTTCATCGGTTGGAAAACCGTCTTTGCGATGGGTTAAGCCGGTTAAATGAATCCGATAACCTTCACCAAAGCTGGCAATTGCGGAGTCGTAATTTGTGGCGTCGTCGTAATGGCAATAGTCTTCAGGTGCCTGTTTGGGTTTTTCGGGTTGCCACAATTTGACTTCGGCGGGCAGTTCCACCACTTCCCGCATATGACCAACAATCTCATCCATCAAAATGATCACCGGCAGTCGGAGTCGTTCAGAAATATTTACTGCTGACACTGTTAATTCAAAGCATTCGGCAACACTCCAGGGACAGAGGGCAACAATTGGGTGGTCGCCATGGGTCCCATACCTTGCCTGCATTACATCTGCCTGAGAGGTCCGGGTCGGCGTTCCGGTGGCAGGCCCGCCGCGCATCACATTCACAATGATGCAGGGCAGTTCTGCCATCACCGAATAGCCAATGCCTTCCTGCATCAGGGAAAATCCTGGACCTGAGGTCGCGGTCATTGCCTTGAGTCCGGCCGCGGTGGCACCATTCATACAGCAGATTGAGCCGATTTCATCTTCCATCTGAATGAATGTACCGCCAACCTTTGGGAGTTCCCGGGCAAGGTATTCAGCAATCTCGGTGGACGGAGTGATTGGATAACCGGCAAAAAAACGAACTCCGGCGCGAATCGCACCGATTGCACAGGCTTCGTTACCGGAGAGAAATTGCCTCATTTCTGCTCGCCTTTCTGGACAAAGATTGCCAGGTCCGGACATCGTAACTCACACATCCGGCAGGCGATGCATTTTTCCGGATGCAAAACCGTTACCCGGAAGCGCTCAGACAGTCCGAGGGTCTGGGTCGGACAGAACTCCACGCAAATCCGACAGCCTTTGCAGAATTGGGGGATAATCCGGAACCGATGTCCTTTGGGAGTAACAACTTCTATCGGCGCTTCCAGTAGAAATTTCTTCATCGTGTTAGTACGGAGAACTTAATCCCTTTTGCTTCCAGATGTCAAAAATCTGGCGGCATTCATCAGCATAAAATTCGGTGATGATGTCAATCGATTTGGGATTGAGTTTGTTTAACATTTCGGCGGGAATCGGTAATTCGTTGAAGCCAGCATTACGCGCATCCTCAATCCGGGCGCCAAAGATAATCCGGGAAATTTTTGCCCAGTGCGCTGCCGAATAACACATTGGACAGGGTTCACAGGTACAGAACATCTCCACCCCGGAAAGGTCAATCGTTCCGAGCTGAGCACAGGCAAGCCGGATGGCGTTAATCTCGGCATGGGCAATCGGGTCTCGGGCCTGCCAGACGGTATTGTGGGCGCGGGCGATGAGCTTACCATCTTTTATCAGGACGCAACCAAATGGCGCCTGCCCCTGCTCAATGCCTTTAAGCGCTTCGTCAATGGCGAGTTGCATTGCCTGTTTGTAGTCTTTCATCTGTCCAGAATAATATTTATACCGGGATAAGGTTGGCTGTCAAACTATTCAGGCGTGGGGCAAACAATCATTTTCCGGATTTAGTCTGGAATTTGCGCAGCGCCTTTTTTAGCCAGTTGATCCAGCTGTCCATTCCGACACCGGTGCGGGCTGAAACGAGAAATATCGGTACCCGGGGCTTGAGTTTACGAACTGAACTGGTGAACTGGTCTAAATTGAAGTCTACAAAGGGAAGCAGGTCAATTTTATTGACAATAATTACATCCGATTTTGAGAACATTAACGGGTATTTTGCCGGTTTGTCACTGCCTTCAGGCGTGGAGACAATCGTAATGTTGTAATGTGCGGGCAAGCGAAATTCTGCCGGGCAAACGAGATTACCGACATTTTCAATTATTAAAAGGTTAAGATTTTTGAACTGAATTTGCGAGAATACCGGGGCAAGCATCATTCCATCCAGATGACAGGCGCCCTGAGTGTTAATCTGGGTGCAGTTGATTCCGCGGGCAACTATGCGCCGGGCATCAAGGTCACCCTGAATGTCGCCTTCAATCACCCAGATGCGGTATTCGGGTTTTAAAACCGCAATCGTTTTTTCAATCAAACTGGTCTTGCCCGCACCTGGTCCGGACATTATGTTGATACTTAATACCCGGTGCTGGTTCAGGAGTTTTAACTGTTCAGCTGCCAGCGCATCGTTGCTGGCAAGAACCCGACGCATTAAACGGATTTGAGCCATTTTAAACTCCGCTGATTAACTAAAATAACCTGGTGCCTTTCGCTTCCCACCGAGATCAGCGCAACCGGACACTCAACCAACTGGGCAATCTTTTCTATATACCGCCTTGCCCGAAGAGGTAATTCGCGATAGTGCCGCAAGTTTGATGTTTTTTCCTGCCAGCCTGGCATGGTGATAAACTCCGGTTCCAGCTGCTCTCCTATGAAGGGATCAAACTCTTTTATCTTTTTGCCCTGGTAACGATAACCGGTGCAGATTTTGATTTCGGGCAAAGAGTCCAGAACATCAAGTTTGGTCAGTGCCAGCGCATTAAGCCGATTATACCGGACTGCTGCCCTGACCACCCCGGCATCAAACCAGCCACACCGCCGCGGTCTGCCGGTAGTTGCCCCGTATTCACCGCCAAGTTCACGCAGAACCGAAGACTCTTTTTCGGTTAACTCGGTAGGAAACGGTCCAGCACCAACCCGGGTGGTATAAACCTTTGCCACGCCAACCGCTTCTTCCAGCCAGAACGGGCTGATGCCACTGCCCACCGCTGCTCCGGCAACCACGGTTGATGAGGTAGTTACCCAGGGATAAGTGCCAAGGTCAATGTCCAGGTGAGTGCCCTGAGCACCTTCAAAGAGGACCCGTTTGTCCTGACGGAGTGCTTTTTCAATCAGGACCGTGGCGTCAATAATCAAGGGTGCAAGCGTGCGGGTAATCTGCCAGTATTCAGTCATTACGTCTTTAAGTGAAAGCGGCTCTGCCTTGTAAACTTCCATCAGCCGGAAATTCGCCGCTGCCAGATTCCTTCGCAATTTTTCTTCAAATATATCTTCGTCCATTAAATCCCCAGCCCTGATTCCCACCCGGGCAAATTTGTCCTGATAGGCAGGTCCAATACCCTGCCCCGTGGTTCCGATTTTGCGCTCGGCAAGTTGTTCTTCCTGTAAGCGGTCAAGGACCCGATGATAGGGTAAAATGAGGTGGGCGCGTCGGTCAATGAAAAGCCGGCGTTCAATTTTTATCCCGTGCTGGGTGATGGCGCTAATTTCTTCTTTAAGCCGGTAAGGGTCAAGAACACAGCCCTGCCCGATAATTGCGCGGGTTTGGGGATTGATTATTCCTGAAGGAATCTGGTGAAAAGTGAATTTGCCCCGGGCACAGCATACGGTATGCCCGGCATTGGGTCCACCCTGAAACCTGACCACCAGCGTGGCACTGCGGGCAAGAAGGTCAACAATTTTGCCTTTACCTTCATCACCCCACTGCGTGCCGATAACTACCAGGTTAGGCATCTTTACGCGCGCGGCTGGTTGGTCACTTAAAACCGGTAGGAAAAGGAAAATTTGTAATTATCGGTTTTGAAGTCGTAGATGAACTTGTCAATCGCGATATCAAATTGGAAACGTTGGAATCTGATGCCCGCGCCCAATGTCCAGCCCAGCGATTTGAATTCACCCAAATCCCGCCGGGTAATGAGGTCGGTTACACTGTAATGATAGGTTTGCCCATCTTTTTCAAAAACGAGCCCGCCCCGCTGACCAGTTATATCTTCAAAATAGCCCAGCCGGGGGAAAAAAATACTGACCTCACCTAAATTCAAACCTGCCTCAACGCCCAGACTCTTCCACGCATCCCGCCATTCAAGTGAAAACTGCTCAGAAAAACTCTTGGTGCTGTCCGAAAACACCCCAACCAGAATCTTGGTTATTTCCGGACTAATGACGAAGGAAAACATCTCCGTTTTTACCGGAAAATAGGCGAGTCCGAGGCGCAGCATCCAGGGCAGAGGGTCAGATTCACCCGAAGAGGTATAAGAAATATTTGGCCCGATGTTTGCCATTGCGGCACCTAAATTTAAAAAATTGAACGGCTTGTAAAGCACACCGGCACCAAATGCCCAGCTTATTCCGGTACCGCCCCGTTCAATCCCCAGTTCTGGCATTACCTTCCAGACCCAATCCGGGACCAGAAAGGAATAGATAAGCTCGGCAGATACCCCGACCCCTAAATTGGGTAAAACCGGAAAGCCATAGCCAAAAATCGGGGCAAAATCAAAGGTGGTATATCTGCCAAGAAACTCACCCCGCTCGTTGATTACATCGGTCTCACCGGTTGTGAGATAGACGAAATTGAACCCCGGGGTTCCCTGTGCCGGAAAGTTGTGGGTCAGACCGAGATATTCGTAATACATCCCGGGCCATAAACCTGGGAGCCAGTTACAGTGCATCAACGTCGCATTTGTTCCTTCTAAAAAGGCAAGTCCGCCTGGATTGTAATAAACAGCTGAGGCATCGTCACTGATTGCGGTAAATGCACCGGCAAGGGATGTCGGACGGGCAGCGGGCCAGATCATTAGAAAAACCGCGCCCGGATTCTGGCTCGCAGTCCCTACTCCGAAAAGAAGGGGCAACAGGAGCCAGTAAACTTTTCGCTTCATTATCAGACCTCCTTTAATCATCAGTTGATTATAAATAATATCATCCTTAGGTCAAGTTAACCTGCCCGTTCTAACGGACAATCAGCAATTTATCGCGAATCGTCCGGCGCTGGATCTGGTGCTGACCTTTTTTTGTCTCCGCACTCAATACAAAAAGATAAACCCCGTTCGGAAGAAGGTCCCCGTGCTGGTCCTTGCCGTCCCAGTAAATCTGATTGTATCCAAAACCTGCTTGGTAAATGCCCAGGTCACGCACCAGTCTGCCACCGAGTGTCCAGATTCTCACCCGAACCGCAGCCGGCATACTTAGGAAGAAAGTGAAAAACGCCGTTCCTTTAACCGGGTTGGGAAAAACCATCACCGAATCAATTTGCAATACCTGGGAAACAAGTGGGGTAAGCATAATGTGCGCCCGGGTTCGGTTCAGTAAATTGTCCGCAACCAGAACGAAAATTGAGTCCTGAGGGCCGTTTAACTGCAGCGGTATTCTACAACGACAGCTGGAATAAGAACTGTCATCAAATACGAGCCAATCATTGATCCTGATTTTGGTGCGGTAATCGTTAATAAACAGTTCGGGCTCCAGGTTTGCGATCGGCGCAACTAATATACCCGATTGGTCTTGAACTGCTATTTCCAGTTCAAAACTACCTGGCACGGAATCGCCATTTTTTAACCTTCTGCCCTGATAACTGAAAATAACCTCTGGCCCTGAACTGTCCTGCTGGTTTTCAACCCGGGTTCTGAACTCAATGTTTTCTTTTAATACCGAAATCAAGCCAGAATCACCACTGACCACCGCACTGAATCGGGAGGAACCGGGCAGAGGCACATAAAAACCATTGCCGGTAAAAATCGTGTCCTGGACTATGCCCGCCGGGAAAAACCCTTCGGCAAAAAATCTACCATCCTTAACACGGAAATTGCCCCGCCCGATTTCATTTCCGGGCATTATGTAACTAATACTCAGACCAAGTGGTGAGTAATAATTTCGTTCCATCACCGGACCAAAAAGCCGCCATTCGGCATTTCCTTTGCTCGGTTCAACAATTGAGCGCACCCGGAAACTTTTGCCCGCCTGCAAGGTATCTGGATTTATCAAAACTGGCTGGGCAGACCGCGCGGGCATTTTTAGCGTGATTGCGGGGTCACCAAACAGGTGATAGCTCCGGTCACTGGGCCATGCCTGATAAAAACAGACTCCAATTGTCGGCAGGGTGTCGGTTGCTGTTAAAAGCGGTGTGAGCAAATTCCGGGCAAAAACCAGATTGTTGCCCGAAGGGGTTGCGGTTGAAGCAGCAACACAGGCAATTGCCCCACCCGGCATCCGCACCAGTTCCTCACCAATGCACTCCTGCCTGGTATCATCAAATCTGCCCACCGAACAACTGCCCATAAAACAGAAAGGCAGCCGCAGTCCATTTTTTATATCATTCAGCCGGTTCACGGTCAAAACCTCTTCATGGGTAAGGGCATAGGCAGAGCCATGACCAAAAAATACCCAGAGCAGCGCCCCAAGATTCAACTGGCGCAAAAGTTCTCGGCTGGCATCGGGTTTGCTTTTCGTTCCCATAAATGGGAATTCGGTTAAATACACCTTGACCTGGTCAAGCCGGTTTCCGGCTAAAATGCCCATCCCTTCGCACTGCTCAATATGCCGGAATCGCAACTCGTCTGGACGGCTGGGATAACTCAGGTATTCATCATCAGCGAGCAAAAGGTAACGTCGGGTCCAGTAACCAGTGGATTTGTTTTCATAGTCTATCACCTTCTGCACAAACTGACGGAACTCGTAACCTGAACGCACCGTAACCCTTCCCAGTATCAAATCCGGACTGGCACCAGCGCCTTCCAGGTCAGCGTACCACGCATCAAGCGTTAGAGTCCTTCGGTCCCCGGACTCAGGATTTAACCCTTCACCAAGTTCATAAGCAGGCACGCCCGGAGTTTGCACCCGTTTAAGGTTATTCCGATAATCGTAGGTGGCATCACCGACAAGCAAAACATAAACAGGCTTTGTAATTTGTAGAAACCTTTTGACCGCACCGGGCTCTTTTAATCCGAAAGCGAAGGCATCGTAGAGGTCTTCAAGTATCACCGCTTTTGCCCGGGAATTGTTAATTCCAGAAATCCGATTCCGACGGTAACGGGCAAGTTCTTCAGCCGGACCGATAAACTCCCGTGGTGTAATTATATAGTAGTCCGCATAGTTGTCTTCATCCCATAATCTGCCCGGTGTTTTTAGTTCTATTTTTTGGGGTTTTCGGAACTGGCGAGGTTCGGCAATATGAAACAGAGTTCGGGCGTGAATTCGGTAAGCAAAGAACAAGGTGTCGTTTTGGTATGAGCAGGGCTCAACTCCGCGTGGGTTGTACGGGTCAGTAATGTTGAAGATGATAGGAAGGCGTGGTGCATCAATTACGCAAAAGCGATATGTGCCGGTATCCGCAATGTAGTAGTTTAGTTGTCCTTCCGCAAGGGAAAGACGGCGCTGATATTTGATTTCAAGGTAGTCAAGATGCACCTTTTTTTCACCGGTACCGGATAGTCTTAATTCCAGTGTGTTTTGGGAGTAGTTGACCGGTAAGAGGGTGTCAATTGTGAAGTAATAGGGTTCTGGATAGGATGAGGCACCAAAGGTGAAAGAAAAGATAGTGCGGTGGTTAAAAAGGAGTTGTAGCTGATTTTGCGGTGTTTCGTTGTATAACTTGCCCGAGATTTTTTCGACCTGAACCGGATATTTGAGGTCCAGAGTGGTGGTGAACCCAGCATCGGCGCGGTCCTGGGGTTTGTGCAGCGTTGCCCAGATCCAGAGTAAGCCAGCACGTGCCGGACAGTCAAGGTCAAGTTCCTGATGGAGTAATGCGCTCCCTTTGTTGAGAACTGGCGTTGCGGTTGTATCCGGTCCAAACCCGAACTGGATCCGTTTGCCCATTCCGCTCCCCCAGGTGAGCCAGTAAACATTTTCATCGGCATAAAGGTTGTGAAAGTAGGTGGAACAACAATTCAGATAATGGTCAGGACCGAGTGCGAAAAATATCAGGCTGTCGTTTAAATCCAGTCTGCCATCTTCTTCACCCCGGATTAAAAGTGCCACCGGTGTCAGGGTGTCGGGATAATACTCATTAGGCTGATGCGTGCCGATTGTCCAGAGGCTAATGGTTTTGGGGTCAACCCCGATAAGTGGAACACCGGCCGCCTGGAGTTCCCTGCCGGTGATACAGTAAATGCCTTCGGAATCAATAGTTATTTTGAGCCAGAACGGAAAATTCTTAAATGGATTTCGGATGTTTTGACCTGAATTTACCTTCCAGTCCTTAGCAAGCGTACCGTTGATGAGCACTTGAGCGATAACGTTGTCCAGCGGGTCAGTGCCGAAATTATCCTTCGCGGGCTGGTCAAAATCAAGTTCAACTTCAATCTGCTGATGCCAGAGCAGTTGTTCGGTTCTTGAGTTATATTGAACCGGATTGAATTTTAAGGTAACAAATCGAACCGAGCGCAACATTTCGGGCGGGCTGATTTGGACCGGTTCTGAAGGATAAAGATAAAATGCAGACGAATCCTGAGGGGTATTTTCTGATTCTGAATTGTCAAACCTGATGAATTTGACCTTTTCGGGTTCTGCATTCTGAATAACACCACCGGGCACAGTTTTGAACTTTAACCGCACATTGCCATTCTGCGGGATGCCAACCCGAATAATTTTTGCCGGCAGGTTATAATCACCAAAATCGGCAACCTCATCCGCATCTTCAAAACTGACTCGGGTTTTACCGTTCACCAGATTGTAAACCATTTTCCCGGGTGAATAGGTCAGGGCAACGCCCCAATTATCAGAACGAAGGACTTTGACTTCTGCTAAAAGAAAACCGGGAAGAATTAAACTGCACAAAATAGCAAAGCCCGCTTTGCACTTACGTAAAATTGTCATCAACTTCCATAGATTATCTTATTCTGCCCCCTTGTCAAGGCAGTTTAATATTGAATTTTGAATTTCGGGCTAAAAGGCAGGGGCTGGGAATTTATCAGTGCTGAGATGATGGGCAGGACCTCTTCTGGAGCGATATCAGAAAAAATCAAAACTGTCTTATGCCCCTCATCTTTACCAGCAAACACCCGGACATCATCCGTAATTCCAATCACTCGATCATCAATAAGTAAAATATATTTTGAGTCTAAATTTTGATTTCCGCCCCCTGCTTCCACAATCAGTTTTTGCTTTTGAGATGTTAAACTGTCTATTTCTGAAATGAGCGAACTGTTTTCACCAATTTTCTCCAGCAGTTCCACCCTGCTTGCTGGGTCAATCCCGACCCCTAAAACCTTGCCCATCGCTGTCTCTTTTAGCCCGAGCCATCTTCCGCGCCATAGTTCCACCTTGCCCCTGGTACTTAGCAGTTCAAGCGCGGCTCTGGACAGAACCCGTTCCAGTTGAACCTGTAAACAGTTGCCCCGCCATTTCAATCGGTAATCAATCCTAATGCGGTCTAATCTGTTAATGAACATTCTGGTGAATTTTTTTCTAACTTTACAGTGAAGGCAATGTGGGGAAAAAAGATATAGTTTAGTAGCAGCCACAAATGGGATTTGCACCTTGCCGGCTCGATTGAAATGGGAAAGACGCAACTCCCATTCTGCACTTTTTTGTGCATTAGTAAGATAAATTCTAACCGGTAGACCAGAGGTCCGGTCCACTTCCAGTTCGCCGGTTATATCCTTAAGCCGCAAAGGATCAATAAGAGTCATTCTGGGTTTGAATTCAAAACAATAGTTATTGTGCACTTGACCAGTATAATTCAATTGGACATCAATAAACATCTGCTCTAACTGGGAAAAAATTTGTGTTTCCAGTCCCCGGGGTTGAACCTGCCAGCCCGAATCGGTTAAAATAAACTGGACATCATTTTTCGCCCGTAATCTAACCTGTTGTTTTACACCATCTCTGTTCAGAAAACCGTCCCAGAGTTCTTTATCCGGACCTTCCCACTGCCCAGTATAACGGGCAGTTAAATGCACCGGCATATCGGTACGATACCAGAGGGTGAACCGAAATGTTTTTAATCTGGTGAGTTCTTTATAGATATCCGCATTTATTTTTTCTATTGGGTATTTTTGATTTTCAACCGGGTAGATACAGGTGCAGAAAAAAAGTCCGGTTAAGAGAAAAAAACTGCAGATATGCAGACCGGAGCGCATCACTCCCTAAAAATCATAACCCAGTTCAAAAATAAACTTCCAGTTCCGGTCAGTTGTTCTGGACAACGGTCGGGCAAAATCAAGTTTGATATTGAAAAAAGTAAATGGAATTCTTAACCCTGCGCCTGCACCAAGTTTTAAGTCTTCTAACTGACCGTTATTCCATACCCGCATGCCATCCCGGAGCACAATACCACCGTCAAAGAAAAGCACACCGCGAATACCTTTGATATCCAGCGGAATCGGAAATGCTAATTGCAGCCGGTCAATAAAAGGATAACGCAGTTCAAGGTTGAAGAGAAAAATTCCTGGTCCGGTATCCTGGTAAAACTCACCCCAGTTATAACCGCGCACATCTTCACCACCTAAATAATAATAATAATAATAATCAGGCACATCGCCAAAATTCACCCTTCCCTGTAATCTGTTAGCAAAAACAAACCTCCTGCCCATGCGCAAGTAGTTCCTGATATCACCAGAAATAATCTCAAACTGATGATTGGATAAAAACGAAGAAAGCAGTTCCAGTCTCGCCCTTGTGCCCCGCACCGGTGCCAGATAATCCTGCCAGAAGGTATTGTCAAAAACTATTGCCCCAGTACCGTAGAATAAACGCTCGTTGTTCCGGTATGCTAAATACCAACCGCCTTCCCATAACCAGCGCATCATTTCCCGAGACACCCCGGTTAAACCGGCCTCTAATCTGGTAAATTTGTCAAAAGGATAACTGATAATAAACTGACCACCACGGTCAACGGTCTGAACCAAAGACTGCTCAGGCACATAATATGGAATATCAAAGAGTTGAAAAACGGCGAAACCGTAATCAATCCGGTGCGGTAAAAGCCAGTACCGGAATAGGAAATTGGAGTTCAGGATGTCGCCGTAAAGGTCGGTATATAACCCGAACCGATGATTACCTAAAATATCACTCGCTTCAATATAAACAGTGCCAGAGAACCCGGTTGCACCGGGTGTCCAGGAAGCCGAACCCGCAGCATAATCCAGCGCCAGACTGAATCCAACCGGTTTAACCCGGTCAAAATCCAACCCGCTGCGCTCAAACTTCACGGTATCCATCCGGACAATGTTAATTCCGGTATCCTGCGGAATTTTTGTCAGCGGGTCAAAGATAACACTCACATCCCAACCCGAATTGGAGAAATAGGCAAACACCAGTTTACGATCCTGAGCATCAAGAGATAAATAGGATACCTCACCTAAAAAATCGGTTTTTCTGATAACTCTTTGAGCCTCAAATGAATAAACACAGATGTTTCTGGACGAAGAGTCAGCCGCAACCCAGAATAGGTAATCTCCTGAATGGGTCCAGACCGGGTAGCCGTAATAGCCGCGCACCGAACTTAACTGGTGAAGTTCGCCTTTTTCGTCACGCAACCAGACCGCATACTGTCCCGGAATCCAGACCTGCCCCGGTTCGGGCCGATCCGAAACGAAAACAATGGAATCGCCACCAGGGGAGAAACACGGATCTTTATCTTCAAACATATCGTAGGTCAGCCTGGTGATTTTCTGCTCATCAATCTCAAGTAGATAGATATCGCTAAACCCGTTCTTCAGCCCGACAAATAACAAAGATTTCCCATCCGGTGAAAATTTCGGGGTGTAAATTCCATCCAGCTCAGCGAACAGATGTTTTTTTACCCTGCCGGAGCGGACATCAACTAATGCAATATTATCCCTGCCCGAACTACGTGTTACCACTGCAAGAGTTTTTTCATCCGGGGACCACGCAACCCCGGGGCGCAAAAGTAGGAGTCCTTCAAAGCCACCAGACCTCTCCCCACGCACCAGTTTTTTCTGGACCTCACCGGTGAGCGCCGAAATTATGTAGAGGTCAGTGTATTCCGCCCGGTCGGAAATCATCGCAATTTTGGTGCCGCTGGGTGAGAGCGCTGGTCCAGTGTTGTAAATTGAACCGTCGCTCTTATGGTCGGTGAGCCGCTGGGCAATTTCTTCAAAATTAGTAATTTTAGTAATCCGGGGCAGGTATTTTACCTTTAAACTTTGTTCCCATTGCTGGCTAAATTTTGTTATTGACATCCCGAATACAGTATTAAAGGTGGCATCCAGGTTCCGCTTTGCTTTGAGAGTATTCATAAATTCATAAACCTTTTCCCTGCCATAGCGCTCCGCCACATAGTTAAAAAACGCCTCGCCCTCACGATAAGCAAGATAACCATAGTTATCGTTCAATTCTGTCAGCGAGAGCAACCGGTTGTTTATTACCAGGTCGCGCATAAAGATTTCTGATTCCACATTTACCCAGCCACTCTGGAACTCGGCAAAACCTTCCATTATCCACAATGGCACCTGAAACTCGCCAACCGCTCCTAACAGGGCTGCCAGCCGCGAGCGATAAAACATCTGAAATTCAAATATATGGGTGAGTTCATGACCAAGCACATGATAAAAGTCCTGATATGAGCCATTGAACGGAACTACTATCCGGTTTTTTATCGGTTCGGAAAAACCGCCCACCCCTTCTTCAATCAGGTCGGTGATAAAGTTGGTTTCACTGAAATGTCCTGGTGATAGATAGAGAATCACCGGCACCTTGCTTTCCAGTTCCGTGTTCAGCGCCTGGCTGATTTCCTGGTAATAATCTTCAAGTGCCTTGCTGGCAAATTCTGCCAACCCTTCGCCACCCGGATAAAACAGAATTTTGAAGTGCTCGGTCTCAAAACTCTGGAACTGGTAATCGCGGGTCTGAACCTTATTTTTACCAAAAGAGGTGAACTGGGCGATCGATTTTGTTGTTAGCAGGAAAATTAAAAAACATAGTATCAAAAGCAATCTGCATGGGAAACTGATATTGTCCGGTGAAAATCTAATTGCCATTATACCAAATTAGACACCCGCGCCGGCTGCTTTTCTGCTATTTTTTAGCATCGGTAAAAAGAAACAGCCGGTCTGCCGCTTTGTAGCCATAGGCCATATCCGGGGAAGTGTATCCATAACCAAGCGTACCCCGGGCATCAATGGCAATCGCACCACACAGGACCTTCTTCCTTTTTGCCTCAGCCAGAGCCAGGGTTATGGCAGTTTGCGCCGGGAGTGTTTTCATTCGGTCAACAATTTCCTTCCCAAGTAGCATCCTTAAAATTTCTTCACCATGACCGGTGCAGGAGACTCCGCCATAGGGCGAAGCATAAACCCCGGCCCCCGGAACTCCTGAATCACCAACCCTGCCAGTTAGCCTGCCTACAATTCCGCCACTGGATGTTGCCGCCACGATATTACCGTTACGGTCGATTGCCACCGCACCAACCGTACCTGATTTTGATTCTGGTATGCCCAACCGCTGGTTAATTTTGGGAAAGAACCTGGAGCCGCTGGCTCTGACTTCGTTCAACCGGCGCTGTGCCCGTTCAGTAACCGGATTGTATTCCGGAAATCCAATTTTGCGGGCAAATGCGATTGCCCCTTCTCCACTTAGAATCAGATGGTCGGTTTCAGTCATCACCTTCTCCGCCACCAGAATCGGATTTTTGACGTTGCGAATACAAGTGACTCCACCAAACCTGCCGTTCTGAGTCATTATCCCCGCATCCATCTCAGCAATTTCGTCAATGGTGAGACTGGAGCCAGTTCCGGCATTAAAAACCGGGTTGTCTTCAAGAATTACCACCGCTTTAAGCACTGCCTCCATGGCGCCTGCCCCCTGCCTTAATAATCGGTAGCCTTCTTCAATTGCCTGTGCCAGACCACGGGCATAATCTTCTTTCTCAGTTATTGTTCCGGCACCACCATGACAGATGATTGTAACCGTTTTATTTTCCATAATAATCTTTGCAAGTACCTAAATCTGACAGATCGGACAGAAATAACTGCTTCTGTTCCCGATCCGGGTACGGATAATCGGCTTGCCGCAGGTCGGACAGGATTTACCCTCACATCGGAAAACCTTCAGCCTTTCCTGGAACCTGCCCTTGGTTCCATCCGGTAAGAGATAGCGCTGGTCGCTCATTGTCGTCCCTAAAAATTTTATCCCATTTTTTACAGTTAGTTTCAGCGCCCGGGAAAGCCGTTGGACCTCGGTCCAGTTCAAACTGTTTGCCGGACGATTCGGGTTGATTTTAGCGAGAAACAGCGCCTCATCAGAATATATGTTGCCCACCCCGGCACAAACCCGCTGATCAAGAAGTACCGTTTTTATTTTTGCCTTTCGCCTTTTAAGAAATGAATATAGATAATTGGCATTAAAATTCTCCTCAATTGGCTCCCGGCCCATCTTGGTTAAACCTTTCAATATAGATGGAATTTCTGCCGGTGTAACCAAGTAAACCCTGCCCAGGGCTCGAGGCTCAATAAAAACTAATGCAGTTCTGTCATTCAGTCCGAACCGGACACGCTCATAATCGGGTTTTTCTTTATCGGTAATCACCCGCAGATGGCCTGATAGGCGGAGATGGATTATAAGAATTTTGTTGTCCGAAAGGAATAGGAGCAGATATTTGCCCCGGCGTCCAATCTGGACTATGGTTTTATCTTTCAAGCCGGCTTTAAACTTTGCAACTTCAGGAAAACCAACAACATCCGGGCGCTGAACAACTACCTTAGTTATTGTTTTGCCCAACAGTAAAGGGCTAATCCGCTGCCGGATCGTCTCAACCTCAGGAAGTTCCGGCATTATTATTTCAACCGGCGTAATATTTCCTCGGTGGAACTCGCCGGCTTAAGAATTTCAATCGCCTTCTGCAACTCAGGGTCTCGACGCAGCCGCATCTGATACTCACCGTGTATCCCGTCAATCTTCCCGCCCACTTCAATTTCAATCATCTGGGCGATCACCTGCTTTGCAGAATCAAACTCTGCTTCGGTAAAATTAAAATTTTTCTTAGTTCTAAGGTAGCTTTTGAACTGGTCAAGAATTTTCTCATCCGCTACAAAATCCATCGTCAGACCAGGATGGGCGTTCGCATATTCAGTGGCAAAGTCAAAATAGGAAGCGGTTGGCACCCGAGTTGCCAGACCGGTAATTTTTTCAGGCTGAACATAGAGATCGGGCGCAATTCCACCTTCACCAAAAAGTGTGCGTTTTAGTTTGCCTAAAGTGTGAAACGTCTTTTTCGCCTGAGTCACACTGCTATCACGCAGAACAACATCGCTTGTCTCCCGCTGTTTATTTATACACCTACCGCTGGGAGTATACCAGTAGGCGGTCGTAATTTTCATTCCTGTTTCCGGGCCAAGTTGATGAATCGTCTGCACCGACCCTTTTCCAAAGGTTGTATCGCCCACGATTACCGCTCTTTCCCAATCCTGAAGTGCGCCCGCAACAATCTCGGCTGCCGACGCACTGCCACGGTTTACCAAAACTACCATTGGATAATCACCATATTTATCTTCAGTTTCGGCAACAAAATCCTGATTGGTCTGCAAAACCCTGCCCTTAGTTCTGACAATCAATTTGCCCGGTCCGAGGAAAAGGTCTGCAACCTCCTTCCCCTCCTGCAAAAGCCCACCGCCATTATAGCGCAGATCAAAAATCAACTTCTTCGCTCCGAGACCGAACAGCGAATCCATCGCCCGTCTAACTTCTGTCGAAGCAACCCGGGACATATCCGCCAGTCGGATATAAGCAATACCTGTTGAGACCATTCCTGCGTAGGGCACCGCTTTAATATTGATAATCGCCCGGGTCAGTTCAAAATGAAGCGGTTCAGCCACCCCGGGACGGGAGACTGCAATTTTAACCTTGGTCCCGGGTTCACCTCTTAACAACTTAACCGCATCTTCGGTGCTGAACCCTTTGGTAGATTTACCATCAATCTCAATAATCCGGTCACCAGCACGGATTCCTGCCCGGGCTGCGGGTGTACCTTCAATCGGCGCAATTACCGTTAACTGCTCTTCAACCATTCCAATATGAATTCCGATTCCACCGAACTGCGCCTCAGTCTTAATCCGCAATTCCTTGAAATCAGACTCGTCCAGATATTCAGAATACGGGTCAAGTGAGTTCAGCATTCCCTTAATCGCCGCCCGGACCAGTTTATCACTGTCCACCGGTTCAACGTAGGTATTCAAAACTATCCCAACTACCCGGGAAAAAACCTGCAAACTTTCTGCCAGCGAAGTTCCACGCTGTGCCCAGAGTCGACCAACAAAACCGCCGATCACTGCGGCAAAGATCACAACACCTACAATCGCCGCTCTCTTTCTCATATCTTCCACACTCCTTTTCTCTTCAAAAATTCTTCAACTAAAAAACGGATATCCATCATTACCTTTTCTGCCGGCTGTGCACCATCTACCACCTTACACCTGCCGGCTGCGCGCCGCGCCAGTTTAAGATAACCCGCCCGCACCCGCTTATGAAATTCTATGCCTTCCTGCTCCAACCGGTCAAGCCTTTCCGCAACCTTTCGCATTTGCCCGGTCATAACCGGCAAGTCGACGAGGATTGTCAAATCCGGTTTTAACCCGGCGGTTGCCAATTTATTCAACCGAGAAACCAGCCGTGCACCCAGTTCCCTGCCATAACCCTGGTACGCCACCGACGAATCGGCATACCTATCCAGAACCACAATCTGCCCGGTTTGTAGCGCGGGAATAATCTTTTCACGGGTAAGCTGATTCCGGCTCGCCAGATATAGAAAAAGCTCGGTCAATCCGTGCATTCCTTTCAACCCCGGGTCCAGCAGAATTTCACGGATTCGTTCTCCAATTTCCGTTCCCCCTGGCTCCCGGGAAAAAACTACCTTTAAATCATTTGCCCGCAGATAATCAACCAGCAACTGCGCCTGCGTTGTCTTCCCCGAACCTTCCACCCCCTCAAAGGTTATCAAAAAACCACGCACTCAACCCTACCCGTCTTTGCCGGGCATTTAAACCACCTTGACCAGATTAAACTGACTTCTTTGCCTTATGCCCGTAACGTCTGATAAACGCCTCAGTCTTCTCCCGACACACATCATCCGGAAACTGCTGTGGTGGTGTCTTCATAAAGTAACTTGATGGCTCAATAATACTGCCCGACAACCCGTTGTCCAGTGCCAGTTTAGCACAACGAATCGCATCAATCACCACCCCCGCAGAATTCGGAGAATCCCAGACTTCAAGTTTCAGTTCAATATTCAGCGGAACATCGCCAAAGGTCTGACCCTCCATTCGCAAATAACACCACTTACGATCCTGAAGCCACGGCACATAATCTGAGGGACCAACATGGATGTTCTCAGCCCCAATATCGTATTTCAAAAGCGAAGTCACCGCACCGGTTTTGGAAATCTTCTTGGAATGCAGCCGTTCCCGTTCCAGCATGTTTAGAAAATCGGTATTCCCCCCCACGTTCAACTGCATCGTTTTCAGCAATTTCACCCCGCGGTCATTGAAAAGGGAAACCAGTGTGCGGTGCACGATGGTAGCACCGACCTGGGACTTTATATCATCCCCAATCACCGGCAGACCTGCAACCTTGAACCGCCGGTGCCAATATTTTTGCGAAGCAATAAACACGGGTATACAATTAACAAATGCACAACCTGCCTTCAGAACCTGTTCAACATACCACTTCGTTGCCTCTTCACTTCCGACCGGTAGATAGTTAACCACCACATCAACTTTATTTTCCTTCAATTCCTTAACGATATCCGCGGTGGGACCAGGCGCCTTTTCAATAATCTGGGAAAGATAATACCCGAGTCCATCATGAGTCATACCCCGAATCACCTTCACTCCGGTCTTAGGAACATCAGTGAACTTAAAAGTGTTGTTGGGGTAGGTAAAAATCGCCTGCGCAAGGTCCTTGCCCACTTTCCGCTTGTCAATATCAATCGCTACCACAAACTCAATATCCCGGATATGATAACCGCCAAGATTCACGTGCATTATACCCGGGATCATCTCGTCCTCTCTGGCGTTACGATAATAATGAACACCCTGCACCAGACTGCTGGCGCAGTTTCCAACGCCAATAATTCCGACTCTAACCTTAGCCATTTATCCTCCTGTTAATACCTTTCAATATAAAATAGATATTTTTATTCACTTGTCAAACAGTCCAGACACCGCCCAGAAACGGGTTGATTAACAGCGCCCTACCAAATGTTCCCATCATTCCGTGTCCGGGATAAAGCATCATCTCCCGCTTTAACCGCCGCTGTAATTTTTTTAATGATTCCTTCATCGCACCTTCTGAACCACCTGGCAAATCCACCCTGCCGATTGAATCAAGAAACAGAGTATCGCCGGTAAACCCATAACCATCGCCCAGCAAACAGATACTTCCCGGGGTATGACCTGGAGTATGGAGCACCTCTAATCGTGCTGTGCCGATTTCAATCTCATCACCTTCCTTTAGCAATTTACCCGGGACTGGGGAATTAAATGATATTCCCATCAATGCAGAAAGATTCCTATCTGGTTCCCTAAGCATCCGGGCATCCAGTTCGTGGATTAAAATCTGCGCACCGGTTGCGTTTACCAATTCGGCATTAGCACCAATATGGTCAATATGACCGTGCGTATTAATCACGTACTTTACCATTCCACCTAATTGCCCGACTAGTTTTAAGATCTGTTCAGCATCTCCTCCGGGGTCAATTACCACTAATTCCTCCCCTGATTTCAAAATATAACAATTAGTCAAAAACGCCCCAACCTCCAGCCTTTCAATCACCACCTTATTCTGGTTCGGATTAATTTCCTCCATATTTATTCCATGAAATTTACCTAACCATCTTCAGTATCCGAGAGTTAAAACCAGTACCGGCGACTTTCCAACCCTCCAGCTCAAGAAGACGGCGCTTTAAATTAAGCCCGCCGGTAAAACCCCCAAGTTCTCCATGACTCGCGATTACACGATGACACGGGAAAAATATACAGAATCGGTTATGCGCCATCACCTGCCCCACCGCGCGCGCCGCACCGGGTACTCCTGCCCGCCGTGCCAGTTCCTGATAGGTCATAACCTCACCGAACTTAATTCTAACACACTCGCCAAGAACCATTTGTGCGAACTTGCTTAAACCTGACATATCAAACTTTAAGTTTAGTTCCCCCAAGCCGTTATGCCATACCCGGTTTATCAAATTTTCCAGTACCGGGTCTGATTTGCCGTGGTGCGATGAATAAAGCACTGCCTTTCTAATCATATCACCCGAACATAAAACTCTTATCCAGCCGAACTCCAGTTTTGCATCTAACCAACCCGATCTCTCCGAACCGAAGAGTGAATTAAGTGAATTGCAACTGGGCATTAGATTAAATGATAAACCCCTGTCCTAAAAAGTCAAGGATATATCGAAATATATCCCTTTCCCATCCAGCTAATTGTAAACATGAAAAAACAAATCGGTCTCAGGCAGCGGAGCAAAAATTTGATATGACTTTCAACCGATATTAAATCCAAAGAGAACCTCCCCCTATCCCCAAAAGGCAATTGGCAATTACTCATCATATTCCATCTGTCAAACCTATCTGTTAGTTTCTGCTTCTGTACAGCTGAAATTATCTTTCGCCTGTGCTCGATTTGAACGCAAGAATTTTTATTTGACATACTTATTATTTAACACATAATATAATGTCTGCTGATTTACGGGTTATCAGCAGACACAAAAAAGAAGTAACCCGGGATAAAAACAGGCTTGGAACCGTTCAGGGTGCTGGTGTAAGGCATTGGCACCTCAGCAAATTTGGTCCGTGCGAACCCACCTGTTGAACGATTCTCAGCACAATAAAAAAGGAGTAAAGATATGACACGGCGCTTGTTTGTGGGCAATTTGCCCTTCAGCGCAACCGAATCCCAGCTGCGCGACCTTTTTGGTCAGCACGGTGAGGTCGTCTCGGTGAACATCGTAACCGACCGTTTTACCAATCGTCCCCGTGGGTTCGCCTTCGTAGAGATGGCTACCGATGAAGCGGCTCAGGCTGCAATTCAGGGACTTAATGGTTATACAATGGATGAGCGGGCACTGAATGTGAACGAGGCTCGGGAAAGAACCGAGAATCGTGGCAATTTCGGTAGCGGTCGCACCTCCCGTTCTCCCCGTAAGGGTGGACGGAATAGTGGCGGCTTTTCATCCGGTCGACGCTGGTAATACCTATTAGTACCATACAAGCGGGCTCGTGTTGCGAGCCCGCTTGACTTTTATAATCGGTATTTATACTTACGGTATGCCACCCCAGATTGAAAATGAAACCCAGGTGAAGAATGTTATGAATCAAGCGCTGCGCTATGCGCGGCAGCGTGTGGAATATGCTGACCTGCTGTATGAAAAGATTGTCCGAATTGAAATTCAGCAACTCCCTGACCGGTTACTTCAAAAACCATTCAATATTAAAGCCCGGGTTCAACTCCGGCTTCTGGAACAGGGTAAAAAGGTTGAAATCAAAGTTGGCACCCTGAACCCGGATTCGCTCAAAGACGCAATCGACACCGGAGTTCGCCTGCTCAAACTTTCACCCACTCCACCACAACCGGTTCGTTTGGCACCAATTCCCAACCCAGAAAAAATACGTTATGGAACCGCCGCACCGAGGCTCTTACCGGCGGGAGCAATTTTTACCTCTCTCCTTAAGGACATTAACAAAATTGCCCGGGTCCTGGAAAGAAAAAATCCGGGAATGGAAATCAAACCCGAATTCTGGTTTTTTTCACAGCGCGAGGAAAAAGCAATCGCGGACAGCACCGGAGTTTTCAAAACTCAGGTAATGCCCCGCACATTTCTGCAGTTGGTAACCAGAGTTAAAGGGTTAGGTGGAAAAATGACCCAAACCCGCGCCCGGCTCGGTAATCCGCTACCGTATTCGTTTATTGTCAGAAAAATCAAAAACACCTACCATTTGACACCGGAAGCTGCCCGGCACATCCGCTCCTGGATGGAAAAAACAGTTGAACTCCAAAAGGCAATTACCCTTAATGCCGAAGAAATCAAATCTTTGACCCATTTTGTTCTGCATTTTACTACACTTGGTGTTTTCGTGCATGAGGCATTGGGCCATAATTTTGAGGCAGATATTGTTAAAGCTGGAAGCTCCGGTATTATTGACCAGGAAGGTTATCCGCGTGGGATTGTTGCTGCTGAAAATGTTAATATTCTGGATGGTCCGCTCCCGGGTAAGCCCCGAGATGGGTTCGGTACTGAATTTATTGATGACGAGGGGGTTGAAGTTAAAACCAAACTGCTGGCTGAAAACGGTGTGATCAAAGGTATGATCCATAACCGGGAAACTGCTGCCTATTTCAATGCCGAGCCTAATGGCGGCGCCTTTAGTGAGCTGGGCGACCAACGAATTCCGAGAATGTCCAATACCTTTGTCCAACCGGCAACCCGCAAAAACTGGTTTCGCACCCTGGATAAGTTAATTTCCGATATTCCGAAAGGACTCATCCTCGAAGGAACTTCGGGTGGGGCTGTTTCTAAAGACGGAATGTCGTCTTCAGTGCTCATCGGCTATCTAATTGAGAATGGAAGAATAACACGAACGGTCCAACCGGCAAACTTTTCTGCCCAGACCCTGCACGCGCTGCGTTATGTTGAAGGGTTTGCCGGTCCGGTTAGGATTGATGATGTGGGGTTTTGTGGTAAAGGACAGACTAAATATGTTGGTGACGGTGGACCGGTCTGGACCAGAATCCGCAATAATGAGTTTGTTAACCTTTCAATTCAGGGGTAAGTTATGAATTTGGAACAGCTAGATAACATTGTTAAGAGAGTTGCCCGCCGGACCGGGCTTGATGATTATGAGCTTTTTTTGACATTCGGCACCAGTCTGAACTGCCGGATTGAAAACTGGGAAATAACCGTGCAGTTGAAAAAGGACATATTTTCCGGTTCACTTCGAGTAATCAAGAACCGCCGGATGGGATTTGTTCCGTTTACCGAACCCAGCCCTGGTGTACTGGAACTGGGGATAAAAATTGCTTTGAATATGGCGCCCGCTGCCCCGTTTGATAGTTTCGCAGTTATTCCGGACAGGCTGAAAACTCCACCCGCATTTGACCCGGAAATCGTAAGATTGCTGGACAACCCGAGCCGTATAAAAACCCTTGCCCAGGAACTGATCAAGCGTGCCTTTGACACCGGCAAAATTACCACCCTTGAAGGAATGATTCAGGTTAACCGGGAGATTAAACTAATTTCCACTTTTAATAGCCCGGTGCCGGCAATTGCGGAACGCACCGCCTTCTCAGCCTTTGCCGAAGTTAACACTCAAGATTTTGATTTCGTTGCGGGCAGAAAACTGCCCGACCTGGAAAAAGTAGCCGCACTTGGTGCCAGCGTTGCCCGAGCACTGCCCGGAACTGAGACCACCCCGGAAGCCGAAGGAATAAAAGGCAAAATCGTGCCCGTAGTGCTACACCCGAGTTTTACCGAAGAAATGATTCGCCAGCTTGTGGCTGAACATGTGTATGCATCAACGGTTCAGGATGGTATGTCACAATATCATCTGAATGAACTGGTTATGTCACCTTTAATCACCGCTGGTGACGACGCAACCATCCCGTTTGGCGAATCTACCTTTCCAGTTGATGACGAAGGCACGCCCGCCCGTAAAAATCTTGTGGTTGAAAACGGCGTTTTGAAAATGTTTCTCTATGACCGCACGACCGCCAGCCGGGAGAATGTTCAATCCACCGGTAATGGCCGGCGACGCCCGGTTTTAATTGAAGAAGAACATGAAGCCCCGGTGCGTTGCACCATTAATGACATCTTTATCATCCCCGGCACAACCCCCTTGACCGAAATCATCAAGAAAATAGATTATGGTGTGCTGATCAAGGTTCTGCTTGGATTTCACACCGCTAACCGCACCACTGGTGACTTCGCCAATACCCTTTATTTTGGTAGAATTATCCGCAATGGCGAACTTGCTGAACTTCCCCAAGCTGGACGCTGGGCAATCAAAGGCAATGCTCTGAACGCACTACGCAATGTTAAAACGATAAGTCGGGAAACATTGTCAACCGGCTCAGCGATCCTACCTTGGCTACAAACTGAATTGACCGTGGCTTAAATATTATTATACCGGGCAATTCTTAAAATTCCAAGTAATTCCCGAAAAGCCCCGAAGTAAAGAACCTGACTCGCCATCCAAGAACGATGGACCGCCGCTATGACTTCCGGTTTTTCACCCATAAACATCAGCACAATTGTCCGCAGGACTGCATTGCCGAACACAAAACCGCAGCCAATTCCCAAACCCAGACCGAAAAGATAGTCAAACCCGCCCAGACTGAACCCCAGACTCTGATTGATTAACTTGGCAAAAAAAGCTGCCAATACGGCAAAAATCATAAACAGCATAGCCATTGCCAGTGGTGGTGAAAGATTCAGCCTTTGACTGACCGGCATAAACAATCTCACCGCACCTACCAGCGCCACCACCAGAAAAACTGTTTCATAAAATACCTGAGAAAAATCCCTGATTGCCCGCAACAACTGTAAAGCCGCAACCGAAGCCACTACCCCACTTGTCAGAACATCAATCCAGTTGAACTTCATCGCAAAAACTACTTAAGTTAATCCTGCCACTCATTCCGGCAGGGGCCGTTTGAAAAAAAGCACCGCCTTGGTGATAATTCCACTGTGGTCAGTTCCGTTAACCGTCGCCACCAGCTCCCAGCCTTCCCGTCCTAAGTCATTCACATAAGCTTGCACACCTTCCATTGTATCCCGTGCCTTTTTCTCACCGGGCACCTGAACCCCCCAACGCGCCATTTTTAGCACTGGACTCATATGGATGTCAATCTGCAGAAATTTGTATTCCCATTTTGTCATCTTAACTCCTTTAAATTAATCCTAACTAAATTCATTCCCCAGTCAAGATTGAGACTTTATTTGCTTTGATCAAAAACAATACTAAAATTTATTAAGTGATACTACTCACCGACGTTCTAAAAATCGATACCCGGTACACGGTTGACGCTTATCTACTGCTCAACGATGGTCTCCAGCTTGCTTACGGACAAACCGGTAAGAAATCCAACATCACTGCCGGCGAACTCCTTGAGGCAATTAGCAAAGTAGCCACCGACCGCTACGGTCCCTTGGCAGAAGTTGTTCTGAAATCCTGGGGTATAAATTCCGCGGCTGACATTGGCACATTAATTTCCAATCTTGTCAATGCCGGTCTCCTCCGGCCTGATACCGTTAATCCGCACGAGGATTTCGTCACCGGATTTAATTTCAAGGCCGATTTCTTCGCCAACTGTCCTCCGTCAGCGCGGGAACTAGAATGACATCTTATTGACTGGCATTCAAAATTCGCTAATATTTGAATAAATTCTTGTAATTTTGTTAAAATAAAATTGGAGGAAATCAATGCCTTTACCTAAACGGCGACACTCACGGCAGCGCGGCCGAAAGCGGCGCACACACTGGAAACTGACGCCGCCGGCTCTGGTTGATTGCCCGCATTGCCACGAACCGAAAATGCCCCATCGAGTTTGCGCGCATTGCGGTTACTATGCTGGCAAACCGGTGCTGACAGTTGAAGAAAAGAAATAAGTGAAGATTGCACTGGATGCTATGGGCTCGGACAATGCGCCCCGAGCCGAATTGGATGCGGTAAAACTTGCTCTTGCGGAAATACCGGACTGCAGTCTGGTAATCGTTGGCCGGCAGGAAATTCTTAACCTTAGCACCTTTGGAAAGGAAAATGAACGCGTAGAGTTTGTTTCCGCCCCCGAAGTGGTTGGTATGCACGAACCTGCAGCAGAAGCCCTTAAGAAAAAACGCAATTCTTCAATTAGTGTCTGTATGGACCTCCATAAGCAGGGCAAAGTTGATGCGGTCGTCAGCGCCGGTAATACTGGAGCAGTAATGGCATTTGCTCTAACCACGCTGGGGCATATTCCTGGTGTGCACCGACCAACCTTGGCGGTTCTTTTTCCCCGAATTAAGGGCAGCACGCTCGTGCTTGATGTGGGCGCTAATGTTGATACCAAACCCATTCACCTGCTCCAGTTTGCAATTATGGGAACTACCGCTGCTAGTTTCTTCTTCCGTAAAGCAAACCCGACTGTTGGTTTGCTAAGCAATGGCCAGGAGGACACCAAAGGTAATGAATTGACTATTGCCGCCTATAAGTTGCTGAAGGAGAGTGAGCTTAATTTTATCGGCAACGTTGAAGGGAATGATATTTTGAGCGGCAAGGTGGACGTGGTGGTATGTGATGGTTTTGTTGGTAATGTGCTGCTTAAGTACGGAGAGGGTTTAGGAGAAATTTTGCGGAAACTACTTGAGGAGTATTATGATTCGGAGTCTAAATACCGACTGAGGAGGTGGTTTTCAAGACCGGTACTGGAGGAGTTTATAAGTAGAATGGATTATCAGGAACACGGCGGGGCACTGATGCTGGGTGTGAATGGTAATGTGGTGGTAGCGCATGGAAGGTCCACACCCGAGGCGTTAAAGAACGCAATCCGGACCGCTTTTGAGGCTGTTCAGGATAATCTATCGCAGCATATTGCCCAGACATTTGTTAATTTCAATGAGTGATAAGTTGAGTAGAATCCTGCCCTGGATTCAGGTTTTGATTTTACTTCTGACACGGTGCAATACATTGCCGGTAGGGTTCGACCAGATTAAGGAAGTGCCGGTTAACGGATTTGTAGAACTTGTTCCCGATAGCCTGGATTGCTATAGCAAATATGTTTCACTGGGTTATGCGGACTATTTGCTCTTGGGAAAGGATGATGACTACGAATCTAGGATTTTAATTAAATTTCCACTTAAGGACAGTGCGCTTGATTCGGTAAGTTCGGTTCGGTTGATACTTCATCCAGTGGATAGTGTGCGGCTAAGGTTTGTATGCCATCCCTGTTCTGTGGACTGGAATACTGGTGCGGTAAGCTGGTTGCTTGCCGATTCGGCAACGAGATGGTTTCACCCCGGCGGGGATTTCTGGGAGTTTGTTCTCGGCGAAGGTGAACTGGCAAAGGAATCTACCGTTGTAGAGTTAAACCTGAGTTTTCTTTCGGTTCTGGTTCAAAACTCTTTCGGTATTATTCTGTTGCCAGCCGACACCGGATTCTGTGCGGTGACTAATATGACTGATAGTAAACTTGGACCACGGTTGATTTTCACCTATCGCAGTGGTAAGGAGCGAACATTTTATCCATCTGGCGATGCCCATATCGTTGATTCCAGTAAGAGTCAGATTAATCCCGGCGACCTTCTGGTTGGATCAAGTTTTGCATTCCGTACCTATCTGAAATTCAATCTGGACTCCATTCCGGCCACTGCAACCGTTGTCCGGGCTGAACTCCTGTTTAAACCCCAGCCCCTTTACTTCCGGAGCGATACCCTCCGGCTCGGCGTTCACCGTTTAACCGAAGCCTATCCTTTGAGAACCCGTTATGCTGGTTATGAAGAAATTGCCAACGCCACCACCTCTTTCCTCCCTGGTAAAGATGATACCATCGTAAAATTGGAAATTTCCAGACTGGTGCAAAAATGGGTCTCCCAATCTGACTCCTTTCCTAACTACGGCCTGCTATTAACAGCGGAACCGGAATGGCAAAAACCGTTTCGGTTGAAACTGTTACGTTCGGGCACTGCCGAACCAAGGTTAAAAATTTATTATGTCTTGCCCCCTTCGGACCGATTCTCAAGATGAGAAAAATTTACCTTTTAATCGGAGTTTTCTTAACCGGAGTATCAGCCCAGTCTTTTTTTAATCTAAACGGTTTGGGAGAAATCACGCCACCGGCTGATGCCCGTTATATGGCGCTCGGCAATCCATTTTCTTTTACATATGCCAACCCGGGCAATTTTGTTGAGCTTAAATCAACAAGCGTCAAAACATCGTTAACTGGAAGTGGCATAATTGGCCAACAGAACCATAACCAGCGCGCGCTGGGTGAGGTCAAACCTAGCGCAGTCTACGCGGCAGTTCCAGTCTTTAATTATTCCCGGATTGTTTTGAGTGTTGACACCAGATTCAATCAGGACTTTGATGTGTGGTCGGAATCGCTCGCCGATACCACCTGGCGTTATCATATTGTTAGCCGGGGTGGGATTTACGGGCTTAATATCGGCCTTGTCCAGTCTTTGCTTAACCATATCTGTGTTGGCGTTCAGTTCGGGCAACTGCTTGGCGGTTCGCGTGAAAACTGGCACTACTGGGCTGAAGGAAACATCGCTACCGATACGATTGAGATCAACTACACTGCCCGAAATTTTCGCCTCGGTTCATCCATCCGCTTTGCAGTATTTTCCCTATGCGGGACCTATGATTTACCGCTCAATCTGACCGCAAACCGGTTCATGCATATCCACGGTGTTACCACCGATTCACTCGCCACCTATCACCTCCACATTCCTTCAATCATTACCTTCGGTTTCTCGGCGGTGCCTTATCGGAAGACGGAAATCTACACCGCTCTGGAAATCCGAAACTGGGCAGGAGCAAGTATAAACAATTCAGCTGCGGGTTACCGTAATACCTGCCGGGGTTCAATCGGATTAGAATATGAACCTATTCCTGCTCACCCTTTCCGGCTCGGTTATTCAATAGGTAACTGGTACTGTTCTGGTGCAGGCGAAGAGCCCATCTTGGAAACCGGGGTCCATTTCGGAACTGGCTTTCCCCTGCCGAAATTTGGAGCCGTTGATGTCGCCGGTGAAATAATCAGACGCACGAGTAGAACCCCGGGCAGTCGGCTGGAGGAAATTATTGGGCGTTTAAATCTGACGCTCGCTTACGAGGAGGTCTGGTCAAAACGCACCCGGCGCTGGGGATATTAATTGAATTAAGAAGGTAGATTTATGAATGAAAAGGAGGTAGCACTATGTTAAAACTGTTTGTTTCCGCACTCGTTATTGTTAGCTGCCTGCTGGGCTGTGGTAGTCCGAAGAAATCTGTTCAGCAACCAGCAGACACAGTTTCCCGAATGCCCGAACCACCCGGATTGTTGAAAGATACTCTCTCTCCAAGCGACCTGCCGGAAAAACTGTTCCTGACAATCCAGGTTAAGGATTTCGGCACTATGAAGGTGGAAATGTTCACCCGGGATGCTCCCTTAAATGTTGCCAATATCGCCAATCTCGCTATTAAAGGGTTTTACAATGGATTAACATTTCACCGGATTGAACCCGGCTTTGTTGTTCAGGGGGGCGACCCGAAAGGTGACGGCACTGGCGGTCCAGGTTATACCGTGCCCGCAGAGATTAAACGAAAACACGAAAAAGGCTCAATGGCAATGGCACGGCTCCCTGACGCGATAAACCCTGAAAAGGCTTCTTCTGGCAGTCAATTCTACTTTTGCCTCCAACCACTGCCCATGCTTGATGGTAAATATACCGTCATCGGAAAAATCGTTGAAGGAATGGATGTTCTGGAAAAAATTGGTCAGAGCCGTCCCCCGGTCTTTATGGAACGGGTGCTGGTTACAACCGAATAGATAAAACGCAGGATATTCCTTTTATAAGGTTTGACGACGATTCCGGATTCGGTTATGAAACCGGTAATGTAGCGTGAGGGGGTAATATCAAACGCAGGATTGTAAACTACACAACCAACCGGTGCCGTCCGGCAGCCTGCACACCAAGTGACTTCTTTACTGGCACGCTGTTCAATCGGAATTTCCCTGCCCGTCTTTTTAGTAAGATCAAATGTTGATGATGGCACTGCCACGTAAAATGGTTTAGCCGCCTCTTTTGCCAGAATTGCCAGCATTCTGGTTCCAATTTTATTAGCGGTATCACCATTAGCCGCAATCCGGTCCGCCCCTACAATTACAAGGTCGCACTGCTCAATCAAGCTAGCGCTGGCGCTGTCAGCGAGCAGTGTAAACTTAATACCTGCCCGCTTCAGTTCCCAGGTAGTCAATCTTGCCCCCTGTAACAACGGTCTGGTTTCACAGACAAAAACCATCGGCTCTTTACCCTCCAAATATGCTTGATAGACAACACCGAGTGCAGTGCCGAGCCCTGGACCGGCTAGAATACCGGTATTACAGATTGTCAGCACCCTCCCATTCTGAGGAACAAGCGAAGCGCCGTTTCTGGCAATTGCCAATGAGCGCTCTCTTTCCTCCTTTTCAATTGCAATTGCTTCACTGATTACCAGCCGCCGTAATTCCCTTGGCCTGAGACTGGTGTTCTTCACCTGGTTCATTATCAGCTGCACCGCTCCGAAGAGATTAACTGCGGTCGGACGTGCCGTGGTTAGCACTCTCGCCGCCCGTCGCAGACCAGGCACAAGGTCTCGGTCTGATAACCGCAGAGCCTCCAAGGCAAGACCATATCCTGCCGCAACTCCAATCCAGGGGGCGCCGCGCACCTGCAATTTTTTAATCGCGATTGCCACTTCCGCAGCCGAACATAACCGACGATAAACAACCCTTCCCGGTAAGGCATTCTGGTCAATTATGTGTAAGCAGTTCTTCTTAAAAATCAGCACTTCGGGAAAATTCAGTTGTGCCTTCATATCTTTCTGAGAGTTGCAATCAGACTGAACGAATGCGAATCATAATTGCCCGCGCTACTCTCAATCATCCTGAAATCATCAAGATAGTGGCTAACTATCGGAGCAAAGCAATCTTTGCAACTGCTTTCTGTCCTGCGTGATAAACTTAGATAAAACCGGGACAGACGGCTTAAAAATCTATTTTGGTAATAAGCAACCCTGCCTTTTTTTTCAACTAAACGATTAACAAGCCCGATAAATCGGTTAACTAAATACCCACCCATTTCTTCTGCCCGGACTGCGGACTTAACCGTTTTCCTTGAAACTAACCGGAAAATCCGAAAGTCGGTAAACGGATTGAATTGCGGACGGTTCAAAAGTGCGGTTAGCATTTTATAGGTGTATTCAATTTTATGGGGATAATAACCGGAGAAACGACGGCGGAACGGTGAACGGTCCAGCGTGGAAATAATCACCCGCCCGCCATGTTTTAGCCCCTGGTGCAGACGAAAAAATACTGCCTTGACATCATTCAAATCAAGATGCTCTATTATCTCCAGCATCAGGACCGCATCAAATTCCTTCAAAAATGAAAAAGTCAGCTCTTGCACATTAAGACATTCAAACCTTAAATTGGGCAAGGGGTTAACATTCCGGGCATATTCAATCAGGGGTTTTGAATAATCAGTTGCTACCAGTGTCCAGTTATCTGGCATTGTCCGGGCAAAAGCCCGGGAAAGTGCCCCAGTCCCACAGCCGAGTTCCAGCAAGCGTAAAGGCCGCATTTCGCCTGCCAGGATTGTCATTGCTGCAGCATAATTGGCACAGTGATGGAACCTCAGTCTTCGGTCGGGCTGCTGTTCAATTCCTCCTCCTTCCAGGTTCAAAAATTTATCCGGAGTTGGTGATCTTTCCAGTTCCTGCCAGAGTTTTTTAATATTGCAATGTAAGAGGCGATTCATCTCTTCGTCAGATGCCCCATTCCAGTTACTTTGATAATGAACCTCGGCCATCAGCATTCTTTAGTATTCACCACGATTAAAGAAATACACCGCGGCTGCGGTTGTCAGAGAGCTAAAACAAATAAGAAAGGCAATGTTAAATCCCGGGGAATAATAAGAAAATCCCAGAACCAGTCGGCGAACCATATCAACACCATACGTAAGCGGGTTCACCCGCACCAGCAAATTCAACCACCAAGGCAAACCCTGCAACGGATAAAGCGCACCACTGAGAAACCAGAGTGGCATAATTACAAAATTCATAATCGTGCCAAACCCCTGGAATGAAGTCATCTTAGCAGCGATTACAATCCCGATGCCGGTAAGGGCAAACGACATTAATGCAATTACCAAAATCAGGGGGAAAATATTAACAGCTGACAGTCGCACCTTAACCAGCGGCGCCAGCAGAAGGATAATACACCCCTGAATCAACGAAAGAGTTGTGCCGGCAAGTCCCTTGCCAATCACGATTGAAGTCCGAGGTACTGGTGCAACCAAAATCTCTTTCAAAAAACCAAACTCCCGGTCCCAGATTATAGAGATTGCCGATTGAATGGATGTAAAAATACTGGTCATAGCGACGATGCCTGGAAAGATGAACTGGGTATAATTCACATTACCGATTCCCCGATAACCGCCCCTCAAACCCAAGCCAAGTATAAAAAGCCACAGCACCGGTCTGGTAAGTGAACCGTATAATTGACTCTTTTCGCGAAAATATCTGATTAAATCACGTAACCAGACCATATAAATACAATTAACATCAATCATCGCCATCACACTTACCGCCAGCCCCGTCCCATACGCTGCAACCGGCTTTTTAATTTCTCACGCTCGCTCGCCTCACTATCGCGAATTTCCCTGCCGGTAATTTTCAGAAAAACATCGTCCAAGGTAGGCTGGCGCACAACCACCGAAAGCACCGGCACACTCAACTCCTTTACCAGTTTCGGCACAAATAACGCACCGTCTGCCACTTGAAACTGAATCTTTTCCGGCGTCCAACTCACCTCAATGCCATATCGTTCCTTAATTTCCAGCGCCGCCTGACGATTATCAACGGTTAAAATAACCACCCGGTCACCCCTGAGTTGAGACTTAAGGTTACCTGGAGTATCAAGTGCAATAATCTTGCCGTGGTCAATAATTGCTATCCGGTCGCAATATTCGGCTTCATCCATATAATGAGTCGTCAAAAAAAGCGTCATTCTATTTTCATGGCGCAACTGCAGAAGCCGATCCCAGATACGCATCCGCGTTTGCGGGTCCAGCCCCAGCGTGGGCTCATCAAGAAAAAGCACCTCGGGACGGTGTAAAAGGGAACGGGCGATTTCCAATCGTCGTTTCATTCCGCCGGAAAAATTCCGCACCAGGTCGTCGGCACGGTTAGTAAGTTCCATCCACTCCAGCGCCTGGTTAATTCGCTCCCTGACCTCACTTTTAGGAACCTTATAAACCAGCGCATGAAACCGCAGATTCTCACGTGCGGTAAGCCGGTCATCAAGAGAAGGGTCCTGGAAAATTATACCGATTGAACGCCGAACCTGATTATGCTCGGTAATAACATCCCAGCCCGCAACCTGTGCCCGGCCTGAACTAGGACGGGTTAAAGTGCACAACATCCGCACGGTAGTAGTTTTCCCTGCACCGTTAGGACCGAGAAAACCAAATATTTCGCCTCTTGCTACCGAAAACGAGAGCCCGTCAACTGCTGTAAAACCTTTGAAATCCTTACTAAGTTCTTCAACCTTAATTACTATTTCCTGATTCAATTACCGGTTCACTCCTGCGCGGTGTCAATCTGCGCACGCTGCAATGCTCCTGAATAATCAATATACACCGTCTTTAATTCTGAGAATATATCATAAGCAGTCCAGCCACCTTCCCGGTGTCCATTACCTGTTTCCTTTACCCCACCGAACGGCAGATGACATTCCGCACCGATTGTCGGAGCATTTACATAGGTAATCCCCGCCTCAATCCGCTCAATTGCCTTCATTGCCATATTAATGTCACGCGTATAAATGGATGAAGATAGCCCGTACGCCGTATTGTTTAACACATCAATTGCTTCGTCAAAATCCCGGACTTTGATTACGGATAGAACTGGACCAAAGATTTCTTCCCTGGCAATTCGCATATCCGGTGTCACATCGGTAAAGATGGTAGGTGGATAGAAATATCCACGGGCGTATTCCCCTTTGTTAAGCGGTTCACCACCACAGACCAGTTTTGCTCCTTCTTTTTTACCGATTTCTACATAATCGTGTACGTTTTTCCGCTGTCCTTCGCTGACCAGCGGTCCCATCTCTACAGATTCGTCAAGCCCGTTACCAACCTTCAATCTTTTTGCCCGCTCAACTACCATTTCCAGAAACCGGTCATAAATATCCGACTGTAAAATCAAGCGGGAAGTGGCAGTGCAACGTTGACCGGTTGTCCCGAATGCGCCCCAGATTATTCCCTCCAGTGCCAGATTTAAGTCCGCATCATTCAGCACAATCTGGGCATTCTTTCCCCCGAGTTCCAGGGAACACCTTTTTAACTGCCGACCGCATACCTCGGCAATTCGTCTACCGATAACCGAAGAACCGGTAAAGGAAATTCCGCAGATATCTGGATGATTCAGTAGCGCTTCGCCTACCACTGCACCCTCGCCATAAACAACATTAACCACCCCCACTGGCACACCCGCTTCGGTCAACGCAGCAACAAACTCATGAACTGACGCCGGGGTCAAAGTAGCCGGTTTAATTACCGCGGTATTGCCACAAATTAACGCCGGAAAAAGTTTCCAGGATGGTATCGCCATTGGAAAATTCCAGGGACAGATCATTCCCCAGACCCCCATTGGCTGCCGGGTTACATATGCCGCTTTGTTGGGGAGTTCACTTGGCACGACCTTCCCCCAGAGCCGGCGACTTTCCCCAGCAGCGTAGAGTCCGGTATCAATCGCTTCCTGGACATCCCCCCTTGTTTCCTTCAAAACCTTACCCATCTCCCTGGTCATCAATCGGGCGAGTTCCTCTTTACGCCGAATAAGAATCTCTGTCGCCCGGCGAATAATCTCCCCGCGCTGCGGCGCCGGGATTGAACGCCATCGGGGATAGGCTGCTTTAGCAGCTGCAACCGCATCCTGCACATCCTCGACGCCCGAAGCCGGAAAGATACCAATTAAATCTGAGGTATCTGCCGGATTCCGATTTTCATAAGTTTTACCGGTTCGTGACGGAACAAACTTACCATTGATAAAGTTAAGATACTCCTTTACCGCCATTTTATCCTCCTTTTGTTTTTAAAAGTTTTAAAGCCTCTTCCACGGTTGTTACCTTTTCAATACCCTCAATATCCCAGGTTCTAATTCCAATAACCCTCTTGCCCATCTTCAATGCAAACCCGATTTCCGAAAGGGTACCATAAGAGCCCCCAATTGCCACCAGAACATCAGCCGTCCTGATAATTACGAGATTTCTTGCCTCGCCCATTCCGGTGGCAATAGGCAAATCCACAAACTCATTCGCCTGATTTCTGTCTGAACCGGGCAATATACCAACCGTTAATCCCCCAGCCTCCGTGACACCCTGACAGACTGCCTTCATAACTCCCCCCATACCACCACAGATTAAAACCGCTCCCAATTCGGCAATTCCCCTGCCCATTGCCCTTGCCAGCCTGGTCAGAGCTTCATCACATTCGGCTGCGCCAATAACGCCGATTAACGGCCTATTTCTCAACGAACAGTCCCATCGGCTGGAACCGGTTAACATCAATCAACCCCTGGTCAGTAATTTTTAACTCCGGAATCACCGGCAGCGCGAGAAAGGAAAGGGTGATAAACGGATTATCAAGCCGGCACCCCCAGGTATGTGCCTTTTCCAGAAGTTTTTTTAACCCCACCACCACCGTTCTTGCTGGCTGGTCCGACATCAAACCGGCAATCGGTAGTGCCAGCGCCGCCGCCACCTTGCCATCCGCCACTGCCACATAACCTCCCCCCATTTTCTCCAGTGTTCGAACCGCCACCAGCATATCCCGATCGTTGGTCCCCACCACGATTATGTTATGCGCATCGTGGGCAACCGTGGTAGCCAGTGCACCCTTTTTCAATCCGAAACCAGCCACCAGCCCTTTACCCATTCTGCCGGTCCGCCGGTGTCTTTCAATCACTGCGATCTTCAACAAATCCCGTCCGGTATCTGCAACCACCAACCCTTTCTGGATTGTTGCCGGCTGCACATGCCTTTCGGTAATAATCTGCCCCGGGATAATCCGGATAACATTACACAACTCGCCCTCGGCTTTGATCGCAAAATCCTTAATGCCAATTTTTTTCAATCGCACCGTATTTCTGGTCTGCCGGTCATCAATCATCGGCAGTTTTACCAGCACCTCTCCGTTACGGGCGACCAGCCTTCCATCCTTGAAAACCATCCTCACCTGCAACTCTGAAAGACTTTCCAACACCACGAGGTCGGCTCGCAATCCCGGTGCCACCGCACCGCGGTCATAAAACCGGAAATACTCTGCCGGATTCAAAGTCACCATTTGAATTGCGGCAACCGGATTCACACCGGCATTAATTGCCCTTTGCAGAACTGCATTCAGATGACCATCAAATAACAAATCCCGCGGATCCCGGTCGTCAGACACCAGAGAGCAGCGGCGTAGATTAAAATCGTTAACAATTGGCAATAGAGAAGTGAGATTATGCGCTGCCGAGCCTTCCCGGATAAAAATCCTCATACCGGCACGCAATTTCTCCCTCATTTCCTGAGGCCCAACCGACTCATGGTCTGAACCAATACCACTTGCAACATAAGCCTGCAGCAACAGCCCGGTTAATCCCGGACAATGTCCATCAATCAATTTCCCGGCACGCCTTGCCAGCTCCAGTTTACCCAGCAGTTCGGCATCCCCCAAAATCACACCCGGATAATTCATCACCTCTGCCAGCCCGATAACTCTGTCGTGGTTCAAGAGTTTTGCAACTTCCTTCAAACCCAATTTCGCTCCTGAACTTTCCATCACTGTTGCCGGCACACAGGAGGGCACCATTATCATCACATCAACCGGCATATTCCGGCTTGCCCTGATTATATACTCAATTCCCTTTACCCCCAGCACATTGGCAATCTCATGGGGGTCAATAACCACGGTCGTCGTTCCATTTATCAAACACAGCCTGATAAACTCGCCAACCGACAATAAAGAACTTTCAATGTGGATATGCCCTTCAATAAATCCCGGCGCAACATATTGTCCCGGAATATCAACAACCGTCTTTGCCCGTGTATAACCGGTTCCAACTCCAGCAATGTGCGTGCCCTTAATCGCAACATTGGCACACCGCACCTCACCGGTAAATACATCAACCACCTGGCAACCGCGCAATAATACATCGGCTGGTGACTCACCCCGTGCTACCTTCAAAAACTCCTGCAGCTCTGATAAATTGACTTTAGGTCGCTTTTGCCCTTTTTTCACTATATCAACCTTTTTCCCGGAGCAAAGCAAACTTTGCAACTACTCTTCATCATAATTATCCGTTTCCTCAATATAACCGATAAACGGTAACTGACGATAACTCTCAGCAAAATCCGCCCCATAACCAACCACAAACTTATCCGGCACGGTAAACCCGAGATAGTCTGGCTTTATTTCCACCTGCCGCCTTGCCGGCTTATCCATCAATACACACAACCTCAAACTTCTTGGCTTACGCATCTCCAGGTGTTTCATAATATACTTTAATGTCAACCCCGAATCCAGAATATCCTCAACCAACAACACATCTCTATCCTCAAGGGGACATTTCAAATCCATTACAATCTTAACAACCCCAGAAGATTTGGTACTCATTCCGTAACTGGATACGGTCAAAAAGTCAATAAAGACTGGAATTCTGATGTATCGGACCAGGTCTGCCAGAAAAATCCAGGACCCCTTCAGAATACCAACCACTACCGGTGTTTTCCCATCATAATCAGAAGAAATCTGTTCCGCCAACTCCTGGACCCGCCGATTAATCTCCTCAGCAGAAATGAGCACCTTAACTTTATACCAGCCTGGTTCAGTCATTCTGTCCATTCAATCACGGGCGATAAACTGAAATCGGGGCGACTGGATTTGAACCAGCGACCTCTTGGTCCCGAACCAAGCGCGCTAAACCAACTGCGCTACGCCCCGTCCTTAACAATATATCCGATTAATGCTCAGAGTCAACAGAAGGCTTGCCCCGCACCAGCGGCACAAAAACAACACTCATCAACTGTCTTTGCACCAGCCGGCCACCGTGCTTTACCCCTAAAATCAAACTCTGCCCACCTGTTGACCCGACCGGCGCGACCAACCTGCCTTTTTCATCCAGTTGTTCCACCAGAGCAAATGGAATTGACTCGGCAGCCGCGGTTATGATTATCCGGTCATAAGGGGCAAATTCTTTCCACCCTTCGTTACCATCACTAACCTTAAACCTGATATTGCGGTAATCAAGCCGGTTCAAAATCTGCCGGGCTTTGATTGAAAGTTCCTCAATTATCTCTACTGTGTAAACCATTTTAGCAAGTTCGGCAAGAATTGCAGTCTGATATCCCGAACCGGTTCCGATTTCCAGCACCTTATGCCGCTTATCAACCTGCAATGCCTCGGTCATAACCGCAACAATATAGGGCTGAGAAATAGTCTGTCCCCTGCCAATTGGAAGAGGATAATCATCATAAGCCTGATGTACAAAACCTTCAGGAACAAAAAGATGCCTGGGGACCGCAAGCATTGCCTCAACCACCTGCCGGTCTTTTATACCGCGGGCGATGATCTGTTCCTCTACCATCCGTTTTCGGCGCTGGGCAAAATCATTTAACACTTTTATTACTATATCACTTACCCGATTCAATTCAAATCTTTAACACCCACTTAACCACCACTGAAAAATGCGCCCTCTCTCTTCGTTGTGAGTGCGAATGCCGCACTGCGCGGGCAGTCAGCCAAAAATTTGCTTGACATTAAATTACTACATTGTATTTATTTTCTGCTGCTGGTCGGGCAATTGCCTGGGTTGGCGTATCAACCTAATTGGCATAGGCCCTCCAGCGGCACTTTTTTTGAGTAAGTTGACCTTTCAAACTATGGTTCTAAAATTATAAAAATGGCTTCAATTCATCCCCTCATTGAGTTTCGGGCCCCGGTGCTCTTTGAAGAGATTGCGGTCCGCGAACTATGTGGACTTGCCCGAAAAGGCTACGAAACCAGATTCAAACGCGAAACCTTCGGATTCCTCTTCGGAACGCTTACCACAGACCGCAGAGTTATCATCCGGCGTGCCTGCTATTATCGCGGAGGAGAAAAAAGCCGAACCGGAATTATCTTCAAAGACTGGGCAACAATTAAAAGGGCAATACGTCGGCGTCGGGAACTTACTTCCCGATTCCGGATGAGATTCCTGGGCAATTTTCATTCCCATGTGGAAATTGCTGGCGAAGTATTCAAAGGACTATCTCAAGAAGACCGGGAATCATTTATTCACGACCGGATGGCATTTATTGAAACAATCGTCTTCATCTGGTCAGGTCCATCCAAACCCAATCGCAGCACCTCAGGCACAATAGTTGGATTTGAACCCAGAACTGGCTACAATTACCGCATCCGGGTCTATGCCAAACGCAAAAACGGCATCCGCCAAGTCCGGGCAAAAGTAATCCCAACCGGCGTTGTGGTCATTTATTAAATCAAAATTTCACACAACTCTATAACCGCTACCTTACCAGAATCACCTTGCCAGTCTGAACTTCTCCTCCTGCCTCAATCCGCACCAGATAAACACCATTCCTGAGATTTGTCCTGATTGGCAATCGGTATTCTCCAATTCCAAGCTGCCCCTGATACAACCGTTCAACTTCTCTGCCGGTAAGGTCATAAAGGACAATCCGGTAATCGGCAGGTTGGGTAACAGTGAAAGATAACGGTTTATTTCCAACAAGCAGCGTTGAATTGCACATATTTACCGAATTGGGCCCTGCCGCAAATTCCTGTGTCTCCAGACCAACCGGATAATGTAGTTTCATCACCATAAGGTCACAGGAATCAGGACTCTGATATATCTCCCCGATTCCATAAATGATACCCGGCTCATTGCCGACAATGTCCAACAGATAACAGTCAGAATCCTGTAACTTGAACTGCCAGTTCCATCTTAGTGTTCCATCAGTTTTATAGCAAAGCAACAGCGCACCGCACCTGCTTACCGGAAGTGTATCCATAGTGAACCCGCCAACAAGCAGGTTGCCAGTATTATCAAGCAGGATGCATGTTCCACCTGCCAGGTCTCCATCCGAAAAAATCCGAAACCAGGTCAGTTCCCCATCAGGACTGTAACTGTATGTTACACAGGAGTCAGGAACAAAATTGCCAAAATACTGCGCCACATCGGCCGCACAATAGATATTTCCCGCCGGGTCAACCGCAATTCCACCGCCAAAATCCTCATTTTTCACATCCAGGCGCCTTGTCCAGATGGTATCCCAGCCTCTGGTAAATTTAGCCGCAAACAGGTCAAAATACCAGTAATCCCAGTCGCCAATTTCACCCGCACCCGCTATATTTCCATCCGGGGTAAAAATTAACCAAGCGATATCTTCCATATTATTCCCGAAATCAATCTCCTTGCGTAAAAGCAAATTCCCATTAAAGTCATATTTCCTTAACAATATATTATCATGCTGCCCATTATGAAAATGAGAAATGATACCGGTTACATAAATATTGAGCGAATCGTCTATCAGGACACTGGTGAAATTGTGAATACTGGAATCACATCCGGTAGTATCTTTTTTAAGCCATAGCAGGTCCCCATTCCGGTTATACTTCATAATGAAACAGTCGTCGGAGGGGCTGTAGGCACCTACAACGACAACCCCTCCATCATTGCCAACTGCACAATCCCTAACATACTCCCACTCGCCGCTGTCGTAGGTGCGTGTCCAGAGCGTTTCACCATCCGGATTGTATTTTATCAGGATGATATCCGCATTTAGCCCGGAGTAATCATCCGCCGCCACTCCCGCAACAATCACATTACCCCAGGAGTCAATCGCACCAGAAGCCCAGGAGTCAAACCTGCCAGTATCAAACCTCTTGAGCCAGACTATTTCCTGAGCAGAAAGCATAACGAAAACGGCAAGGGTATTCGCAATAATGGCAGGTATCTTCATTTGTTTATCTGCGATCAACATATCTCGCCTCAGTTACAATGACCGCCTCAGGCGGGTATTCAAAGGCATGTTCGCCACGAACCCAATGGGTATGCAAAGATCCACGGGCAAATCCAAGAACCCACTGAACGATGTCACCATCACCGCACTGCGAAAACAAACGGTAATGACCGACTATTCTTCCATCTATGCGATATATGCATTCCAGATACCACGGTCCGCTATAAGGTCTGATGGTCTTTGAACCCGCCCAGACATATTTCTTCCACGGGGGCCGACCAGGTGGCGTTGGCACCGTATCCGCCCAAGATGCTGCCTCAAAGCCAGCACTAGGCGAAACTGAATTGATATTCTGATGCGGCGTCAATTGAACCTGCTCATTATAGGTAAGGTAACCCCGCGAATGAAGTCCCTCAACAGTAACCTCCTGAAATTCCGGACCAGGTGATTGGGCAGAGTCACTACGAATTTCTATGATACAGGCGCCAGTATCGCCATCCTCAGTTCCAAACTCATACAGATAATAATGCACCGGTGTTGTGCTGGTGCCCTGCGCTACCAACAGGGGGGGGGCAGAGAAGCAGGGCCACGATAAGCAGACTGTATGCTATCTTTTTCATCTTACCTCCTTTTTAGGTTTACAGCCTATAACAATTATATATCTATGAACTCTACCTGTCAAGTTATGAATTGGATTTCGATTAATAATACCTAAAAAATAGAGCCTACCTTACCAGAATCAACCTGCCGGTCTGGACTTTGTAACCTGCTCCAGTACCCACTTTGAACTTTTGAACAACACTCTTTTCTGTCATTTAAACCAGCGTGTCCGAAGGTTTTAACTTCGGTAATCTCCAATTCGGGGAAAATTACCGCAAATTCTTTATTGTTTGACACCCATTAACGGTTGGTTATTATGATTAATGAGAAGAAATGTGAGGAAACAATTATCTTTTATCGGTATTTTGACCTTTTTTGCCTTTGTCAATTTAGGTAATGCGGAAAGTCGCGACCTGATACAGATTACAAATGCCCATCGTGACGATGTCCGCAATATTGAGGCAACCGGCGCCTGGGTAAACTATGTTGACCGTTCCGGTGTTGTTGCCGAAGCAACCGCATCTCAGCAGCAAGAGTTAACCGCTAAAGGCTATACCATTATGGTGATTACCGAGAAAATTTCTGATATATATGAACATAATTTTGCCAATAGTTATGGCCGTTACCTGAACTATGCCGAATTCCGGGATACGATGGCAATCATCGCCCGGAACAACCCGACAATCTGTAAACTGGAAACCATAGGATTGAGCTATAACGGGAATTTGCTGCTGGCGATGAAAGTCTCGGATAATCCGCAGATTCACGAAAATGAACCGGTTGTTCATTTTGAAGGTGACATTCACGGCGATGAGAAAATTGGCTGGGCAATCACCTTTGAACTGCTGAAATATCTGGTGAGCAGATACAACTCCGATTCAATTGTTAATCGGCTTGTCAACTCTCGGGAAATTTACATCCTACCGATGTATAATCCGGATGGCTATAACGCTAATAGCCGGTATAACGGGAACAACGTTGACCTTAACCGTAACTGGGGCTGGATGTGGGGGGATGAATCAAACCAAGGTGCCAGCCCGTTTTCTGAGCCTGAAAACCGTGCCCTGCTTATGCATATCTGGCAAAATCCGGCGGTCATCTATGTTTCCTATCATGCCGGTACAACCTTCATCTCCCATCCCTGGAGTTACTGCTATTCCTATCAGAACACCATTCCGGAACTCAGCTTGATTCAATTCCTTTCTGCCCGCTATGACTACTGGACTCATTATACCTATGGACAGGGCTGTGACAGTATGTATCCAATTAACGGCTCTACTAAAGATTTTGACTATGGCTACGGAATGATGGGCTGGTCAATTGAAGTCCATTTTTATAAAACTCCCCCCGCCTCGGAAATTGACCCAACCTTTAACCTCAATCTTCCGGCGATGCTTGAGTTCATTCATCTTGCTGGCAGAGGAATTCACGGCACGGTCACCGATAGGCGCACCGAACAACCGGTTCATTGCCAGGTCTGGGTAAAACCTGCAAACTGGCTCAGTTACAACAATCCCGAGCTGGGTGACTTTCACCGGTTTTACCTGCCCGGAACATACTCTTTGAGGTTTTGCGCCCCTGGTTATCGGGACACTACAATTGAAAACCTGGTTGTGCCCGACACCGGCGATTCCGCAATAACCATTGATGTGCAGTTAACGCCCGATTCGTCAGCTCCGGCTTTTGCCTTCCGGCATATCTATAACAGTTTTGTCAATCCTGCTACTAACCGCACCTATCCGGTTCGGGCGCTCGGCCCTCGGGACGACACTGCCTTTCTGCTGGATAACGGCAAATCAATCTGCCTGGATATGGACCAAGTGGTAATCAACCGTGCCGGTCCAGATATCATAGTTTATCGCTCCGCCGGCAGCGGCAGCGCGCTGGTTCAGCTGTCAAATAACTGGCAGGGACCATGGACAACAGTCGGCACCGCCAATCAACCCGCCAGCGAATTTGATATAAGTTCTGCTGGAATTGACAGTTTTCGCTACATCAAACTCACCGCCACCGGGCAGTTTTATCTGGATGCGGTGGAAGGTGTTGCCAGTGTGGGCACTGCTGAGTTTTTGCCCGGACTAATTACCAAATCGCTTATTTTGAGTATCAGACCTAACCCGGCAAAAGGACCGCTAACCTTCTCGCTAAATTATCAGCCCGGCGGTCTTAAACTCGAAATTACCGATGTTACGGGCAGAATTATCCGCAGCCTTAATTTCAACGACCGTGACCTAGTCTGGAACCGCACCGATGCCCGAGGACGGCCAGTCCCGGCGGGCATATATTTTGCACGGCTCCAGGGCGCACCACCAGTCCGGTTCATCATTTTGAGATAAAATTAAGTTTATGATTTAAGGAGCGATAAACTATGTTCAACAGCTTACTGTGCTTTTTGATTGTATCCGGTGCAGATTCTATTGAGTCCAGAATCTTTGAGTTTCAACTTAGAAACGGCCTGGAGGTCATCGGCTATGTGGACTCATCGGCACCGGTTGTTTCGGTCAATATCTATTATCGGGTCGGATCGTATGATGAAAATACTGGCTATACCGGCATCTCCCATATGCTTGAACATATGAGTTTTAAGCACACGGATATCTACAAACCCGGTGATTTTGACCGAATGCTGGATTCGGTCGGCGCCTTCAACAACGGCTTCACCTCAACCTATTACACCGGTTATTACGAAAACATCGCCAAAGAGAGGTGGGAACTGGCACTTAAACTTGAAGCCGCAAGAATGGCAAAATGTATCTTCCCGGATTCCGAGTTTGAATCCGAACATCAAGTTGTAGCAGAGGAACGCCGATTGCAGGACAATCGCCCAACCGCTGCACTCTGGGAAAATTTTGACGCAGTCGCATTTCTTGCTAACCCCCAGCGCAACCCGACCATTGGCTGGCCTGACGATGTCGCCAATTTCACCGTGGAAAAGATCCGAGAATGGTATAAATTTTACTACAATCCGGCAAATGCGGTCCTGGTCGTAAGTGGTGACATCCGCCCCGAGGAAGTTCAAACAAAAGTTGAAAAATATTTTGGCAAACTAAAAGGTGCCCCGGTTAAAAGAGCCGATTTTTACAATATTGAACCTGAACTAAACGGTGAACGGCGGTTCATCGTTCGCAAACCTGTCAATGTCCCTCTACTCCTCATTGGTTACCCAACACCAGGAGTGCGGGACTCGCTTTATATTATCGGCGATGTTGTCGCCAGTGTACTCGGCGCTGGTCGCAACTCCCGGCTCTATCGCACTTTAGTTGTTGACTCTGGACTTGCCACCTCAGTTTCGGTCTGGAATTCTGTGGAAAAAGACCCGGGACTGTTGTATATCAATATTACACCAAAGTCTGACACCCTGATACCAAAAATTGAACAACTGGTCTATCAGCAGATTAAACGAATGCAGACTGAACCGGTAACCGAAAAAGAGCTAAACCGGGTCAAAAACCAAGCACTTGCCGGCTACATATTTGACCGTGATGACATCTCAGACATCGCCTATTACCTCGCAACGTCTCACATCACTACCGGTAACTGGCGCAACTTTCTTGAGCAATTAAAGCGAATTCAATCCGCCACTCAGGAACAAATTATGTCATACTGTTCCCGCTATTTAACCGATAGGCGCCGGATTGTTGGCATTCTCCTTCCGGAAATGGAGGAAAAACAATGAGACCCGCCTTATTTTTACTCTCAATTATCATCACCATTAGCTTCGGCATTCCGGTCCGCCGGGATTCCCTGAACAACGGACTTATTCTTCTTACCTGTGAAGACCACCGTCTCCCGATTGTTGACCTTGCCTTAATCTGCCGGTCCGGTGCTGGCGTTGAACCAAAAGAAAAAGCCGGCATTGCCACACTATGTGCTCGGATGCTCCTCCGTGGCACAACGAAAATCTCTGCCGATTCAATCGCTACGCTCCTTGATTACCTTGGCGCCCGCTACTCAGCTGGTGCTGACTTTGACCACTTGTACTTAAATTTCCGGCTCCTGAGCAAAGACCTCAGTTCCGGCTTAGACCTTTTAGCCGACCTAACATTAAATCCTGCCTTCCCGAATGAAGAATTCATCCGCACCCGTGAAGAGGTATTAACCGCCGCCCGTCGTGCCTATGAAAATCCAGGAGTGGTCGTAGCTATGGAATTTGACCGATTGCTATTCGGTAATCACCGCTATGCCCTGCCAGTTTCCGGAGATACCGCTACAATCCCTGATATAAAGGTAGAAGACCTGCGTCAGTTTCACCAAACTTATCTTGTTCCAAACAACTGTTTTGTCATTGCCGTCGGCGATATTAATCCCCAAGAGCTCCAAGAAGCAATCTATAACCGGTTCGGCAACTGGCGACCAAAACCGGTGCCCCAGCCCCTTGACCCCGAATTCAAACTGCCTGAAAAAACTGTAATAAAACTTATTACCCGCAAAGATATGAACCAGACCTATATCCACTTCGGTCATCCGGGCATCTCCGCACTTGACTCGGACCTCATTCCGGTGCGGTTAATGTCATATATTCTCGGAGGACCACCGCTTTCATCCCGGCTGGGACTGGCAGTGCGGGAGTATGCGGGCCTTGCCTACGATGTCCGGTGCTGGTTTGACCGCCGGCTATTGACCGGCGCCTTCCGCGCCACAGTCCAGACCGCCAAGCCGGCTGAAGCGATCAAAAAAATGTTTATCGAAATCCGCCGGATGAACGAAGCCGGTGCTACCCAACAGGAACTATTTAAAGCACATAACTACTTCACCGGTAGTTTCCCGCTAACCTATTCCTCAAACCAGGGCAAACTTGAGCAAATAAAAAATCAGGAACTTTACCGCTACGGAACTGACTGGCTTGAAACCTATCCTCAGAAGGTACGGGCGACCACATTAAAGCAGGTAAACAGCACTGCCCGGGAACGGCTAAAACCTGATCACTATATAATGGTGATTATGGGCAATGTGAGCAAAGATGACTTACATTTACAGAATGTAGAATGGTTAGAATAACCGCCATTTAATTATTATAATAAATCAATAAGATAGAATAGGTAGCAACATATAGTATAAATCAATCATACCAATTATACCCCAACCCCCGGGTAATCCTAACAGTGATTTTCGAAATTTAAATTAAGCTCAACACTGGTATAATAGGATAACCATAACCGGATTTTACGATAATAGAAAATGCCGGCTCCAGCATTGCTGCCAAAGCCGGCGCTTAACTGCTAAACTATTTCCCTTCTTATGGCATAAATGCCGTTACGAACCGTTGCCCGGTTTCGGTGTACTGTATTATGGTCGCAAGCTTAATCGGATTTCCGAATTGGTCAAAAGTAATAGTTCCGGACACGCATGGGTAATCCTTAATCTGAGCAAGCGCCTGCTGTATTTCTTCGGGTTTACCATTCGGCGCATTGCGCAGCGCAGCAATCAGGAGCAGGGCAGCATCATAACCAAGGGTTGCCATCGCATCCGGCTTCTGTCCGTAACGCGCCTGATACTTGTTGACCCAGTTCTGGACTTCAGGTCGGGGGTCATCTGCGGCATAATGGTTGACAAAGTAACTGCCTGCCACTTCTTTACCTGCTATTTCCAGCATCGCGGGCGAGTCCCAGCCGTCGCCGCCTAAAAATCTGGTCACCAGGCCAAGCTGATAAGCCTGTTTAACAATCAATCCCACCTTGTTGTAGTAGTCGGGCAGAAACACCAGCTCCGGTTTCTGCTGCTTGACCTTGGTCAGAAGTGCGGAGAAGTCAACATCATCCTTCTGGTAGGATTCAAACGCAACTACCTTACCACCGGCGGCTTCAAAGAAGCGCCGGAAGTAGTCAGCCAGTCCCCGGGAATAATCGTTGCCAACATCGAACATTATCGCCGCAGTCTTTGCCTTCAGGCTGTCAATTGCAAATCGTGCCGCCACCACCCCCTGGAAAGAATCGGTGAAACAGGCACGAAAGATAAACTCTTTGTGGCGACCGTCATCGGTGATTGTTACTTTGGGATTGGTTGAGGTCGGGGTGATCATCGGAATCCGCGCCATCTGACACTTGTCCGCCAATGGCAATGAACACTTGGTTGAGACCGAACCGATAATCGCCACCACACGGTCCAATTCAATCAGTTTGCCACCCGCATTTGCCGCTTCGGTAGGGTCGTTTTTGTCGTCGGAGATGAACAGTTTTATCTGTTTGCCGTTCACCCCGCCGGCACGGTTTGCCTCTTCAACCGCCAGCATAATCCCGTTGACCGTTGACTCCCCGAAGGTCTTGACATCACCGGTCAGGGGAGCAACGACTCCCACTTTGATATAGTTGCCCGGGCCGCAGGAAAAAACGGTCAGCCCGAGCGTCAGGCACAGTGCCAGTATCGTTGTTATTAAACGCATTTGCTCCTCCTTTTTATTTATTAAACTGATTTGCCGGTTTCATATAATTCACGATTTTCCTGTTCGCCCTGCAGATAGCGGCCAAGAAACTCCCGGCGGTATGCCGCCAGTCTGCCTTCGCTAATTGCCTGCCGGATTGAGTTCATCAGTGATTGAAAAAAATAAATGTTGTGATAACTTAAAAGCCTGGGCCCCAGTGCCTCACCAGCGCTAAAGAGATGACGCAGATAGGCACGACTGAAATTACGGCAGGTGAAACAGAAACAGTTCGGGTCCAGCGGCGTTGGGTCGGTTGCATAAACCGCATTACGAATCAGCACCCGACCGGTGCTGACAAAAGCGGTGCCGGTTCTGCCGTTACGGGTGGGCAAAACGCAGTCAAACAGGTCAACGCCGGATTCAACTGCTGCTAAAATATCTTCAGGATAACCTGCCCCCATTAAATAACGGGGTTTGGCTGGTGGAATTATGGTACACAATTCTGAAGTCAGTTCATAGGTAAGTTGCGTGGGCTCGCCAAGACACAGCCCACCGATGGCATAACCTGGAAATCCCAGTTCCAGTAACTCTTCAGCACTCTGCTGGCGCAAATCCGTATAGGTAGCTCCTTGGATTATCCCGAACAAGTTGGAATTTTTTTTGACAACTGCTTTGCACCGTTTTGCCCAAGAGGTGGTTCGGCGCACCGAAATCTCTGCCTGTTGCCGGCTGACCGGAAAAGGTGGACAATCGTCCAAACACATTATAATGTCCGAACCGAGTGCCTGTTGAATCTCCACCGCCAGTTCGGGCGTGAAGTAATGGCGGCTGCCATCAATATGGGACTGGAACTCTACCCCATCATCACCACTCCGTGAAAGAGCGGCGAGGGAATAAATCTGAAAACCGCCGGAGTCGGTTAAGACTGGACCGTGCCAGCCCATAAATGCTGAAACTCCACCCATAGATTGAATCAATTTGTGACCAGGACGCAGGTATAGATGATAGGTATTACAAACAATCATTCGGGTTCCGGTCTCAATCAGTTCCTGAGGGCTCAGGGTTTTAACTGTTGCCTGCGTTGCCACCGGCATAAACGCTGGCGTCTCCACCGTTCCGTGGGGTAGAACCAGTTTTCCCAATCTTGCCCGGTTATCGGTATTCAGTACCTCAAAGCTAAACATCAGTTAACCTGAAGAAAGTTTCGTCCCCGGCCCGATGTTGACCGAACCTTTTACCCCACTGACCTCAGCATTTTCCCCGATAATTGAACCGGTTAAATTAGAACGTTCAACCTTTGCACCCTGATAAATAATGCTGTCCTTGATTACCGAATCAGTTATCCGCGCGCCAGCTGCAACCGAAACATAAGGCCCGATTTGCGACCTTTCAATAATAGCATCATCGGCAACACTCACCGGAGTAACAACTCGGCTCCCGGGAAATTCCGGACTGTTTTCACTTGCTGGCAGTAGCACCCGGTTTGTTTCCAACAACGCCTCCGGGGTACCGCAATCAAGCCAGGTATCAATATCTATGGTTCTGATTTCCTCGCCTTGGTCAGCCAGTAACTGCAGGGCATCGGTAAATTGATATTCCCTGCCCACTCGCCGATTTTCTTTAACTAAACGGTCTAACGCCTGGTAAAGTTTTCCCGCCGCTCTGAAGTAATATACACCGACAATCGCCAGCCTACTCACCGGTTCTCTTGGCTTTTCGATCACCTTTTTTATGATGCCATTCTTTAGAATTACCACCCCGAACCGCCGCGGGTCCGCAACCTCCTTCACACCAATAACATTTTCCGCCATCTGAACCCGGCTGAAATCAAAATCCACAATGGTGTCTCCCAGCGTAATCAGCAGGGGCATATCGCCCACTAACTCACGGGCACACCAAAGTGCATGCCCGAGCCCGAGCGGCTCCGACTGGACAACAAAATCAAACTTCAAACGGTAATTTGCCTTCAAATAAGAACGAATCATTTCATCTGCCGGAGGGACGATAACACCAATCCGGTCCGGCTTCAGTTTGCTTACCCGGTCAATTATGTGACTGATAATCGGTTTTCCCGCCACCTCCAGCATCACCTTTGGCTTATTCAGAGTATGCGGTCTTAACCGCTGCCCTTCGCCCGCTGCTGGAATCATTATCAGCAGACTCAACTGCCCCTCCTGAGAGAGGAAAGTGCCCGTTTTAACCGTTCAATCCGCGGTATCACCATCGGGTCAACGCCGCGCAGTCTAGCCAGTTCTACACTTATCAGGTCGCCACGGACGATTAATGAAAAAAGTCGAGCAAGAAGGGAGTGACCCGCAGTTTTCAGAATCATCTTTTCGGCCAGTGTCCGGTCTATCAGTTTTACCAGCTGGTGCAACCGGAGTATAGTCCGGTTATGGCTAGTCTGGTCGGTTAACACAACAAGAACAATCTTTCCGTTAAGAAACTCCGGCGCACCATAACCCATCAATTCATTGTGGCTTTGCTCCGGTAATGTGCCCCAGTGCGCAAGTATTTTTGCATTTTCATTCAACTGACACTGCCAGCGATAAGCCACCACATCCAGTGCCCGGCTTGTAGAATAAATTATACAGAAACGATTGTTTATTTTCCGGCTCATTTTCTTCGCCCCCCGCCCCCAGCCTGGGAGGTTTTTCTTCAGTAATCGGGAAGTCTCTGCTATATCCGGTTCAAAACTGCGGCAAATCCCCAGCCGGTTCAATATTACTAATAGCGGCACACTCAACAGTCCGATTGCACAGCGCGGGGGCATACCGCCAGGAATGATTAAGAGGGGTACGCCATCACGACGGGCTTTTTCTGCCAGTTTTCCGCCGCTCGTAATAGAGATTAATTTTGCCCCTTTTGCTTTTGCCGCGGCATAGGCGGTGAGGGTTTCTTCGGTGTTTCCTGAATAACTGCTAACCACGCAGAGCGTTCGGGAACTAACCCCGAAAGGCAAATGATAATCCCGCTGGACTGTTACCGGCAGATTAATCTCCTGGCTCAACACCATCCGCACTACATCACCTCCAATCGCTGACCCTCCCATCGCACTGATCACCACATTATCAATCCCGGTCCCGGGAAAAAGCTGAAAATGGGCACCAAGTTCCATCCCGATTGTCAGCTGTTCAGGTAAATTAAAAATCAATTCTATCATTTTGCGATAAGCTGAATTATTCACCACCTGCCCCTGTTACCTTAAAAACAACCCGGGAAAGTCTGGGAAAACGACGGTGCAATTCACGCTGGAGAAGCCGTTCAACCTCCAGTGCAGTTGACAGATTGAGTGCTTGCTCGGCAATTTCGGCAGCAGCGGCGGTATCCACTGCCCGGATAATCTGCTTGGTTTCCGGTATAAGTCCGGGCACCACCGATATCTCGTCGACCCCCATCCCAAGAAGCAACACCACCCCCAGCGGATCTGCCCCGAACTCACCGCACATCCCAACCCAGACCCCCTGACTATGCGCCGCCTCAATAGTATTCTTAATTAACCGTAAAACTGCTGGATGCAGATGATTAAACAATTTCGCAACCCGTTCGTTACCCCGGTCAACCGCCAGCGTATATTGAGTCAAGTCGTTGGAACCAATGGAAAGAAACCGGCTCTCCCGAGCAAACTGGTGTGCCAGTATTGCGGCGGCAGGTGTTTCCACCATCACGCCAATCTCGGTGCCATCGTCAAAAGCCGCCCCTTCTTTCTTTAATTCCTTCTTCACCTCTTCCACCAGCAGTTTTGCCCGACGTAACTCCTCAATTGAAGCCACCATCGGAAACATAATTTTTACATTACCAGCAGTTGATGCCCGGAGAATCGCCCGCAATTGATTTTTGAAAAGCGAAATATCATCTAAGCAAAACCGAATTGCCCGCCAGCCTAAAAATGGGTTCGCCTCGCTATAACCAGGGATTACTTTATCGCCGCCGAGGTCAAATGTGCGGATAATCACCGGAAAAGGCTTAAACAGCTCAGCAACCTCCCGGAAAATCTCATACTGCTCATCTTCGGTGGGCGGGCGCCGGCGTGCGAGATAAAGATACTCAGTGCGGAACAAACCGACCCCCCGTGCCCCATTCTGCTTCGCAATTCTCGCTTCCATCAGAAACTCAACATTCGCGGAAAGGTCAATCATTTTGCCATCCAGCGTCACCGGCTCTTCCTCCACCAGCGCTCTCAGCGATGCCCGACGCCGCTGATAACGTTTAATTTCTGCTTCGTATGTGCGCAGGCGATTACTGGTGGGATTGACAATTGCCAATCCGCGATAACCATCTACTAATATCAGGTCATATTCATTAACCTGTTTCAGAATCGCATCAGCTCCGACTATCGCTGGAATCTCCTTGGCTTTCGCCATAATTGCGGTATGCGATGTTTTTCCGCCTGCTTCCAGAACAATTCCTGCCACCTTTTCCGGATCAATTAAGGCCGCCTCGGAAGGAGGTAACTGATGGGCAACAAGCACCGACCCGGGCTTGAGGGAAAAAATTGAGGGCAGGTTATCGCCCAGTAGCACACTGAGTACCCTTGCCGAAACATCTGCCATATCGGCAAACCGCTCCCGGAAAAATGACAATTGCATCCCTTTGCCTGAAAGAGTTAGCTGTTTTAGAGTTTGGTTGTAAGCAAACTCAGCGTTGCGCAAATTCTCCCGGATAAACCGCTCTGTTCTGCTCAATACCTCTTCATCGGTTAACAGCGTCAGTTGGACGTCGATAAATTCGGCAAAATCCCTGCCCATTTCCTTTTTCACCTGCTGATATAACCTGCGCAATTCCTGCTCTACGGTTTGAATTGCATTATAAAACCGTTTTACCTCTTCATCGGTTTGTTCCGGTTTCAAAATCTCTTCTTTAACATCGGGCAGATACGGTTGATAAAGAAACGCCGGGCCCTGGGCAAAACCTGGCGCCACCGGAATGCCCCGGAATATTCTTTCCTTTTTAGTCTTCATTCCTGGTTAATTTCTCCTTTAAAACCGGAAAAGCCTCAGCCTCATCTTCGCCGCTGACCTCCAGTATTACCAGACTCCCTTTCTCCGCTGCCAGAGTCAGGATCGCCAAAATACTCTTGCCATTTACCCAGATTCCGTCCTTTGCCAGCCGGACCCGTGACTTAAATCTTTCTGCCAGTTTAACAAACTCAGCCGCAGGCCGAGCATGGAGTCCGACCGGACCGCCAATTGTAATTTCTTCTCTAATCATCCTGGCGGCTAAATATACCCCCGGAAAGGCAACGGTCAAATTTATTCTTCAAGCGGAATCTTTACCTTTCGTATTTTCACACCAGCGGCAGCTACCAGCTGACGCGCAAATTCATCCGGATATTCACTGGAGATAACAAACTCCCGCACTCCGGCATTAATCAACATTTTCGCACAGGTAATACAGGGAGCATGAGTACAATAAAGTGTTGCCCCATAAACTGAAATACCAAAGGTTGCCGCCTGCACCAGTGTATTCTGCTCGGCGTGAATTCCCCGGCAGATTTCAATCCGCTCGCCAGCAGGAATTTTGAGTTGTTCGCGCAAACACCCGGCAACATCGCAGTGAACCACTCCGTGGGGAGCACCATTATAACCGGTACAGAGAATTCGCTTTTCCCTAACCAGCACCGCTCCAACTTTACGGCGTAGACAGGTTGAACGTTCGGCAACTATCCGGGCAATCGCCAGAAAATACTCATCCCAGCTTTTGCGCTTAACTTTCTTTTTTCTCATTAACTCATCTACTCATTTTTAATGGACAACCGTAAACTTGCCCGTCACCGCACCGACTTCGGTAACTGCCTTAATCCAGTATATTCCAGCATTAAGCCTTGTTCCCTGATCGTCAGTAAGCGGCAGATTCAGCTTAAATGTGCCTGCCGGTTTCACACCAATTGCTGAACGTTTGACCAGCCTACCACACCGGTCATAAATCATTACTGTAACCGAACTCGGAACCGGCAGTGTAAACATAATATTAACTGATTTTCTAACCGGATTTGCTTGCAGGTTGAGTTTCAGATTCCGGATTTGATTTTCCGTACTGAATTCCGCCACACCGGACTGCAGGTCAGTGGAGAACTTGAGCGCATGATTTGTAACCCAAGGAGAAGCTGCCCGATGATAACTGCCATTGAACAGCGCCTGAATAAATTTAGTTTTCGTCTGGTCCTGAATTCCAATTGTGGCAGAACTGCCCGCCTGATTGGCGCTGAGATATTGAATGACAAATTTAGAATTCCCATCCGCACCCGCCAACGTAGTATCATAAAGGATAATCTCAAATTTTTCCCATCCCCGGCTGGTGGGATAATAATAAACCGAGTCCCATTCAATAATGAAGCGGTGATTCGCAGCATCGTGGTAGTACCACACACTGTCACCGTACGGCGGATAGAGGTCATCCCAGTTCGCGGAGATCAAGGGCGGCATATCAGGATTGGGCAGCGTGGTGTTTGACCAGTTGGAGATGGTAGTAGACCCGGGAGCAATCCAGCCATTGGAGCAGATTGAAATCTGGTTATAGCGCTGTCCATAAAAGACAAATGGACCAAATGAAGGTGGCAGGCTGATGGTTATTGTCTGGTCATCACTCAGGTTCAATCTGGTGCCCAGACCGTAAATCTCTACCCATTCAAAGGTTGGGTGTTCAGGATAGCTGGTGTCCACCTCATCATAAGCATAGTAAATGGAGGGCTCGGAATTATCAGGAATCGGATCGGTCACCCGCAATTCACCCACAGGAACAATTAATTGAATGCTATCATTATAATTACTACCGATTAAATAAAGACGGATTAAGGCATTATGCTCCCGTGGTGTTCCTTGTGCGGCGACCAGTGTGAATCGGTCCGAAATGTTTGTTTTAACCGAATCCGGCATAATATCACCGAAATAGCCGATGGAGTCCGGAATTGATATATAAAGATCCTGGGTACGCAAAATTCCGGATATGTTTGTGGCGGTTATTCTGCCCGCATTCCGCAGATTCACCACCAATCCCGCTGTTTCACCGGGGTCAATTTTCCCATCACCGTTACCGCCGGGTGGTGAATCCAAAATTGTGTGTGACTGATAAACTAAAGCCGGTGCATTTAACACCACCCCTTCAATTGCATCCAGGTCGTAACTCTGACCGGCATCATTCAACCGGACATAATTAACAATGTTAATCCCAGCACCTGCTATATCACAAGCGATGTTTCCGCTTCCATAGGCGCAAAAACTCCATGGTCCATTCCAGTCAGTAGACACATAAACAGAACAAGGCTTATTGGTGGTGGAATAAACGGTAAAATCAGTTCCCGGACCGTTAATGATTGGTGCACTTAACTCCAGAACCACCGAACCACGACTTGTCAGTGTCATTGCCCGGGAATCCCGCCTGCCGAGAGCGAACAGCCCCATTGTATTACCTGCCTGAGTCGGGTCTGTGCATATCCAGGTTGTTATTTTGTAACCGGTTATTGGCGCGGTTGTATCCGGGTTTAAAATAGCATTAACGACCACAAAAGTATCATTGGGGATGGCAATACCGCTGATTGTTTTTGTCTCATAACCATCGGCAAACACCTTCAAAGTATAGCTTCCGGGAGGAAGATACTTAAAGAACCAGCCACAGGTATCGGTATAAACCATCCAGCCGGTCGGCTCAGAGATTACTATTGCCCTTTTTACCGGCATGCCGGTAACCGAATCAATTACACAACCACGAATTCCGTAACCACCACTAATCATCCACTGCTTACTCGCAGTCCAGTTTGCCCGACAGATGGTGTCAATCTGATTCTGAGGAGGAGGCTGGCCTGAAGCAACCTCGGCAGCAAATCCGAGTGCCCCTTCTGCCCCGTAATAAAAATCGGTTGATGTGCCCTGACATTCGTAAAGCCCGCGGGAGATTTGATAAGCTGGATAGCCGGTAATACTCCCATACTGCTGACACCACTGGGAATGGGCAATGCTGTCATAGGTGGCAATCCGTGAGTAACTCCAGGGCCACATTACCGCCGTGGCTCCACTGTGATAGGTCATCGTCATCACGAATGGATGGTGGGTAAAAAAATTCCTGAGCCCCCGAATTTCGGGTTGACTCCAGGGAACATTTGCCCCGGACTCCTGATTCCAGGCATAACCGTAATCACGGTTCAGGTCAATCCCATTGGAATTGGTCCGGGTGCGGTTTATCAGTCCCTCCGGATTCACGCAGGGAATAATCCAGATTTCTCGGGTATTCACCAGATAGGTAATCAACGGGTCAGTGCCATAATTCCCCGTCAACTGGCGGACAATATACCAGCAAATTTCCGTGCCAATGTTCTCATTCCCATGGGTGGTCCCGTCCCATTCCAGTCGCGGACGATGATTCTCCTGAATTGGATTCTGAGTAATTTTCAGCGCAATCACATATTTACCGGTCGGCGAAACAGCAATTGTGTCCAGGTGACAGATATTCGGATTGGTGGTAGCAATTAAGGCAAATGTATCCATTATCTCCTGATAAGAGTGATACCGGCCAAAATCATTACCCGGACATTGCTTTACTGCCTCCGCGTGCATATCCGGAATTAGAACCTCAACCCGGTAACCATCATTTATCAGTTTTTGATAGGTGTTTTCATTCACCGCCCCAATAAAGTATTCATCATTAACTTCGTAAAACTCCAGCACCTGCCCTGCAAGCGCACCCAATTGATTCCGGGGACAATAGACCTGGACTTTCATCTCCCGGGATGGCTCACCGGCAAAAAGGATGCCGGCACACAAAAATGATATTAGTAATCTGCTCATATTTACCCCTTTTTAAAATTAATGGCTTTGAGCATTATAAATAAAAATAGTTTCCGGTGCTGACCATCCGGAAACACAGCCTTCTTTATCTTTTGCCCGGCATCGCACTTCAAAAGTGCCAGCAGAATTAAAGGTATGGCTATCCCTAACCACCGTCCCGGGCATCACAAAACCACTCCAATCCCCTGTTGTATCCCCCCACCAAAATTGAAATGACACCAGTTCATCCAGCGGATGTAAACCCGAGGTATAAAATGTTACTGGAACCCCCACCACCGCCGAATCCGGACCCGATGGTTTACGCGGCACCGAAGGCAAATACAGGCGAATCCAGACCTGGTATTCATCAGACCAGCCGGATTCGTGTTGAGAATCTCTTGCCTTCACACGCAGAATATAACTCCCGGTATCATTGAAGGATAACTGCTGATTAACCTCAATCCCGGGAGGAAACCATTGCGACCATCCAAATAAACTCTCTTGATTGATTTCAATCAAATAGGCAATTGAATCACCTTCTTTATCCAGCGAAATCATACTAAAAACCAGAGTATCATTGGGTCGGCCGCGCTGCGGTCCCCATAAAATCGGCACCGACGGTGGTTGATTTTGGCACCCGACCGTTACCACCAGTAATAAAAAGTAAATTACACGCCGCCATTGAGAATTCATAATAAACATAGTAAAACAAATCCTACTTAAGTCAATATTAAAAAGACACTTTCAGTCTTTAGCGGCTATTTTAAGGAAGTTTCCTTGACTTTTTGGTGTCATTGCTTAAAATAAAAAATCTGAGTGATAATAACAGGCGAGGATGGCGGAACTTGGCAGACGCGCCAGACTTAGGATCTGGTCCCGAAAGGGATGGGGGTTCAACTCCCCCTCCTCGCACCATAATTTTGAAATTTAATTAAAAGGAGTATTGTTTGGAAATAACAGTCAAATCACCAAAAGAATGGCTGCGCGAAATTGAAGTTGAGTTTGAGCCCGAAAGGTTGAAATCAAAAGTTGAATCTTTACTTGAAGAGTATAAAGACAAAGCAAAAATCCCGGGATTTCGTCCCGGTAAGGTGCCAAAGTATATTCTGGAGCGAAGACTGGGCAGCGCCCTGGAGTCAGCTGCGGCGGAAGAACTAATAGAACAGGCGCTGAGCACCGCGCTGGAAGAGAATAATATCAAACCTGCGTCCCGGTTGAAAATTGAGGATTTGGAAATTACACCGGAAAAAGCCATTCGTGTCAGAGCTTCGGTTGAAGTTATCCCCGACTTTGAACTTAAAGATTGGACTAATCTTTCGCTCCGGCGCCAGACCCCAACCGGCTTTGATGCCGAATTTGAAAAAAGACTTGCCGCACTCCGGGAACGGTGCGCCATTTTCCAGCCTGTCCAGCGTCCGGCACAGAACGGAGATTATGTGGTTGTTGATTACATCATCAAGGAAAACGGCAAGGTCATCAGTGGTCCTAAATCCAATGTTACCCTTCAAGTAGGCAACGAACAGAATCATCCCAGCATTAATCAGGCACTTTTATCTGTCCAGCCCGGTGCCGAGCGATCTGCCAACATTACTTTCCCGCCTGAAACTCCGGATAAAACCCTTGCCGGCCGGACCGTTACCTATCATCTGACCGTTCGTGGCGTCCGGGAAAAAATTCTGCCTGAAATTAACGATGAGTTTGCCCAAGATTTGGGCTATGAGAATCTTGATGCCCTGCGCCGTGCCATCAATGACGAAATCCTGGCAGACCGGGAAGAACAAATTAAAGAAGATTTGCACCGTCAAATTATTGACCAGTTGACCACAACTCATCAATTTGAACCACCGGCATCCTGGGTTCAGGCACATATTGACCGTCTGCTCCGTGAATTTAATCTACCCGATACTCCTGAAGCCCGGGAAAAACTCCAACCGGTTGCTGAAAAATCGGCACGTTTTGACTGTATTACCATACGCATCGCTCAGCAGGAAAATATTACGGTTACCGATAAAGAAATTGAAACCCAGATTCAGGTTCTCGCCCAGAGTTCCGGTCGTAAACCCGAAGAAATTGCCCCACTGCTTGACAACTCATCTTATCGCTTTCACGCTCTCCAGAACAAAGTGCTTCAATTGATAATGGAAAAGGCAGAAATCAAACCTGCAGTTACGGAGTCTAATTAAAAAGAAGATGGAAAAGGTAAGAGTAAAACATGCTTTGCTCGGGAAAACTAATGAATAATAAAATCATTCATCAAGAACCACAGGAGGTGCCAGTGTTAATTCCGATGGTTATTGAACAAACCGGCCGGGGAGAACGTGCTTACGATATTTATTCCCGGCTACTCAAGGAACGGATTATATTTCTGGGACAACCAGTTGACGATACGGTTGCCAATCTGGTTGTTGCCCAGCTCCTTTACCTGGAAGCCGAAGACCCGGAAAAGGATATCTACCTTTACATCAATTCCCCGGGCGGGGTCGTATCATCCGGTTTAGCGATTTACGACACTATGCAGTACATCCGTCCCAAAGTTTCAACTATCTGCGTTGGTGAAGCGGCATCCATCGCTGCTTTACTATTGGCAGCCGGTGAAAAAGGGAAAAGATTCGCCCTGCCCCGTTCGCGCATTATGATCCATCAGCCTGCCGCTTACGGACTAAGTGGCCAGGCAACGGATATTGAAATTCACGCTCGTGAACTGGTGCGTGCCAAGGAATTACTCGCCGAAATTCTTGCTAAACACACCGGGCAGCCGGTAGAAAAAATCCTGAAAGACACCGACCGCAATTACTTTATGTCCGCGCCGGAAGCCAGGCAATACGGCTTAATTGACGAAGTAATTGAAAAAAGGAAATAAGTTCCCGGCGTCAAAATCCTGGACTGAAAACGGCTAGCCTCTTTTCCTTATCCTGTTCACCAGAACGTTAGCCACAATCCCAGACCGGACACTCCAGCTGCGAACCGGTGCGGGGAGATTGTACCCTGTTCGGGAAGCACCGCTGCTGGACATTATCCAACCGAGTCGATGTAATTGAATGTATTATCAGCCGTAAATGATTAAAAATAAACGCCGCCCGCATTTGTTTGCGGACGGCTCATACGGAAAGCGCAATGAAAACCAGCTTACTCTTCCGGTTCAAACTGATCTTTGGCTGCTCCACAAACCGGACAAACCCAGTCCGCGGGCAGATTTTCAAACGGCGTTCCAGCTGGAATTCCGTTTTCCGGGTCACCCGTTGCTGGGTCATAAACATAGCCGCAAACAGTACAGACATAACGTTGCATTTTTTTACTCCCTTCCTTTTTAATTATTTCCTGAACATCCCTTTTCTCTTGCCGATAAGTCGGTGCCCCTTTGCCAGTTTTTCCTTTCTTAACAAGGTGGTAATAGGCATAGGTAAGCGGTTCGGTATTTTTTATAATCCGGGCAGTAACAACCTCGCCAATAAACAAAGTATGGGTGTTACAGTCAACCATTTCCCGAACCCGTGCCTCAATTAACGAAACCGCATAATCGGTTATCAACGGAACACCGGTAATTCCGTTTTCGTAATTAACACCCTCAAATTTATCAAACTCTCGGCCCGAGCGAAAACCGAATCTGCCGATAAATTCCATTGGAGTATCCTTATCCAGAACCGAAATTCCAAACACCCCGCTTTTCCTTATATATTCATTCGTCAGGCTATTCTTATTTATTGCCACGCTTACCAGTGTCGGTGTAAGTGCCACCTGAACCACGGTATTAACCACCAGACCGTTCCGCTGCTCGCCATCTCGGCTGCTCACCAAATAAAGACCATAGGTAAATTTATCCAGCGCCTGCTGGTCAATTCTATTTACCATTACTTCTCCTTCTTTTGTTTCAGAATTTGAGCGATTCTTGCGCCGGTGGTGCGGCATTTATTAAGGCTCTCATTATCAGGCACATATTTAATTTTTAGCGGTTCAACCACCAGTTCTATCCCCATCGCTCTTAATCTCTCGGCAATCATTCCTACCGCTTCACCGCTCCATCCGTAAGAGCCAAAAGCCGCCCCGATTTTATTCTTCGGTTTCAATCCCTTCATATAGGTCAGCAAATCCGCAACCGTCGGAAACAAATTATTGTTCAGCGTTGGCGAACCAACAATGACCGCGCCGGCATCCAGTACTTCGGTCATTACATCACTGCGGTCATTTGCCCGTAACCGCATTACCCTCACCTCAATCCCTTCAGCGCATAAGCCATCGGCGAGCGCCCGTGCCATTAAATCGGTACTCTGCCACATCGTATCATAAACAATTACTGCCTTTAGTTTTGGCGACTGATTTGCCCAGTCTTCATACCATTTGAGCACTTTGTTGAGATCCTGGCGCCAGATTGGCCCGTGGTCAGGACAAATCTTTTCAATTTTTAGCGCAAGCTCGGCTACCCGCTCGAGCAGTTTCAGAATTAACGGCGAATAAGGCAAAAGGATATTGGCATAGTACTTGGCTGCCTGCTGCTTCAAAATAGTCTCCTCAATTTCGTCCGCAAACCGCTCACCTGATGCCAGATGCATTCCAAATCCATCCTGGGAAAATAGTAATTTTTCCTCAACAAGATAGGTCATCATACTATCGGGCCAGTGCAGCATTCTGGTCTCAAGAAATTTCAGCCTCAGATTCCCGAGACTCAACTCCGAACCATCATTCAATGGGACAATTTCCACCGGCAAGTGAAAATGCTCCTGAAGCGCCTTTTCCCCCATCACCGAAGCAAACACCTTTTCCGGCTTCAAATCCTGGATTAATGACGGCAGCGCGCCCGAATGGTCCATCTCCGAATGATTGGAAACAACATAGGAAATTTGTTTCGGGTCAATTACCGAAGCAATCCGCGCCAGCAGCTCATGCTTAAACGGCGCCTTAACCGTATCAATGAGAGTTATCTTATCTGCCAGTATCAGGTAGGCATTGTAAGTTGTGCCCCATTCTGTGGAATAACCGTGAAAATCACGAATGGTCCAATCAATCGCACCCACCCAATAGACATATTCGCTGATTTTAACCGCCTTAAAGCCCATCGCCAGCACTCCGGTTAATGCAAATTATCCACCAGTTCCTGTTCCCTGCGCATATAGATTCGCCAGCTCCGGTGCCAGCACGAATGTCCGCTGCCCGAGTTCCCGGTCCAGCATCAAAATACCACGGTTATCTTCGCCGATTCTTCGCAAATCCTGGGCAATTTTTAATGTTGAATCCTCCTCCTCTATTTGCTCATCAACAAACCACTGCAACAGCGAATTTGATGCATAATCGGCTTCCGATTGTGCCAGTTTTACCAATTCGTTAATCTTGCCTGTAATAAAACGCTCGTGTTCGTAAGCCGCCTCAAAAGCCTTCAACGGGGAATCCCAGCCCTGAGCGAGTATGTTCAGCGATTGCAGTTTAACCTGGCCGCCACGCTCAATAATGTGTTTATAGAAACGCATCGCATGGGTCAACTCCTCCTGCACCTGAGCCCGCATCCACCTGCCCATTCCCTCAAATCCGGCATTGTCAAAATATGCTGCCATTGCCAGGTAAAGATAAGCCGATTCCAGTTCGTGTTTGATTTGCTGGTTAAAAGCCTCTTCAATCTTTTTAGGAATCATCTTCAAACCCCCTTCCACAATCCGTGGATGTTACAATACTCGCGCGCATAGACATTCTGCGCCTGAACCGAAAAAGTTGCCTCCGGCGCCTGACCTGGAGACAGAAACTGACGGTAGGCACGTTCATCGGCAACCAATTCAATCCACTCAATATAATGCTTCTCCTCCATCGGATGCGGGACACTCCCCACCTTAACCCGATACCCGGCTGCTGTCTTCTCAATTACCGGCACATGTTTTTCTTTTGAAGCGTCAGTTGTATTCTCAACCAGCAATTTCATCGGCTGACCACAACAGACCAGCTGTCCCGCTCCGGGATGCAGCACCTCAACGATATTCCCACAGACCTCACACCTGTAAACCTCCAGTTTTTTTGTCATCTTTGCTCCTTTCTTTTATTTTATTAACCTGCTGTCCACCCCGCTAAAACCACACTCCGGGATGTAACAGCTTACATCAACAAACTGACACGCCTCGCCACAGGAAGGACAGACATCCGGAGGCTGTAACGCCTGAAGAACATAATGGCAATTGGTACAACTCCAGTAAGGTGCATTGGCAACCACCTTTGATTCTTCGGAAACCTTATCCGTTTTTGGCTGACCGGGCTGCATTGCCTGATTACAGCACACCAGTGTTCCGCCTCCTTTATGAACCAGGCTGATAATTTGGCCACAAACCCGACAACTAAAAATTGACTCCTGCCTGAACACATTCACTCCTTTGCTTTTAGATTGCGCACCGCTGCCAGCACCGAACCGTAATCCGGCTCTTTACCAGCTTCGGGCACAATTTGAATATAACGGATGACCCCTTCACGGTCAATAATAAAAACCGCCCTTGCCAATAACCTTAACTCTTTAATCAGAACTCCATAGGCAACACCAAACGAAGCATCGCGATGGTCAGAGGCGGTAAGCACATTTTTGACACCTGCGGCGCCGCACCAGCGCTTCTGAGCAAACGGCAAATCCATACTCACTGCCAGGACTACCACCTCCTCGCCCAGTTGCGCCGCCTCAGTATTGAAACGTCTGGTTTCCAGGTCGCATACCGGCGTATCAAGCGAGGGCAGTGCAAGAACAATTAGATATTTTCCCTGAAAGTCCTTCCTCCTTATCGGCTGCAGTTCATTTCCGGTAATGGTAAAATCGGGCGCACGGTCACCAACCTTAAGTTCTGGACCGATTAAAGTAACTGGTTTACCGCCAAAGGTCACAATTCCAGCTCTCTCGATCATCACCAGTTCTCCCCTAATATTTCAAAATAGCCCTGGGGATGCGCACAGGAAGGACAAACTTCCGGGGCTTCAGTTCCTTCATGAAGATAACCGCAATTTATGCATCGCCAGACCACTGGTTTTTCCCGGCGGAATACCCTGCCCTTTTCAATGTTTTCCTTTAATGCCAGATAACGCTTTTCATGCTGCTTTTCCGCGATTGCAATTGCACGAAATATCGCGGCGATATTAGTAAACCCTTCCTCTTCTGCGATTTGAGCAAACTCCGGATACATCTGACTCCACTCATAATGCTCGCCCCCCGCCGCCGCCCTGAGGTTTTCTGCCGTACTGCCAATCACACCTGCTGGAAATGCCGCTTGAATTGAGACATCACCACCCTCTAAAAGTTTAAACAGCCGTTTCGCGTGCTCCTTTTCCTGATTCGCCGTTTCCTCAAAGATTTGCGCAATCTGCATATACCCTTCATCCCGTGCCTTGCTGGCAAAGTAGGTGTAACGGTTTCTTGCCTGCGACTCACCAGCAAATGCGGTGAGTATATTCCTTTCAGTTTTGCTGCCTTTTAATTGCATTCGCTCCTCCTTTTTAATTTTATATTTAGACCCTGACAACCGCTCCCGCGTTGCAATTTTATTTAAACAATCGCAACTGAAAATACCGCTCGGGTCGGTTTCGGATATCGCTCATCAATTCCTTTAACTCGCGACTGGTTGTCAGTAACTCATCGTAAAGTTCGGGCGAAGTCAGTAATTTACCAGCGGTTGATTCCCGGTTAAGCATTAATGTCAGACTATCCACCAGCGCGGTCAACCTTTCAATATTCCGGCTGGTGTTTGTAAAAGCGATATCCAGTCCCTGAAGCCTTAAATTTACCAGCTGAATTATTTCTGCGCGGGTCTGTCGCAATTCCGCGGTTAAAGATTCTGGCATAACCTGACCGATTAACCGATCAAGTTTCAAAAACGTTGATTCCAGGTCCAATACCTCGTTTCGCCCCTGAAACACACCTCTCTCATCTGCCGACTCACCTGAACCCGGATTGACCGCAAGGTAGCGATCGCTTCCCAGATAACTCAACGAACGAATAGCAAACTGTGCATCTTTATGTAGCGAAACATCTTTTGCCAGTGCCAGCCGCACTCTTACCTGATTATTGCTAATCAGTTCCGAGGTAATTACCTTACCCTTGGTCACCCCAAGCACATCAACCCGGTCACCGGGTTTCAAACCCGAAACTTCGGTAAAATATACCGTTACAACCCGATAGTGGCGCAACCCCCATTTTCCTGAAAACCAGAAATACCCAAAAATCGCCACTCCCAGCCCGAGTACGACGAAAACACTCACAACCAAATCACGAGCTCTGCTACTCATAATCCTCCTTCTTAACATTCCGGTCAACCAGATATACCCTGCCGGCTTTCATAATATAGATCTGGTCGGCAATCTGCCGGGCAAAATCCAGGTCATGGGTTACCATCAATACTGACCTCCCGTTCCGGGATAAATCTTTAATAATACCGAGTACCCGTTCCTTAAGTAACGGGTCAAGACCTGTGGTCGGTTCGTCAAAAAAAATGTATTTTGGTTCGGTAACGAGTGCCCGGGCAATTGCGACCAGCCGAACCATCCCACCGGATAGCTCCCGGACCTTCAGCCTGACACTATGGGCCAATCCCACCCGGGACAGCACTCTGCCCACCCGCTCATTAATCTCCTGTTCAGACAAATTGGTTCGCTCTCTTAAAGGCAGCGCAATATTATCGCCAACGGTCATACCGTCAAAAAGAGCCCCACCTTGAAAAACAAAACCGGTCTGCATAATAATCTGCCGGTTATCAGCCAGTGCCCCAAAATTCAACCGCTGATTTTCGTAGCTAACCTGACCTGAATCCGGTGGAATAATGCCGACGATAATCTTCAAAAGAACGCTCTTCCCTGCCCCGGACCTCCCCAATACGCAAACACAACTTCCATCCGGCACCTCCAGATTCACATCCTCTAAAACCGGCTCGCCCCGCAATCGTTTTGATAACTGGTGAACCCGAATCATCGTGAAAAAATCAACGCCGCCATCACAAAATCGGATACAAGTATCAAAATTGCGGAAAGTACCACCGCCCGGGTCGTTGCCTTACCCACATCCTGAGCCCCGCCTTCAACATAGAACCCATAATAGCATCCACTTGTTCCAATCAGAAGTCCAAAAACAACCGCCTTCACCATCCCGCCAATAAAATCCCGGACTTCAACAAAATGAGTTAACCCATACATAAAAGCCTCTCTGGAAATCCCTAATGCCTGCGCTGCCATCAGTCCGGTCAAACTTGCCACAACCTCCATAACCGCTACCAGTATCGGTAGACTTATGGTCGTCGCGACAATTCTTGGCAGACAAAGGAAATGATAAGGGTCAATTGCCATTGTTTCCAGCGCATCAATCTGTTCAGAAATCCGCATACTCCCGAGCTCAGCTGACATTGCCGATGCTGACCGGCTCGCCACAATAAATGCGGCAAAAACCGGTCCCAGTTCAATCAAGAGCATCCGCCCGACCCCCATTCCAATAAAATAATTCGGCACTATTCCCATTAGCTGATAGCCGGTCTGCAATGCGGTAGTCAGTCCCACAAATACGCTGGCAAAGACAACTATTGGCACCGCCCTGACCCCGTTGTAATACAACTGTTCTGAAAACCTGGGCATCGTCCGGCGGATGTTCCAGCCCGGGCTTAAACTCCTTAATAAAAACCAGATGAATTTTACCATCGCAAAACCAGCCCTAATGTAAAAATCTTAATATCAGATGCGCCGCAGTCAAATATCACCCGCTCGCACCATTCCCCAAATTACTAAAATCCTCACGTTTAATATAATAAATAGTGTTAACTAACCAAAATACTTTAATTTATATTATTATTTTAAATTGACGAGCTGCAAAAACGTTGCCGTCGGCTTCATACATCTCGGTAATTTTTTCCCGCTGCTTAACAAATTCAGATGTCGCGCCGCCGCACCCGCCAGCGCTTGACCAACCGTTCCAGGTCCAGAGTTTTAGTCCCCTGCGCCCACCATTTTGCAAATTCAATATCTCCGCTTTCAGGCTTCGGGTCGGGCAGGTCAATCAACATCCGAGTGGGCATTGGTACCGCCTCACCGAGTATCAGCGCTTCCCCAGTTCGTAACGCGGGCAACATTTCCATTAAACCGGCAAGCGAATCCGGCACCAGCCGTCGGACATAATCCTGGTCCTCAGGATTGGTTAAGCGCATTGAAATAAATGTATTACACTGAGATAAAACCGTCTCCGAAAGTTCTTTTGGCCGCTGGCTCACGATAATCATCCCAATCCCATATTTTCTGCCCTCTTTAGTTATCCGTTCCACCGCGGCGCGTGCAGAGGTGAACCGTCCGTCGCTGCGGCTGGGTACATAATTATGAGCCTCCTCCAGCACCAGCAATATCGGACAGCGTTCCCGCTCCGGATTCCAGAGGTTGAACTCAAAAATTATTCTGGTAACCACCGCCACAATCACTCCAATCGCATCTGAAGGCACACCGCTCAGGTCAACAATCGTCATCTGGTGCGGGGCATCAATTGACAGATAATCACGGAGCAGATCAATAAAGTTCGGACTGCCCGTATAGGTTTTCGGCTTGAACATAAAATGGTATCTCGGGTCAGAAACCCGGCTATCCATCCGGATTAGAAATTTATCAAAAACGCCGTACAACGGCCCTGGCTCCTGCACCCCAGCCGCATTATAAACCATCTGGATATTCCAGTCCCGTAACATCGCCAGCAGTTCGTCCAGGTCATAATAAACCGGTGAATCAGCAGTAATCTGACCGCCCAGTCCCAGCCGCTCCCTGGTATCCCATGCCTGTCTTGCCCGGAGTAAAGAATCACGGAGCACGGTTAGCTGATTCTTGGCACTCGGCTCGTTCACATCAACGGTCAGGTCAACAAACTCATCAAAGTTTAACAGCCAGTATGGCAACTCAATATTGCCGGCATTAATCAGATTTACCCCTTCGGGAAAAGCGCGCGCATATTCGCCGTGCAGATCCAGCACCACAATGTGCGTGTAAGGATATTTCTTAATTGTCCTCTGCAGGATGGTTGCCACTGTACAGGATTTACCGCTTCCAGTTGTCCCCAGAACTGCAATATGCCCACCGAAAAATCGGTTGACCTGAACATAAACCCTTTGTCCCCGGGCATTGCTCGGACAACCAAAAGAAAAACCGAACTCGCTGAACTCAGAAAAAATCTGATCCAGTTCCCGGATGGAAACCATCTGAACTGGCTGACCGACATTGGGATAAATTGCCATCCCGCGGAAAAACCGGCTTTCCTTTTCCAGCGTCCCTAAAAGCACACACTCTGCCACCTTCCTGCCACTGGCTGAAAGACCACCTCCCCCTTCGCCCGGATACCGTTGCATTCTAATACTGGAGACCGTACCGATAATCTGGAAATCCTTGAAAGGAATCTTCACGTACGATCCCGGCTGTCCAGGATAATAATCATCCCCTAACGGTCGGGTAGGGTCAGCGGTCAACTCCACAAACGCCCGTTCACCGTTAACCTCAATTACATAGCCGATATCAACTGAATGTAATTTTTCCATAAAATCCTCCTTCCCTTTTGTGATTGAAATCAAATTTACAGATAATTCTACGCTTAAAAATAGGTGAGCTCTGCTCAATCTTTATTTCAAACGCCACCGTATCTAATTTTACCTAAAAAAAATCGAGATGCAAGGCGGACTGAACCAATAGCCCGCTCATTAACATTCTATCCCTTACTCAATTTTAACAAAAAACAAACAAGCAGTTACAAAGCCTGCTTTGCTCTATTGGAGGCAGACCAGCATCGGCAATTACTACTTCTTTGAATGGGTCAGGTTAATAGTAGTCTTTCCATCCGCACTCCCGACCATAATGAAAACCATCTCTTTTTCGTCATTACTCACAAACGCCAGCGTGGTTGCCTCAGGCGTCTCGCTCATCATTGACTGCTTCCAGCCCGCAAGAGCACCCTTGTAAAAATCAATCACTTTTGCTTTTGGATCCACGGTTTCGAAGGTGTAATTAACACCCTTGCCTTCATCAGTAGAAACCTCCCACTTCGCCTTTGCCACCGCATTCGGATAGCGCAGATTGACTGGTAGTGAAGAGATATCAACACTACCGACATCAACCTTCGCCTTTCCGCCACTGCTCGCCTCAATCATCTTCTCTGCCGTCTTCTCACCAATTTTCTGTCCGCACCTGCCACAACTGAGATGAATACTGACCACGGTACTGAGAACCAGCACCATTAAAACTACTACGTAGCGCATATTGTTTCTCCTTTCAATTCAGTTTAAACCCGGCATAAACGCTGTCAAGCAAAAATTTAGCACAAAATTACGTGATTGTCACTTTTCCTTTGAAATTTTTTATCTTACTAATTTCCGTTTTTTAATTTTTCAAATCAATTTCTGGGTCAAAATGGAGTTAATAAACAATTGGTATT
>Ga0078972_1001994_pt1 | contig 71146 bp, 70 predicted proteins | sample YelNatPaOPGAMG01_FD_67568 | JGI IMG/M metagenome (GOLD analysis project Ga0078972, IMG submission 67568) | Hot spring thermophilic microbial communities from Obsidian Pool, Yellowstone National Park, USA - OP-RAMG-01 (SPADES assembly) (version 2) | ecosystem: Environmental > Aquatic > Thermal... | reverse complement strand
TTGATCAACGAGCGCCCAACAAAATGAGAGGCCGCCGCCAAATCCGGGCCGTCCGCCGCGATGCGAGTCAGAACGGCGGCGGGTCGTCGTCGTGTGCGGGAGGTGCGGGTCCGAAGTCGTCGTGGCTTTCGGATTTTCGGGCCGCACGGGCCTCGCGGTTTTTTCGGCGTTCGGCCGCCACCCGGTGGGCGCGGTCTTGGCTGCGGGTGCGCCGGCGTTTGGGCATCATCGCGGTGCGCGGCGCGCAGTAGTCCTCTGCCGGGGAGTCGATTTCGGGGGCCGGGCAGCCCCCGACCGCGCGGGCCAAACTGGGGAACAGCAGCGCGCTGCCCGGGGTGGTGACATAGGTGCGCCCGGACGGGGCGGTCAGGATCAAGGTGCCGTCGGGCAGCTGTTTTTCGGTCCAGCCCATAAACGTTTTGACCAAATGATGAGTTTTGCAGTAGCACTTGAGGTTTGCGGCATGGGTGGACCCACCCTGGGCGTAAGGGATGGTGTGGTCAAGCTCGCAGTCAAAGGACGGACGCTCACAGCCGGGCCAGCGACACGTCAGATCCCGGCAACGGACGAAATCGGCCAACGCCTTCGACGGCACATACCCCGGCTCGGGGGCGGCGTCCCCGGGATGAACCAGCGGCACGAGTTTGGCCGTCGCCGCCAGTTCGGCCACCAGGTCCGGGCTGATCAACCCGTCGGCGCACACCTGCGAACCCGGAGCGCCGCCACCGTGCAGAGTGGGCTGTTCGGCCAGCACATGGATCACCACCGCCGGCGCCCCCGCCCGGCCCCCGGCCGGGCAATCATCGCGCCCGCAGCGACACCCCAGCCGATCCGCCCCGCCGGCCAACGCACCCAACGCATCCGCGCGCCGCTCGGCCCGCGAGCGCGGATCCTCGGCACACACCGTGCCCGCCAGCTTGTCCAACCGTTGATCGAGGGCGCGGGCATCCGGGGTCAGCACGCAGCCGCGCAACTGCGAGAGCCCACCCACCCCCTCGTCGAACTGCACCTCGCGCCCGGGCTGTTCCTCACGCCGACGCCGCACCGCATCGGCGTCGACCCGCGCCACTATCCTGTCGACGGCCCCGGCCACCCGGCTTCGGCTCATCGACGGCCAGCGCGCCACAGCCACCGCCAACTGACCATCCACGGCCGCCAGGATGTCTGCGTCGGTGATCAGATCGGTGCGGTAAACGATGGTGGCGAACAACCGGAAATCGATATCCCCGGCCGCAAAGACCGCCCCCACCCGCGGCAGCCGCTCGCGCATCGCCCGCGCATAGTGCACCCGGGCGGTGGCCGAACCCTGGCCGATCCGCAACGCCGCCCCCACCTCGGCGGCCACCGCCGCCATCGTGTCGATCGCCCAGTCCCCGGTCTCCTCACCCCGGGCCAGCCGGTACCCGAACAACTCCCCGATGGCCACCAAACCCGCCGCGGCCGCCCTGTTCTCCGTCCGCGCGGCAGCCGTGATCCGATCCACCAACCCCGCCGGAACCGCCTGCTGTTCGAACATACAAGCGAGTATGCCACCGGGGTACGACACGGCGATCGGACCGCTCGCCCCCGATCGACTCCGCGCACCGCCCCGTCGGCGGCAGAACCGAACCCGGATCGTGGCTCAGGGCTTGGCGAGCACGTGGCGGGTGCGGTCCGCCATCACCGGAACGCCGTTGCGGCCCTTGATGTCCTGGGCGTACAGGCCGACCGCGTAGGCCACACCCTCGCCGTTGATGCCCAGCGCGGTGCGGTCGATGTGGTCGAGGGTGTCGGTCTTCTCGTGATAGTTGGGGTCGAACGGCTGGTCGGCGGTGCCGCCCCACAGCTTGGCCTGCTCCGCGGATTTCTTGCTCTCGGCCCCGGAGAACAGCCCGCCCGCGGGGATACCGGCCAGCGTGAACCCGTCATAATCCGAGCGCCCGTCGAACGCGGTGTCCTGCGCGGTCTTTCCGGCGTTGTCCAGGTAGGCGACCAGCGTGCGTTCGATGCCGGCCGAGCCCTCGGGCACCACCGGCTGGCCGCGGGAATCGGCCGGCAGCGACTGGTCCCCGTCGTAGGTGAAGTACCCCGGATTGGGCGACGCCAGCATGTCGAAGTTCAGGTACAGCGCAATGGCTTTGAGCCCCTTGACGTCCAGGGACTCGACGTAGTTTCGCGACCCGATGAGGCCGAGCTCCTCGGCACCCCAGAAGCCGAACCGCACCGCGTTGTGCACCTGCGGTGAATTACCGAGTTGCACGGCGGTTTCCAGAACGGCGGCCACCCCCGAGCCGTTGTCGTTGATCCCGGGCCCGGCGGCCACGCTGTCCAGATGCGCGCCCGCCATCACGACGTCGTTGGACGACCCCGTCTTGGTCTGGGCGATCACGTTGCGGGCCTTGAAGTTCTGGCTGCCCGCGGCCAGCTTGATCGTGGTGGGCGCCGGCCGGGCGCGCAATTGCAACCCGGTGGACTTGGTGACGCTCACCACCGGGATCTTGACGTCGGTGTTCGCCCCCAGCGTGCCGCCCATCTGCTGCTCATCGACGCTGTCGGAGACGATCATCGCGACGGCGCCAACCCGGGCGGCGGCATCCTCCTTCTGCGCGAAGGGGCAGGTGCCGCGGTCGACGAGCACCACCGCGCCGCGCGCCGGCAACCGGTCGTAGTCGGCGGGCTTGCACCCCGGCGCTTCTCCCGTCGGGACGACCACCAGCGGGCCGCTGACCCCGTCCGGCGGGGTGCCGAGGCTGAACTCCAGCGCGTGCGCCTCCACCGCGGTGCCGCCGACCGTCACCACCGGCTTCTCGGCGTGGAAGACGCGCGCCGTGAACTCGGGCGTCTGCACGTCGAAACCGCTGTGGCGCAACGTCTGGACGACGTAGTCGACGCTGGCCTCATACCCGGGTGTGCCCACGGCCCGGGTGCCGTTGTTGGCATTGGCGATGTCTTGCAGTTTCGACAGGTGCGCCATCATCGCGTCCGTCGTGACCTTGCGATGCAAGGTCGTCGCGAACTTCACCGCGTCGGCGTTGCCGGTCGCCTCCTGGTATTTGGTGGAGCAGTGGGAGCAGCCGGTCAGCAGCGCGGCGAGGGCGACGACTGCGAGCACCGCCGCGGGCGGCTTGGATTTGTTCACCATCGCGCCCCAGGTTAGACCTGGATCAGACGTGCAGTGCGTGCCACGGCGCGAACGGGATGTTGCGCGCCACCGACCAGGCCGTCACCAGCACCAGTGTCACCGCCGCCGACCACCGCTGATGCTGCCAGCTTCCTACCCGTCTGCCCACCACCCGGCCATAGGTCCAGGCCAGGTAGGCCCACACCAACAACACCACCGCCACCAGGGCCAGCGCGTTGTACCGGGCCGCCGCCGGCAGGTCGCCGTGCAGCAGGGCATACACCATGCGCAGGCTGCCGCAGCCCGGGCAGTCGATTCCGAGCAGCGCCTTGGTGGGGCACACCGGCAGCGGGCCGTTCGGGGTCGTCGGGTCACCCACCCAGACCGCACCACACGCCAGCACCGTGGCCGCCGCCACCGCCAGCGGCGCCCCCAGACTCGACACGACCGATCCGGGACGCGACACCATGAGCGCGGGCACCGCTCAGGGCACCGCGGCCGGCATCGCCGTGCTGGTGTCGGAGGCGTCGAAGGCACCCGCCATCGCCAGCAGCACATTGATCACGATGACGACGAGGCCGACGATCACCGACCACGTCACCCACTTCTTCGCGCTGTCGGCGGACGCCTGCGCCTCGGCGTAACGGCCTTGCGCCCACAGCCCGCTGACCTGACTGGACTTGACGATCGCCACGATCCCGAAAGGAAGGCAGCAGAATATCGTCACCAGAATGGACCAAACCAGGTAATTGTTCGGCGCCTGCCCGGCCGGCGGCTGCGGCGGATAACCGGGCGGGGGAGGCGGCGGCGGTGCGGTCATTGAATTCTGCAGTCAGGAATTCTGCAGTCAGAAATTAGCTGAAGCAAAGCGTTGCCCACCATACCCGAGGGGCGCCGTCACAGCACCACATCAGCGAGAACTCCTGCGGAACACCACTTCACCCAATCGCCGCACGCTTTTGCGGGGCCACCGCAACGGACGGGAGCGGCCCTTCGCCAGATAATTTGCCGGCCTGGGTGTGGCATAGTCGGGGGATTGGCCCACCAGTCCCAGATCAGGAGTTTCGGTTTGTCCCATTTCAACGGTGCGCTGCGCATCGCGTCGCTCACGGTGCTCGCGGGCAGCCTGGCCTTCGCCGGAAGCGCCACGGCACTCGCCGACCCCGACACGGGTAACCAGTCGGACATCGACACGCTGTCCCACTCGCTGTCGAAGGGATACGACCTCACCAACTGCACCCCTCAGCAGATCGGCCCGGGCCAGTTGGCGTCGCTGCAGTGCGGGCAGAGCCCCGACCCCAACGGGCCCGCCGAGGCAAAGTTCATCCTCTTCGGCAACGGCAACGATCTGGGCAACATGTTCAAGACCAGCATCAAAGAGGAAACCCTGACCGACTGCGGGAATCAGAAGTCGCCGACCGTCTGGCACCAGGGCACCACGGCCACCAGCAATGCCGGGCAGGTGGCGTGCGGCACCTTCCAGAACGCCGCCGAGGTCATCTGGACCATCGACGCCAAGAACGTGTTGAGCTACATCCGGGCGTCCAACACCGACGTCCCGCCGCTCTACGAGTGGTGGCGCAACAACGGCTGATCAGGCTTGGGGCGCAACGAGTTTCACCAGGAGTTCCGACACCGCCCGCATCCCGGCGGCGTTGGGGTGCAACGGGGCCGGCCGCCCCGGTAGCGGCACACCGGGTCTGGTCGTCCAGGGCTCGGCCGACCACGCGTGGTGCGCCCGGCCGGCCGCGGCGGCGCGGACGAGCTCGCAGCCGGTTGCCGCCGCGGCGTCGGCCGTCAGGCGTTCCAGGGCGGCGGCCACATGGCGGCCCAGGTCCGCGTCCGAATCCGCGAGCGGCGGTGCCGGGATCCCCGCGGGCGGCAGGATCGTCAGGTAGTCGACGAAGCAGACGCGTGCGCCCGGGGCGCGCCGGCGCACGGCGGCGCCGACCGCACACAGCGCAGCGAACGCCTGCGCCAGGGCGCGGTCCCGGGCTTCGCGGTCCAGCAACTCCGCGATGCGCCCACCCAGCACCGGCAGCCGCCGGGCCGGACGCGGCAGCGCGGCGGCTATCAGCAGGGGAACGTAGCCGACGTCGTTGCCGCCGATGGTGATCGTCACCAGGGTCTCCGACCCGTCCAGCGCCTCGGTCTGGGGTGGCCGGCCGTGCTGGCGGTCGGCGAGCACGTGCGCGGCGGTCGCGCCGGAGAACGTGACGTCCACCAGCTCGAGGTTGCACCGCTCGGCGACCAGATGCGGGTAGTTGCGCGCCGAGCGGCCCGACCAGCGTGGCGCGCCCGCGGCGCGGGGCCTGATACCTGGTCCGGCGGCCATCGAACTGCCCAGCGCGACATAGCGTTTCATCGCTCTGGGGACGACGCCTGCGCCCAGAACCGCTTGGGGATGCGCCCCGCACGCCGCGCCAGGTATCCGGCGGCGACGGCGCCGGCCATCGCGGCGGCCATGGCCGGCGGATCGGCGGCCCGGGTCACCGCCGTGGCCAGCAGCACGGCGTCACACCCCAGTTCCATCGCCAGCGCCGCGTCACTGGCCGTGCCGATGCCGGCGTCGAGCACCACCGGCACGCCGGCCGCCGCGACGATCATCTCGATGTTGTGCGGGTTGCCGATGCCCAGGCCGGTGCCGATCGGCGAACCCAAGGGCATGACGGCCGCGCATCCGGCGTCCTCCAGCCGGCGGGCCAGCACCGGGTCGTCGTTGGTGTAGGGCAGCACGACGAATCCGTCGTCGACCAACTCCTCTGCGGCCCGGACCAATTCGAGCGCGTCCGGGAGCAGGGTGCGTTCGTCGGCGATCACCTCGAGCTTGACCCAGTTGGTGTCCAGCGCCTCGCGGGCCAGCTGCGCGGTGAGCACCGCCTCGGCCGCGCTGCGACAGCCCGCGGTGTTGGGCAGTGGCGTGATGCCGAGGCGGTTGAGCAGGTCCAGCAGCCCGGTGCGGCCCTCGGCGTCGACACGGCGGATCGCGACGGTGGTCAGCTCGGTGCCCGAGGCGACCAGCGCCTCCTCGAGCACCGCCAGGTTGGCCGCCCCGCCGGTGCCCATGATGAGCCGCGAGGCGAAGCTGCGGCCCGAGATCGTGAGCTTCGATTCAGCCACCCTGCACCGCCGTCACGACCTCGATCCGTGCACCGTCGAAAAGCGTTGTCGCCCAGGCCGAACGCGGCAAAACCGACGAGTCCAGAGCCACCGCCACGCCGCGGTCCGGCAGCCCCAGCGCGTCCAGCAGCCCGGCGACCGTGGTGTGCTCGCCGACCTCGACCTCTTTCTCGTTGACCACGACGATCATCGCCGCGCCCCGACCGGTTCCAGCTCGGTGCGGATCTGTTCGGCGGTCCACGGCGCCAGCAGGAAACCCGACCGGCCGTGGCCGGCAGCCACCAGGGTCCGCGCGTCCAGGCGCCGCACGAGCGGCAGGTTGTCGGGTGTCATCGGCCGCAGTCCCGCGGCACACTCGGCCAGCTCGTACTCGCCCAGCGCGGGCAGCACCGCGCACGCGTCGTCGAGCAAATCACGCACCCCCGACACGACCGGAGCGGTGTCGCGGCCGTGTTCGTACTGGGTGGCCCCAACCACCACCCCGTCGCGACGCGGCACCAGATACACCTGCCGCCCGTGCACGCGGGCACGAATCACCCTCTGCGGCAACGGCATACACCCCTTCCGCCAACGCAGGCGCAGCACCTCGCCCTTCACCGGGCGCACGGGCAGTCCGGGCCACAGCGCGGGCGCGTCGACGCCGTTCGCGATCACCACCTGCTCGCCGTCGACCCCGGACAGGTCGGTCGCCGGCGGCGCCCAGCTCACCCCGAGCCGCTCGCAGTCCGCCGCCAGCGCGTCGAGCACCCCGCGGTTGTCCACCGCCAACTCGGTGGGCGCCCGGAAGCCGTGCCGAATCCCCTGCGCCAGCAGGGGTTCGACGTCACGGGCCGCCGACTCCCAGATCACCGGATGCCCCTGCGCCAGCAGCCAGTCCGCGACGGTGCGCAGGTCGGCGACGTCGGCCCGGTCCACGGCGACCACCAGCGACTCGCGCGCGGTGACCAGCTCGGCCGGCAGGCCGTCGGTGAAGCCGCCCTCGCGCCACATCCGCAGCGACTCCAGGCCCAGCCGCAGCAACCGCTCCTCGCCGGGCCAGCCCTCGCTGTGCGGGGCCAGCATCCCGCCGGCCACCCAGGAGGCGCCCTTGTCCGCGGTGCGGTGCACCCGCACCGACCACCCGGCCCGCGCCGCCGCGCGCGCCACCGCGAGCCCGATGACGCCGCCGCCGACGACAGCCAGCGACCGCGGGTCTGTCGGCATGTTCGGCCTCCCTATCGCCGGCATTACCCGGATCAGGTGTGACGGTAAGGGCAGATCCGGTTCCTCCGGCTGTGCCCACTCTCAGCCCCGCAGCTACCCGGGGCTCCCGTGTCTGGTGTTTCCCGGGTTCCACGCTAGCGCGCTAGCGTCGCGGTGTGCATCCACGCATCTGTGCTCTGGCCGCGGCGCGGCTCTACCTGTGCACCGACGCCCGCCGCGAGCGCGGCGACCTGGCGCAGTTCGCCGACGCCGCCCTGGCCGGTGGGGTCGACATCATCCAGCTGCGCGACAAGGGGTCGGCCGGGGAACAGCGGTTCGGGCCGCTGGAGGCGCGCGACGAGCTGGCCGCCCTCGAGATCCTCGCCGACGCGGCCCACCGGCACGGCGCCCTGTTCGCGGTCAACGACCGGGCCGACATCGCCCGCGCGGCCGGCGCCGACGTGCTGCACCTGGGGCAGGGCGACCTGCCGCTGCGGGTCGCGCGCGACTTCGTCGGGCCGGACACGCTGATCGGCCTGTCCACCCACGACCCCGGCCAGCTCGCCGCCGCCGCCGACAGCGAGGCCGACTACTTCTGCGTCGGGCCCTGCTGGCCCACCCCGACCAAGCCGGGCCGCGCGGCGCCGGGCCTGGGGCTGGTCGGCGCCGCCGCCGGGCTGCGCACCGGCAAGCCGTGGTTCGCGATCGGCGGCATCGACGCGCAGCGCCTGCCCGACGTGCTCGCCGCCGGCGCCCGCCGCGTCGTGGTGGTGCGCGCCATCACCGCGGCCCCGGACCCGCGGGCGGCGGCGCAGCGGCTCAAGTCGGCGCTTGCAGCAGCGCGCTGATCCGGCGGCTCAGCGGCGACGGCGCCTGGTCGGCCCGCAGTGGGGGGCCGGGCATGCACCATAGGAACATCTCGTCGTCGATCTGGAGCGTGCGCGGCAGGCCCTGCCGTCGTTCGTCGCCGGCGCCCAGCGGCACCAGCGCCGGCTCCGTGCGCAGCCGGGGCCAGCTGGCGGCGAAGCCGGGATGCAGCGGCAGGCCGGCCACCTCGTCCTCCGGTACCCAGCGCATCTCGACGCTTTCCATGTTGGGCTCGGTATCCAGCAATTCCCCGGCGTCGGCGACCACGGTGGTGTAGCTCCAGCGGGTGCCGGCGATCCCGCAGACCTCGGCGGTGACCACCGCAGCCCGCACGAGGAGCCGCTCGGTGAGCAGGCCGGCCTCTTCGTGTGCCTCGCGCACGGCCGTCTCCTCCGGGGTCTCGTGGCTGTCGCGGGCGCCGCCCGGCAGGCCCCAGGTGCCGCCCTGGTGGCTCCACACCGCCCGGTGCTGCAGCAGCACCGCCGGGGTGCCATCGGGCCGCGGGGCCCGCAGCAGCAGACCCGCCGCACCGTACCGGCCCCAGTAGTGAGCGCCGTTCTCGGATATCACCCACCCGTCACCGTCGCCGTGCACGCGTTTCAGAATAGGCGCGGGGCATTTGGATCGGCCTCCCACATCATCGGGAACATCCTCTTAGAATTCGCTTATAGAAGTTGGTGCCGTGAACCCCCGAGGCCGAGAGACGAGGTCTGCACAGACGTGACGGTTGAGCTGGCCCACCCGACGACCGAGCCGCAGGGATCCCGGTCGCCGGTCGAACCGGCCCACCCGCGCTGGTGGTTCATCTCGACGACACCCGGCCGCATCCTGTCGATCGGCATCGTCCTGGCCACGCTGGGCGGCCTGACCGCCTTCGCCACGTCGACGACCATCAACCACCGCCAGCAGGTGCTGACGACGGTGCTCAACCACACCGAGCCGCTGTCGTACGCCGCCGGACGGCTCTACACCACGCTGTCGGTGGCCGACGCCGCGGCGGCCACCGCCTTCATCGCCGAAGCCGAGCCGCGTCCCGTCCGGGAGCGCTACGAGCAGGCCATCACCGACGCCACCGTCGCCGTGACCAGGGCGTCGAGCGGGCTGACCGACGAGCCGTTGGTGCAGCTGCTGGGCCGGATCAACGCCGAGTTGGCCGTGTACACCGGGCTGATCGAGATCGCGCGCACCAACAACCGGGAGGGCAACCCGGTGGGGTCGTCCTACCTGTCGGAGGCGTCGGGGCTGATGCAGGCGACGATCCTGCCCGACGCGGCGCGGCTCTACGAGGCGACCTCGGACCGGGTGGACGCCGAAACCACCGCCTCCACCAAGATCCCGGCGCCGGTGATCCTCGTGGTCGGCACCACGGTGGCCTTCGGCGCGTTCGCCCACCGCTGGCTGGCCCGGCGCACCCGGCGACGGATCAACCCGGGGCTGATCGTGGGTGGGCTCGCTATTCTCGTCATGGTGGTGTGGGTCGGGACTGCGTTGACCATCTCCACGACCGCCAGTCGCAGCGCCAAGGACACCGCCGCGGACTCGCTCAAGACCGTGACCAACGTCGAGATCACCGCGCAGCAGGCCCGGGCCGACGAGACGCTGTCGCTGATCCGGCGTGGCGACGAGGACCTGCGCAAGCAGTCCTTCTATCACCGCATCGACGCGATGCACCGGCAGCTCGAGCAGTACATGTCCCGCAGCGACGCCGTCGACAAGCCCGACCTGCAGGGCGCCGACCAGCTGCTGGTGCGCTGGCGGCAGGCCAACGACCGGATGAACGCCCTGATCTCGGTGGGCAACTACCGGGCCGCCACCCAGGTGGCCCTCGGCGGCGGGGAGAACGATGCAACCCCCGCCTTCGACCAGCTCGAGGACCAGTTGGGCAAGGCCATGGATCAGGGCCGCAGCCGGCTCCGCAACGACGTCCTCAACGCCCGCAGCGGGCTGTCCGGCGCCCAGGTCGGCGGCATCGTGCTCAGCCTCGGCGCCGCCATCGCGGTCGCGCTCGGCCTGTGGCCGCGGCTGAAGGAATATCGCTGATGACCGGCCCGGGGACGGTCCGGCGGCTCCGGCGGGGGTGCGCCCTGCTCGCCGTGTTCCTGCTGGCGCTGCTACTGGCCGCCTGCGGGCACACGGAGTCGCTGACGTCGACCTCGGTGCTGACGCTGCCGCCACCCACTCCGGTCGGCATGCGGCAACTGCCGCCGGAGCCGCCGCTGCCCCGTGAGGACGCCACGCAGGGCTGCGACGCCACCGCCAGCCTGCGTCCCTTTCCCGACAAAGCCGACGCCGACGCCGCGGTCAGCGACATCCGCGCCCGCGGCCGGCTGATCGTCGGCCTGGACATCGGCAGCAACCTGTTCAGCTTCCGCGACCCGATCACCGGCGAGATCACCGGATTCGACGTCGACATCGCCGGCGAGATCGCCCGGGACATCTTCGGCGCGCCGTCGCACGTGGAGTATCGGATCCTGTCGTCGGAGGAGCGCATCACCGCGCTGCAGCGCTCGGAGGTCGACGTGGTCGTCAAGACGATGACCATCACCTGCGAGCGGCGCAAGCTGGTCAATTTCTCGACGGTCTACCTCGACGCCTACCAGCGCATCCTCGCGCCGCGGGACTCGCCGATCGTCAAGCCGCCCGATCTGTCCGGCAAGCGGGTGTGCGTCGCGCGGGGGACCACGTCGCTGCACCGGATCCGTCAGATCGCGCCGCCGCCGGTTATCGTGTCGGTGGTGAACTGGGCCGACTGCCTGGTGGCGATGCAGCAACGGCAGATCGACGCCATCAGCACCGACGACTCGATCCTGGCCGGCCTGGTCGAGGAAGACCCCTACCTGCACATCGTCGGACCGAACATGGCCACCCAGCCCTACGGCGTCGGCATCAACCTGGACAACACCGGGCTGGTCCGGTTCGTCAACGGCACGCTCGAACGCATCCGCCGGGACGGCACGTGGAACACGTTGTACCGCAAGTGGCTGACGGTTCTCGGTCCGGCTCCCGCCCCGCCCACGCCGAGGTACGTGGACTGATGGCCGAATCGGAGCACCCGCCGGACGAGGCGTCCGAACACCGGGATTCCGACGCCGAGGACGCCGGCCCCGGCACCCGGCGGGCCGAGGCGCTGCTCACCACCACGGGGTCGGCGCGGGCCCAGGCGACCCAGGCGGTGTTCCGCCCCGACTTCGACGACGACGACGACCTGCCGCACATCTCCCTGGGCAGCCTGAGCTCCGAACCGCAGGAACGCACCGCGGCCACGCGGGTCCTGCCGCCCGTCCGGCGGCTCGGCGGTGGCCTGGTCGAGATCCCGCGGGGGCGCGACATCGACCCGCTCGAGGCGCTGATGACCAATCCGGTGGTGCCGGAGTCCAAGCGGTTCTGCTGGAACTGCGGAAGACCGGTCGGGCGCTCCAGCTCGGGAAACAAAGACGAGGGCCAAGGCGCCTCCGAGGGCTGGTGCCCCTCCTGCGGCAGCCCGTACTCGTTCCTGCCCCAGCTCAACCCCGGCGACATCGTCGCCGGGCAGTACGAGGTCAAGGGCTGCATCGCCCACGGCGGCCTGGGCTGGGTGTACCTGGCGTTCGACCACAACGTCAACGACCGCCCGGTGGTGCTCAAGGGCCTGGTGCACTCCGGCGACGCCGAGGCGCAGGCGATCGCGATGGCCGAACGGCAGTTCCTCGCCGAGGTCGTGCACCCGCAGATCGTGCAGATCTTCAACTTCGTCGAGCACAAGGACCGGCGCGGCGACCCGGTCGGCTACATCGTCATGGAGTACATCGGCGGGCAGTCGCTCAAGCAGCACCCCAGGGACGGGAAGGCCGAGAAGCTGCCCGTCGCCGAGGCCATCGCCTACCTGCTGGAGATCCTGCCCGCGCTGAGCTACCTGCATTCCATCGGCCTGGTCTACAACGACCTGAAGCCGGAGAACATCATGCTCACCGAGGACCAGCTCAAGCTGATCGACCTGGGTGCGGTGTCGCGGGTCAACTCGTTCGGCTACCTCTACGGCACCCCGGGCTTCCAGGCGCCGGAGATCGTGCGGACCGGCCCGACGGTGGCCACCGACATCTACACGGTGGGCCGCACGCTGGCGGCGCTCACGCTGAACCTGCGCACCCGCGACGGCCGCTACGTGGACGGGCTGCCCGACGACGACCCCGTGCTGGCCGCCCACGACTCGTTCGGCCGGCTGCTGCGCCGCGCCACCGACCCCGACCCGCGGCGCCGATTCGTCAGCGCCGAGGAGATGTCCGCGCAGCTGATGGGCGTGCTGCGGGAGGTGGTCTCCAGGGAGAGCGGGGTGCCACGGCCCGGGTTGTCGACGATCTTCTCCCCCAACCGCTCGACGTTCGGGGTCGAGTTGCTCGTCGCCCACACCGACGTCTACCTGGACGGCCAGGTCCACTCGGAGCGGCTGACCGCCCGCGAGATCGTGACCGCGATGGCGGTGCCTTTGGTCAATCCCGCCGACGTCGCCGCCCCGGTCCTGCAGGCGACGGTGCTCTCCCAGCCGGTGCAGACGCTGGACTCGCTGCGGGCCGCCCGCCACGGGTCGCTGAGCGCCGACGACGTCGAGCTGTCCGAATCGATCGAGCTGCCGCTGATGGAGGTCCGCGCCCTGCTCGACCTCGGCGACGTGGCCAAGGCCACCCGAAAGCTCGACGACCTGGCCGAGCGGGTCGGCTGGCAGTGGCGGCTGGTGTGGTACCGGGCCGTCGCCGCGCTGCTCACCGCCGACTACGACGCCGCCACCGAGCATTTCACCGAGGTGCTCGACACCTTCCCCGGCGAGCTCGCGCCCAAGCTGGCCCTGGCGGCCACCGCCGAACTCGCCGGCGACACCGACGCGCACAAGTTTTACGAGACGGTGTGGAAGACCAACGACGGCGTGATCTCGGCGGCGTTCGGGTGGGCCCGCGCCCTGTCGGCCCAGGGCGACCGCGCGGGCGCGGTGCGCACTCTCGACGAGGTGCCCGCGACCTCCCGGCACTTCACCACCGCGCGCCTGACCAGCGCGGTCACCCTGATGTCGGGCAGGTCGACGGGCGAAATCACCGAGGAGGAGATCCGCGACGCGGCCCGGCGGGTCGAGGCGCTGCCGCCCACCGAACCGCGGGTGCTGCAGATCCGCGCCGTGGTGCTGGGCGGGGCGCTGGACTGGCTGGCCGACAACGAGGCCAGCACCAACCACATCCTCGGCTACCCGTTCACCGAACACGGGCTGCGGCTGGGCGTCGAGGCCGCGCTGCGCAACCTGGCCCGGGTCGCCCCGACTCAGCGGCACCGCTACACGCTGGTGGACATGGCCAACACGGTGCGGCCGACCAGCACGTTCTAGGTCCGTTTGTCGGATCGCCGCTTCCGCCGCCGTTCCCGCAGAGTGTGAATCCTGGGCGGCGACACGCCGATAAACCGCGCCCTGTGTTCACACCGAAAGCCGTGAGTTCACACTCGATGCGGCCAGGGCGGCCCGGACTCGGCCGACGATGGCGGCGGGGCGGTCCTCGGCGACCACCCGGACGACGCGCCAGCCCATCCGCTCGAGCCGCTCGGCACGCCGGATGTCCTTGACGTATTGGCGGCGGTCGCTGCGATGATGGTCCCCGTCGTACTCGACGGCGACCATCTCCTCCTCCCACCCGAGGTCCAGGTAGGCGAATACGGTGCCGTCCACGTCCGGCACCGGGATCTGGGTCTGCGGCCGGGGCAGGCCGGCGTCGATGAGAAGCAGCCGCAGGTAGCTCTCCCGCGGCGACTGCGCACCCGCGTCGACGAGGCCCAACGCGGTCTCCAGCCGCCGCAGCCCGGGTGTGCGGGGATGGCTTGCGGCGATGTGCAGCACGTCGTCGGCCTTGACGCCCGTTGCGCGCGCGAGCGCGTCCAGCCGGACGACCGCAGAACGGATGGCGCCGCGCCGGCCGATGTCGAAGGCCGTCCGCTCGGGTGTGGTGACCGGCAACCCGTCGATGGTGTGCGTCTCGCCGTCGCGCAGCGCGTAGCGGCGGGTCACAATGCCCCGGGGTGGACGGTTGCCGGCCCCGACCAGCTCGACGGGGACGTCGTCGGGGATCCACTCGGTGCCGTGCAGCGCGGCCGCCGCCGCGCCGGCGACGGTCGCCGACCGTCCCGACCACAGCCATGCCGCGGCGATGCGCTGCCAGAGGGAGGGCGGGCCGTCGTCGGGCAGGTAGACGTTCGGGAAGACCGCTCGGTGGCGCGTCCGTAGCTGGTGCCTGCTCAGCGCCCCGGACGCCAATGCCTCGCTGCCGACGAACGGTTCTGCCGCATCCCGCATGCCGCGAACGATCGCACGCTCACGGGTCGGCGCGAGTACCGCTGTGCACAGGCACGCTCAGCGCGACAGCGCCCGCACGCAGTCGTGCGCGATGGCCAGCTCCTCGTCCGTCGGAACCACCAGCACGGCGATCGGCGAGTCGTCGGTGGAGACGCGGCGCGGGCCGTCCCCCGCGGCGGAGTTGCGCCGGTCGTCGATCACCAGGCCCAGCTCCCCCATGCCGGCCAGCGCGTCGCGGCGCACCGCGGCGTCGTTCTCGCCGATGCCGGCGGTGAAGCTGACCGCGTCGGTGTGCCCCAGCACCGCCAGGTAGGCGCCGATGTACTTGCGCAACCGGTGGATGAACACGTCGTAGGCCAATCGGGCTGCGCCGTCACCGGATTCGATCATCTCGGCGAGCCGGCGGAAGTCGCGCTCACCGGCCAGGCCCAGCAGCCCGGACCGGTGGTTGAGCATCGACTCGATGTCCGGAACGCTCATGTGCGCGGCGCGCGCTAGATAGCCGAAGACGCCGGGATCGATGTCGCCGCTGCGCGTACCCATCACCAGGCCCTCCAGCGGGGTCAGCCCCATCGAGGTGTCCACCGGCCGGCCCCGCGCGATCGCTGATGCCGACGCGCCGTTACCCAGATGCAGCACAATCTGATTCAGCTCCCCGACGGGCCGGCCCAGGAACTCCGCGGCGCGCCCGCTGACGAAGTGATGCGACGTGCCGTGGAACCCGTAGCGGCGGATCCCCCACGTCTGCGCCAGCTCGCGGTCGATCGCGTAGGTGGCCGCGGCCGCCGGGAGCTCGTGGAAGAACGCCGTGTCGAACACCGCGACGTGCGGCACGCCGGGCAGCAGCCGGCGGGCCACCTCGATTCCCCGGATCGCGGGCGGGTTGTGCAGCGGCGCCAGCTCGGACAGTTCCTCCAGTTGCGCGATCACCGCGTCGTCGAGGATCGTGGGCCGGTAAAACGTCGTGCCGCCGTGCACGACCCGGTGCCCGACGGCCGACAGCCCGCACGCGTGCAGGTCGATGCCGTCGGAGGCCAGCGTGTCGAAGGCGCGGCGCAGGGCCGCGTCGTGGTCGGGAACCTCGGAGGACGGCTCCCCGATCCGCTCCACCTGGCCCGACGCGCGCACCTCACCCGAATCCGGGTCCAGCAGCCGGTACTTCAGCGACGACGAGCCGGAATTGATCACCAGCACGAGGCGGTTACCGGTCATGGGCACCCTGCGCCTGGATCGCGGTGATGGCCACGGTGTTCACGATGTCTTCGATCAGCGCGCCGCGGGACAGATCGTTGACCGGCTTGCGCAACCCCTGCAGCACCGGGCCGATCGCGATCGCGCCGGCGCTGCGCTGCACCGCCTTGTAGGTGTTGTTGCCGGTGTTGAGGTCGGGAAAGATCAGCACCGTCGCACGGCCGGCCACCGGCGAATCACGCAGCTTCGTGGCGGCCACCGACGGCTCCACCGCGGCGTCGTACTGGATGGGCCCCTCGACAAGCAGGTCTGGTTCGCGGACGCGCACCAACTGCGTTGCCGTCCTGACTTTTTCGACGTCAGCTCCGGCGCCGGAGTCGCCCGTGGAGTACGACAGCATCGCCACCCGCGGCTCGATGCCGAACCGCGCGGCGGTGCGCGCCGAACTGACCGCGATGTCCGCGAGCTGCTCGGGCGTCGGGTTGGGGACGATCGCGCAGTCGCCGTAGGCGAGCACCCGGTCGGGCAGGCACATGAAGAAGACGCTGGACACCACGGAGACGTCCGGAACGGTCTTGATGACCTCCAGCGCCGGGCGGACGGTGTGCGCCGTGGTGTGCGCGGCGCCGGACACCATGCCGTCGACCATGCCGTTGTACACCAGCATGGTGCCGAAATACGTGGCGTCGCGCATAATCTCGCGCGCCTGCTCCACGGTGATTCCCTTGGCCTTGCGCAGCTCGGCGTACTGCTCGGCGAATCGTTGACGCAGGTCGCTGGTGCGCGGATCGATGACCCGCGTCTCGCCCAGGTCCACACCGAGTTCGGCGCAGCGGTGCCGGATCTGGGCCTCGTCGCCCAACAGGGTCAGGTCGGCGACACCGCGCTGCAGCAGCCGCCCGGCCGAGGAGAGGATCCGGTCGTCGTCGCCCTCGGGCAGCACGATGTGCTTGCGATCCGAACGCGCCTGCAGCGTCAGCCGGTGAATGAACATCTGGGGTGTGGTCACCGTGGGAATCGGAATAGCAAGCTGCGCAAGAAGATCCGGGATATCGACGTAGCGATCCATCAACTGCAGCGCGGTGTCAATCTTGCGTTGGGCGGTTGCGGTGACCCGGCCCCGGGCCGAGGCCGCCGCGCCGGCGGCGTCGTAGGTGCCCAGCGCCGTGGCGATGATCGGGAGCCGCAGCCGCAGCCCCGCGACCAGGGCCGCGATGGCGGGATGCAGCGGGAATCCGCCATTGAGCACCAGGCACGACAACGACGGAAACCCTTGGGCGGCATGCGCGCTGGCGACGGCGAGCACCACGTCCGAACGGTCGCCGGGGGTGATGACCGCCATGCCGTCGCGCAGCCGTTCCAGCACGTGGTCGGCGGTCATCCCGGCGACCATCACGGCGGTGACCTCCCGCTCGCGCAGCGACTCCTCGCCGCTCACCGGGGTCCCGGCCACGGCGCGCTCGAGCTCGGCCACCGTCGGCGCCGACAGCAGGGGCTCTTCGGGCAGCACGTAGCTGCGCTGGGCGAAGGCCTGCAGCGCCTCGGCCACCGCGGCGAGTTCCGTCGGCTCACACCGGTTGGCCACCACTGCGGCGGCATGGGCGCGCTGAGCGGAGAGTTCGGCCAGCGAGACCTCGACGACGCGGGCGACCTCGTCGGGGGTGCGGCCCTTGCCGCTGACGGCCAGCAGCACCGGTGCGCCGAGGTTGACCGCGATGCGGGCGTTGACCGAGAGCTCCGCGGGCCTGGTGACGTCGGTGTAGTCGCTGCCCACGATGACCACCACGTCGCAGGCCTGGGCCATCGCCTGGTAGGCGTCGACGATGTCCGCGATGGCGGCGTCGCTGTCGGCGTGCAGCTGCTGGTAGGTGACGCCGACGCACTGCTCGTAGGACAGGCCCGCGGTGGTGTGCCCCAGCAACAGCTCCAGGATGTAGTCGCGATGTTCGTTGCGGCGTGTGATCGGCCGGAAGACGCCGACTTTGGCGACGCTCGCGGTCAACCGGTGCAGCAGCCCGAGCGCGATCGTCGACTTGCCGGTCTCCGGCTCGGGCGCGGCGATGTAGATCGCTGTGGTGGAACCGGCGGCCATCGGCCCGCCTTCAGCCCAGCCGCCGCAGCCGCGGCGCGAGATCCTTCTCGAACAGCTCCAGGAAGCGGCGCTGGTCGTGGCCGGGGGCGTGGAACACCAGATGGTTCAGGCCCCAGCCGACGTAGTCCTTGACCTTCTCGACGGCCTCGTCGGGGTCCGACGCGACGATCCAGCGCTTGGCGACCTGTTCGATGGGCAGCGCGTCGGCGGCCTTCTCCATCTCGATCGGGTCGTCGATGCTGTGCTTCTGCTCGGCGGTCAGCGACAGCGGCGCCCAGAACCTGGTGTTCTCCAGCGCCAGCCCGGGATCGGTGTCGTAGGAGATCTTGATCTCGATCATCTTGTCGATGTCGTCGAGGTTGCGCCCGGCCGCCGCCGCGCCGTCGGCCACCGCGGGCATCAGCTTGTCCTTGTAGAGCTCCTCGCCCTTGCCGGAGGTGCAGATGAAGCCATCGCCGGCGCGTCCGGCGTATTTGGCGACCGCCGGGCCGCCCGCGGCGACGTAGACGGGCACGCCGCCCTCGGGCACGTCGTAGATGGAGGCGCCCTTGAGCCGGTAGTACTCGCCGTCGAAGTCGACGCGGTCGCCGCGCCACAGCTCGCGCATCAGCCGCACCGATTCGCGCAGCCGGGCGAACCGCTCCTTGAACTCCGGCCACTCGCCCGAGTACCCGGTGGCGATCTCGTTGAGCGCCTCCCCGGTGCCCACGCCGAGGAAGACGCGGTCCGGGTACAGGCACGCCATGGTGGCGAACGCCTGGGCGATGACGGCCGGGTTGTAGCGGAAGGTCGGGGTCAGCACCGAGGTGCCCAGCTGGATGCGCCGGGTGCGTTCGCCCACCGCGGTCAGCCAGGCCAGGGAGAACGGGGCATGCCCGCCCTCGTGCCGCCACGGCTGGAAGTGGTCGCTGACGCTGGCGCTGTCCATGCCGTGGTCTTCGGCGGCGACGGCCAGTTCGACGAGCTCGCGCGGTGCGAATTGTTCGGCGGACGCCTTGTATCCGAGTTTCAGTTCAGCCACCAGTTATTTCTACTCCTCCCGTCTGGTCGCGACCCGCTGCGCCCGGCTTCGCCGCGCTTGCGATCGCTGCTGGCCCAACGGTCGCGACCCGCTGCGCCCGGCTTCGCCGCGCTTGCGATCGCTGCTGGCCCAACGGTCGCGACCCGCTGCGCCCGGCTCCGCCGCGCTTGCGATCGCTGCTGGCCCGCTGCCTACACTCGCGGGCATGGGACGGGCGCCGCATCTTGTTCAGGTCACCGACACCGTGCACCTCGCCCGGGGCGAGGCCGTCAACTGGACACTGGTCGCCGACGACTCCGGGGTCATGCTGATCGACGCCGGCTACCCCGGCGACCGCGACGACGTGCTGGCCTCGCTGCGGCAGTTGGGCTACCGGGCCGGCGACGTTCGCGCCATCCTGCTGACCCACGCGCACATCGACCACCTGGGCTCGGCGATCTGGTTCGCCAACGAGCACCGGACCCCGGTGTACTGCCACCCCGACGAAGTGGGCCACGCCAAGCGGGAATACCTGGAGCAGGCTTCGGTTTTCGATGTGGCCCTGCGCATTTGGCGGCCCCGATGGGCGGTGTGGGGGCTGCACGTGGTGCGCAGCGGTGGCCTGATCCGTGACGGCATCCCGTCGGCCCAGCCGCTTTCCGCCGCGATCGCCGCCGGGCTGCCGGGACACCCGATGGCCGTCGCCACACCGGGGCACACCGGCGGGCACTGCTCCTACGTCGTGGACGGCGTATTGGCCAGCGGTGACGCGCTGATCACCGGCCACCCGCTGCTCCGGGACGGCGGGCCGCAGCTGCTCCCGGCCGTGTTCAGCCACAGCCAGCAGAATTGCCTGTGCAGCCTGGAGGCGTTGGCGATGCTGGACACCGAGGTCCTGCTGCCCGGTCACGGCGACGTGTGGCGCGGCCCGATCCGGGAGGCCACGCACGCGGCCCTCGCGCTGGCCGGCGGCGGATGACGACGCTCTCAGACGCCGACGGCCGCACCGACCTTGCGTATTCGATTCGCGACGCGATATCGACTATGCAAGCGCATCATTCCCCGGCTCTTGGCCGATGCCATGGACGAGAAGGAGATCCATTGTGGCGGTGACGAAGTCGATTTCCCTATTCGCCTTGGCGGCCCTGTTCGAGATCGGCGGCGCGTGGCTGGTCTGGCAGGGGATCCGAGCGCATCGAGGTTGGCTCTGGGCGGGTTTGGGCGTCGTTGCCCTGGGTGCCTACGGGTTCGTCGCCACCCTCCAGCCCGACGCCCACTTCGGCCGCATCCTGGCCGCGTACGGCGGCGTCTTCGTCGTGGGCTCGCTGCTGTGGGGAATGGCGTTCGACGGGTTTCGGCCCGACCGGTGGGATGTCGTCGGCGCCGCGGTCTGCCTGCTCGGCGTGGTGGTCGTCATGTACGCGCCGCGCGATCATTGAGTCCGGGCCGAGAGCCACTTCTCGAAGGCGATCGGACGAAACGGCCCCCACGAGGGAACGTGCTCGGCAGAGATCCTGGTGTACCCGGTCGTGTCGTAGAGCGCCTCGGCTTCGGGTTGGCGGCTGCCGGTGATCAGGTACAGCCGCCGGTACCCCCGCGCGGCGGTCTCGGCTTCCAGCGCCGCGAGCAACGCCCTCGCATATCCCCGCCGCCGATGCGCGCGGTCGGTCCAGATGCGTTTGAGCTCGGCGGTGTCGGCGTCGTAACGGCGGAAGGCGCCGCCGGTCACCGGCACGTCGTTAACGACGCCGATCAGCAATCCGCCGTCCGGTGACGCCAGTTCGTCGGGCGGTACGGGCAGCCAGGCCAGGTGCGTGCTGGGCGTGCCGCCGTACCGCTGCGCATACTCGACGGCCAGCTCGGCCAGCAACGGCTGCGCCAGGGGGTCGTCGTGGGTCGCCGACACGAACTCGAGCCGGCCGGCCGGCGCCGACGGGGTTGGCATCACGTTACGATCTCACGACTGCGGCCCCCGCGCATTCCTGTCAACCGCCGCACGCGGCACCATAGTCGCAGGCTTATACCCGCGCCAGGGCGCCCGCATCGTCGGAGACGAACCGCTGTCGCAACCGCAGCAGCGGTCCCGGCGCCCACCAGTTCAGGCCACCGAACAGATGCATGAAGGCCGGCACCAGCAGCATCCGCACCAACGTCGCGTCAACCAGAACCGCAAGAGTCAGCCCCGCGCCGAACATCCGCATGAATGCCACGTCGGCGGTCATCAGCGCGGCGAACGAGATGGACATCAACAGCGCTGCCGCGGTGATGACGCGACCGGTGTGCGCGAGACCCAACGCGACGCTCTCGTCGTTGGCGGCTCGTGTTCGGGGGGAGCCGAGCCAGTATTCACGGATGCGCGAGATCAGGAAGACCTCGTAGTCCATGGACAACCCGAACGCGATACAAAACATCATCGCCGGAATGGTGGCCACCAGCGTGCCGCTCGGTGTGGTGCCCAGTGCCCCAAGATGGCCGTCCTGGAAAATCCACACCAGCGCGCCGAACGCCGCGGTGAGCGAAAGGATGTTGAGCAACACCGCTTTGATCGGCAGCACCACGCTGCCGGTCAGCATGAACAGCAACACCAGCGTGACGACAGCGATGAAACCGAAGACCACGGGCAGGCGCGACGTGATCGCATTGACGGAATCGTGGTTGGTCTGCGCGTTTCCTGTGATCAGGACATGCAGGCGCCCCGGGGGCACGACCGAATGCAGGCGGTCCAACTGGTTTTCGGACGCGCGCGAGTACAGCGGTGCGGTGGAGCGCACGCTCAGATAGGCGCTGCCGTCAGCCAACCCGGCCGGCGCCGAGGGCGGACCCCTGCGCGCACCGTCGACGAACGTGCCGGTCGGCGACGACACCGCCGCGACATCGATCACCCGCGACAGCTGTGCGGCGTAGGTGTCGAGCTCTGGCTTTGCCGGCTCCGTGATCACGGGTACGACGATCGTGACTTCCGTTGCCGAATCCGCGCCGAACTGGCTGCGGACCGCCTCGCTCACCGTGCGTGCCGACGCCGACGCCGGCAGCACCCGCTCGTCCGGATTTCCCCATTTGACGTGCAAGAACGGCACCACCAGCAGGAGCAGCAGGACCATGATCGCCCCGCCGATCGGAACGGCACGGCGGATGGCGACTCTCGCCGTCCGGTACCAGAAGTCCTGGGCGATCGGCCGCGGGGCGGGCTCGGGGCGGCCGAACACCCCACGAAGGAAGCGCCGGACGTTGAGTGAGTCGATGCGGTCCCCCAGCACAACGATCACGGCCGGCGCCACCACCACCGCCGCCAGCGCGGACAGGGCGACCACCGCGATGCCCGCATAGGCGAACGACTTCAGGAAGTACAGCGGGAACAACACCATCGGCACCAGGGCCAGGGCCACGGTCATCGCCGAGAACAGCACCGTGCGACCCGCCGTCGCCATGCTCCGCACGAGCGCTTCGTCGCGGCAATGACCACCGGCCAGTTCGTCGCGGTAGCGGCTGATGATCAGCAGGGTGTAATCGATGGCCAGGGCCATTCCCAACGCGGCCGCCACGTTGAGAGCGAAGATCGACACGTCGGTGGCCAGCGCCAGCGCCCGCAACACGGCGAGCGAGCCGACTATCGCGAACCCGGCCACGGCCATGGGCACCGCCGCCGCCAACAGACCACCGAAGACCCATACCAGAGCGATGAAGCTTGCCGGTATCGCGATGGATTCCATTCGCAGCAAGTCTTTTTCGGTTCGTTTGCTGATCTGCGAGTAGAGCACGGCGGGGCCACCGGCACGCACCGTCACCCCGCCACGGTCGCGCGCCAGCCGGTCGGCCAGCGCCTGGGCGTGTTTGGGTGCGCTGTTCTCGTCACCGTTGAGCCAGGCCACGATCAGCGCCGACTTTCCGTCCCCGCTGACCGTCCCGGGCGGCGGGGTTGGCGCATCCCAGGGCGACGCGACCTGCGTGACGAACGGTGACCTGGCGAGCGCGCTCACGATGTCGGTGCCTACCAACCGCGCGGGGCCGTCTTTGACACCCCCGTCCGAGCTCACCAGGATCGTCATCTCCAACTCGCCCCGGTGGAACTTCTGGGCGAGCAGCGCTGCGGCACGGGCGGATTCGGATTCCGGGTCGACCATCCCGCCACCGGACAGGCTGCTCGCAGCCGGCAGGCCGAACACCGCGGCGGCGGCGATGAGAACGATCGAGGCCGCGATGACCCGGCGCGGATGGGCCAGCGCCATGCGAGCCAGTGCCGCAAAAGGGTCGCGCCTGCGGCGGTGCCGCCCGGTGGAGCGTTGCGTCACCGGTCTGGGCATCGTGGCCGTCATTGCCAACGCACCCCACACGCGGCCGCGAGGTCGGACAATGCGGCGCGAACCGGGTCGGTGATCGGCATGTCCGCCAGGTATTTTCGCGCGGACGCGAGCCTGAAGGCGACCATGTCCTCGATTCTCTCCAAGGCTCCGGTTGCGATGATGAGCATCCTCCAGCGCTCGAGTGCGGCCTCGTCGAGTTCCTCGCTGTGCATCAGTGCGGTGAGCTCTCGTCTGGTCGGTGCATCCGCCAGTTCGTAGGCGCTGACCACCACGCTGGTCGCCTTGCGTTCGAGCAGGTCTCCGCTGTTGGGTTTGCCCGTGGTGGCCGGTGAGCCGAACACTCCGAGCAGGTCGTCGCGCAGCTGGAAAGCCTCCCCGACGGCGGCACCGTAGCGGCCCAGTTGCATCAACAGCGGATCGGCGCAGCCGGCCATTGCCGCGCCGATTTCCAGGGGGCGGCGCACCGTGTAGTTACCGGACTTGCGGCGCGCCACGTCCAGCACGGCTTCCAGCGAGGGCAGCCCGCGGACATCGATTGCCAGGTCGGCGAATTGGCCGACGGCCAACTCGGTGCGCATGGCGTCGTAGCGCGGCCAGGCCCCCTGCAGACGGCGTGGTTCGACACCGCTTTCGCGCAGCATCTGCTCTGCCCAGATCAAGCAGAGGTCGCCCAGCAGGATGGCCGCCGATTCGCCGAACCGACGCGAGCCGGACAGTCCGCGTCCGCGGTGCCACTGCTCAAGTCGAACGTGCACTGCCGGACGGCCCCGGCGTTCGTCCGAATCGTCCATGACGTCGTCCTGGAGAAGCGCGAACGCGTGCAGCAACTCGAGGCTCGCCGCCGCCGTCAGGGCCGCCCCACTGGGCGGGGCGCCGCACAGCCAGCCCAGATACATGAACGTCGACCGCAGGCATTTGCCGCCGGACACGAACTCCGCCAGGATCTCGCCGGCCTCGTCAAGGCCCGCGAGGACAAGCTCGGTGGAGCGCGCCTGCACGAACTCGCCGACCACATCCAGCACGGCCGAGCGGAATTCCGACCGCCACGCGGCGTGTCCGGCGGCGGGCGGCCACGAGCACCGCTGCATGGGCGACGAACCCGCAGCAGGCGCCAACGACAGCGCGCGCGCTTCGGTCACGGAGGCCACGGCGCTCATGGCCGGCTGTCCATGCGTGTCCGGCGGCGGGCGGCCACGAGCACCGCTGCATGGGCGACGAACCCGCAGCAGGCGCCAACGACAGCGCGCGCGCTTCGGTCACGGAGGCCACGGCGCTCATGGCCGGCTGTCCATTAGAGCGGATACGGCTCACGTGCAGACACTCCTTCCCGCGGTGCATTGATCACCGAATGGTCACGACGCTACGCCCGCGAAAGTTCACGCCTCGGGGTTATCCGTAAGTTAATTGATTATTAACTTACTTAATTATCACGGGTCACGGTGAGCGGAGCAGTGCCTTAAACCCTTGTGGCGGTAAGCATCGCCAACCGCCCCTCACCTCGCCGGCGCTGCGGCCCAGCGTTGCGAATGACGTGCAGGCTGGTGGTCAGGGGACGCGGCGGCGCCGCCGGGCCAGCCCCACGGCCGCCCGCCAGCCGAGCAGCAACACCGCGGTGACCGAGGAGGCCACCACCACGAAGCTCGCGGCCACACCCGCCGACGTGACCTTGCGCAACACCATCCCGACCACGACGGTGCACAGCCACACCACGACCCCGGTGGGAACCACCGCCGTGGGCCGTCGCCAGCCGCGCGAGGCCACCCACCCCACGACGGTGCCGGTGAGGAACGGCCACGCCGTGGTGGCGACGCCGCTCACGGTGATGCCCTCGTCGTGGCTGCGGCGCCCGACGGCGCAGAACACCAGCACGCCGATGACGTCTACGACCAGATACGCCAGCCGTCGCATGCGGCGAGACTACCGGCCGGGCCGGCACCCTTGACCGTGCGGCCGCGGTGAACCTAGATTCATCGGCAATGAACAGCCCTTCACAGAGCAGGCTCGCGGTGGTGACCGGCGCCGGATCGGGCATCGGCAGGGCGATCGCGCTGGCCTTCGCCGCCCGCGGCCACCGCGTCGTCGCCGCCGACCTCGACGAAGCGGCCGCCGCGGCCACCGCCGGGCAGCAACCCGACCTGATCACCGCGCTGCCGGTCGACGTCGCCGACCCCGCCCGGGTCGAGGCCCTGCGCGACCGCACCCACCGCGAAGCCGGCGTGCCGGGCATCGTCGTCAACGCCGCCGGGTGGGACCGCACCGACCAATTTCTCAATGCCACACCGGAATTCGCGGCCAAGGTGGTGGCCATCAACTACCTGGGACCGGTGCACGTGTGCTCGGCGTTCCTGCCGGGCATGATCGAGGCGGGCTCCGGCGGGCGCGTCGTCAACGTGGCCAGCGACGCCGGCCGCGTCGGCAGCGCGGGGGAGTCGATCTACGCCGGCGCCAAGGGCGGGGTGATCGCGCTGACCAAGTCACTGGCCCGCGAGATGGCCCGCCACCAGATCACGGTGAACTGCGTGTGCCCCGGCCCCACCGACACCCCGCTGTTCCACGCGCAACCCGAGAAGTTGAAGGAGGCGCTGGTCAAAGCGATCCCGTTCCGGCGTCTGGCCCGGCCCGGCGAGGTCGCCGCGCCGGTGCTGTTCTTCGCCTCCGACGCGGCGTCGTTCATCACCGGACAGGTGATCAGCGTCAGCGGCGGCCTGACGATGGCCGGTTAGCGGCCGGCTGGCAGGCTACCCGCATGAGCACGAGCACACCGCCCCCCTTCGACCGCGCCGACCCGCTGTCCCTGGACGCCTCGCTGTCCAGCGACGAGATCGCGCTGCGCGACACCGTAAGGAAGTTCTGCGCCGAGCACGTCACCCCCTATGTCGCCGACTGGTTCGAGGCCGGCGACCTGCCCGTCGCGCGGGAGCTGGCCAAGCAGTTCGGCGCACTCGGCCTGCTCGGGATGCACCTGGACGGCTACGGGTGCGGCGGGGCCTCGGCCGTGCACTACGGCCTGGCCTGCACCGAACTGGAGGCCGCCGACTCCGGCGTCCGGTCGATGGTGTCCGTGCAGGGCTCGCTGGCGATGTTCGCGATCTGGAAGTTCGGCTCGCAGGAGCACAAGCAACAGTGGCTGCCCGGCATGGCCGCCGGCGAGCTGCTCGGCTGCTTCGGGCTGACCGAGCCCGACGCCGGGTCCGATCCGGCCGCCATGAAAACCCGTGCGCGCCGGGACGGCTCGGATTGGGTGCTCAACGGGCGCAAGATGTGGATCACCAACGGCTCGATCGCCGACGTCGCGATCGTGTGGGCCGCCACCGACGACGGCGAATCCCCCGGGATTCGGGGCTTTGTGGTCCCCACCGACACCCCAGGGTTCGTCGCCAACACCATCCACCACAAGCTGTCGCTGCGGGCATCGATCACCAGCGAGCTGGTGCTCGACGACGTCCGGTTGCCCGCCGACGCGATGCTGCCCGAGGTCAAGGGACTGCGCGGCCCGCTGTCGTGCCTGTCCGAGGCGCGCTACGGGATCATCTGGGGATCGATGGGTGCGGCGCGCTCGGCGTGGCAGTCCGCCCTCGACTACGCCACGCAGCGCACCCAGTTCGGCCGACCGATCGCCGGATTCCAGCTGACCCAGGCCAAACTCGCCGACATGGCGCTCGAGCTGCACAAGGGGCAGCTGCTCTCGCTGCACCTGGGCCGCCTGAAGGACGCCGTCGGGCTGCGCCCCGAGCAGGTCAGTTTCGGCAAGCTCAACAACACCCGCGAGGCGATCAAGATCTGCCGGACCGCGCGGACCATCCTGGGAGGCAACGGAATCTCGCTGGAGTACCCGGTGATCCGGCACATGGTCAACCTCGAATCGGTGCTGACCTACGAGGGCACCGCCGAGATGCATCAGCTCGTCCTGGGCCAGGCCTTCACCGGCAGCGACGCCTTCCGCTGACGTCGAGCACCGGCATGTCACGCCTGGAATACACCCCCGAGCACCACCAGTTCCGCGAGCTGGTCCGCGATTTCGTGCGTCAGACCGTCGTGCCCAACCACGAGCGCTGGGAGCGCGCCGGCCAATGGGACCGGTCGCTGTTCGTCGAAGCCGGAAAGCTTGGGCTGCTGGGCTTTTCGGTGCCCGAACGGTTCGGGGGCCCGGGCGTCGACGACTTCCGCTACAACGCGATCGTCATCGACGAGTTGCAGCGGGCCGGGGCGGCGGCCGAGTCGATCGCCGTCACGCTGCAGAACGACATCGTGCTGCCCTACCTGACCGACCTGACCACACCCGAGCAGCAGCAACGCTGGCTGCCCGGGGTGGTGACCGGGCAGACCGTGCTCGGGATCGCGATGACCGAACCCGGCGTCGGCAGCGACCTGGCAGGGATTCGGACGTCGGCGACCCGCGACGGAGACTGCTACGTCGTCAACGGCGCCAAGACGTTCATCTCCAACGGGCAGTGCGGCGACCTGTTCGTCATCGCGGTGCGCACCTCACCGGATCGGCACCAGGGTCTGTCGCTGCTGGTGGTGGACGCGGACACCCCCGGCTTCTGCCGTGGCCGCAACCTGGAGAAGATCGGCCTGCACGCCCAGGACACCAGCGAGCTGACCTTCACCGACATGCGGGTGCCGGTGGACAACCTGCTCGGGGAAGAGGGCAGGGGCTTCTACCAGTTGGTGGGGAACCTGCCGCAGGAGCGGCTCGCGCTGGGGGTGGGTGCGGTGGCCGCCGCCGAAGCCGTCCTGGCCGAGACGCTGGACTACGTGCGCGGCCGCACGGCGTTCGGCGCACCGATCTCCAGCTTCCAGCACAGCCAGTTCGTGCTCGCCGAGCTGGCGACCGAAATCGACATCGCCCGAACGTTTCTCGACGACTGCCTGGCCGAGCACCTGGAGGGCAGGCTGACCGCCGCGCGGGCCGCGAAGCTGAAATGGTGGACCACCGACCTGCAGGTGCGCACCGCCGACCGCTGCCTGCAGTTGCACGGCGGATACGGCTACATGCGCGAGTACGCGGTGTCGCGCGCATTCGTCGACGCCCGCATCCAGACGATCTACGGCGGCACCAACGAGATCATGAAGACGATCATCGCCAAGGATCTGGGGATCTAGTGGTGATCGGCCACGGCGAGCTACCCGTCGAGGAGGCGGTGCGCGCGGTCCGCGCCAGCTCCCGGCGCCGCCAGGTGCTCGATGCCGCGGTCACCGTCATGGGCCGCAACGGCTTTCACCGGATGTCCATGCAGGATCTGGCCCGCGAGGCCAAGGTCAGCGTCGGCCTGATCTACACGTACTTCGGCGGCAAGGAAGACCTGCTGCTGGCCACGATCGTGCGGATCCTCGATGTGTTCCGCGACCAGCTGGCACCGGTGATGGCCGCGGCCGGCGACGACGTCGTCGCCCGGCTGACCGCGGGGATCCGCCGCTACGTCGAGATCGTCGACGAGAACCTCGACGGGGTGGTGCTGACCTACCGGGAGAGCCGCACGCTGGGGCCCGCCGGGCGCGCGCAGATCAAGGAGCTCGAGATCGCCAGTGCCGCACCGCTGCGCGCGGCCATCGAGGACGGGATCGCCCGGGGGGTGTTCCGCGACGTCGACGTCGACCTCACCGTGTTCGACATCGTGCTGATCGCCCACGGCTGGGCGCTCAAACACTGGCACTTCGGGCCGATCTACACCGTCGACGAGTACATCCGGCGGCAGACCCGGCACGTGCTCAACGCGCTGCTGAGCAATGACGGATCATGGGACGTATGAGCCTGAGGACAGTTGCACTTCTCGCCGCGTCGTTGCTGGTCGCTTTCGCCGGGCCGGCCGCCGCACACGCCGACCCGACCGCCACGCTGCCCCCGCTGACCTCCGGCGGTGCGCCGATCATCGGCGGCGGCACCAGCGCCGGGATCGCGAAGCAGCTGATCGACCTGGCCAACCCGGACATCCAGCAGGGCGACGGCACGGATGCCGCCAATTTCATCAACGCCGCCGCCTCGGTGGCCAACGATCAGCTTTCGGCCCCCTTCTCGCTGCTGCGCCGGGGGCTGTCGTGCCAAAAGGACAACGCCGGGTTCGGTGCGCGGGCCTACCGGCGCGCCGACGGCAAGTGGGGCGGCGCGATGCTGGTCGCCGCCAAGAGCAACGTCTCGACCGGCTCGAGCAGCGGCTCGAGCGGCTACAACGACGCCAGCATCGCGGCGTTCAAGCAGTGCGTCATGACCAACTGGCGCCGCGCCAGCGCCGGCGGGGAACACGCGATGTGCAACGGCAGCTGGGAGACCCCGACCAACGGCGACCTGCGCAAGGTCGAGACCTACTACGTCCTGCTCGCCGGCACCTCCGCGGACTTCTGTGTCGACCTCAACGACAAGCTCAAGGACAACGCCCGCGGCTGGCCGTGATCTAGAAGGGCGGGGGTTCGTCGTCGCCGGCCGGTTCGTGGGGGCCGCGGGGTTGTGGTGGCGTTCGGTGGCGATGCGCTGTGCGCTTCAGAGGGGCGGCAGATCAGCGACAACCGCCGCCACACGTGGATCGGATACTTCAATCCTTCGGAAGAAAGCCAGGAGGAACTCGTCCGGTTCGACGTCGATCGGCGCGTCACCGGCGGCCAGGGATCCCGAGGATGCGACGAACTCGACTGTGTCGTCTTCTCCCAGACGGACCCGGTGTCGGTTAGAAGTCTTGCCCTCAACCAGCCGATTCATCGACTCAGCAGGGCCACGAATCGCGATGGATGCCTCTGCGGCCGGTATCGCCCACTCGTTTCCGGTTGCAGCGGCGATGTCGTAGCCGTGGACGAGCAGCTCGCAGACGATCCATCGAGCCCCACCACCGCCGGAGATCGTTGATCCACCGTGGAAGGGATACTGACGGTCGAAGGCGACTTTGGCGTAGACGCGGTCGATCACCGTACGCAGATTTGCCTCGAGCCTGTTGGCGATATCGTTGATATCTCGGTCGGTGTACTCGGAGAGGCAGGTCGCGTTCAGCTCGGCAACCCCTTCGCCGGTGGCGGCGCGTCGACGATCGCCAAGCAGCCTGCCGAGCACCGTTACCACGTGCGCCGCGGTTTCCACCGCCGTCCAGGTGAGCCCAGGCACCGGTCGCGCGGCGCGATCCGGATCGAGCCCCCGGACCATCGACACTAACCGCCTCCCACTGTCATCCAGCGCGGCGAGGATGCCGGCTTTGGTTGCCTCTTCCACCCGCAAAGCGTAAGGCGGCCCGGGTGCGTCGGGGCATCATCGCGGTGCGCTGGGCGCAGTAGTCCTGGGGTTCGGGGTCGGTGTCGGGGGCGGGACAGCCGCCGACCGGGCGGGCTGGATCATCGTGCCGTCAGGAAGCTGCTTTTCGGCCCAGCCGAGGAACGTCTTCATCAGATAATCATTCTGCAGTAGCACTTCAAGTTGGTGGCAAATCCTTGATGTGCCCGCTTGGATGGTCTGCTGCACCGGTGGACCTGCCACCGCAATCACCGATGGTCACGATCTGCGGTTGCGTTGTTACAGCAGGGTGATCGCGACGGGGATACCGAGCCGATCAGTGGCATTGGCCAAGCGGCTGTCGCCGGTGATCACGGCGGCGGAGCGTTCGGCGGCGACCGCGACATACAGGCCGTCGTAGATCGAGATGTTGTGCCGCCAGGCCCAGGCGGTCCGCAGGAGCAGTGCATCGGGAAGCACGTATTCGATGGCGAGTGCCGTGGCGGTGTCGGCGGCGGCCTCGGCGTCCTCAGGCTCCAATTGCTTGCGCAATACGGCCTTGTGCAGTGTGCGTAGCACCTCGCCCGGCATGTGGGCCGGCGCGAGCCAGCCGTCGTCGCCGTTCAGCGCTGCGCGTGCCGCGTCGCCTTGGGGAGCGCCGCTCGTGAGCGCCAACACCAGCACGCCTGCGTCCACCACGATCATGGGAGGAAAATCACCCGTCGCGGTCGGCGCGGATGACCGCCGCCACTTCCTCGGCTGTCATGGTAAGGCTGCGATGGCCAGCCAACGCCTCCAAGAGCTGCCGGTTGCGTTGAGCCTGGTATTCCCGTTCCAACAGGGATCGCAGATACGTCTGGGTGGACTGACCGCGCGCCTCGGCGCGGGCGGCCAACGCGTCGCGAACTTCTTCGGGGACATCTTTGATCTGAATCGCAACTGCCATGACCACAACCTATCACATGCGCATGGCATGCGCATGTGATAGGTTCCTACTCCGCCGTCTCCGAGGGATGACGCCGCTCGAACCACTCCTCGGGCGCCGCGATCGACTCCGGCGACGGCCGCGTCCCCGAAACCTCATCGAACTCCCGGCACCGCCGCCGGCGTCGTACGGTATTGATGCGCTGCAAACCGCCAGCACGAAAGATCAGAGGGGACGAGTATGTCGCGCCATCGCGTCGTCATCATCGGGAGCGGATTCGGCGGGTTGACGGCGGCCAAGTCGCTCAAGCGGGCCGACGTGGAGGTCACCCTGGTCTCCAAGACGACGACCCACCTGTTCCAGCCGCTGCTGTATCAGGTCGCCACCGGCATCCTGTCGGAGGGCGACATCGCGCCGACCACCCGCCTGGTCCTGCGCAAGCAGCAGAACGTCCGGGTGTTGTGGGGCGAGGTCAGCGCGATCGACCTCACGGCCAAGACGGTGACGTCACATCTGATGGGCATCCAGACGGTGACGCCCTACGACAGCCTGATCGTGGCCGCCGGTGCCCAGCAGTCCTATTTCGGCCACGACGAGTACGCCGCGTTCGCGCCCGGCATGAAAACCATCGACGACGCCCTCGAGCTCAGGGGCCGCATCCTGGGCGCGTTCGAGGCGGCCGAGGTCGCCACCGACCCCGCCGAGCGGCAGCGGCGCCTGACCTTCGTGGTGGTCGGCGCCGGACCCACCGGCGTCGAGCTGGCCGGCGAGATCGTCCAGCTCGCCGAACGCACCCTGGCCGGGGCGTTTCGCACCATCAAGCCAAGCGACTGCCGGGTCATCCTGCTCGACGCCGCCCCCGCGGTGTTGCCCCCGATGGGCGAGAAGCTGGGTCTCATCGCGCAGCGCCGGCTGGAGAAGATGGACGTCGAGATCCAGCTCAACGCGATGGTGACCGCGGTCGACTACATGGGCATCACGATCAAGGAGAAGGACGGCGGCGAGCGGCGCATCGAATGCGCCTGCAAGGTGTGGGCGGCCGGCGTGCAGGCCAGCCCGCTGGGCAAGATGATCGCCGACCAGTCCGACGGCACCGAAACCGACCGCGCCGGAAGGGTGCTCGTCGAGCCCGACCTCACCGTCAAGGGCCACCCGCACGTGTTCGTCGTGGGCGACCTGATGTCGGTGCCCGGCGTGCCCGGCATGGCCCAGGCCGCAATCCAGGGGGCGCAGTACGCGGCCACGATCATCAGGCATGCGGTCAAGGGCACCGACGACCCGGCCACGCGGCAGCCGTTCGGCTATCGCGACAAGGGCTCCATGGCGCTCGTCTCGCGCTACAGCGCCGTCGCGAAAGTCGGCAAGCTCGAGTTCGGCGGCTTCATCGCCTGGCTGGCGTGGCTGCTGTTGCACCTGTATTACCTTGTGGGGTATCGCAATCGCATGGCCGCGTTGTTCGCCTGGGGGATCTCGTTCCTGGGCCGGACCCGCGGCCAGATGGCCATCACGAGCCAGATGATCTACGCGCGGCCGCTGGTGAACTGGGTGGGACAGCAGGCCGGAACACTGGCGGCGGCCGAAAGCGCCGACGCGGCCGAACGCCGGGCCGGCTGACGCCTCAGAATTCCTTGCAGGGCAAACCCGTTGCCCGCCAGCCCGCGTTGACGTGGCCTTCGAAGCCGTCCAGCACGTTGTAGGCCGGGGTGATGCCCGACTCGGTCGCGACGTGGGCCGCGGCGACGGAGCGGCCGCCGGAGCGGCACAGGAACACCACGGGCCGCTCACGCCCGGCGGCCGCGATCCGGTCCCGCAGTTCGGTGACGAAGTTCTCGTTGACCCGGCCGTCGGACGCGTGCCACTCGAGGCAGATCACGTCGCGGCCCAGGCTCGACAGGTCGGGCACCCCGACGACGCGCCATTCGGCGTCGGTGCGCACGTCGACCAGCACCGCATCGGGGTTGTCGCTGAGTATCTTCCACGCCTGCTGCGGCGTGATGTCTCCGGCGTAGCTCATCGGCCCGAGTCTGGCACATGCGCCCGGCCGGCGACCTCGCGGGCGCGCTCGCGCGCGGCCGCGACGTCCGGTGCCGTGGCCAGCGCCACCCACGACCCGGCCCGCGATCCCGGGCCGACCAGGCGTGCGTCGCTTTCGGGCACGCCGAGCGCGTGCGCCAGCGCGCCCGCACCCGGCAGCCCGGCACCGGGGCTCATCACCCGCGCGGCGCCCGGCGACGTCATCATCGTGTCCACCGGCAGGCCCAGGATCGCGCGCGCCTGCAGCTCGAACGCCGAGAGCCGCTGGCTGCGCAGCGTCACCCAGGCGCTCTCGCGCGGGCACGCGGTGACGTCGGCGAAGTACACCTCGTCGCCGTGGACCATCAGCTCGACGCCGAACACCCCGCACCCGCCCAGCGCCTTGACGATCCGCGCGGCGATCGACCTGGCGGCGTCCAGCGCGGCCGGGGTCAGCTGCTGCGGCTGCCAGCACTCCAGCACGTCGGCCTCGGCGCGGCTGTGACCGATCGGTGAGCAGAACTCGATCTGCTCACCGATCGGCCCCCGGCTGCTCACCGCGAGCAGGGTGACGAAACAGTCGACGTCGACCAGCGTTTCGGCCAGCACCCGGTACTGCCCCTCCCCCGCCGGCGTCCCTACTGGCTTCCCGACGATGCCCTGCCATACGGCCTCCAGGTCATGGCGCTTGGTGACGACGGACTGCCCGCGCCCGGGCGCTCCGGCCACCGGCTTGACCAGCAACGGCAGGCCGGCATGGGCGGCCACCGCCTCGAGTTCGCCGACCGACCCGACGAACCAGAACGGCGCGGTGGGCAGGCCCAGCTCGTCGGCGGCGAGCCGACGCAGCCGCTCCGGGGCACCGGTGAGCCCGACGGCGCGGGCGCCGGGCACCAGCTCGGTGCCCTCCAGGGACTCGAGGGCCTGACCGGCGACGGCGCCGGTCGCGGTCACCACGAAGTCCGGCCGCAACCGTCCGACGGCCTCCGACAGCGCGGCGGGGTCGCCCAGCGTGAGGACCAGCGACTGGTCGGCGACGGCGTGCGCGGGCCCGCCGTGGTCCTCGTCGCCGACGACCACCTCCGCGCCGAGGCGCCGCAACGCGATCGTCAACTCCTGGCCGGGCGCACCGGAACCCAGCAGCAGCACGCGGGGCCTCTCGGGTTCGGCGGCTTCGCCGGCTCGGGCGCCGGGATCCGCCCCCGCGACCGGGGGGGTCAACTCGATGGCGGTCGTCTTGCCGTCGGGGTCGTCGGGTTCTTGCTGTCCTTCATCAGTCACGCCGTCGGTCACCGCTCAAGGATAGGTGCGCGCCGCGCGGGCGCGGCGGACCCGATTCAGGGCTGGCCGGGCAGCAGCCGCACCATCAGGCCGTTCGCCTCGGCCAGCACCGTGTCCTCGCCGTCGACCAGCTCCGCGGACACGAACCCCTTGCGGCCCTCCGTGGCGGTCAGGCGGCCGCGCACGGCCAGCGGGACATCGATCGGGGTGACCTTGCGGTAGTCGACGTGCAGGAAGGCGGTGCGGCTGATCGGCCGGGCCGCGGCGTGCGAGACCATGCCGAACATGTGGTCGAACAGCAGCGGCAGCACACCGCCGTGCACCGCGCGGTTGCCGCCGACGTGAAACCTGCTGAAATACCCGGTCATTTCGACCCCGTCGGGGCCGTAGCGCGTCAACGTCCACGGCGGCAGCAGCAGGCTGCCCATGCCCGGCAGGTCCGGTGTCCGCCCCGCCGGCGCCTTGCCCTCGCCGGCCTCGAACGGGGCCAGCAGTTCCACCAGCGCCGCGACGCGGCCGGCAGCCTCGTTCCAGACGTCGTCACCGGGGTCCGCCGACACCGCGAGGTCCTGCAACCGGCGCATGTCCGCCACGAACCGGCCGAACCCGGGGCCCGGGCTGGCCGGGCCGTACTCCGGAAAGCCGCCGTGGTGCTCGTATTCGGGATCGAGGTCCTTGGGATCCGGTTCGGTGGCCGTCACGCGCGGGCCGCCAGGATGTCCCGGCGCACGATCGTCTGCTCCCGGCCCGGCCCGACACCGATGCACGAAACATAGGCTCCGGCAAGCTCTTCCAGCCGCGACACGTAGTCACGCGCCCTGACCGGCAACTCGTCGAACTCGCGTGCCGACGAGATGTCCTCCCACCAGCCGGGCAGCTCCTCGTAGATCGGTTCGGCGCGGGCCAGGTCGCTCTGGGTCATCGGCATGTCGTGGGTGCGCTTGCCGTCGAGCCGATAGCCGACGCACACCGGCACCGTGTCCAGGCTGGAGAGCACGTCGAGCTTGGTCAGGAAGTAGTCGGTGATGCCGTTGACGCGGGTGGCGTAGCGGGCGATGACGGCGTCGAACCAGCCGCAGCGGCGGCGGCGTCCGGTGGTGACACCGAACTCGCCGCCGGTCTTGGTCAGGTATTCGCCGTTCGCGTCGAACAACTCGGTGGGGAACGGGCCCGACCCCACCCGGGTGGTGTAGGCCTTGAGGATCCCCAGCACGGTGGTGATCCGCGTCGGTCCGATGCCCGAGCCCACGGCCGCGCCGCCGGCGGTCGGATTCGACGACGTCACATAGGGATAGGTGCCGTGGTCGACGTCGAGCAGGGTGCCCTGCGAGCCCTCCAGCAACACCGTCTCGCCGGCCTCCAGCGCGTTGTTGAGCAGCAGCCGGGTGTCGGCGATGCGGTGCCGGAAGCCGTCGGCCTGCTCCAGCAGCGCATCGACCACCTGATGCGCGTCGAGCGCCTTGCGGTTGTAGATCTTGACCAGGATCTGGTTTTTCAGCTCCAGGGCGGCCTCGACCTTGTGGGTCAACAGCTCCGGGTCGAGCACGTCGGCCACCCGGATGCCCATGCGGGCGATCTTGTCCTGGTAGCACGGCCCGATGCCGCGGCCGGTGGTGCCGATCTTCTTGCTGCCCATGTAGCGCTCGGTCACCTTGTCGATCGCGACGTGGTAGGGCAGCAGCAGATGCGCATCGGCCGAGATCAGCAGCCTGGAGGTGTCGACGCCGCGGTCCTGCAGGCCCTCGAGCTCGTCGAGCAGGACGCCGGGATCGACCACCACACCGTTGCCGATGACGTTGGTGACGCCGGGCGTCAGCACGCCCGACGGGATCAGGTGCAGCGCGAAGTTCTCGCCGGTCGGCAACACGACCGTGTGACCGGCGTTGTTGCCCCCCTGATAGCGCACCACCCACTGCACGCGTCCACCGAGCAGGTCAGTGGCCTTCCCTTTGCCCTCGTCGCCCCACTGGGCTCCGATGAGGACGATTGCCGGCATGACATGCTCCCACCTGGTCTCGCCTGCTGTTTGTATCACTGCCGGGAAAGGCAGTGTACCTACAAGCGCCGCAACGGTTTTCGTTTAGGTGCCGCCGTTCGTGCAGTGACCGCGCCGCACCGCCCCGGGTTTGCCGCCGCACAACCCGCGCGCAGGCCCTTCGCGATGCTTACTGCACTCACGCAGGTGATCCTAAAACGTCGACGGTTTTTCGAGGGGAACCGGCTTCGGCGCGGCTACCGTCCGCCGGCCTCGCGGGAGCCGAGATGCACCGTTGCGAACCCGGTGCTCAGCGAAATGTAGCGGGCGTCGCCGAAACCCGCGTCCCGCATCGCCTCGCGCAGCTCCTCCCGCGACATCCAGGTACGGATCGAGTCGGACGTGTAATGGTGAGCGTCGCGGTGCCAGGCAAAGAGCCAGCCCACCGCGGGCATCACGCCGAAGTAGAGCGCGTCGTGCAGGGCTTTGAGACTCTTCGAGGTCGGCGTGCTGAAATCGAGCACCATCAACCGGCCGCCCGGCCGCAGCACGCGCCGGAACTCGCGCAGCGCCCGGCCGCGGTCGGCGACGTTGCGCAGCCCGAAACCGATGGTGACCACGTCGAACGACTCATCCGGGAACGGCAGGTCCATGGCGTCGGCCTCCTGGAAGTCGACGGTCCCGCGCCGCCGGCCCCGGGCGACGTCGAGCATCGCCGCGCAGGAGTCGACGCCCACGACCCGGCCTTGCGGCCCCACCGCCGCCGCCGCCGCGAACGCCAGATCACCCGTCCCGGTCGCGACGTCCAGCACGCGTTCGCCGGGCCGGACGGCGCAGAGTTTCATGGCCTGCCGCTTCCACACGCGGTGCAACCCGAGCGTCCACGCGTCGGTCATCACGTCGTAGCGCTTCGCCAGCGCCGCAAACAGTTCCTTGACGTAGCTGCTCTTGGCCTGGTCGGACTCGTTCCATCGCCGTGTGACCATCGCCAGCCTCCGCATGAATACCAGAAACGCTCGCGAAATCTACCACGGCGGCGCCGCGGGCCGCGGTCCGGCCCCGGCTGGGACGTTTGGTAGTTTCCGGGAAGAATCCGCGGGCCGGTTCTTCCGGGCGGGCAGCCGAGAAAGTCATGACGGGGCCGGTGAGAGGGAACAGCGAGACGCCCGCGGCGGCGGTGTTGCTGTTCGGCGGGCGCCGGGTCCCGCGACCGCTGCGCGGCCTGCCCCTGCTGCGCCCCGGGGGCCGGGCCGACCTGGACGCGGCCGTCGGACCGTACCGCCGGCTGGTGGTGGTCGGCGCCGACGCCGACCTGGCCGCACTGCTGACCGGGCTGCTGCGCGCGGACCGGCTCGACGTCGAGGTGGCCTACGTGCCGCGCCGGCGCACCGCGGCGACCCGCGCCTACCGGCTGCCGTCCGGGCGCCGCGCGGCGCGGCGCGCCCGGCGCGCATCCGCGGCCAGGGTGCCCCTGATCCGCGACGACGCCGGGTGGGCCATCGTCGGCCGGGCGCACTGGCTGCCGGCCGACGGAAAGGCGCTGCACGGGGAGGCGGTGGTCGACGACACCGGGCTGTTCGACGGCGGGGTGGCCGGCTGCCGCATCGAGCCGACGGGGGCGCTGCCCGGCCTGCGTGCCCGGGTCCGGGGCCGCCGGTGGGTCCCCGGGCGCGCGGCCCAGCTGGGCTGCACCGGCGTCATCGTGGTGCGCGACGGCGTGCCCGCGCCCCGCCCGGCCCGGCGATCGACGTTCTACCGCAACGTCGAGGGCTGGCTCGCCGTCCGATAGTTTCGACCGGTGAGCTTTCCCGCACGGCCGCACGAGTCGGTGCGCCCCAGCCCCATCTTCCTGGCCCTGCTCGCGGTGACGGCGGCCGGCGGCGCGCTGGCCTGGCTGGCCGGGTCCGGCGTGCGACCGCTGTCCTACGTCGGGGTGTTCGTCTTCGTGGTCGCCGGGTGGCTGGTGTCGTTGTGCCTGCACGAGTTCGGGCACGCGCTGACCGCCTGGCGGTTCGGCGACCACGACGCCGCCGTGCGCGGCTACCTCACGCTGGATCCGCGGCGCTACAGCCATCCCGCGCTGTCGCTGGTCCTGCCGATGGTGATCATCCTGCTGGGCGGCATCGGCCTGCCGGGCGCCGCGGTGTACCTGCGGACGTGGTTCATGACGCCGGCCCGCCGCACCCTGGTCAGCCTGGCGGGACCGGCGGCCAACCTGCTGCTGGCGGTGCTGCTGCTGACCGTGGTCCGGCTGTTCTTCGACCCGGCCCACGCGGTGCTGTGGGCCGGCGTGGCCTTCCTGGCGTTCCTGCAGCTGACCGCGCTGGTGCTGAACCTGCTGCCGATCCCGGGCCTGGACGGGTACGACGCCCTGGAACCGCATCTGAGCCCCGAGACGCAGCGCGCGGTGGCACCGGCCAAGCAGTACGGCTATTTCGTCCTGCTGTTCCTGCTGTTTGCGCCGGGCCTGAACCGCTGGTTCTTCGGGATGGTGCTCTGGTTGTTCGACTTGTCCGGCGTGCCGCACGTGCTGGTGGCGTGGGGCGACTCGCTGACCCGGTTCTGGAGCGCCTGGTTCTAAGCGCCTGGTTCCAGGGGCTGGAGCCCGAGCGCCCCGCGGGCCGCGGGGTCGCAGTCGTCGAGCAGATCCAGGCAGCGGGCGTACTCGCCGGTCTCGCCGATGGCGTCGGCGGCGCGCGCCAGCGCCGCCACGCACCGCAGGAAGCCGCGATTGGGCTCGTGGGAGTAGGGCACCGGGCCGAAACCCTTCCAGCCGTTGCGGCGCAACTGGTCCAGGCCCCGGTGGTAGCCGGTGCGGGCGTAGGCGTAGGCCGTGACGGCCTTGTCCTCGGCCAGCGCCTCCTCGGCCAGCGTCGCCCAGGCCACCGACGCCGTCGGATGGGCGGCGGCGACGATGCTCGGGTTCTCCCCGGCGAGCAGTTCGGCTTCGGCTGCACTGTCCCCCGGCAGCAGGATCGGATCAGGCCCCAGAAGATCACCCATCGACGTCATGGGCCCATTGTGCCGTTTCCCGTTTGCGCGCGCCTCGGCCGTGACGCCAACCGGGATGCCGGGTCGCTAAGCTCCCAACTATCCACTCGTAGGAGGACAGCAGCGCTCATGGTCAATCCGCCCGAGCCCGACCGCGAGCACCCGGTGGAACCCGGCGACGAAGCAACCGAGAGCTACCCGGTGGTGCCCGACGACACCGAGACCGAGACCGTCGTGATGAACAAGGCCGAGCGGGCCGATCCCCCCGAGGCCGACCCCGATGCCCAGCAGCGCGAACGCCGCTTCACCGCGCCCGGATTCGACGCCAAAGCCACCACCGTCATGCCCGCCACCCCCGAACCCGCCACGGAGGTTTTCGCCTCACAGCGCGGGGACCCGACGGGACAGTCGAGACAGTCCCCGAAAGGGGCTGTGCCACAATCGATCCCGCCGCGCCTCGGTGCGAAGTTGCGGACGTCCCCGAACGTCAACTGGGGCTGGGTGCTGGCGCTGGTGGTGCTCGTGCTGGCCCTGGCGGCGATCGCGATCCTGGGCACCGTGCTGCTGACCCGCGGAAAGCACTCGAAAGCCTCGCAGGAAGACCAGGTTCGGCACACCATCGAGACCTTCGACGCCGCGGTGCAGCGGGGCGACCTGACGGCGCTGCGCACGCTCACGTGCGGGACGACGCGCGACGGCTACGTCGACTTCGACGAGCACGAGTGGGCCGAGACCTACCGCCGCGTCTCGGCCGCCCGGCAGTATCCCGTCATCGCCAGCATCGACCAGGTCGTCGTCAACGGCCCGCACGCCGAGGCCAACGTCACCACCTTCATGGCCTACGACCCCCACCTCCGCTCGACACGCAGCCTGGACCTGCAGTACCGCGACGACCAGTGGAAGGTCTGCCAGTCCGCCAGCGGCTAGCCCGGTGACCCGGTGACCCGGCACTTCCCGGACTTGGCGCCCGGCTTGGCGGCCCGTGGCGGGCGGCGCCGGTATGTTGAGACATCGTGAGCACAGCGGTGACGGCCCTGCCCGACATCCTCGACCCGATGTATTGGCTGGGCGCCGGCGGCGTTTTCGGCTCGGCCGTGCTGCCCGGGATCCTGGTCATCGTCTTCATCGAGACCGGGCTGCTGTTCCCGCTGCTGCCCGGCGAGTCGCTGCTGTTCACCGGCGGGTTGCTGGCCGCGCATCCCCACCCGCCGGTGGACATCTGGGTGCTGGCGCCGTGCGTCGCGCTGGTCGCCGTGCTCGGCGACCAGACCGGGTACTTCATCGGGCGCCGCATCGGTCCGGCGCTGTTCAAGAAGGAAGATTCGCGGTTCTTCAAACGGCACTACGTGACCGAGTCGCACGCGTTCTTCGAGAAGTACGGCGCCTGGGCGGTCATCCTGGCCCGGTTCGCGCCGTTCGTGCGGACGTTCGTCCCGGTGATCGCCGGGGTGTCCTACATGCGCTACCCGGTGTTTTTGGGCTTCGACATCGTCGGCGGCATCGCCTGGGGCGGGGGTGCGACGCTGGCGGGCTACTTCCTGGGCAACGTGCCGTTCGTCCACCAGAACCTCGAGAAGATCATCCTGGCCATCCTGGTCGTCTCGCTGATGCCGGCGTTCATCGCCGCCTGGCGCGGCTACCGGGGACGGCGGCGCGGTGCGCAGGAGAGCCGCAAGCAGATCACGGTCCGCGACCGGTAGTCCGGCCCCCTCACCCGCCGGCCGCGGGCACGGCGGTGACACTGCAGGCGGCCTCCATCAGCATCCACCCCGACAGCTGCACCGACAGGTCCCGTTCGGCGACCCCCGAACCGCTCACGGCGCCGTCGACCAACCCCGCCCGGGCGCCGGCCCCGGGCCCCGGAGTGGGGATTTCCGCGTCGCGGTCCCAGGACGCGCCGAACAGCGGCAGCCCGTCGACCGTTTGGCGGTAGTCCCACGCCGACCTGGCCGAGGACAGCACGATCCGGCGGGCGGTGTCGCGGGCCGCGGCGTCGTCGGCCGAGTCGCCCGGCAGCGCGGTGGCCACCAGCGCGAGGTAGCGGGCGGTGATGCCGGCGAACAGGCCGCCGTCCCCGCCGCCGGAGCCCCGCAGCACCCCCGACGGTGCCATCTGCTCGCCGACCGCGGCGACCAGGCGATGCACCCGCGGCGCGTGCCGGTCGTCGTGGGTGCGCGCGGCGAGCTCGGTTTCCAGCCCGAGCACGACGCCCTGGCAGTAGGTGTACTGCGCGCGGACCAGCGAGCCGGCCTTGACGCCGTCGAACACCAGGTGGGTCTCCGGGTCGATCAGGGTGTCCTCGATCCAGTCGGCCATCTGCTGGGCCCGCCGCAGCCGGTGCCCGTGGCTGTCCGGGTAGCGGGCCAGGAAGAGCCCGGCCGGGCCGTTGGCCGGGGCGTTGAAGAACTGGTCCTGCTTGCGCCACGGGATGCCCCCGCCGTCCTCGGGCACCCAGGCCTTGACGAACTGGTCGGCGAGGGTGGGCAGTGCGCGCCGGCGCTGCACGCCGGCGATCCGCGCGGCGCGCTCCAGGGCCAGCGCCAGCCACGCCATGTCGTCGTAGTAGCTGTTGGTCCACGAAAAGTTGTTGCGCAGCCGGTGGCTTCGGACCTGCCGGTTGATCCGGGTGCGCCGTTGCGGCTGCGGGTCGCGCAGCTGCGCGTCGAGGAGGCAGTCCAGCAGATGGGCCTGCCACCAGTAGTGCCAGCTGCCGAACAGCCGGTCGCGCCGCGTCGGCGGCCAGCCCACCACCCCCAGCTGGGTGCCCGGCAGCGCCCACAACCGCCTCAGGTGCCGTTGCACCACAGCGGCTTCGGAGGTGGCCGCCCGGTTGACCCATAGCTGATCCATACCTGCCGATCCTGCCTCATCGCGCAGGCGTGACCTACTGTTCTGCAGATGGGCTACCGGCAAACCGTTTCGGGGACCACCTACACCTTCGACGGGCTCGTCGACGTGCTGGCGAAGGCGACGCCCCTGCGTTCCGGCGACCAGCTCGCCGGGTGCGCCGCCGGCTCCGACGCCGAACGCGCCGCGGCCGCGTGGGTGCTCGCCGACATCCCGCTGGCAGCGTTTTTGTCCGACCTGGTCGTGCCGTACGAGACCGACGAGGTCACCCGGCTCATCGTCGACGGCCACGATCGCGAGGCGTTTCGCCCGATCGCCCACCTGACGGTCGGCGACTTCCGGGACTGGTTGCTGGACAACGCTTCCCGCGGTGACGCCGCAGTGCGGCTCGCCGCCGTCGGCCCCGGGCTCACCCCCGAGATGGTGGCCGCGGTGTCCAAGATCATGCGCAACCAGGACCTGATCCTGGTCGCCGCCGCCGCGACCGCGACCGCGGCCTTCCGGACCACCATCGGACTGCCGCGCCGGCTGGCCACCCGGCTGCAACCCAACCACCCCACCGACGACCCCCGCGGGATCGCCGCCGCGCTGCTCGACGGCCTGCTGCTGGGCTGCGGTGACGCGGTGATCGGCGTCAACCCCGCGACCGACTCGCCGGCCGCGGCCTCGGACCTGCTGCATCTGCTGGACGACATCCGCGAGCGGTTCGCGATTCCGGTGCAGTCGTGCGTGCTGTGCCACGTGACGACCACGATGGGTCTGATCGACCGCGGAGCTCCGGTCGACCTCGTCTTCCAGTCCATCGCGGGCACCGAGGGCGCCAACGCCGCTTTCGGCACCTCCCTGGCGATGCTGGCGGAGGCCGACGAGGCGGCCCGCTCGCTGCACCGCGGCACGGTCGGCGACAACGTGATGTATCTGGAGACGGGGCAGGGTTCGGCCCTGTCGGCCGGGGCCCACCTCGGGGTGGGCGGCAAACCGGTCGACCAGCAGACGCTGGAGGCACGCGCCTACGCGGTGGCCCGGGCGCTGCGGCCGCTGCTGGTCGACAGCGTGGTGGGGTTCATCGGGCCGGAGTACCTCTACGACGGCAAGCAGATCATCCGCGCCGGGCTCGAGGACAACTTCTGCGGGAAACTGCTCGGCCTGCCGATGGGCGTCGACGTCTGCTACACCAACCACGCCGAGGCCGACCAGGACGACATGGACACGCTGCTGACCCTGCTGGGCGTGGCGGGCACCGCGTTCGTCATCGCCGTGCCCGGCGCCGACGACGTCATGCTCGGCTATCAGAGCCTGTCGTTCCACGACGCGCTGTACGTGCGACAGGCGTTGGGGTTGCGCCCCGCCCCCGAATTCGAGGCCTGGCTGGCCGGCCTGGGCATGGCCGACGCCGAGGGCCACATCCTGCCCGTCGACCTCGCGACGTCGCCGCTGCGGGAACTGGCGGCCGGCCGATGAACGACCCGTGGGCGCCGCTGCGGGCCGCCACGCGGGCGCGGATCGGGCTCGGGCGGGCGGGCAACTCGCTGCCCACCCGGCGAGTCCTGGAGTTCCGGGCCGCGCACGCCGCGGCGCGCGACGCCGTGCACGACCCGCTCGACGTCGACGGCCTCGTCCGGCAGCTGCGCGGCATCGCCGTCAACTGGGGCGTCGGCGAGCCGCTGCGGGTGCGCAGCAGGGCGGCCTCGCGCGACGAATACCTGCGCCGGCCCGACCTCGGCCGCAGCCCGGGCGACCTGTCGGGTCTGCCGAACACCAAGGCGGACCTCGGTTTCGTCCTCGCCGACGGGCTCTCGCCGCGCGCCCTGACCGCGCACGCCGCGGGCGTCATCGAGGCGCTGCTGCGCGAGTTCGGCGGCCGCTACCGCATCGCCCCGCCGGTCGTCGCGACCCAGGCCCGCGTCGCGCTCGGCGACCACATCGGTCAAGCGCTGGGCGTCGCAACGGTTCTCGTGCTCATCGGTGAGCGCCCGGGCCTCTCGGTCGCCGACAGCCTGGGCATCTACCTGACGCACCGACCGGCGCCCGGCCGTACCGACGCGGACCGCAACTGCATCTCCAACGTCCATCCGCCCGACGGCCGCGACTACGCGAGCGCCGCGGCGATCGCGGCCGCGCTCGTCGCCGGGGCCCGCGAACTCGGCCACTCGGGCGTCGCCCTCAAAGACACAACGCGAGCAGCAACCGGCGCAGCCCGGTCAGTGAGTGCGCCGGCAGGAACAGGTCGCAGTATGGCAGCGCCGCCGCCATCGAACCCGCCAGCGGCTCGAAGCCGGCCTGCGCCGCGCGCGGATTGAGCCAGGCCACCACGGCGGCGCGGCGACGCAGCCGGGCCATGGCGTGCCCGAGGACGTCGGGGGGATCGGCGTCCCAACCGTCGGAGGCGACGATCACCACCGCCCCGCGCAGCGCGTTGCCGTGCCCCGAAAGGCCGGGCGCCAGCAGGGCGGCGACGCTGCGGCCGACGAACGTGCCGCCGTAGCGGTCGGTGACCGTCGCGTTGGCCCGCTGCAGCGCCACCTCGGCCGAGCGGTGCGACAGCACCGCGGTGAGCCGGGTCAGCGACGTCGAGAACGCGAACACCTCCGGGCGGATCCCGGCCCGGCCCACGCCCCGCCCCTTCGCCAGGGCCCGCATCAGGTGCAGATACATCGCCGCGTAGGGCTGCATCGAGCGGCTCACGTCGCAGATCAGGACGACCCGGCGGGGCCTGCGCCGCGGCCGGGTGCGCGCCAGGGTGACCGCCTCGAAGCCGGTCTTGCGTGACGCGTTCATCGTGGCGCGCAGGTCGATGCGCTTGCCGGCGGCGCGGGGTTCGAACCGCATGCTGCGCCGCCGCGGCCAGCGCACGGCCGTCTCCTCGATCCAGGCGCCCAGCAACCGCAGGTCGTGCGCGTCGAAGCGGTCGAACGGTTCGTCGGCGCGCGCGGCGATGCGGCTGGGCAGGACCTCGGGCACCAGGACGTGCGCGCCGCCGGGGTCGTCGTCGGCGCCGCGCGTTGCGGTGCGCGTCACCCAGGGCAGGCCCGCCGCGGCGCCGGGCCGGGCGTCGGCGGCCCGCGCGGTGCCGTCGGTGCGCATAGCAATCGGCTGTGCGGCAAGAGAACTCGTGTCGGGTTCGGCGTCGCCAGCGCCGAACACCGCCGCGAAGACCGCGTCGAAGGCGCCCAGGTCCTCGGCCCGGTTGACCAGCGTCAGCCGGGCCGACCAATACAGCGAGGACCCGGTGCGGGTGCCCAGCAGCCGCAGCGCCTGCACGAAACTCGCCTGGCCGTCGGCCGATACGTGCACCCCGGAGCCGCGCAGCCGCGCCACCACGGCGGCCGCGAAGGCCGCCAGGTCGACGCCCCGCAACAGCGCCGGGGGAACCGTGCCCATGGCGGCGCTAACGCCTCCGGCGCAGCACCCAGATCAGCACCAGCACGGCCAGCACCGCCAGGCCCACCGCACCGTACTTCTTGAGCTGGTCGCCGCCGGCCAGGTCCAGCAGGTCGATGGGCTCGGGCTCGGCGGCGGGAGCGGCGGGGCGGGGGCCGGCGACCGGCGCGGTCGCACCGTTGCCCGGCGGCGCCGCCGGCGCGGGCGCGTTCTCGGCGGCCAGCTTGGCCTCCAGCGACTCCACGAACTGGCCCAGCAGCTTCTCCGACACCTGCTGCAGCATCCCGCTGCCGAACTGGGCCAGCTTGCCGACGATCTTCAGGTCGGTGTCCACGGTGACGCCGGTGCGGTCGCCCTCCTGGTACAGCTGGGCGGTGACCGTGGCGGCCGCGTTGCCGGTGCCCCGCATCTCCTTGGCCCTGGCGTCGATGACCGCGCGGTACTGGCCGCGGTCCTGCTCCACGAAGCGCACCTTGCCGTTGAACTCGCTGGTCACCGGGCCGACCTTGACCTTGACCTTGCCGGAGTACTCCTCGCCCTCGTGGCCGGTGAGCGTGGCCCCCGGCATCAGCGGGATCACCTGCTCCAGGTCGCACAGCACGTCCCACGCCTTGTCGATGGGCGCGCTGACGGTGAACCGGTTGGCGATCTTCATGCTGCGGGTCCTCTCAGGTAAGGCTGCACTCGGTGAAAGTTCGGTACGCGTCCCGAATCAGGGTACGGTCGTCCGGCGTCTTGGCCAGCGCCCCCAGGCTGGTCAGGCCCGACTCGACGGTGTCGGGCGCGGCCAGGTCCGCCACGCCCAGGGCGACCAGCGCGGCGACCCAGTCGATGGTCTCGGCCACTCCGGGTGGCTTGTCCAGATCGAGTTCCCTTGCGGTGCCGACAAACTGGGCGGCACGTTCGATCAGTGCGGCGGTGGCCCCGGGCACCGTGCGCCGCACGATCGCGGCGGCGCGGGCCGGCTCCGGATAGTCGATCCAGTGGTACAGGCAGCGGCGGCGCAGCGCGTCGTGCAGGTCGCGGCTGCGGTTGGACGTGAGCACCGCGATGGGTGGGCGCTCGGCGGCGAAGGTGCCCAGCTCGGGCACCGTCACCGAGGCCTCGCCGAGGAACTCCAGCAGCAGCGCCTCGAATTCGTCGTCGGCGCGGTCTATTTCGTCGATCAACAGCACCGGTGGCCGCGGCCCGCGGTGCCGCACGCAGCGCAGGATGGGCCGGTCCACCAGATAGGTCTCGGTATAGAGATCCCCTTCGTCGATGCCCTTGCCGCTCGCCTCGGAAAGCCGGATGGACAGCAGCTGGCGCTGGTAGTTCCAGTCGTAGAGGGCCTCGTTCGCCGTCAGGCCCTCATAACACTGCAGCCGGACCAGCGGGGTGTCCAGCACCGCGGCAAGGGTTTTCGCGGCGGTGGTCTTGCCGACGCCGGGCTCCCCCTCCAGCAGCAGCGGCCGGCCCAGCGTGACCGCCAGATAGATCGCCGACGCGGTCCCGGTGTCGAGCAGGTAGTCCCGCGCGTCGAACCGGCCGACGACGTCACCGGGGCTTTCGAAGATCGCCGTCATGCGCCGGCGTGACCCGCGGCGAACGCGGCGCGGCATCCCGGGCCGCAGAACCAGTAGTCCGCATCCGCGACGCGCAGGTGCTCGGCGGCGGGTCCGGCCAACACCGTCATGCCGCAGACCGGGTCGATGGCCTCCGGCGCGGTGCGGACCGCCGCCGGCTGCAGAACCGGGACGCCGGCGCCGCGGATGCCGGCGATCAGCTCGGCCGCGATCGACACCGCGATCTCCGCGGGCGTCTTGGCGCCGATCGGCAGACCGACCGGGGTGTGCACCCGCGCCCGCTCGTCCCGGGACAGGTCGAGCGAGTCCAGGATCGCGGCGCCGCGCACCCTGCTGGCCACCAGCCCGATGTAGCCGACGCCGCGATCGAGGGCGGCGCGGATGATCTCGGCCTCCGGGCCGCCGTGGCTGGCGATCACCACCGCGGTCGGCACGGCGGTGCCGTCGGCCGGGTCGACGTCGGCGTCGGCGCGCGCGTCGTACCCCAGCACCGTGCACACCCGCACCAGCGCGTCGGCGATCGGCGTGGCGCCGTGGACGCGGACCAGCGGGGCCGGCAGCTGGGGCGCCAGGAAGATCTCCAGCGACCCGCCGGACAGGCAGGGGTTGACGACCACGCACGCCCCGGGCGCCTCGGGGAAGTGCACATCGCCGTCGGGAAGCACCCGCAGCAGCACGCTTTCGTTCGTCTGCAGCGCGCCCAGCGCCGCCTTGCGCACCGAGTTCTGCGCGCACTGGCCGCCGACGAAACCCTCGATCGTGCCGTCCGCGAGCAGGATCGCCTCGTCGCCCGGGTAGACCGAGGTGGGCGGCTGCGCCCGCACCACCGTCGCGTGCACGAACGGTGTCCGTGCCGCCAACAGCTCCTGGGCTCGTTCGCTGATGATCATCTGCTTGATTGCCCCCTAAATCGGTGGCCTCGCCCTGCCCTGCATGGCCTCCCACACCCGCGACGGCGTCAACGGCATGTCGGCGTGGCGAACCCCGAACGGCGCCAACGCATCCACCACCGCGTTCACCACGGCGGGCGGCGATCCGACGGTGGCCGACTCGCCGATCCCCTTCGCGCCGATCGGGTGGTGCGGCGACGGCGTCACGGTGTGCCCGGTCTCCAGGTGCGGCACCTCCATGGCGGTCGGGATCAGGTAGTCCATCAGCGAGCCGCCCATGCAGTTGCCGTCGTCGTCGAAGGCGATCCACTCCATCAGCGCCATCCCGATGCCGTCGACGACACCGCCGTGCACCTGCCCCTCGATGATCATCGGGTTGATCCGGGTGCCGCAGTCGTCGACCGCCAGGAAGCGCCGCACCTTGACCACGGCGGTGCCCGGATCGACGTCCACCACGCAGAAGTACGCGCCGTAGGGATAGGTCAGATTCGAAGGGTTGTAACACACTTCGGCGTCCAGGCCGCCCTCGATACCCTCGGGCAGGTCGCCGGCCCCGTGCGCACGCATGGCGATGTCGGCGATGGTCACCGCGGCCGAGGGGTCGCCCTTGACGTGGAATTTACCCTTCTCCCACTCCAGGTCGGCGACCGAGACCTCGAGCATGCCCGAGGCGATGATCTTCGCCTTGTCGCGGACCTTGCGGGCCACCATCGCCGCGGCCGCACCCGAGACCGGCGTCGAGCGGCTGCCGTAGGTGCCCAGGCCGAACGGGGTCTGGTCGGTGTCGCCGTGCACCACATCGATGTCGTCGGGCGGGATGCCCAGTTCCTCGGCGACGATCTGGGCGAACGTCGTCTCGTGCCCCTGCCCCTGGGTCTGGACCGACAGCCGCACCACGGCCTTGCCCGTCGGGTGCACGCGCAGCTCGCAGCCGTCGGCCATGCCCAGGCCCAGGATGTCCATGTCCTTGCGCGGGCCGGCGCCGACGGCCTCGGTGAAGAACGACATCCCGATGCCCATGAGCTCGCCGCGGGCCCGCTTGTCCTTCTGCTCGGCGCGCAGCGCGTCGTATCCGACCATGTCCATGGCCTTGCGCAGCGTGGTCTCGTAGTCGCCCGAGTCGTACACCCAGCCGGTCTTGGTGGTGTAGGGGAACTGGTCGGGGCGCAACAGATTTCGCAGCCGCAGCTCGGCGGGGTCCATCTTGAGCTCGTAGGCCAGGCAGTCCACCAGCCGCTCCACCAGGTACACCGCCTCGGTGATCCGGAAGGAGCACGCGTAGGCCACCCCGCCGGGCGCCTTGTTGGTGTACACCCCGGTCACCCGGGAGTACGCGGCCTCCAGGTCGTAGCTGCCGGTGAACACCCCGTAGAAACCGGCCGGGTACTTCGTCGGGGCCGCCTGGCCGTTGAACGCGCCGTGGTCGGCCAGCACATTCGACCGCACCGCAAGGATTTTGCCGTCCCTGGTGGCCGCGATCTCGCCGACCATGATGTAGTCGCGCGCGAAACTGGTCGAGGTCAGGTTCTCGCTGCGGTCCTCCATCCACTTGACCGGCTTGCCCAGCACCAGCGAGGCCACGATCGCGCACACGTAGCCGGGATAGATCGGCACCTTGTTGCCGAAGCCGCCGCCGACGTCGGGGGAGATCACCCGGATCTTGTGTTCGGGCAGGCCGGCGACCAGCGCGTAGAGGGTGCGGTGCGCGTGCGGCGCCTGCGAGGTGGTCCACAACGTCAGCTTGCCGGTGACCGGGTCCATATCGGCCACCGCGCCGCAGGTTTCCATCGGTGCGGGATGCACGCGGGGGTAGACCATCTCCTGGGTGACGACGACGTCGGCGCCCGCGAACACCGCCTCGGTGGCCGCGGCGTCACCGGTCTCCCAGTCGAAGATGTGGTTGTCGGCCTTGCCCTCGAGGTCGGTGCGGATCACCGGCGCGGACTCCTCGAGCGCGGTGCGGACGTCGACGACGGGGTCCAGCGGGTCATAGTCGACGTCGATGAGTTCCAGGGCGTCGCGGGCCGAATAGCGGTCCTCGGCAACGACGAACGCCACCTCCTGGCCCTGGAACCGCACCTTGTCGGTGGCCAGCACCGCCTGCACGTCGCCTGCCAGCGTCGGCATCCACGCCAGGCCCTTCTCGGCGAGGTCCGCACCCGTGACGACCGCCTTGACCTTCGGGTGGGCCAGCGCCGCGGACACGTCGACGCCGGCGATGCGCGCGTGGGCGTACGGCGAGCGCAGGATCGCCAGGTGCAGCATGCCCGGCAGCGCGACGTCGTCGACGTAGGTGCCGCGGCCGCGGATGAAGCGGGGATCCTCCTTGCGCAGCATCCGGCCGTAGCCGCACGGCTTCTGGTCGTTGTCGGCTTGATCTTCCGGTGCGGGAGGACGGGATTCGATCGTGGTCATGAGGTGGCCTGCGCAGTCTGGGATGCCGCGCCGTGCTTGGCGGCCCACTGGATGGAGCGCACGATCGTGGTGTAACCGGTGCACCGGCAGATCTGGCCGGAGATGGCCTCGCGGATGGTCGCCTCGTCGGGGTCCGGGTCGCGGTCGAGCAGGGCGCGGGCGGTGATCATCATGCCCGGTGTGCAGAAGCCGCACTGCAACCCGTGGCAGCGCATGAACCCCTCCTGCACGGGATCGAGCGGGCCGTTGACGCCGGGGCCCGCCAGTCCCTCGACGGTGCGCACGGCGTGCCCCGAGGCCATGACGGCCAGCATCGTGCACGACTTCACCGGCACGCCGTCGACGTCGACCACGCAGGTTCCGCAGTTGCTGGTGTCGCAGCCCCAGTGAGTGCCGGTGAGCCGCAGGTGATCCCGCAGGAAGTGCACGAGCAGCATCCGCGGCTCGACGTCGGCGTTCACCTGTTCGCCGTTGACGGTCATGTTCACCTGCATGGTCAGTCACTCCCTTGTTCGCCGACCCGCTGCGCGGCGAGGCGCAACGTGCGGATGGTCAACTCGGAGGCCAGGTGCCGCTTGTACTCGACGGTGCCGCGGATGTCGGTCACCGGTTCGCAGGCCTGCGCGGCGCGCCGGCCCGCCTCGGCGAAGGTCTCCTCGGTGGCCGGCCGGCCCGCCAGCGACGCACCGAGTTCGGCCAGGGCGTCGTGGTCGGGGTTGACCGCGGTCAGGCCGACGCGGGCGGTCGCTATCGTCGGGCCGTCGAGGGTGACGGCCGCCCCCGCCGCCGCGACCGCCCAGTCGCCCACTCGGCGTTCCACTTTCGAGTACGCGCTGGACGTCTTGTGCCGCAGCGGAATTCGCACCTCGACCAGTATCTCGTTGTGGGCCAGCGTGGTCTCGTACGGGCCGGCCAGGAACTCGTCGATCGGGATCTCGCGCTCGCCCGCCGGCCCGCGGGCCAGGCACACCGCGTCCAGCACCAGGCACACCGTCGAGAGGTCCTCGGCCGGATCGGCCTGGCACAGCGAGCCGCCCAGGGTGCCGCGGTTGCGGACCACCGGGTCGGCGATCACCCGTTCGGCGTCACCGAAGATCGGGCACACCGCGGCCAGGGTGTCGGACTCCAGCAGTTCGCGATGACGGGTCATGGCGCCGATGCGGACCAGCGTCGGGTCGGTGACCACGTAGCCGAGCTCGACGGCCAGGTCGTTGATGTCGATCAGGTATTCGGGGTTGGCGATCCGCAGTTTCATCATCGGCAGCAGGCTGTGCCCGCCGGCGACCACCCGCGCGCCCTCCCCCAACCGATCCAGCAGTCCGATGGCGTGGTCGACGCTCGTCGCGCGTTCGTATTCGAAGGGGCCGGGTACTTGCATGCGCCACAGTGTCGGCCCGCCCCGCGGGGGCGTCAATAGCGAGTTAAGGAATCCCTGAACTGGCCCTCGACCCGGGTGTCGTGGTGGATTCGCCCGGCGATCCGGCCCAGCGGCAGGCCCCCGCCGCCCCAGCGCCTGGCGATGATGTCCGCGGCGATCGAGACCGCGGTCTCCTCCGGGGTGCGCGCGCCGAGGTCCAGCCCGATGGGGCTGGCCAGCCGGCTCAGCTCGGTGTCGGTGAGCCCGACGGCCCGCAGCCGGTTCATCCGGTCGTCGTGGGTGCGGCGCGACCCCATCGCGCCGACATATCCGACGTCCAGGCGCAGCGCCACCTCGAGAACCGGGACGTCGAACTTCGGGTCGTGGGTGAGCACGCAGATCACCGTGTCGCGGTCGAGGGCGCCGGCCGCCGCCTGCGCGGCCAGGTACCGGTGCGGCCAGTCGACGACGACCTCGTCGGCCGAGGCGAACCGCGCCCGGGTGGCGAACACCGGGCGCGCGTCGCACACCGTGACCCGGTAGCCCAGGAACGTCCCCTGCCGTGCCAGGGCGGCGGCGAAGTCGATCGCGCCGAACACCAGCATCCGCGGCGGCGGGGCGTTGCTGGAGACGAAGACCTCCATGCCGTCGCCGAGGCGTTGCCCGTCGGGCCCGTACTCGAGGACCTCGCTGCGGCCCAGCGCCAGCAGGCCGCGGGCGTCGTCGGCGACGGCGGCGTCGGCGCGCGGCGAACCGAGGGAACCCGACACCGGTTCGTCGGGGTCGGGCCGCACCACCATCCGGCGGCCCACCCACGCCGCGTCCGGGTGGGCGACGACGGTCGCGACCGCCACGGGCCGCCCCGCGCCGATGTCGTCGGCGACCGACCCCAGTTCGGGAAACGTTGCCCGCGAGACCGACTCGATGAAGACATCGATGATGCCGCCGCAGGTCAGGCCGACCTCGAACGCGTCGTCGTCGCTGACCCCGTAGCGTTGCAGTCGCGGTGTCCCGGTCCGCGCGACCTCGGTGGCCAGCTCGTAGACCGCGCCCTCCACACAGCCGCCCGACACCGACCCGGTCGCCGACCCGTCGGGCGCCACCAGCATCGACGCGCCGGGCTGCCGCGGCGCCGACCTCAGCGTGCGCACGACGGTGCCCAGGCCCGCGGTCGCACCGGCGCTCCAGATCGCCATCAGCTGAGCAAGCACTTCCCGCACGGGTTCCAACGTAGGCTCATCCTCATGACTCCGGCTCAACTTCGGGCCTATTCGGCGGTGGTTCGGCTGGGATCGGTGCGGGCGGCCGCCGCGGAGCTCGGCGTTTCCGATGCCGGGATCTCGATGCATGTGGCCGCGCTGCGCAAGGAACTCGACGACCCGTTGTTCACCAGAACCGGTTCCGGGCTGGCGTTCACGCCGGGCGGGCTGCGGCTGGCCAGCCGCGCGGTCGAGATCCTGGGTCTGCAGCAGCAGACCGCCATCGAGGTCACCGAGGCCGCGCACGGGCGCCGGCTGCTGCGGATCGCGGCGTCGTCGGCGTTCGCCGAGCACGCCGCACCGGGCCTGATCGAGCTGTTCTCGTCGCGGGCCGACGACCTGTCGGTGGAGTTGAGCGTGCACCCGATGAGCCGGTTCCGCGAGCTGATCTGCTCGCGCGCGGTGGACATCGCGATCGGCCCGGCCAGTTCGATCGTTTCGGATGAGACGACCTTCGTGCGGCCCTTCCTGAAATATCAGGTCATCGCCGTCGTCGGGCCGAAAAGTCCTCTGGCCGTAGGCTTTCCAACGCCCTCCTCGCTGCGTGCACAGCAGTGGATGCTGGGGCCGTCGGCGGGCGGGGTGGACGGTGAGATCGCGGCGATGTTGCGCGCGTTGGAGATTCCGGAGTCCCAACAGCGGATCTTCCAGAGCGATGCCGCCGCGCTCGAGGAGGTGCAGCGGGTCGGCGGCGTGAGCCTGGCGATCGGGTTCGCGGTGGCCAAGGACCTGGCCGCCGGGCGTCTGGTGCACGTGAAAGGTCCCGGGCTGGACCGCTCGGGCCAGTGGTGTGCGGCGACGCTGGCACCGGCGGCCCGCCAGCCCGCGGTGTCGGAGCTGGTGCGCTTCATCACCACACCCCGGTGCACACAGGCCATGATCCGCGGCAGCGGCGTCGGGGTGACCCGGTTCCGGCCGAAGGTGCATGTGACGCTGTGGAGTTGAGTGTGCATCGATTCGACTACCAGGCGCGGGTCAGATCCGCGTGCTGCCGGATCCAGGCGTGCATCGCGATCCCGGCGGCCACCCCGGCGTTGACGCTGCGCGTCGAGCCGAACTGGGCGATCGACACCGTGACGGCCGCACCCGCGCGCAGGTCGTCGGTGATGCCGGGGCCCTCCTGGCCGAACGCCAGCAGGCACTCCCGCGGCAGCGCGGCCTCTTCCAGGCGCACCGAGCCCGGGACGTTGTCCACCGCGACGACGGTCAGCCCGGCACCCGTCGCGAACTCCAGCAGCCCGGCGGTGCTGTCGTGATGGCACAACCGCTGATAGCGGTCGGTCACCATGGCGCCGCGGCGATTCCAGCGCCGCCGCCCCACGATGTGCACGGTGTGCACCGCGAAGGCGTTGGCGGTGCGCACCACCGAGCCGATGTTGGCGTCATGGCCGAAGTTCTCGATCGCCACGTGCAACGGGTGGCGGCGCCGGTCGATGTCGGCGATGATCGCCTCCCGCGTCCAGTACCGGTAGGCGTCGACGACGTTGCGGGTGTCGCCGTCGCGCAACAGGATCGGATCGTAGCGGAGGTCGTCGGGCAGCTCACCCGGCCAGGGCCCGACGCCGGCGGCCGGTGTCCCCCACTCGGTGGGCCCGGGGTCGTTCATCGCTGCGTCCACACGCCGGCATGCGTGCCGTCGATCGCGACGGTCGCGTAGAGCAGCGCCTCGTTGATCTCGCCCTGCGTGCACAGCGACGCGTCGACGTGCACCGCGTCCAGCGACGCGTCGGGCAGGATCAGCACCGACGAACCGTAGGCCGAGCAGGCCGGATTCAGCCCCGGGGCGGGCAGGGTCGGCGAGACGAGCAGCATCATCGGGCCGCCGCGCCTGGCGGAGTCGTCGCGATAGCGGTCCGCGAGGGCGTCGGCCTGCAGCCCCAGCAGCATGTAGCCGTTGCCGGTGAACGCGGCCGGCTCACCGAGCTGCGCCCGGGTCACCGGGGTGCCGTCGGCGCGCCAGGCCGACAGGCTGATCGTCTTGACGACCAGGCCGGTGTCGTTGGCGTTGGTCGGCATCAGCCCCACGGGGAAAGCGGCCGGGTAGGCCGCCGACGTCTTGGGGATGCGGTCGCGCGGCGAGTACGCGTACACGCCGCGGACCTGGCTCCGATCCTTCAGCGGCCCAAGGCAAACTGTGCCGGTGAGCCGGTCGGGGGGCGCCGACAGCGGCGAGGGGACCTGACGCCCGCTGCTCACCGCGCTGTCGCAGCTGCCCAGCGCGGTGGCTTCCAACGGGTGCGCCGGCGCCCCGTAGAGCCCGAAGCGGACGTCCCCGGGTTGGGCGTGCGGGCCCGTGGGCGACGCGACACTGGCGTCGACGTCGATCAGCACGTAGTCCTGCGACCAGCGTAGGTTCGACACCCCGATGTTCCAGCCCAGCAGCGCCAGCGACTCGCCGAGCCGCGCCCCCCGGGCGCCGTAGGGGCTCACGGGATGGTTCGAACCCGAGCAGCCGGCCAGGCAGGAGGCGATGACGAGGAAAACGCTCGCGGCGCGCTTCGGCGGCCCGAATCTACCGCGCATCAGTCACGTTGCTGCCTGGCCCAGCCCCAGATCGGCAAGGCCCAGCACGCTGCGGTACGGCAGCCCCGCGGCCCGGATGGCCTCGGCGGCGCCGGTGGCGCGGTCCACCACGGTCGCGACGCCGACCACCACGCCGCCGGCCTCCTGGACGGCATGCACCGCCGTCAGCGCCGAGTTTCCTGTGGTGCTGGTGTCCTCCACCACCAGAGCGCGTCGGCCGGCGACTTCCGACCCTTCGATAAGCCGTTGCATCCCATGGGTTTTCGTCGACTTTCGGACCACGAACGCGTCGATCGGACGCCCGGGCGCATGCATGACGGCCGTCGCCACCGGGTCGGCGCCCAGGGTCAGGCCGCCGACCACCGCGTAGTCCCAGTCGCTGGTGAGCTGCCGGACCAGGACGCCGATCAACGCGGCGGCCCGGTGGTGCAACGTGGCGCGGCGCAGGTCGACGTAGTAGTCGGCCTGCTTGCCCGACGACAGCGTGACCCGGCCGTGCACCACCGACAGCCGCCGGACCAGGTCGGCCAGCTCCGCGCGGCTAGCTTCGTCCACGGGCGCCCCCGACTCGACCGGCCGCCGCACGCGCCAGGTTCCGCGGAATCATCCGCCCCGCCGTCACGAGCGCCTTGTACTGCAGGCCCGGAACGCTGACCACCTTGCCGGCGGAGATGTCGGCGAGGCTCTTGCCGACCACGTCGTCGACCTCGAGCCACAGGAACGACGGCAGCCTGGCCATGTCGATTCCCGCCCGCTGGTGGAACTCGGTGTGCACGAACCCCGGGCACACGGCGTGCACGCCCACGCCGGTGCCCCGCAAGCCACCGGCCAGGCCCTCGCTGAACGACACCACCCACGCCTTGGACGCCGAATAGGTCGACCCCCGCCCCGACAGGAGCCCCGCCACGCTGGCCACGTTGATGACGGTGCCCGCACCGGCGGCGAGCATGGCCGGCAGCGCGGCCCGGGTCAGCTGCATCACCGCGGTCACGTTGACGTCCAACTGTGCCTGCAGCAGCGTGGGATCGGTCGCCCAGAACTCGCCGGACGTGCCAAATCCGGCGTTGTTCACCAACACTCGCACTCCCCCGGCAAGCCGGCCGACGACCTCGTCGCGGTCGGCCGCGTCGGCCAGGTCGGCGGGCAGAATGTCGACGCTGCCCGCCGCGCCCCTCAGGTCCTCCGCGAGCCCGGTCAGCCGGTCGACGTCGCGGGCGACCAGGACCAGGTCGTAGCCGTCGGCGGCGTAGCGGCGGGCGTACCCGGCGCCGATCCCGGAGGTGGGCCCGGTGATCAGGGCTACGGGACGGGGCATGAGCGCCATCATAGTGACGGGCCGGGACCGGCCCGGCACCCGTCGGGCGCGGTCAGCGCTGGTAGTTGGGGGCCTCGCGGCCGTTGACCGGTGGCGGCGGGCGGCGCACGCCGTCGGCGTGACCCTCGGTGCGGCCCTCGGTGCGGCCCTGCTCGCGGTGCACGGGCTCCGCGTCGCGCCGGCCCGCCTCGCCGATCAGGCCGGCCACGTCGTGCTGCGCGCGCCGGGGCGGCAGTTCCCCGCGGCCGGCCGGCATCAGCGGGCGGCTCGGCGAGGCGCTGCGCGGGCCCCCCGACTCCTGGGAGGCCTCCTGCGGCAGCGGCGGCAACACCCGCAGCAAGTCGTTGAACTGACGCACGGTGCGCAGGCCCTCGTCCCACTCCACGCGGGTGCTGGCGATCGGCATGGCGACCAGCGTCCAGTTCTGCTCGTTCCACATGATCTCGGCGCAGTCGGGCGCGGTGTGCGCGAAGGTGACCATGCGCCGGTCGCAAGCCCGCCGGGCCGCGTCCAGGTTCGTCGAGTAGACCATCCGCGGACCGATCGCGCCGAGCAGCCAGATGTCGTTCTCCCGCGGCTCTTTGAGCCCCTTGAGCCGCAGGTCCACCACGACGTTGGTCCCCACCTTGCGGTGCAGCGCGATCACCGTGGCCACCTCTTCGAGGTCGAAGATGTAGACGGCCTCGCCGCGGATCTGCCCCAGGACGACATTGTGGGCGGCGACATCCCCCACCGTCGAAATCACCCCGCGCTTCCAGCGCTGGAGGATCTCGGTCGATTCAGGCTCGTAGTCGAACCCGTGCGACCGCGCCCACGACTTGCGGCGCCGGCTGCGGCCGCGACGCCGATCGATGTCGACGTACAGCAACACGCCCGCGCCGACGAAGCACAGGGCGGACAGCGTGAACCAGAGGGGGACCATCCCCAGTAGGGTATCCGTTCTTGGCCCGGAGTGGAGAAACCGAGCAGGTCACAACCGAGCATCAGGCGCGTGACGGGGCGGTTGGCCGCGGTGCTAGCCGAGGATCAGCGAATCCCCGTCGGGACCGACGTTGACGGGGACGGTGTCCCCGTCGTGGACGTCGCCGGCCAGCAGCAGCTTGGCCAGCTGGTCGCCGATGGCCTGCTGCACCAGCCGACGCAACGGCCGGGCGCCGTAGACCGGGTCGAACCCGCGCTGGGCCAACCACTTCTTGGCGGCATCGGACACCTCCAGCTGCAGCCGGCGCTGCGCCAGCCGCTTCTGCAGCTGCGCCAACTGGATGTCGACGATCGACACCAGCTCACCGGGCTCGAGGCCGTGGAACACGATGACGTCGTCGAGGCGGTTGATGAACTCCGGCTTGAACGCCGAGCGCACCGCGGCCATCACCTGCTCCTCGCTGCCGCCCGACCCGAGGTTGGACGTCAGGATCAGGATGGTGTTGCGGAAGTCGACGGTGCGGCCCTGCCCGTCGGTGAGCCGGCCCTCGTCGAGCACCTGCAGCAGCACGTCGAACACGTCCGGGTGGGCCTTCTCGATCTCGTCGAACAGGATCACCGTGTACGGACGCCGCCGCACCGCCTCGGTCAGCTGACCGCCCTGGTCGTAGCCGACGTACCCGGGAGGGGCGCCGACCAGGCGGGCCACCGAGTGCTTCTCTCCGTACTCGCTCATGTCGATGCGCACCATCGCGCGTTCGTCGTCGAAGAGGAACTCCGCCAGCGCCTTGGCCAGCTCGGTCTTGCCGACACCGGTCGGGCCGAGGAACATGAACGAGCCGGTCGGCCGGTTCGGGTCGGCGACACCGGCCCGGCTGCGCCGCACGGCATCCGACACCGCGGTAACCGCTTTGCGCTGCCCGATGACGCGCTTGCCCAGCTCGTCCTCCATGCGCAGCAGCTTGGCGGTCTCGCCCTCGAGCATGCGCCCGGCGGGGATGCCGGTCCACGCCGACACCACCTCGGCGATGTCGTCGGGCCCGACCTCCTCCTTGAGCATCACGTTCTCGCGGGCCTCGGCGTGCGGCAGCGCGGCGTCGAGCTTCTTCTCCACCTCGGGGATGCGGCCGTACCGCAGCTCGGCGGCCTTGGCCAGGTCGCCGTCGCGCTCGGCGCGCTCGGACTCCCCGCGCAGCGTCTCCAGCTGCTCCTTGAGGTCGCGGACGACGTCGATCGCGCTCTTCTCGTTCTGCCAGCGGGTGGTCAGCTCGGCGAGCTTCTCCTTCTGGTCGGCCAGCTCGGAGCGCAGCTTCTCCAGCCGCTCCTTGGACGCCTCGTCCTCCTCCTTGGCCAGCGCCATCTCCTCGATCTCGAGCCGGCGCACCAACCGCTCGACCTCGTCGATCTCGACGGGCCGCGAGTCGATCTCCATCTTCAGGCGCGACGCGGCCTCGTCGACGAGGTCGATGGCCTTGTCCGGCAGGAAGCGGGCCGTGATGTAGCGGTCGGACAGCGTCGCCGCGGCCACCAGGGCCGAGTCGGTGATGCGCACGCCGTGATGCACCTCGTAGCGGTCCTTCAGGCCGCGCAGGATGCCGACGGTGTCCTCCACCGACGGCTCCCCGACCAGCACCTGCTGGAAGCGGCGCTCCAGCGCGGCGTCCTTCTCGATGTACTTGCGGTACTCGTCGAGCGTGGTGGCCCCGACCAGGCGCAGCTCGCCGCGGGCCAGCATCGGCTTGATCATGTTGCCGGCGTCCATCGCGCCCTCGCCGGTCGCGCCGGCGCCGACGATGGTGTGCAGTTCGTCGATGAACGTGATGATCTGTCCGGCGGAGTTCTTGATGTCGTCGAGCACCGCCTTGAGCCGCTCCTCGAACTCGCCGCGGTACTTGGCGCCGGCCACCATCGAGCCCATGTCCAGGGAGACGACGGTCTTGTCGCGCAGGCTTTCCGGCACGTCGCCGGCCACGATGCGCTGGGCGAGGCCCTCCACGATCGCGGTCTTGCCGACGCCGGGCTCGCCGATCAGCACCGGGTTGTTCTTGGTGCGGCGGCTCAGCACCTGCACGACGCGACGGATCTCGTTGTCGCGCCCGATGACCGGGTCGAGCTTGCCCTCCCGGGCGCGGGCCGTCAGGTCGGTGGAGTACTTCTCCAGCGCCTGATAGGTGGCCTCGGGCTCGGGGCTGGTGACCCGCGCGCTGCCGCGCACCTTGACGAACGCCTCCCGCAGCGCCTGCGGTGAGGCACCGTGTCCGGTCAGCAGCTTGGCGACGTCGGAGTCGCCGGTGGCCAGGCCGACCATCAGATGCTCGGTGGAGACGTACTCGTCGTCCATCTCGGTGGCCAGGTGCTGGGCGGTGGTGATGGCCGTCAGCGATTCGCGCGACAGCTGCGGCTGCGCGCTGGCACCGCTGGCCTGCGGTAGCCGCTCCAGCAGGTGCTGGGCCTCGGCGCGGATGGTCGCCGGCTCGACGCCGACCGCCTCCAGCAGCGGCGCGGCGATCCCGTCGTTCTGCGTCAGCAGGGCCATCAGCAGGTGGGCGGGCCGGATCTCGGGGTTACCGGCGGACGAGGCCGCCTGAAGCGCCGAGGTCAGTGCCGCCTGGGTCTTGGTCGTCGGGTTGAAAGAGTCCACGACGCCTCCGTTCGGGTCGGGTTATGGGTGAAAATGCTTGTCGCGTTGTCTAACGCCGTCAAGGTTGAGTCTGTTCCGCTCAAGTATAAATCGCTCGACTTCGCTGGCGGTGCGCGCGCCTAGAATTTCGGTCCGTGAGCCTGGAGGACGCCGCGGCGTTGCGGGTTTTGCGCGACGCCGTCGCGCAGGACCCGCTCGTTCACCGCTTCTACACGCGCTGGTTCGCCCTCGACGCCTCGGTGCGCGACCTGTTCCCGGCCGAGATGGCCGGCCAGCGGGCGGCTTTCGCCCAGGCGCTGCGTTGGGTGTACGGCGAGCTGGTCGAGCAACGCGCCGCGGAGCCGGTCGCCTTCCTCGCCCAACTGGGCCGCGACCACCGCAAGTACGGCGTGCTGCCGGCCCATTACGGCACCCTGCGCCGCGCGTTGCACGCCGCGCTGCGCGACCACCTGGGCCAGCCGGGCCCGGCGGCCTGGACCGCCGCCGTCGACGCGGCCGCCACCGCGTCGCTCAACCTGATCACCGGGGTGATGAGCGGTGCCGCCGACGCCGAGGAGGGACCCGCCTGGTGGGACGGCACGGTCGTCGAGCACATCCGGGCCTCCCGCGATCTGGCGGTGGTGCGGCTGCGGCTGGACCGCCCGATGGACTACCACCCCGGCCAGTACCTCACCGCCCAGGTCCCGCAGTGCCCGCGCCGCTGGCGCTACCTGAGCCCGGCCATTCCCGCCGACCCGGACGGCCTGATCGAGTTTCATGTCCGGGTGGTCCCCGGCGGCCTGGTCAGCACCGCCGTCGTCGCAGAAACCCGACCCGGCGACCGGTGGCGGTTGTCGAGCCCGCACGGCGGGCTGCACGTCGACCGGGACGGCGGCGACGTGCTGATGGTGGCCGGCAGCACCGGCCTGGCGCCGCTGCGCGCGCTGATCCTGGACCTCGCCCGCCACGCGGTGAACCCGCGCGTACACCTGTTCTTCGGGGCCCGCTACCGCTGCGAGCTCTACGACCTGCCCACGCTGTGGCAGGTGGCGGCGCACAATCCGTGGCTGTCGGTGTCGCCGGTGTCGGAGTACGGCGCCGACCCGTCCTGGGCCGCCGACTATCCCGACTGCACCCCGCCGCGCGGGCTGCACGTGCACCAGACGGGCCGGCTGCCCGACGTGGTGACCAGATACGGTGGTTGGGGCGACCGGCAGATCCTGATCTGCGGCGGCCCCGGAATGGTCCGGGCCACCAGGGCCGCCCTGATCGCCAAAGGCGCTCCGCCGGAACGCATCCAGCACGACCCGCTGTCCGGGTGAGCCGAGGTACCGAGGTAGGGCATGCACATCGTCACACTGCGCGACCCGTCCTCGCCGGTCGCCGCCCGGTTCGTGCCGGAGGCCGGGATGATCGGCATGTCCCTGACCGACGACGGGGTGGAACTGCTCGGCCAGCGTCGCGGCCTGGACGCCTACGTCGAGGCCGGCAAGACGATGGGCATCCCCATCCTGTACCCGTGGGCGAACCGGTTGGGCGGCGACACCTACACCGCGGCGGGCGTGACGGTGCGGCTGACGCCGGGCGAGAACGGTGTGCGCGCCGACCCCCACGGGCTGCCCATCCACGGCACCATGGCCGCCTATCCGGGCTGGCGGGTGACGGCGGAAACGGGCAACGAGCTGAGTGCCGAGGTCGACTTCGGCGCCGACCCGCGGCTGCTGGCCGGGTTCCCGTATCCGCACGTGCTCACGGTGTCGGCGCGGCTGGCCGAGCGCACGCTGACGGTGAGCACCACGGTCACCGCGACCGGCGACACGGCGGTGCCGCTGTGCTTCGGCTTCCACCCCTACCTGCATCTGCCCGGGGTGGCGCGCAGCGAGTGGATGATCGAGACACCGCCGCTGCGGCACCTCGGCCTCGACGGGCAGGGGCTGCCCACCGGCGCGTCCCGCACGCAACCTGCGATGCACGAACCGTTGGGCGACAAGGCTTTTGACGACGCCTACGACCAGGTTCCGGACGGCGCCGTCTTCGCGGTGTCCGGCGGGGGACGGCGGCTGGAAGTCCACTTCGAGCGGGGATACCCGGTGACCCAGATCTTCGCGCCGCCCGGCGAAGACGTGGTGTGCTTCGAGCCGATGACCGCACCGACCGACGCGCTGCGCCGCGGCGGCTACCGGTGCGCGCAACCGGGCGAGCCCGGGCACGCCCGGTTCTCGATCCGCGTCTAGCGGCTGCCGGTTTTGCGGGGCCGCCAGACCACCAGCGCCGTGCTCTTGGGCAGCACCGCGAGATCGCGGCGCTGGTTGGCACGCGACGCCATCAGCTCGTCGGTCAACTCCCTCACCCGCGCCTGCAGCGCCTCGACCTGGTTGGTCAGCTCGATGATGCGCTTGATGCCGGCGAGGTTGACGCCCTCGTCCTGGGAGAGCCGCTGCACCTCGCGCAGCAGGTCGACGTCGTGCTCCGAATAACGGCGTCCCCCACCGGAAGTGCGGCGCGGGCGGACCAGCCCGAGCCGGTCGTAGGTGCGCAGGGTCTGCGCGTGCATGCCGGCCAGCTCGGCGGCCACCGAGATCAGGAACGTCCGCGACTCCCGCTCGGGGTTCCTCGAACTCGCGGCCATCAGCGGTTCCCCGCCCATCCGGCCCGCGGGTTGAAGCCGCTGGAGCGCTCGGCGGCCGCGTAGGCCTCCAGCGCGTCGGCGGCGTCGCCCTCCAGGTTCGGCGGCACGGCCACCTTCACGGTGACGAGCAGGTCCCCGGTGCCGCCGCCGCGCTTGGGCACGCCCCGGCCACGCACCCGCAGGATGCGACCGTCGGCCGTGCCCTTGGGCACCCGCACACCGACCTTGCCGTCCAGTGTGGGCACCGAAATCGTTGAGCCCAAAGCTAATTCGGCGAAGCTGACCGGGACGGTCACCGTCAGGTCGTCGCCGTCGCGGCCGAAGACCTTGTCCGGGCGCACATGCACGGTGACGTACAGGTCCCCCGAGGGGGCACCGCGCAGCCCGGCCTCGCCCTGCCCGGGCAACCGGATCCGCTGGCCGTCCTCGACCCCGGGCGGGATCCGCACGTTGATGGTGCGGGCGCGGGTGGTGACCCCGGTGCCCTTGCACTCGTCGCAGGGGTGCTCGATGATCGTGCCGCTGCCCCGGCAGTCGGTGCAGGGTTCGGAGAAACCGAACGCGCCCTGGTTGCGGTTGATCACGCCGGACCCGTTGCAGGACGGGCACACCTTCGGGCTGGTGCCCGGCCGCGCGCCGCTGCCGTGGCAGTTGGTGCACGGCGCCGGGCTGGTCAGCCGCAGCGGCATCGCGACGCCCTTGGCGGCCTCGACGAAGTCCAGCTCCGTCTCGGTCTCCAGGTCGTTGCCGCGCCGCGGCCGGCTGGGCCGGGCACCGGCGCCCCGCCCGAACAGGCCGCCGAACAGGTCGCCGATGGTGGCGCCGCCGCTGCGGCCCGCGGCGTCGAACAGGTCGTTCAGGTTGAACTCGACACCGTCACCGCCCGCGCCGAAGCCGCCGAAGTCGCCGGCATCGAACCTGCGCCCGCCGAACCCGCCGCCGGCGAACAGCCGCCGCGTCTCGTCGTACTCCTTGCGCTTGGCAGGGTCCGACAACACGTTGTGGGCCTCCGACACCGTCTTGAAACGTTCACCGGCGGCGGGGTTGTCGGGATTCGCGTCCGGGTGCAGGTCGCGCGCCAGCTTGCGGTAGGCGCGTTTGATCTCTTCGGGACTGGCATCAGAGGAGACGCCGAGCTCCTTGTAGAAGTCCTTTTCGACCCACTCACGCTGGGCCATGCCGCGTCACCTCCTCTCACCGATCGTTGTGTCCTGATTGTGCGTGCTACTCACCGGAGCCGGGGCCGTTATCGTCCGTGTCCTGCCCGGTTTCGCCGGCCTCGACCGTGTCGACGACCGCGACCAGGGCGTGCCGCAGCACCTGATCGCCCAGGCGGTAGCCCTGGCGCATGACCGTGCCGATGACCGGTTTGGCGCCGTCGGCACCGTCGCCCTCGTGCTGCACGGCCTCGTGCAGCACCGGGTCGAAGTCCTCGCCCTCGGCACCGAACGCCGTCAGGCCGAGCCCGGTCAGCGCGCTGTCCAGCTTGTCGGCCACCGACTTCAGCGGCCCGGAGTCCAGGTCGCCGTGCTTGCGCGCCCGCTCGAGATCGTCGAGCACACCCAGCAATTCGTTGACGACGCCGGCCTTGGCCCGGTCCGCCGCGGCCTGCTGGTCGCGCAGCGCCCGTTTGCGGTAGTTGGCGAAGTCGGCCTGCACCCGTTGCAGGTCGGCGGTCAGCTCGGCGACCCTGGTCTCCGCCTCGCCGGGGCCGGCCGACGGGCCGGCCGCCGGCCCCTCTCCCGGCGCTGACGCGCCGGGAGAGGGGTGCCGGACTTCGCCGGTCTCGGGATCGATGCGGCGCTTGTCGGTGACCGTCAGGTGTTCCTGGTTGCCATCCGCTTTTTGGTTTCCGCTGCTCACTTGGACTCCCGGTCGTCGTCGACGACCTCCGCATCCACGACGTCGTCGGCCGAGCCGGTTCCGCCCGCCTCAGCGCCGCCGGCCTGCGCTTCCGAGGCCTGGGTGGCCTCGTAGATGGCCTGGCCGAGCGCCTGGGACTCCTGGCCCAGCTTCTCCATCGCCGCCTTGATCGCGGTGATGTCGGTGCCGCCCAGGGCCGTCTTGGCCTCGGCGATCGCGCCGTCGACCTTGGACAGCGTCTCCTCGGGAACCTTCGAGCCGCCCTCGGCTTCGCGCTGCTCCTTGACGAACTTCTCCGTCTGGTAGACCAACGATTCGGCCTGGTTGCGGACGTCGGCCTCCTCGCGGCGCTTGCGGTCCTCCTCGGCGTGCGCCTCGGCGTCCTTGATCATCCGCTCGATCTCCTCCTTGGACAGGCCGGAGCCCTCCTGGATCTTGATCGTGTTCTCCTTGCCGGTGCCCTTGTCCTTGGCGGTGACGTGCACGATGCCGTTGGCGTCGATGTCGAAGGTGACCTCGATCTGCGGGACCCCGCGCGGGGCCGGCGGTATGCCGGTCAGCTCGAAGGAGCCGAGCAGCTTGTTGTGCGCGGCGATCTCACGCTCGCCCTGATACACCTGGATCTGCACCGACGGCTGGTTGTCGTCGGCGGTGGTGAACGTCTCCGACCGCTTGGTGGGGATGGTCGTGTTGCGCTCGATGAGCTTGGTCATCACGCCACCCTTGGTCTCGATGCCCAGGCTCAGCGGCGTGACGTCAAGCAGCAGAACGTCTTTGACCTCGCCCTTGAGGACACCGGCCTGCAGCGCGGCGCCCACGGCCACGACCTCGTCGGGGTTGACGCCCTTGTTGGGTTCCTTGCCGCCGGTGAGCTCCTTGACCAGGTCGGTCACCGCGGGCATCCGGGTGGAGCCACCCACCAGCACGACGTGGTCGATCTCGGACACCGAGATGCCGGCGTCCTTGATCACCGACTGGAACGGCTGACGGGTGCGGTCCAGCAGGTCCTGGGTGATGCGCTGGAACTCGGCGCGGGTCAGCTGCTCGTCGAGGAACAGCGGGTTCTTGTCCGCGTCGACGGTGATGTAGGGCAGGTTGATCGAGGTCGACTGACTCGAGCTCAGCTCAATTTTTGCCTTCTCGGCGGCCTCGCGCAGCCGCTGCATCGCCATCTTGTCCTTGGTCAGGTCGATGCCGCTGCTGGCCTTGAACTTCTCGACCAGCCAGTCGACGACGCGCTGGTCCCAGTCGTCGCCCCCAAGGTGGTTGTCACCGCTGGTGGCACGGACCTCGACCACGCCCTCGCCGATCTCGAGCAGCGAGACGTCGAAGGTGCCGCCGCCCAGGTCGAAGACCAGGATGGTCTGTTCCTTCTCGCCCTTGTCCAGGCCGTAGGCCAACGCGGCCGCGGTCGGTTCGTTGACGATGCGCAGCACGTTCAGGCCGGCGATCTGGCCGGCCTCCTTGGTGGCCTGACGCTGGGCGTCGTTGAAGTAGGCGGGCACCGTGATGACCGCGTCGGCGATGTCCTCACCGAGGTAGGCCTCGGCGTCCCGCTTGAGCTTCATCAGCACGCGGGCGCTGATCTCCTGCGCGGTGTACTTCTTGTCGTCGATCTCGATGGACCAGTCGGTGCCCATGTGCCGCTTGACCGAGCGCACGGTGCGGTCGACGTTGGTCACCGCCTGGTTCTTGGCGGGCTGACCCACCAGCACCTCGCCGTTGCGCGCGAACGCGACGACGGACGGCGTCGTCCGCGAGCCCTCGGAATTGGCGACGACGACGGGGTCGCCACCTTCGAGAACCGAGACGACGGAGTTGGTGGTCCCGAGGTCGATGCCGACCGCACGAGCCATGGTGATTCCTCCTGAGATAGTCGAGCGTTTTACTGCACGATGCTGAGTGACCCTCGCTCAAGCCTGCTCCTCGCGAAGCGGTGGTGTCAACCTAGGGTTGAGTTTGGTGCACTCAAGTTGTCGATCATCCTAACGGTGGGCGCGGCCGCTTTGTTCCCGGGGTTGCCCACTCCCAACGGTGCGCAAAGGCGACGGGTACGACCTGCGCCGTGGCCTGGGCCTGAGCGGCGCCCGCCATTAGGCTCACGTGCAACCGATTGCCGGAGAGGGTGAGCACATGCAGATGCCCTTTCGGGAGTGGACGCACTGGGCGGCGGGGTATGGACTTCCACGCGCGACGCTGAGACTGCTGGCCCGGCGGGGTGATCCGTTGGCGCGTCTTCTGATTGACACCAATCAGGGCGACAACATCTATCCGCTCATCGAGCAAGTTCGGGGACGCGGGCGGATGTCCCGGGTGGTGGGACGGGACGGCTGGGTCAGCGCTGACGCGCAGATTGTCCGTGAGGTACTGCGCGACGGCCGGTTCAGGACCACCAAACAGCAGGACCGGTCACCCTTTCGTATCGTTTCGTGGATCGTGGCCAAAACCGACCCCGGTGTGCTCACTGGCGTCGAACCGCCCTCGATGTTGGTCACCGATCCGCCTGAGCACACGCGGTTGCGTCGGGTGGTCTCGCGGGCGTTCACGCCACGGGCGCTCGATGGACTTCGTACCCGTATTCACGACATCGCCGACGAGCTGCTTGGCCGCCTGCAGGGCCGCGCCGAGTGCGATTTGATCACCGAGTACACCTCCCGGATCCCCATCGCGGTCATCGCGGAGATGCTGGCCATCCCCCGCGATGAGACCCGCGATCTTCATGCGATCGGCGAGTCGACAACGCGCTTGATTGCCACCACCGCCGCATCCTGGCGCGACTTTCGGGTGGCGATGAAAGCTCTGCGCGAGTTCGACCCGTACATTACGGCGCATATCGAACGGCTACGACACGACGACGCCGCCGACAGCATCCTGTCTGACGTGGTACGCGACGGCGATCTGAGCGACGTCGAGACCAGGATGCTCGCGGGGCTGCTCCTGGGCGCGGGGTTCATCACCACGACGCATGTCTTCGGCAAGGCTGTGGTGGCCCTCGTCCGCCACCCGGATCAACTGGCCGCGCTTCGCGCGAACCCCGAGGGATGGCCCAACGCGATCGAAGAGATCCTTCGCTATGACACGACCGGTCAAATGGCGGCGCGGGTCGCCACCGAAGACGTTGCCATCCAGGGATACCCGGTACGGGCAGGCGAAGCGATATTTCTTCTACTAGGCGGGGCCAACCGCGACCCGGCAGTCTTCGAACACCCCACTGTCTTCGACACCACCCGCACCAACGCCCGCGAGCACCTCAGCTTCGGTTCCGGTGTGCACGCCTGCCTGGGTGCGACATTGGCTCGCATGGAACTCCATATCGGCCTGCAGTCATTGTTCGAGCACTTCCCCCAACTGACTCTCGCCGGTGAACCGACCTTCAACGACAGCATCTTGCTACACGGACTCAAACATCTACCGGTGACACTTCAAGCCGCGAACGCCGTCGTTCCCTAGCTTTCGCGAAGGATCGAGGGCGTCCGCCCGAGAAGCGGAAGGTTTGTCGCAAGTCGGGAATCTACCCCCTGATGCCGCACCCACCGCCAGGCGGCCCTTCCCCAGTCGACGGTTACTGATGGTGCCACCCATTCTGTGGGCTGGCCGGTGATCGTCGCGATCCGATCGAAGTCCCGGCCGTAGTGCAGCACCGCGAGCCGAGCACGTTCGGCAGCGGCGGCGACGAGCAGATCACTGAGCTTCACCTTGCGGTGTAGACCTTCCACGGCGAGCGCCCCTCGCACCTCGAACGCACGGTTCATCACGTCCTGATCAATTGTCGCCTGTGGCATCTTCGGCTCGCGGCCGTCCGGGCTTACGTGTCCACTCCTGGCCGAACTTCCGCACCGCCGCCGCGTCCCAGACCGCGCCACCGCGCAGCTCTGCCAACGGCTCCGGGAACGCTCGGATGGCTCGCAGCTGGTGAACGCGCTGCCGCGAAAGGCCCAACATCTCAGCGATCTCGGCAGCTGACATCAGCTCGGGCATCGTCGGCGCCTCCGCTCGCCGGCGCCACTCGGATTCCCGGACAGCCTCCATGGCGACCGGCTCAGCCTGTACCACGTTTGCGATTTCGGCCGACATCTTCCTGACAGCCTCGAACATGTTGAAATCGCCAGGTGCATAAACGGTTACGTCTACTCCGCGCTCCGGGATACGCGCCACGGAGCCGTCCATGCCCTCGAGCTCGTCCTCCCACGCATCAATGCGCTCCATCGACGGATCAACGTCGAACGTCAACGTGACCACCCAGTCTTCATTCACTAGGACCCTCCTTCCGTCGCTGTGACCGTTGTTCCTTCTTGCTCGGCGCGGGCCAAGGCAATCCGGCCTTCTTGACTGCCACCAGGACATCTATCGGCCCACTTGATGATGGCGCTGATGTCGTTGTCGCTACCCATGCTCCTCTTATCCATTGCGATGTGTCAATAGTATTGCATAACACGCGACAAAGTAAAGGGTTTTAGAGAAGATATGTCTGCGCCGCAGCTGCCCCATGCGCTGGCGATCGAGCCGCCCCGAGGAGAGATAGGCGGAAAACGGTTCGACGTGGCCACGGGTCCGTTCTAGGGGTTATTGCCGTGAATAGCGGCCCGACCCTGATCCGGATGGAGGGTTTGAGCCGACAAGAACGCGCGGCTTGCGCGATCGCCGTACGAACACTCGACGTCGCCGTCGCTGAGGCGTGGGACGTCGACGGGCGCCGGGGTGTCGTCGATGTCCTGCTGACTCTGACAGACGGTCGTAGGGCCGCGTTTGAGGTGACGAACCTCGGCGACCCGGATGCGTTCAAAATGGCCAGTCTGCTTGCGCGCCAAAACCACAAGTGGCCGCTGCCAGGCCAGTGGGTATGGAGTATCGAGGTGGGCTCATTCGCCGCGATGCAGCGGCTCAGGAAGTGCTATCAAAACATCATCCAGATCTGTGAGGCCGTGAACGTCGAGCATCCCGAGACCAGCCAGCTCGCTTGGGGACCATCGGCAGACCCCGATCTTCGGTGGCTTGTCGAGGCGTCAGGCTGCAGCATGATCGGCCATTCGGACCTTTCTTCGCAGGGCCGCGATGCCATGGTGGTGCCGGCGTCTCCCGGAGGCTGGGTTGACGACTCTCTGACCGGGTTCGCCGACGAACTCCGCGCGGCGTTCCAGGCCGCACACATCACGGAACACTTCGAGAAGCTCCGCGACGAACCCAACGTCGATGAACACCACCTGTTCATCCCGCTGCACGACACCGCGCTGCCGGCCGCCCTCAGTGCGGGACTGACGTTCGGAAAGGCGCTGCCATCCGCGCCGCCGCCCGTTCCGAACTACCTCGATTATCTTTGGCTGGCGCCCGCGTATTCTCCGCGTGTCCTTCTCTGGAGCGCCGAGGGCTGGCGAAACGTCCCCAACACCTAAATCCGCGCGCGCCCGAGGAGCGACGGGGCGCCCCATCATGATTCGAAGTGACCCAGCGCAAACCGGTTCCCTACCTCAATGTTGGCTTGTCGGAAGGCGGCAGAACCTGCCCTGGTCGGTGATGGTCTCGACAAACGCCCCTTGCTTGGAGAGTTCGGCGCTTCGCGACCCGAGTCCGCCATACCCCATTCAGCGAATATCTGGCACGAGGCCCGCTCAGCCCAGATGTCGAAACCGTGTGCGGCACGACGAGATAGGCAATGTGTGGTATTCGGGCGCCCGAAATGACCGCGTTCATCATTCCCTCAACAGGTCCGCAAGCGAGCGTTTGTCCAGTGGGTAGATTAGCCGTGCCTCAGCACCCTCGGACTTCTCTGCCATGTTTCGCACAGCCTGACCAGCGAATTCCATTGTGCAACAGAGACATCTCACCTTGCTGACAAGTCGTTAACCTACCCCCATCTCTTCGTGGGTTCGCGGGTAGAAGTGATTTCATCGATAGCCGGGGCAGGGAACCGGTCAGCCCGTCAGCTTTCCGAACCGCTGCTGGGCGGCCTGACGTGTCGTACCGAGTGCCACGGCGATAGCGGTCCACGAGTCGCCGCGCCGCCGAGCCTCGGTCACAGCGTCGATCAAC
>Ga0078972_1001993_pt1 | contig 71161 bp, 73 predicted proteins | sample YelNatPaOPGAMG01_FD_67568 | JGI IMG/M metagenome (GOLD analysis project Ga0078972, IMG submission 67568) | Hot spring thermophilic microbial communities from Obsidian Pool, Yellowstone National Park, USA - OP-RAMG-01 (SPADES assembly) (version 2) | ecosystem: Environmental > Aquatic > Thermal... | reverse complement strand
AAGCGCGACCTGGACGCTGCAATCAACATGCTTGGACTGCTCGCCACGGCGCTCTTAGTCCATGATTTTTGAGCGTATTTCATATCGAGGGTAACAGAGAGGAAAAGGAAGCAGTTGCAGAGCAACCTATGTCGTTCGGTTCTAATGGCAGGTGGAGGAGTCCCAAGCATTGCTGTGTGCATGTCCGAGCTCCCTATCGATCGTCAGTGAAACGGAAAACGTTCTACGACCATGGAGGGTAAATATACGCTCACGAATTGGCGCCTTCCGGCCTGTTGCGACCAGCCGACTCCTATCGGTTTCAGTTCAGATCCAGGCACACTTCGAGCCTGAAAGGCTGCCCCAGAAACATGGATGCCATCAGCAATTCGGGTCTCGTCTTTCGCACCGCATTTCGTCTGATACGGATGGCGGCGTTGGAGTTTCGGTTCACGAACTCGATGCGTTTATTGCCTCTGCTTGCACGAACCGTTCCAAGGATTCCTAGAACTCGTGCGCTTAGTGCGACTAGAGTCTCGCCAACGTACTGCCGGGCGAAAACACCTTTTCTTGGCTATCCCCAATCATTATCTACTTGGTTAACTGCTCTTCTTCCCTCGATGGGAGGCGAGAAGGGAATTTTGTCGCTTTTCCCGGTAGGCGGCGACACATCGAGCCTCCAGGATCTCCAACTTGCACGTCCATACCTATCCCTTGGATTTTTTGCTTCAAAAATGAATGCGCATCTTAATGTCCTTTTATGAGTACCTTCCCGAAGCGAGCAGGACTTGTGGAAGGAAATCAATATGTGCTCATGTACCTTACGTTTACTGCATGTTTCAGCAATTCGCCCAGTGGAGCTATCATTACGTTTCACGATCGAAAAGGCTCCTTCGACGGGGTTGAACCGCGGCGCGTAGCGCGGAATGAAAAGCAGCTGCACCCTTAAACAATCGGGAAAAAGATTGAACGCAAGGGGAATGGTGCAATGCCACGTTGTCCAATAGACGGACGCCGCCAGATTTCGGGGAAAAGTCTTCAATGATTCGACAATGTAGTCGGTGCTGTTATATGAGCCCTCTCTACAAGCGAATCTGAGGCCGCGAAATGCATCCAATCAATCTAGAACAGATGCTGATGTCTTACTTCTCTTCGAGTTCGATCGTAGGTACGGCAGGCTCCCTGCTCCGCGAAGACCCACGTACGCCCCGATCGATTTCGTCCGAAGCGAGCCTCATCGACTGGCAAAAACTAACAGACGTCCACGTGCTTCATATCGATCGTGACGTTCCGGGAACGCTATAGTTGCGATTTCGGTGCAAGATGACTGTGCGTAAACTAGGACTCTTCTTACGCGGCTGTATTCCAGTGTATTCAGGACCGAACCAACAAGCTGTTGGGAAACAGAGACGCCCGTGGCGACTTCCATCGTCGCTTTTGCTTTGCCGAAAGTGATCAACGGTTCGGTTTCTAACACCGACCGCAAGCAATCTCTAAGAGTTTCGGTTCTGGCGCTGCGTGCCTATGCTTCGCTCTTGCAGTGCTCCTGAATTATCTCTGTACTGAGGCATTACTGACCTGAATGAGGAATGCAGTCCACCTTGCACTGTTCAGTAAAGCATATATACTGCACATAATTCGTCTACATTCTATCCGGTGCATTGCATCGTGATTTCGATCTCATGCTATACATCGCGTCTAAGTTGAAATCGAATGGAGCTGAAACACACGGAATGAAACGTTACCGACGATCGACCGCTGCGCTTGTGATGGCAACGCACGTCACCGTCCATCGTCAGCGTTGCTTCCCTGGCACCCATGCGTTTCCCTGGGGAGCGCCATGTCTGACCCGCGGAACCCCGCGGGTACCGCAGACCAGGTCGATGAAAAAGAGATTTTGCTCAACGAAAAGGCCAAGGCGCTTTTTAGAGCAATTCGCTGCTTAGAATGCGGCAGTGGTCAAAATATTGAGTTTTCGAACGCTCCCACCGCTGTAGCGCTACGCGACCGAGTACGGAAACTGCTTCGGGACGGTCTGGATTCGGAGACGATTCGTGACTATCTCACACAGGAGTACGGCCAAAGTGTTTGGTTCCAGGAAAGTGATATCTTTTGGACTGATCCTGTGCTGCGTGGTTTGTGGCTTGGCGGCGCCCTGCTCGGCGGTCTGGTAGGCGTCACCGTGCTGAGGCGACGCGGCACGCTGTCGCTTACCTCGAAGACACTGGCGAGTCCGCGGTTGTTGACGAAGACGCAAATAAGGCAGCTGACGCAGCAAATCGTTGGGCAGCGCTGGCGCTGGAGTGCCGCCGAGGAGCGCACACTGCAGACGATTTTGTCGCCGCCTGCACAACAGTCGGGCGTCACCCGAAAAAGCCCGTAAGTGCTCAGCGTTTATAAGCTGTGACCGAGCGGCGAACGCTGGGAACTTGGTTGTGTGGCTTGAATGCGATAAAGCATACAAAAACCGCAGTCAAAAAGCTGCATCCCTGATATGCACTCGGAAACTAGTGCCGAAACAGGATACAGCGCGGTTGGGCATGCCTCTGCAAGCTCCATTGGTCACTTCCGTGCATCGCATGGAATACGGAGCAGCTGGATATCTCGTTTCGCTGCTGCCTGTTAGGTCATGGTAACTTGCCTACGCCACGCCGCATCCTTCATTGGACACGAGTCCAGAACAGATGCAAGGATCGGTGGAACGTTGTCTACAGAGTTCGCGGTTCCGCGTTCATTCCAAGCGGGGCGCTGCCCAGCCCAGGGACCCAAAAAGTGCGTTACTCTAATCCCGCCGCCGCTCGCCAAGAGTTGCCTTGTTCAATCGATCAACAAGTGAGTAACCGGCGCTCGCCATTAACACGCCCGCAGTACCTGAACGTTCGAGTGCCTCGTGTGCACATCCTGGCTATGCGCTGCGTGCGTCGACGTCATGGAAATCCTGCACATACAGTAGAAACGTGGTGCTAGGAGGGATCTCGGGGATCATTTCGCCATTTTTGTCCCTTGAAAAACCGCCATCTACCGAGGTTGCGCAGGTAGCGAGCCCACGGCGGCAGAGCACTCTGGGCACAAGTTGTGTCGGGACTCGCGTGCCCTGAGCGAACGGGCGTAACTGCTGCTGACATGGACCGTTCCTCCTCAGACCGCTTTGATTGGACGGTACCAGCTGTTAGCAGCGCCATTCGCGGTGTTCCATTCGCAACGAGGCTCTGGAGATCATCTGAAGGCACACTGGGGGCATCGCGGTGCTCATGCAATTCGCCACTAGCCTGCATAGCGTTTTTCGGACCATCAGCGCATGCAGTCGCGTCTGCAGCGCGCGCACTTCCACGTACCGGGTGCGTGCGATCACGCTCGCCAGTCATCAATGGAGATGCGTGCGCGTCGATGGTGCTGTCTCCAGCGGGACACGTGGCATTCCTGCATGCGCCATCACCTCTATCCTGCGCATGCACCGGTAAGGGGCGCCGTTCCGAGCGAATTTTGCGGCCGCGGTGCTCTTGCCCAGCAGGCGATGCGGCTGAATCCGCGAGCTGCGGAGACTCTATGGCAATGCGCTGAGCGTCTGGCGGTACCGTACTAGAAAACGATGGTGGTGATGTTGGTGGTGGCTGCGTCGTCATTGTCGTCGTCGATGAGTCACTGGTCTGGTCGCGAGCGCAGTCAAAAGGAACTGACTCGTGCTGGTTCGAGTGTTTGCCAGCCGTTTCTAACTGACACTCCAGTTGTGTGCGCTGCAGAGCTTGCTGGGACGAGTCGCACGCTTTGCTGGGGCCGACGAACGTGCTGTTGCGCGTGCCCTGCCCGGGTGAGGAATGACCCGTCTCTTCAATAGGCTGAGGAGCGCGCCGCCGTGGCTTCTTACCTCGGCGATTTTTCGGCGGCAGTGCTGTTGCATTCAGAGAACCTGAAGTATTTTCCCCGTCTGTTACAGCGGCGTTGCGGGTTTGGCGCGACCTTTGCGACTGCCTATGCGGCAAGGTTCCGTTTGCGGTGTCTTGGAATGCAGGGGCTATTGCTACAGCCGCAGTCCCATTGCTGTCGCGCACAGTTGCCTCGTCTGCGCGATCTTGGGGAGAGATTTGTCGTTCATTACTGGCGTGAGCGGGTCCATCAGAAGGTGTCCGTGTGGCGCTGCTTGGCACAATAGCCTTGCAACGCTTTCGCGGTACCGGGCTCATATTCATGAGGTTTGCTTCGAAAGTGCTAACGCTGTTCGTAATGTTATTGTCTTGCTGAAATGTTTCTCGGGACGTACTTGTGCAGACGCTCTCGCTCTCCTGGGGTTTTTCAGGGCTTCTGCGGTCGCAGCTCAAATGTGAGATGCGCATACGTTTCTGAGAGCGTATTCGATCATCACTCGATGGTTTGCGACCGTCCGAATGATCCTGACATGCTTGAGCCGCATCATCGTTTTTGTCATCACCATCACTAGGGATGGTGTTTGCTCCTGGAGGCGCTCCTCGGCGCACGGCATCGCTTTCAACAGACTCCGTGACACATACCAGATCGCTATGTAAATTTCGCTGTGCGTTCTCAACAGCGTCGTTCGTTGGGCATGCCGTTGGCGTCCCGGGTGTGAGAGCAGTGTGCTGGCTTTGCTGGCTGCCAACCGCAGGGGCTATTTGATCATCCTCGGTAGATGCACATTGCTCAGACACGGGGCCAGAAATCGGAGCAGGCGCCGACCCGAGCGCGCCGATTTCCGTTACTGGACCCCTTGCATGCTCATCTTCTAATGCAGACAAGGAACTCGGTGGCAGGCGCATCGCTTCCAGTGCGTTATAGAGAACGCGGAGCTCTTTCCCCCGAAGTAAGGCGTTCTCGGAAGTGCCACCCACGGTGCTTTCGGGCGCTTCGGTGTTCGATTTCTCTGCGTCGCCGACATTCGCCCACGTGCTACCAGTTGGGGCCAGGTCGACTTTGGGCAAAGCCATGGCCGCGATCTGATTCTCGATATGAACCGCATGCTTTGCGCTAGCACCTGAGCCTTGATCAGTTCCTCCGCTGCTTTCTGTGGCCATAGCGTCCGGCAACGGCTCATGAGACTGACCAATTTTCGCGTTCTTCCTCAGCGGAGGCGCTTGCGCTCTAACATCACCATCGCATTTGCTGGAGTTGATCGGTGCACAGGAATCAGCGGCCTCACTTTGTGGCATCGGATCGTCTGATCCTTCGACAGGTCGCTGTTTGGCTGCAAGTCGCATACGCAGAGCCAGAGGCCGCGGTATTGGCGCGTGCTGCGCCTGTGGGACGGCTCCGGTTGTTGAGCCCGCGTCCTCGACTGGACACGCATTCCGAGGATACCCACCGGAGGTTTCATTGGATGGTACCGCATCGGAGCAAGGCAACTCGTGAAGCGCATCTGCACCGCGAACACCTGTCTTAGCCGATGCGCTCCCTGCATACGCCGGCACATTATCGCGGTATTCAATTGGTGCCAACAGATGGATCAGGCACTGCGTCAGTTTCCTTTTGACTCGCAAGCTTTGGTTCACATCCACCACATCTCCGGTCATCATTCGGTTCGGAAACGCCCATGCTGTCGTCTGTGTGTTGACCAGCTCGACTTCGACTCGAATGAAACTCTCAATGGTGACCTGTTGCAGAAAAGCAGTCCAGGGTCGGGTCCCGCCACCCCCAAGCATCGTCTTTCGAAACCACTGCCCGTACAGGCGGGCAGCGTGCTCGCGCACTGCGAGATCCCACGCGTCGGGCTCCGTAATCGTTGATTCCAGGTCACGCGCCGCACTGAGCCGAACACACCCGTTCATAAATACACATCGGTCGCGCAAAGACACCGGAAACGGCACCGTTCCGTGTACGTCCGCTTCCTGCAAGAGCCGCTCCGAACACGTCGCCAGGATGCTATTCTTGCCGTCGCTGATTCGAATAGAACGCCCGTCGCGGCTGACAGCCGTCACCAGAAGAAATCTCTCACGAAAAGGCAGCTCACCGCGCCTCACCACCGACTCAATGTCTGCGCTCGTGCGCAAACCTAGTAGTTTTCCTGGTACCGCAGCGCGCTTCCCGTGTATACCAACGTCCAGAACCGTCAGCAACGCTGCCTCAATAGGAAGCGTTGGAAGCGTGTTGCTCGCAAGTGCCATGAATCAAATCGCAGCGCGACGATCATGCGACTTCTTGAACAGCGCCTCAGGCGAAGCACCAGCGCTTGACTGCTGTCGTGCAGCAGTTCCAGGGCGCTCGCGGGACACCGCGGCGACACTGGGTACTACCCGCCAAAAACTGCACCAGCCGTCAGCGCGTCGCGCCACTTTCGACGTGCGCCGCGCACGCATGATGGATCACGAGGTACAGCTTTATCCAGTAAAAGAAAGATAAAGATATTTTCGTATAATATTTATCTATTTTAAGCTGGATGGAACGGGTGCATGTTGCTCACGGAGGCGTCTTCGGCAGCCGTTCGGGCGCTTTCCAGCGTCGTGAACATCAGCAGCTGCGGGATTCCTCTGTAACTGCATCCTTTCGGCTCTCGCCCCTGTCCTGCTTTGAATGCGCCGGTCTCTCCTAATCCTTCATCTTCGTTGTCAGCAGTCCAAGGATGTTAATCGCGTCGTCCAAGTCCCGATTTCACATGTTCTGGCTGTTGTCGACGCTTGTCATGCACAGACGGTCGTTGTGATCCTGGTTTCGTTTGCTATCTTCATCCTGTTGACAGACAGCTTCGGTGGGCACTTCGCAGCGATTACATTGGACACTGAATAGGTGCGCACCCAGATGGCCTGAACATCACCTCCGCTCTGCGCCACGCTGCGAGGAGCGAACATTTGCTTCATTGCTCGATATGCACACGTGACGAGTGCAGGAAATTCCCCGCGATGCCCTCCTCCGTTTCCGTGCCAGGTGATGCACCTTGCAATGACGCGCTTCCTCTGAACGATACACTCGGAAAGTACGGTGTCCCATTCGATACGGTATTCGAGGAACGCGATGCTATCCGTCATGATGCAAGTATCGGAAGCAAAATCCATACGAGAGATCCAGACGAGTAATTTCGATCCAACGACGCTCCCTTCGTACGAAGCAGCGACGCACACTGTAATAGAAGCGATTGCTGCGGTGAATACGGTCCGAGTCCAAGATCTCTTTTGTGAAAACAGAAGAGACTGGAGCCTCTGGGAGCATATCCCGTCCGATAGATCATGCTGCCGTGGAATGCAGTTTCGTCGATAGCAAGAAGAAGAGCGAATGATTTCTCTCTCTCGAACGGAATCGATTATTTGGCTTTTCAAGTTCAGTGAAGTTTCAGTGTGAGTTTGTCAACAAGTCCTCAAGGTGCAAAGTCGAGTTTTGTACCTCTTCAATCCAGAGGTGCGAGACGCTGCGCCCACGAATTGAATTAGAAATTTCAAAAATTCGAAGCACGCGCACATCGAGCATGCGAAACATAACAGAACAAGAAGACTTGAAGCATGTACGTTTGCATTGGATAACGCAATCGTATAGTATACGAGTGGTTATTAAAGATCGACGCGAATCAGTTCGATTCTGGTAATGCAGCAAAATTCAGCGGCCTGGCGTCAAAAAAACGTCTCAAATCCGCGACCGAGAATCCCGAAACAACATATAAATCCCAAAGCCCCTCTTTCCATCAGTCGACCGCCATACCTGTACACCTAAACAATCTCGGATTGTCACCGAAAAGCATGAACACGGCGGCTAGTTCAGTGTCCCATCACCGAAACAACATATAAATACCAAAGCCCCTCTTTCCATCAGTCGACCGCCATACCTGTACACCTAAACAATCTCGGATTGTCACCGAAAAGCATGAACACGGCGGCTAGTTCAGTGTCCCATTACCATCTGACACAAGTGCGGCGAAGACCCTAGACAGAGCGCCGCATCCCAATGCACTCGAATGCATGCCGCAGTTTTTGGTTTCCCTCTCAGGAACCGGTCCCCGCATTCCATACCATCCGTTAGAAAAGAAGCATCGTGCGTTGCACCAGCCAGCCTCGCAGGGAACGCAGCTTGCGCCAGTTGATCAGGTCCCTGGCAAGCAGCGCGCGAGCATCGCACGAGGTGATGCGATGGCACCGTGCGGCGGGCATCACGATACCAGCGCGAGTAGTTCGGAAAGCCTATCGCAAGGAGCAACGTAATCGAGCATGAAACGGTATGAAAATGATCACCACCTCATACCGTATGCATGATGCAGCACTGGAAAGCCCTCTGTCTATCAAGAAAACGGGTACCCGCGCATCGATCAGCACGGCGAAAGCCTGGCGCATGCCACCTCTGCCCGTACGCGCCCTATACACGGGAGCATAGCAACCCAAACTCCATGGCGCTCAGCAACACGTAAATTTATGGAATACCATCAGAGAATCCAACGAAATACCTACGCCTCTTGAGCCGAACGAAGCTGAAATCCACTGAGTCATCCCGCGTAGCCGCTGAAGGCAGCGCGCACCCGCACCCGCACTACAGGGCGGAAGCGCAAGTGCCGGCCGGCCGGCCGGCCGGCTGCCGCCCTGCCCAGAGGATCGTTAACGACGACTCGGGGATCCTGTCCCGCAGTCGCAACGACGACGTGCTTTTCACCGCACCGGTGTGTAGCCGCGGAGAACTCCACTGTATGTGGTGCGGCCTGAGCCGTTTCTTCGGGCACCACCACCGCTCGTTGTACAGAAGTAGACTCTTGAGGGTTTGTGGCTTACCGGTATCTGCTTGGCATCCAGCTGGATGCACTACGCGTTCGACGCACGCTGAAACGCACCAGGCGTTTTTGTCGACACTGACACCTGCGGGTACAGAGTTGCCTGGAAGTGCGCTCCCCGATAGCGCAGCCGGTGGCCTTGCGTTTCTAAAAGATGAAGAAAATCGAAAACATCGAGCACTGAACCGCGTAGCTGAGGCGATTTCTGGATCCGCGTCTCAGAACGTCGACAGCCGGCAGCGTAGGTGGGCGAACGCAGCTCGGGTGCCGACGCAAGCCAACGGTCTGCCGTGGTCGCTTGCATCGCTCGCTTCTTTACTCGAAACCCGCGTGTCCGGAGTTGCATCATCTATGGATCCGTTTCGTTTAGTCGAGCAGCACCTACAGCGGTTGGCCGCGGAGGTGCTTCAGGCGGTCGCCGTAGACCACCCGGTGCTGCAACGCGCGGCGCAGTACTTTTTCGAACTTCCCGGGAAACGTTTGCGGCCTGCTGTTGTACTGCTCATGGCCCAAGCGACATGTCTCCAGTCGCTGGGCACTGTAAGCCACGCGCAGCTTCAACTAGCGATGATTACCGAGATGATCCACACGGCGTCGCTGTTGCACGATGACGTGATTGACGAGTCGAATATGCGACGATCCGCGAGCACCGTGAATGCATTGTTCGGGAATCAATTGGCTGTTTTGGCAGGAGACTTTCTACTTGCACGAGCATCTGTCTGTCTCGCGCAGCTCCGGGACTGTGATGTCGTGGAGCTCCTCTCGCGTGTCATTGAGCATCTCGTGCAGGGGGAAGTCCTGCAACTGAACGACCCGGGCCCCGAGCATGCCCGCAATGGACGATCGCCTAACACCCCCGACGACTGGCCCACATTCCACGCATATATGCGCAAGACATGGTACAAAACGGCTTCACTCATTGCGAATTCCTGTCGCGCGGTGACCCTCCTGAATCCCGTGAGTCGAAACCAGCCTCAGATCGTTCACGCTGCTGCGCACTACGGAGATCATTTGGGATTGGCGTTTCAGCTCGTAGACGACGCGATGGATTACAGTATTTCAAGTAGCAATATGGGGAAACCAGCCAACAAAGATCTGATGCAGGGTACGATTACCGCCCCTGTGTTGCTCGCCGCTGAGGGTCCCGCGAACGTAGATGCACTGGAGCTTCATCGCGCTTGGCAGAGGCGAGATAAAGAACGAGTCGCGGAACTGGTTCGCAAGGGTCTAGGTGTTGAGAAAACTTTAGCGCTGGCGGCAGAACACGCTCGCGAGGCCCAGAACGCACTTGTTGCGCCCTCGACAGCGGCAGATGGTATCAGCAGCGCCGGCGCTTTGCCGCCCAGCCCTGCTCGTGATGCCCTTTGTCATCTATGTGAGTGCATACTAGCCCGCCAGCGCTAGGGCGTCACGACCTCAGGCGGAATCTCAGGAGCAGTGCTTCCATCGGAGCCTTTGGGTGCACTCCCTGCAGAGCCCGTTTCATGGGCATCCACCGGCGCAGTCGGCATTTGCCCGGGCAGGGGAAGCTCCTCGCCGTTAGCTTGTCGACGCTGGTACTCCCGAACGACCTCGTTAAACCGCTTGATAGCCTTGCGGTGATGTAAACACTCCTCGTAATCTTGACGGTACGACGAGCACACTGATTTATCCGAGGATTCGAGCATGCAACGTTTGAATGCTAACCAGAAGCTGTAGCAGCGACTTTCGCCGCCGTGAACAGAGTAACCCGAAGCCATAAAAGTGTCCAAGCTACAGGAAAGCCGATCCAGACCCCGAAGCGTGGCGCTTGTGCGCGTTGCCACCAGTGTTGCCCGCGAGTCGATGAAAGGGAATCCAAAGTGCAGATACAGCGGTTGACAACCTAACGCTTCAACGACACGTTAAAACGGCACGATTTTCCTGTATACCTTCTGAAAAGAAACGCTCGATGCGGCCCGCAACGCACAGCCGTCCTATGAGCGACGCCTAACGCACTTGTGAGCACCAGAGGAAGCGCTCGGGTCGCTGTGCGCCGCATCCCCAATCGGCAATGCAATGCAGTGCAGTGCTCCGAAACCGGGGCAGGCGTGTGCTCGGTTACACTCCAGGCTTTCAAGCTAGCAGTTGCAGTTGCCGTGAACGACCAGTGCGTATGGAAACACGACCTACGGAAATCATGCCGACGTTACTCTTCATTCCATCGAACGTTTGACAGCATGCAAATCTGCGGTGCGCATGGAACCTCCCCGACACCTGGGGAGCGAATGGAGCAAACCTCAGAAACGCATGCGCTCTGCACAAGAACCTCACAAATGCGCGTTCCAAACGTACATAGAAGCACACGACACCTGTTTCGGATTCAAATGGAGTGGCGAACTGCTCGCACGGCTGCTCCCGCTCGGTTACATACAGAATGTTGTGATGGATATACAGATTTGATCGAAAAAGTACAGGAGTAGGCGTTGACGAATGCGTACGTTGTTTTCTGGATTCTGGCGCGTCGCCTCGAGTCGGCTCCGTCGAAGCGTCCCCGCTGGAATTCATGACGCTACTGGAGTGACGATGACCCGCGACGCTCTCGACGAAACGTTCATCAACAAACCGATACCATGATGCCGTCCAGACGCAAAAGCCTCCACGCTTCTTCTTTTCCTCATGTGTAGCAGGCTCAAATCACGCATGCTTCGTGTTTTTAATCTCGCTGTTTCGGTGCAACTCGTGATCGCTGCCACGCGTGACGCTAAATGAACGACGACGAAGAATCTTCAACGTCGTCGCTTGGCGACTTTTCACTAGCACACCCCGAAAGCTCACTGACGTTGTATCGAAAACAATTGATTCTGCTTAAATGGCATATCGTGATGTTAGGGACTACCGCCGATACGCGATTCCACAGCAGCGTCACATCTCTCACGGGATATGCTGCGAGAAGCTGCCGTCTCTTCTGTTTACATGGAAAGGAGTCTTGGTTTCGGACTCCAGTTATCCGGGCGATCGCTTCCAGCGGAGAGTACCTCGTCACTTTGCACGAGGCTCGCGTAGACGCATGGAAATTCCTCGACGTATTCTCTAGCCTGGATTGCCCTTCCGATTCATGTTTTATCATGGACAACATCGCGTTCAGCAAATCTCTTATCGAAAGAAACAGTGTGCGCTTCCGCATCCTACGACAAGAGTACTCGCCGAGGGAGTCGCCCAGCAGAAGCCGGTGATCTCTGGGCCGGGCATCGGGTGCCGCAACGGAGAGAGGGCATCAAAAAGCGACTTGTGTGCCGGTCAAGAATGTGCACTGGGCGCTGATGCAAACGCTTACGCACTACCTAGAGGCCCTCGGAGGCAGTAAATTCCTTGACATGTTCGAACACCGAACCACAGACTAATATTACATCTGCGAAGAGCGCACGGTGACCGTATCAAAAGAAGATCAAAATCGCAAGCGAAGTATGCATCGCAGCAATCGCCGAAAGCTGTGCAAACAGAACTTTGATGCTGCTCTCATCGTCGTTCGACTGCCGACAAAGAAGCTGGATGGACAGGAGAAATCGGCGTACTCCAGCCCCGGAGATACCAGAGAGGATACGAAGCAGTCTCAGCAAGCGTCCTGCTTAAACATGTCCCAATACGAATGAAAAGCAGTCCAAACGATTCTACGTACGCACGAGCAAGACGACTCGTTTCATTTCATGCTGAAATAGATTTAGAGAACGAGTTGCTCTAAGGGCAAGCTCTATGAAAGCAAGCAAACGCCATAGACTCTGGTAGGTTTCCGGCGAGTTGGATTCAGGAGCACGTGTACCAACTTCGGTATCTCCACTGCTTGGTACCTTGGACAAGCACCGTGAATGCCGGTGCGGTGCGGCGCAGCTTCGATGTAAAACTAGGTCCTCGTCGGCGTCTCCGTTGCAAGCTTGTTTTCGTAGCGAAACCACGCCAGACGCGATTCCGGTGCCTGTCTCGTACGCGATGGGCGCTCGCTGGCCCATAATCGTTTCGTGGGCATGGTCTGGTTTCGTTTTCGCATTGCGCTGATAATCCAGTTGTAAGATCGCAGGATCCGGCGGTGCAGAGCACTCTCCCGACGCCCTCGCGTATTCAGATGCAAGAGAAACGCATCCACTTGTGATTTTGATGCGTAGTACGACCATACTGGCGGTTCATCAGCGTTCGGCTGTTTTTCAATAAACAGACGACCTTCGCCGTGGAAGAACCAATAGCGATTGAGGTCGCGGTCGAGACCCAGGGGCGTAGTCCGCACCGAGTATTCCGAGAGTGCGGCCGCCATCTGTTCACCATATGTTTCCCGCTCTCGCCGCAATTCTTTCTGCAGAGTTCGTCTGCGTGCAATGAGGCGGGCATGCTCTCGTTCAATTTCGAATTGACGACGCTCTTGAGCTCGTCTCTCTCGTTCGGCTGCGAGAGCCTCTTGGCGAGATAGGCGGACGAGGCGTTTCACATCGGGCGTTGAGAGGTACCCGTTGGCGTCTGTGTGACGCTTTCGGTCTTCGTCCAATTTTGCTTGGGACTGCTGGGCGACGCGCTGCAACGCTCCACGCTCTGTCGATGGGGTGTACTGCGACGCGTCGTCGCCACTACTCAAGTCGGGTCGATCATCCGCCGTGCAAACCAGCGACCCGTTCCATGCCGAAGTCGTCGAAATCGACCCCGATAACCGGCTCCGGTTACGCTGTGGGTGTGAGCGGACAGCGCCAGTCTGAGACTCGCTTCCCCGCTGTCCCGGCTCGAGGTCGTTGCCATCGTCATCATCGTTGTAGACACTGGTGGATTCTTCGTGCGTTCCCAGATCCATATCGTCGCCATCATCGTCGTCTTGTTCGCTTCCACTTTGTGATGCATCATCTGCATAGCTACCTTCTTCACCACTTTGCAGAGAAGCAGCTCGCTCAGTCCGCAAGGCGTCTCCGATGGAACGAGGACGAGATTTCTTTCCATTACTGTGGGGCTTTCGTTCCGAATGCTCTTCCTGCTGCTCTGCCATCGAAGCGCTCACGCATTGGGCATCGCTTTGCGTAGCAGCTCGGTGTTCGCCTCTATCCCGTCTGATACCGTGCGCCTCTTCGAAAGCGAAGAGCGCCTCTTCCGCTTCTCCAATCTGCTCTCTGATCACGCGACGCTTCTCCATGAGCTGCTGTCGTGTACTCCGCGCAACTTCCGCCCGCTCGACAAGGATCGCGTCCAGTACACGTCGAACGCGTTCCGTGGCCATGGCCTCCTCACAGAGCGCACTCAAAACAACGAGCCGTCCCGAGAGCGGCACTTGCCCATAGCCGTGCTGCATGATCGTAAGCACCACTTCGACGACTCGATTGGAAACAAGAGGAGAGCGCGGTTCGTTCCATAAGAGCATCTGATCATCTGCAGCATCGTGATTGTTTCCATCGTCGTTCTCGTCGTAATTGTTGTCGTCCTCGAGGTCTCGAGGCTCGATGCTACCATCGGAACCAGGCAAACGGTGGGGTGCAGTGCTTACCACCGCCTGTTCCGTCACCTCTGCATCCTTTGATGTCGGGCCCGCTCCATCAGACGCTATGCCGACCTGCTCAGTGCCAAGGCGTTGCCGTTGTTCCGTGAAGAGACGACGCGTCTCTGGCGGTAATTTCATATTACGAACCATCTCCACCAAAACCTGTGGCCAACTCGCCGGTGACAGCGTTCGTCGAAGTAGGCCCAGAGTGCCACTCTTGCTGCTAGAGGCCACAAAGTCTCGCAGATCTCGAGAGCAGGCAGGATCGCTGCTCACAGACAGCAGCAACCGTAGCAGTGCGTAAAAAACAGCATCGATCAGTGGTGAGTGCCCAGGCGGATACGCCAGCGCACCTTCAAAATCATCCAGCGAGAACGGGCTTAGCATAAGAACTTGCTTCCCAAATTGGTTCAAAAAATTCCAGATCATCAGCACATCACCGAAGGAAACTCGGTCCACAATAAAGTCCTGTTCAGGTTCGGGGCGCGGCGGGTCCGCAGAATGGTCCACCAGCAGATCGTCTACGAGCTCTGGCTCCGTTTGTTTTCCCGGTCGCTTCTTGTTGGCTTCGGTGGTTACACCCGGTTCAGGCTCCTCGCGTGGTTTCTCAACGTCCGCTGCTTGCGCTGATGACTCCGCTGCAGGCTCTTCGAGTCGCATTCTTCGCTCCTCGTACTCCGCTTTGGCGCGCTGCATCTCGGGCGTCGGAAGTGCCTCGGGCAGCTGGAACTGCTGTACCAGCACGGGATTCTGAACCACCAGAGGCGCGCCGTGCCATGGATCCCTGGAGGAAATCTCTCGTATCTTTTGTTTCAAAAGCGTTTTGGGTACAGGCGGTGCTTTCCGATTCAATACCGCTAAGGGCGCTGGCAAGATACGTCCATCCTCAAGCTCGTAACGCATACGCGCAAACTCAAAGCGTTTCTCGAGCACCGCTCGAGCGAGCTCCGGCGAGTACCGTACAGGTTCAAGGTCGCTGGTGTCCGCATGAGCGATGAAGACTCGTCGAACGGACGCCTGCTTTCCGCCCCCATCGACGTATGTTTCACCAGGAACATAGGATTTTTGGAATATTTCCGCCACGGCGTCGACGAGATCATCCAGACGCCCGGCAAAGTGGTGAACCAGGCGACACAGAGGCTCTAGATAGAGGCTCGAGCGAAATCGCTGCTCCAGACGCTCAGCAGCAGCTCGCTCGGACAAGAGCGCCTCTCGAAAGGTGAGCCCGCCCTTTCCTGTCGTAGAACATGACCAGATGCGACTCGCGTACAACCAGTAGTGGTCTAGGTAGTCAGCGTACTCACGAAAGACTTCACCAGTGTCGGGATAATAGAAAACCAAGTCAGCAGGAGAGAGATCTGACGAAGGTTGCTGTGGACGAAACTCGCTGCGGTGCAGGAGCGGCATAACCGCAGAGGCAACACCGAGTCACTCGTTATAAGACGTCCGAGTTACCCAGCCAGAAAAGCGCAACTCTCACGAGCGTTCGGCGCAAGCAGCGCATGGGCAGCGGCCTCGGCTTTGGCCGCGACGAACGCCACGACCTCGTGGAGGCGCGACGTTGCGACGGGGGGCGGCAACGCTGCACCTGCGGTGCTTGCGTTATAGAGGCGGATGCCAGAGCATTCTCATGCAATAAGCGGCCTGGGCACGAGTTTAACAGCGAATCAAATGGATTCCAGTTGTCGGCCTTATCGTACACAGCGGAATATGCGTCGTGGCAGAGCCAGCTTCTTGCAGTCCCGGTAGATACAGGGCAGGGTAGCGGACCTCAGGAGTCTTGCTGAGGAGCATGCATTGCCTTGGCAATTTGCTGTGTTTCACAACACACTCCATAGATCTGACACGGTTGAAAATGTCGGTCTGTTGATGAGGCTGGCGTACTGCGCTGGCTGCAGGAAAACTGCGATTCCCGGTTCATGACGACACCCTTGCGGGGATACCAGAAAGCTTGCGCGACAGCAGCCAAGCGAGAAACGCCACCAAGTCGAGCACTGTGTCGCTGTCTAGGCCGCTTAGCATGTATGCAAGCTGCACACGTTCAGCCGCAGCGCTGGGGGTCAGCCGGCCGCATATGCTCGAATGCAGGCGTTCTTCGAGGTTCTTGACAACCGTACGCTTCCAGCGCATTGCACAGGCGCGCTGCTTGATGCGCTGCACAGCGGAGTGCGTCAGGCAAGCGCAAAAGTGCATCATGGTACATAATGGATTGATTATGTATATTATTGTATAAATATCGAAACATTTGCACAGCACGATCGTCATCTGCTGCGTACCATTGCCGAGGGTCGGCCAAGGAGCGCTCGTCGCACGAGTCCGCTCACGGTCTGCTACTCGTCATTCTGGCCGAGGGAGAAGCGAGGCTACCCTGAACAAGTGTGGACGCGAACTGTGCAGTACGCAAGTGCCTGGTTATGGGTAAGGATATGGTGTAGTCACTGACAAACTTTGGCGCAACTGTCACGCGGAGTTCTCTAGAGAGGGCACGCCTCGTGTAAGCGCTGTAAACACTTTTGCCAGCGACGTTCCGAGAGTGCCTTGCGAGCAGTCGGAAAGTAGAGGACGGTTCGGAATTCGTTTAGAGATGGAATCGCAAGCAGATCGTTCACGTTGTCGTTTTACAAAAAGCATGGAGCTCGCAGAGGTGCCTTTGGCGATTTTCATGCCGCGGTGCGGGTGCTACAATACGCTGCAAACCACCGGCACTCCCCAGAGTCGAGAGCCACGGGCTGGGCCAGTGCGCTACCCGCGGAAGAATCTAAGTCCGTCTTGGGCAGGGTCATCGGGCAAGTGCTCGCATAATGCTGGCACGCTCGAGCGTTGAGGCCAGATGCAGCAGCAGCACGCGCTAGGAGCGCACTCGCGGTCAAAGCACCGCGACGCTGAGGCGCTCATTTCTGGACAGTGCCGAGTTCCAACCCGGGACCTTGCTGAGAGTCTTCCTCGCTTATGGCGGGGCGTTGCATGTCCGAGCAGCAACCCGTAACGAGCTATAGCAACGCAAACACCAGCGCAGGCTCAGGCACTTCAAGCGCTTTCAGTGAAAAGAACGCATCAGCGCGACCTCTAGCACCATCTACCACCCAACTGATGCGGGCGTGGGTGGTCTGTTCCCCCGCTCCCGTCTACGAAGCGCTACCATTGCCGATATGGCCGCCACAAGCGACAGCAATGCAGAGAAGAAAACGATCGCATCAACGGCAGACAGCGCCCAATAGTATCCCTGGGTTCCACATTCGCAATACATTTCCGAGAGCGAGAATGAGCCGATACTCGAAGGGGAGCCGTCGCATCGTGCCTGTGCACTGCTTCGACTGCAGATTCGGTACGCTTCTACTGTGGAATGAAAATCGAGCCCGGCGGAAGCCGCTGCAGCACCTGTTATGCCCAACTGAGTCAGCCAGAAGAAAGCATGCCCGTGCCGAAAGTGATAAAAAAGAACGATCCATAGCAGTGCAGCCAGCACAATCATGCATCCAGTGACTAGACGGATGATGTTATTCACCAGCGGATATCCACCATTGATGGCCGCTATCAAAAAAGGTCGGTGCGTTAACGGTTCGAAGTAGCTGAGCGTGTAGATCTTGGATGCATCCAAGTAATAATACCGAGTTGCGGGAAACGAGCTGCCGCTTGTAAGATACCAGCAAGACCACACAATCAGAAAGCATCCGAAAAGAACTTGGGCAAGCAGAAATCCAGACAAGAGCCGTTCTCGTTGGATTTTATGCGTGTAACTGCGTTCAGCGACGGTGCGAGACTTGTGCCCGAGGGCGCTCGAGTCGCGCTTCGTTGCCAGCGAATACTCGTCGGACTCGATCTGCCGGTTCCCGTTACCTTGCGACTTGTGACCCATTTTACTCAAAAATAGCGCTCGATTCGTCTGAGCAGCGTAGAACAGCCGCAGAACTGAGCCCAGGAACCTGAACTTTAACCGAGTGTACAACCTGGTTTGCGATACCCCAGCTCGGTTCTGCGAACGCCAGTAAAACGGTTTCAGCGAGAGACTTTACCGAGCGCCGTATTTCTGGATACAGACAAGAGCAGCTCGCGTATCACCAACGCTTCGTTCAGGCACAGGGACACAGCGGAGGCGCTGGAGGCACGCAGGCTGTCCAGCTGCCGTACGCTGTACAGCACAACGTTGTGGCGCACGCGCCTGCAGGACACGCCACCCACTCCGAGGACACCGCCTGCTACGCATCTGGGCATCAGGCGTCAGACTGCTGTCGTCGTCGCCGTCGTCGTCGACTTGCCAGCGTGTCGACACAGCAGCCAACGGACGCTCTGCGCCAGCCAGCCAGCCAGCCAGGCGGCGTCGCCGATCAATCCCGCATCGGAGTCGGTCGTGCAGCACCGCGGATTCCCAGCACAGGGACGCTGCTGCTCGATCAGAACATGTACTCTAATGTACATAATATGAACAATCGGTCACCATTGCTGCTCGATCAGAACATGAACTCTACTGTACAGAATATGAACAATCGGTACACATACCTGCAGAGCGTCTGTGGGTGTGTCTGTACCGCGAGACAGCAGCATCGCCGCCTCTGCCGAGATAGCGCGACACCGCATTCGCCCATCAGTCCGACAGGTGAATGCTGCACGCCAGCACCCCGAGCCGCCGGACACGTGTGTTCGCACAGGGACGCAGGCGGCGCACCAGCCAACGTTTCAGGGGGCAGTCCTCCTGGTTCCGACAGCGACCTTGCTAGCTACGTGGCTGGCGTATTCCCTGGTGCACCGCTCCCGATGAGTCTCTCTCTCGTTGAAAGTGTCTGGCTAGGGACGTCAGCTGCGCAACTATCTGCGCTCGTAAACTTCTTCCACAGTGAGTACCTGCGAGTAGACTCGCGGAACACGTTTGCCCTCAGCAAGTCCTATGCCGTGGCGGTAGCGCTGAACGCACTTCCGTACGCTATCGTTGGTGTAGTGCTCTTCTTAGCCGCTCTTCTGGTTCTGACGATCCGCTCATGTTGCTGCAAGCAGTGGTGGTACAAGCGCAGTCTCAGACCGGGTTTGCGGAGGCATTTTGTGGCCTTGGGCCTCGTGGGTCTCGCTCTTATCGTTATCACGTATGGTTCGCTCGCGATCATGTTCCAGGCGGCGCGCGGTATCGACCGCTCGGTATCGGGTACCTTTAAAGCACTGATATCTGCGGGAGGCGAGCTCGACAATGGTGCAACATTCATCGCCCAGACTGTCAGTAACTTTAGTCAAGCAGTCTCCGAGTACGTTGCGGCGCATGGTAGTACGAACGGCCTCGAGTGCAAGTCAGCGCTCTCCAGTCTGAACCAAAAAGCGCAAACTCTCGAGTCAGATGCCCAGTTGGTGGCCGGGGCCGACTACAGAGCCAGCAATGAAGGCATCTATGTCGTGCAGTACATCTTTCTGGCGATTGTCATCTTGCTAGCCGTTCAAGTCGGCGTAACCTACCTGGCCTTGGTGCTCTGTCAGGGACACGTCCGCAACTGCTGTGCGGTCTTTTCTCGCATTCTTGCACTCATCTTTGCCGGACTGGTCATGGGCATCGCATGGGTTGTGGTGGGTCTCGCGGTTGCCGCAGCCCTCGCACTGAGCGATGCCTGTGTTTCCCAAAATCAACTCTTCCAGTATATGGAATCGCAGGTCAAGTCTTTTCAACAGGGTCAGCCAGCGCCACCGCCTCCCTCAGGAAACGCCTTTATCGAGGTCGGCCTACAGTGCCCTGTGTTGAATACCCTAGGCAAGTCGTACAGCCAAGCGATTTCTGAACTGAAGTCGATCATTTCGGACTGCCGATATATCATTGAGAGCGCAACCGGCCTGAGCGACTCGGATTACACCCAGGTGACCGACCAGCTGGTGACCCAGGTCGAGGACTTGACGAACTGCACCACGATGCTCCGGGCAGTGCATCGTATTGGTGCCTTATCCTGTGGCAGTCAGCGCGACTCGGATATCTCTTCCGCGTTTATCGTTTTTGTCGTCGGACTGGTCCTCGCCGCCATCTACATTATCCTCTACTTTTTGCTCGTTCTGGATGCAGACCTGATTGTCTGGGCAAAGATGGCTCCGGGACGAACCGTTCAACCAGTCATGTACCAGATTTATCCATTGGATGCGAGTGCTACTCCCGAGAACCAAGCTGCGAGCGCTCCTTACTCCAGGTTCGGTGGCGGGGCGGATACGCTCGCCACAATACCCGACACGAGCTGGGCGGGCGCTGGCAAGTCAACAGTGACCTCGCTTGGAGGGTCGGAAAACGGCGGGTCAGAGGGCGTGCCACGTCCGTCGGCTCCACCGCCGAGCTGGTGACGCACCGCGCGAACTTGTCACCTACAGGACAAAAAGAGAGCACGAGGACCTCATAGGCGACGCACTCGAACGATATGGAGCAGGGCCCGTCGCTGCATATACCAGAAAAAAAAGACTCGCTTGTTTTCAACAGCTCGCCTGGCGTCCGATGCGGCGCCTAGTCATCCCGCATATGCGGCATGAAGAGCGGTATCGATATTCGCAATCCTTGGCGTAAACCGTTACTTCGTTGGCGTCATGAGCTGCGGGTTATGTTTGCAATACAACCTCGGGAATGCAGGACGAGGTCTCTTCGGTTGCGAATCGCTGTGCAATTGAGCGACACCTCGAATTCCTGTCCCATGCCGAAACGCTATCCAAGTTCGGGGATCTGTATCCAAAATAGAATGATGAAGATGAGCCAGAGACCTGCACGAACAGCGACACGCAACCGTCATTGAGCGGGGTGAATTTCGCGAGTGTAGAGCTGCTTGTCTGTTGTGGCATTGGCGCTGGGCTCGGAACGTCGTCCCGAACAGCACATCGCGATCGTTTGAGAACGGGATCCCTGTTCGGTGTTCGAGCAGATGGCCGCCTTCAAGAGCAAGAATCCAGATACATCGCGATAAGCCATGGTACAAAGTGGAGACACCCTGATCAGATGAAAAATCCGGCTGGATACTCCCTGCACGTCGTTTCGCTCATTGTGTCTGCGCTGGTGCTGCCGGTCGCGCGCTTGACAGGCCCGTATTCCAGAGCGTCCTGTGCTGGCCAGCTCGTCGCCTGTTGTCAGGCTGCGGCACATCGCTTTTCCTCACTTGCGCAAGTAACGGATTTTCAGAAGATCCGCAACTTGTTCAATTACATTCAGAGCGAAATCCAAATCCTCGCGACTATGGGCCGCGCTGATACAAATCCGTGAACGACTCAAAATGAGGGGCGTCGCGGGGAAACCGACCACGACCACTGCGAGGCCGCGCTTGAGGCATTCGCGGCTGAACTCGGCAATCACAGAAGGTACATAGAGCATGATCGGAATTACAGGAGACCCCGTGCTGCCGATCGTCTGCAGACCCATTTCCAAGAGACGCCGGCGGAAGTAGAGCGAATTTTCCCGCAGTTGCGTCAGCTTCCTCCGTCCAATATCCGTACCATCCTCGCCGCTGATCTGACGCATCGCAAATAGGATATGCTTCGCACAAGCAGGCGACATGGTGGACGCGTACAGGGCACCGGGCGCAGTGCGTCGCAGGTGCGCAACCAGCTCCCGCGAGGCTGCGACGTAGCCGCCTACCGCACCGAAGCTCTTGGTGAAGGTGCCCATCAGAATGTCGACATCTCGCGGGTCGACCCCGGTGAACTCACACACACCACGACCTCGCTCTCCAAGCGCACCAATACTGTGCGCCTCGTCGACAAAGAGGAATGCCTTGTATTTGCGCGTCACGCGCGCGATCTCGCGAAGGTTGCAGATCGCACCCTCCATGGAGTAGATACCCTCTACAACGACGAGAATGCGACGCCATTGGCGGTGCGATCTTGGCTGACCCTCAGCAATCGCTGATCGGAGGACGCGCTCCAGGTCTTTGGCGTCGTTGTGTCGAAAAACTCGGATACGCGCCCCTGACGAACGCGCGCCTGCCACAATGCTCGCGTGGTTCAATTCGTCGCTAATGATGAGGCCGCCTTTCCCAATGATCGCCGGAATGATCATAGAATTCGTTGCGAAGCCCATACCAATGACGATTGCATCAGGTTTGCCCACGAAACGTGCCACCGTTTGCTCGAGCTCACGAAGCACCGCCGTGCAACCGCTCTCTCTCGCAGCGCCAGTGGCAACGCCGTACCTATCCAGAGTCTCCAGCACGGATGCATCTACACCGCCCGGCACCTCGCCATATCCGAGATAATTGTAGGAGCTGAGGTTAAGGCACCGCTTGACGCGACCTGTATAGGTCAGCGCTGCTGTGAATGGTGCCTGTGGAATCCAGCCAATCACCTCGTTGGTGCCCTCCCGGATGAGCTCCACTGGCTTCAGTTGCGGCGGTTTCGTCGCCCATCTCTCAAGTATGCCCTTTTGCAGGAGAAGCTCCCGCTCCTTCGGTGTACGAAAACGCCTCTCGATGACGTCGATGTAGGCACCTGGGGCTGAGCAAATCGGTCGGGACCAGCAATCTTCGATGCGGCGGTAGAGCCGGCGTGTGTAGAAATCCTCAAAATCCGAAAGCAACGGAGCACAGCCCTGCGGCTTGATCATCGCGTATCTTCGTCGTTTCAAAATCTTCGATAAAGCGTCACGCAGATACCCCAGAACGATAACCACCGCGTACATAGCATACGTAATGAGCGCAGCAACAAGCGGCACTTCGGCGTACATCTCATCTGGAACTTCGCTGACGTACTGTGCCGCCATGGAGTATCGCTGCGGAATCCTACGCGCGGACGTTGCAAGTTTCATCCGCGCTGGTGACATCGGTGTTTTGCGCGTGGCGCTCCGCTCGGACTCCCACCGATCCGATGCATTGGATCCAACACCCGTCACGCGGTGTTTCGGCGTCTCAATTGAACCCGTTTTGGGAGTTCTGAGCGATCCAGAGCTGGCTCTCCAGCTGAGCTTCTGAACTGGCGTTGCCCCGGAAGTCACATCCAGCGCGTCGCTCCCAGGGGAGCTTGACAGCCGACCTGCTGATGAAGCAGTAACACCGGAGAAGACGTCAGCATCGTCACTGTCGAGCTCGTCGTCGTCGTTACAAAGGTCCTCATCCTCATTTTCGTCTTCTTCAGAAGATCGGTCTCGCGCTTGGAGAGAGCTCAGATCCACTGGGGTCGGCGAGCGCTGCGATAGATATGAGACAAACCCATCACCGCGGTTGCTAACGAACAGCTGGAGCTCTTCCGCTGCCGCTACTTCCGCCTCAATGGGTTCGCGCCCGCTCACCGTGCCTGCTTCAGGTAGTTGACGTTCCCCAAGCGAGGTTTTCGTTGCCATCTGCCTTGTGGTGCGTCGAACGCTGTTTGAGTTTCACCCGTGGCTGCTGCCGCGTTCGCAGCGGAAACCTAGTGAGGCTCTGTCACCTACGCAACCTGCGTGAACTGTTGTGCGGTCGGGTGAGGCCAAAGCGCTTCTACTTGCCAGACAAGTATCTTCTCGAAGAAACAACCGCTGCTTTTTGATTGTACGGCGCAGCAGGTACTCCGCCTTCCAATGTCGCTGCTCGCTACGGGAAACAAACAACAACGTTCACGATCGTGAGCCGGCGCAGGCGTTTGCTGCGCAGGTTCAGTGACGCGGACGGGATGCTCGCCGATGCCGCAGATCTAAACCCCCACGCCAGCGACCAGATTTCGAAAAATCGCGAGTCTGGGCCATGGACGCGAGCGTCGTCGTCAGCGACAATTCTTTCTCATTTATGGTATTTTTATTCCATTTTATACAATCATATCAAGTGTTACGGCAAGCCGCTTGGAAGCGCAGTCGAGTCGCTGGGTGATCTGCGTACCAGCGTTGATGCACGCTGAGCGTGCCAGCCCGGAAAAGCGGGGACAAATGCGAGAGATTGTCGGTCGTGTCGATGGAGGCAAATAACGAGCTGGTGGCGGCAGAGCTCCAGGCGATATCGAGTTCGGCACAGATGCTGTAATGAGAGCGAGAGTCGCTTCAGTTTGTGAACTGTCGTTGGGTTACTTTCGACCTCGAAGCGGTGGACGCTGTACCCAAACGATGGTTGACGCGCGTTGCGTGCCTTCCTTGGATATCGCGATACAATATGTTTCTGAAGGGGGCGCTTCGGAGCAAATGAGGCTTGTTTTCGGAATGCGAGCGCCCTCTACTTCTCTATCGTATGTGGGATGCGGTCCCGATCTGTGACCTCAAGGCGCATACAATGACCGTAGACACTTGTATACTGTACTGTATGGCGTTGTCAATGAGCTAAGGCTATAGTTTCTGGCAGCTAGTGTGAAGCATTCAACCCATTTCGCAGAGAGCATCGGCGAGGCTCGTTCAACGAATCTCGTTGACGGGCAGGCGATGGAAATAGGTTTATGCGGGCGACGAGGAGCAACAGATCACCCGTCTACCTGCACTTTGCGGACTAACGGCATGAAAAGAGCCGCGAGACTCATTTTCAACCGTCCAAGGTAGGTGAACCGTAAGATTTCGTGATGGGCGTAGATCTCGGGTTGAAGTCCATCGTGGCCGTCGCCTTCGTTCCGAGTCGAAAAGTCGAAGTAAAAGACCTGAACGGAAAGCAGATAAAGCTGCTCGAATTGTTCTGGGCTCGGCATCATGAGGTTTCGGGCCTAATTGGCGTCATGCTGCATACCAATGAATTGAATGACAGCGTCAGGACCCAAGACGACGCTCTGAGCTCCGTATCGAGCAGACACGGTTGTTTTGTACGCTGTATTCAGAAAGAGTACGATCGTCCAAATAGCTCCCGCGGAGCATCTTCGGCTGTTGTACATAAAACCCTGCTGTGATCGCGTACGATTTCGCTTGTGTGAAGACAAGCAGCGTGCATTCGCCAACTTGTTCCATGAGCTAAACAAGGGCAGTGCTCATACAATGCGACGTTCGAGACTAGCCTATGGCGCTAGACGCCCTGTAGCGCGCATAATCTATATTTCTGCTTCGTCGACGGGTGCGCCCAACGAGAGCAGGAATCGATTTTGGACGTTTCCCATCGATGCGTTCACGGAGGAACACACGCTGCACCGGTGCAGATACACGCTGACAGTGGAACAGAAGAAGCGCATGAAATAATGACGGTTGCCCGAGATGATGTACGTTACGCAGATAGAGTGTTGTATGGCGTGGAAATCGCCGGCGAGGAGCATACGACGGTGTCATACCACGAGCTACGATGCGCACCAGCACTTTCCACACCGAGACCTGAACGCCCGATCAACAGAAAGAAAAGTTTCATGCTTCCAGAGCTCCCAGCGGATTTGTATGGAGCGAACTCTCGGGGCAATAGTTCAGTAACCTATAGGCGCACTGTGGTAAAATGCAGCAGAATTCCAATGAAAACAAGTCCGCCGCCTGAACACAGCAGATGAGATGCTGAACCAAAACAAGGCACTGGTATGGTGCCGCTCAGCGACACACCAACGCCGGAGCGCCGTACACATACACCGGCAACGATTTGCCCCCCGCCCCCGCCCCCCCGGCAACTAATGATGAACAGTACGGGCATTGCATGGTTCGAAAGTACGAATGATACCCGCGATGAACGGTCAGCGTGGACGCTCGCGAGACTGCACAAGCGATGACGCTGCGCGCGTGCTCCAAGCTCGAAACGATTGCATGCGTTCCGTAGGGCCTTGGCATCAGCGTCGGTGTCGGCGCTGCGCAACTATCGCATTCCGTGGAGCGACATCCGACTTCTCCACAGCTGCAAGTTGTGCTTGTATCATGCATGATATGCACGCGAATGGCGCGTGCAGTACGAAAAGTTGCCTACGAGGCCGTAGCCTAGGTCACAAACACCTATGTTCGGTTGCGGCTGCTCAGCGGTCTGCCGACTTGGCAGCGTGCGCGGAAGCTGCGAAAGCCTCCATCATTCAAGTGCATGTCGGGAAACGCGGGCTGTGGATTCTAGGCGCATGCGTCGCAGGCTTGCAGCGGAGGCTAAATGCTCACTTGCTGGCCTATGAAATGCGAATGCGTGAATTGACGCTGTTTTCGTCGGGCACGCTCACTGCCAACAGCGACGGCAAACACATTCATCCGGATCCGCCGTCGGCTCTAATGATGATACCCCAGCCAGAGACCTCATCGACGTAAATATTGTCCGGAGCATTCAGCAAGCCGACCTGAGCTGCCCATGGAAGCGTTTTCCCGTAGAAATTGCCCAAAAACACTGGAGCAATACCATCGATGCGTCTGTGGCTTGTTCCTTCACGCTGCCAGCAACGACAAAGCTCGGGGCACGGCCCCAGCGCTACAAAACTCGCTTTGGCGGAGCAGTCACCCAGAAATCACGCGCTGGACGTCGTCCTCCGCCTCGAGCGCCTGAATGAGTTCATCCAACTCTGGCGGCCGCTCTGAACCTTCGCTCGTTCCAGCTTCGGATTTTCGTTTCCAAGCCAACTCCGCCGAGACGATTTCCATGCTGAACGTCGATTCGTGACGAATTTGATCTGCAAGCTGGCGGACGTGCTCCTCCAGAGCCGAGAGTAGCTCCGGGGCGGTCTCAAGCTCAACGTATTCCTCGTTCTCGTTTGTTTTGTCGCCGTTCGGTTGTGCATCTGCTCGATAGTGCTCCAGGTTCTCGACGAGACCAGTGTCAATAATCGCGTCAAGCCAGGCTTGTTCAAAGCGCGGGCAGCACCGAATCAGCACTCGTCCAACTCGGTTGAACTGCCAGAGCACAGCTCCGTCCGGTGCAAGTGTTCCGCCGTGCTCGTTCAACAAGTGTCGAAGACGTGGGGCCGTTCGGCGTCGATTGTCCGTTAAGCATTCAATAAGCAGGGGCTCCGTCCCCAGGTATGCTTCATAAACGACGAGCTCTAGATCCGACACGGGTCCGGTTGCCCGAGCTCCGGAGCCTTTCGCAGACTCCAGGGCTAAAGCGATCTTCTCTTTTGGCATACGCACACCGCGTGCCATTTCAAGTGCGGTTGCTAGCCTTGGATTGCTTTCAGGGTTAGCGTCTCCGCCTTGTGCACGCACAGCTGCACCAATGGCGTTGAAAACACGTTGGAAAGCCTTACATCGTCGAGCGTCCTCGCGAGCCTTTTTGTGCTTGATGTTCGCGAACTGAGAGTGACCTGCGAACCGGCGCGCGAAAACTCTCGCCGTCTGCAGCAAGCGACTCCGCGTCATAAAGCGAGTATATAAACATTCCCGATTCCGGAGAACCGTCGAAACCCTGACGTCGTTCCTGTGCCACGCACGTTCACGCCTATACACACAAACCGCAACAAGCGGCCGTCGCGTTGTATCCGAACGGAGCACTGAACCGCTCGCTCTGTTCATGCCATGAGATTTTTTCATACCTTTTTCAGTTGTATAGTGCTGAAACTCAAAGAGTAGCAATAGAGGCTTAAAGATTCATGTATAGTGTCCGGATTCCGGATTTTGTTTTCGGAGTGGCTTCGATGAAGCTTTGCTTCTGGAATTGTTTACGTGAACGGAATCAAGATGATTTGCAACGCTTTCGAACAAGGTTTGGTAACATAATCAATCGCATGATCCAGTTCATATGGGCAAGACCCCGCGGTTCCTCGTTCCTTACGTCTAGCGTGATCAACGCGTGCATTCTTCGAGTTTCGATGTATCTTTTTCAAGGCAGCTCGAGCGCACAGCTGAATCGAAAATGAAAAATACTCGTTGTCGTTTCTTGACGATCTCTGAATATCCTCTTGCACAAGGTTAACTGAACTAGCCCAGAGCATTCATCGAACCCGTTCGAAAGATGGATCCTCGTCTCCTTGCGAGTATCTATGAACCGGCATGCAACAGCAGCTTGATAGCTCTCATGGGTTATACTCCAAGGGACCCGAGTCTCTTCTGATTGCATGGTAAAGTATGTCGTACTCGGGCGTGCGTCATCGCAGGAATCGGTTCCAGAGGGCATCGCGTCAGCGCCGTGCATGATGAAAGCGAAGATAGATTCAAATTTCTCGACCACCTTTTCAAACCTGGCGTATCCTTACAGCACTTGTTTCATCATCGGCGACATCGCATTCCATGAATCCTGTCTCGAATGGAGCAGCGTGCGATTGTACATATAGCTGGCGAAATGAGATGCCGAAAGACCGCCCAAAACAAGCCCGTTTTTGGGCGGATACGGCACCGGGGCCCGGCAACCGAAGCGACCATCGCGGATAGACCTCTATACGCGTCAAGTGCCCGTACAGAGCGAAGAAGCCAGCGTTCACATCCGACAAGTCGACTCTCGGAGGAGAAGGAGGCCGTGGTGGTGTTTCGCGAAAATCCGGGAACACTTGTGCAAAATTCCAAGAGTCATCGCTGCGATGTATGTACCCGGCTCTATACAACGAAGATGATCATGGCAAACGAAGCGTCGCACGCAACGTTTGCCTGCGCAATTTTTTGCGTCGATAATGGCCGGAAACTGCGATATCCGGGCTTGAACGCTGCCAGCAACATGCTGCGACTGTTGAGAATCGAGCTGGAATTACAGGAGAGACCAGCGTTCTTAAAGCCGGAGATCCGAGAGAGTTAAAGCCCGGAAACGCTGTCGTCGCTGGCACTGGAAGGAGACGAAACCTATAGTGAGCACGTCCAAGTTATGTTGCAGGAATTGTTCCATTTGATTCTGTAATGCGTGCGACCGGTACCGCCTCTGGTGTTTCGCTGGCGAGCAGCGCATCCGCAGAATGCAGCCCTCTCCGCCAAACGATTCAAAAGAATGCTGCGGTTGTTGGGGTGCCTCAGGCCTAGGTATTGCGAACTGGTCCAAAAACGCGAGCCATTCCTGCAATGCACAGCTTGCACAAGACGCTTTTGGCCTAAAACGCGCGCCAAGCGAAACGCTTAACAAAGACCGCTCATGTGGAAGCTGCGTTCTCCGAAAGTCGGAGCTCGCGAACTCGTTCTACGATTCGAGCGCGCAACCTCACAAGGTCCGGCCCCAGCATATCTCGTTCGTGGGTAAGAATGAGGTATTCGTCGATGCCACCAACTTTTTCGATCGTTCGCAACGCCCTTGTGGTCACCGTGAAACGCAGCGGCTCCTGAAGAACTCGGCTGTAGAACTCTTTCCGATGGACGTTCGGTCGCCAAGCTCGACGTGTTTTGTTCTCTGCGTGACTTATCTGGTTTCCAAAACGAATGTGTCGACCTTGGTACAGACCCCGGAATCGTCGCAACATAGTCAACGCCGCTGAGGGTTTTGTCATGAATGCGCTTGAACAAGCTGCTGAACACAAGCGAAGTCGTACGCGCAGCGGTACACCAGCTGCGTATACTGCAGTGTACGCCTGCAGTGCAGCACCACGAGCTCGTACAGTCTCGAACAAAACCGTACCTGCAAACTATACGCACTCCAACACCGATTCTATCCGGTTGTACCAACGGGTCCAGGCACAGACGCCCTGCGGGACCTGCAAACTATACGCACTCCAACACCGATTCTATCCGGTTCTACCAACGGGTCCAGGCACAGACGTCTTGCGGAGGCGTCAAGGCAGGCGGCAATCCGTAGCCCGGCTCCTGGGCAATGATCCTGGTGATGGTGATGCCCCTGCATCGCACGCACGCACGCACGCACGCACGCACACACACGCACGCACGCACACAGAAACACATGCGCACGTGCGCACGCACTGCCCGGCACGCCACTGCATCGCATCTCATCCATTCGAGTCGCCAGCAGCAGCAGCAGCATCGCCGTCGCCGCCGTCGCCGCCGCCGTCGTCGGCGATCTTTACCGTCCGTCCGTCCGTCCGTCTGTCCATCAGGGCGCCGGGCTCGCTGTCGTGTACGCCGAGCCATTCGAGGCCGCCACAGGGCCTGGAGCTCTCCTCGGACACTGCGAATACCGGACGGACAGAAGCGGTGGGAAACGCTGCAACCTATCGGAGAAGGTCGGTACTAGTCGCCGGTTGGTGTTGTGTGTTGCAGCTCGAAACCGTGTGAGCTCCTCAAGCGCGTCAATTGGAACGGTGGTAACAGCGCTTCAGGAACAGGTCAACCGCAACGCGCAGGTGTTCACGTCAGTATGAGTGGCACTGGGAACTACTACAACGTCGGTGCGCGAGCAGTCAAGCCGCAGCGGGCAAGTCGCGGGTCAGGAGCGATGCGTGCTTTCAATGAAATGGGGGACCAGGCTCCACGACAAGTTCCAGGTGCTGTTTATGTTGAGGAGGACTTTCCGGCTCTGACGCGGTCGAACGGCTCGAGCGTCCGAGGCAAAAGCAACATCAATGCGAACGCGGGCGGCAAGCCTGATGCGACGTTGACACCAGAACAATCAGATAGCACCGGTGGTGCGACTTCCGCATCGCCTGAAAAAGAGCGGCGACGAGCAGACGCACCGAGCACGGACGCCACCTCAGTGTCCACGGGAAACAGCCAGGAGGCGTCCACCTCGGGGCACGCTCGCCTGCGGTCCACGTTTTCCCAGTCGGCACCGCATATGAATGCTTTCTATGCACCCGGGTCCTACATGACCATGATGAGCGATATGACAGCGGGAATGGGTTCGCATCATGAATCCGCCGCGCTGCCGTACGGTGTCCGTATGGGCGAACAGTTCTCGCAAACAATGAACGCAATGCCGCTGTTGAACGGTATGGGTCCCGGTGCACATCGGACTCGTCAGATGCGCAATGGACCTCGCTCCGGTATGAATGCTGTTGCACATCACGTCGGTGAGGAGCTGGCCACCTGCACCCTCCAAATTGAGCTGAAGCGCTTCTATTTTGACTTGCGCGCTAACGAGCGCGGCGCCTTCCTGAAAATTGCCGAAGCGGAAGCGAAAGGCTCCCGCAGCAAAATCATCATCCCTGCGTACGGTCTGGGCCAGTTCAAGACCATCCTAGATAACATGGTTGCTGAATCCAGGAAGGAATATCAAAGCGAGCAGCGCGCAGAAGCGCCGAGCACGCCAGCGACAGCCGCACCCGAGAGCAGCGAGCCGCCCGCCCTGCCCAGCTCGGACGCACCCTCCGAGGCCGATGGTGATGGACAACGTGGATCTGAGGGCTCTTCCGACGAGGTCGACGGCCAGACGAGCACTCCTCAGAAAGAGCGCGAAGCAGTCCTCGCAGCACTCGGGGCAGAGGCGGTTGCCTCGGGTACCCCGCAAAGCGCCGTTATCGAAGGACAACTCGTCGAGATTCCCGCCACGGGCCTGCCGACAACCCTGGCCTCGGCGACGATGCGCGTCGAAACCAAGAAATACTACTTTGATCTGCTAAGCAATGCAAAAGGGAAATATCTGAAAATATCCCAGAGCGCCGGCAGCAACAAACGCAGTAGCATTGTTGTACCGGCAACTGGCCTGGCAGCGTTTCGCGACTCTGTTCACGAGATGTGTCGGTATGCGGAGATGACGCTGCATTTGGCTGCGAACCCGAATATCATGGCGTTCGCGCCAGGCGCTGCCCCCGCGATCGCGTACCCGATGTTTCCTCCGGGTGCTGGACCACCAGGCATGCCGTCTGCGCTCTACACGTCCATGGGACCACCGCCGCCTCCGCCCGCAGCGCCTGGCACCGCAGGAGCTGCACCTTCAGTGCCAGCGGCGCCCGTGGCCACCAGCGTGCCGGCAGCGTCGCTGGCCGAAGCGGCCGCGTCGGCGCCAACACCGCCGGCGGAGTTGGCACCCGGTGCGCCGCACCCCAGCACGGCTGCAGCGACTGCGGCACCGACCAGCGGCCTTGCCCCTGTAGATATGAATCTGGCATTGGGGAACACGTCGGCGTCGCTTGTGCACGGACCGGTTCAAATTCCGGTTGATGAAACCTCCAGCGTCAAAGTGGAGTTGGTCGCTAACCAGGTCGGCGACACCCAACAGTCGACCGGCACACGAGCACCGACGCATCTCGAAATTACCGATCCGAAAAACCAGCGTATTCGCGTACCTCTGGGTAGCCTCGCTGCTCTGCATTCTGTTCTGGGAGAGTGGTTGCAGGTAGCGGCAGCGCATCCTCTGTAAACGTCCGCTTCCATGTGCTTCTGGAATACGCTGCATCGTTCATGGTATACGTTGTCATCGGGTATCATGGAAGACCATGACTGGATGTCAGTTGTCCCGGAAACCTGTTCCGAATGCGAATGTACAATGGGCGCTAAAGCCGTGCGGCATTGCTGCACCACCGTACCATAGCAGGGCGATCATGAAGGGCGAATTCGACGCCTTGGCTCGTGGACGCTGAGTTTATGTGAATCGCGAGTCTAGGGCGTTTCAGAAGCCTGTTTCCCTGAAATACCAAGCGATTCCAGCGAAAGACCGCTTGACCCAAAGCCGCTGGGTGCTGCGGCACTGCGATACATGTCCGAACGTCGTTCGCGGCGTTCGAGTCTCGTTGCAGTACGTGCTTGCACGCCTGCTTGCCGGTGGAAGCATGCAATGGTAGGCTATTCACTTTCGATTGCCTTGCCGACTGACATTCGAATCGCTTCTCGAGCACGATTTCTTCCATTAGTCTCTGGTTCACGCGATTGTTGTCTACCGGGTTCAGGAGGCACCCGTGCTTGCGATGCACATATGAAACCTTGAACGCCTGGACGGAAATCATATAGAATCGATTCCTCCATTCAGTGTATGGGCTCGTCGACGGAGCGGGCGTGCGCGCTACGCAACCTCAAGCGCCATGGGGTATCACTGCCATCGCCACAACCGCCACGACCGAACAATGCGACTGTTCCGCCATATCCTTTTCGAACTCATGAACATGTTGGAAAGAGCACGGTTCCTGCTTCGGCACTGCCGAGGCTGTTGGCGATCCCAGGGCGGTTTGGCGTACGCCTGCTGCAGCTGACCGGCATGACCCATGTGGACGGCGACGAACGTTTTGAATGGGGTCCATCAAGCATGTCGCTCTGCTCGAGGCGGTGCACAGAGCGTCGACACGGGGATTCTGGCGCAGTCATTCCGATCTGGTGGTATACCTCCTGGCGTCTGTCATACCCGAATCTCGATAATACGGTGCTCTGGGAAAATGGAGCAGTTTCCTATGCTCCCCATTCGTGTTGTTACCGCGACGGTCCTCCGTAATTCGATGTAGGGCGACGGATATGATGTTCTTCAACGCGCGGTCCACGACCACCTCAAAGTCTTGCTCGTCGTCTACCTTGAACGGTCGAAAGGGAGTCTCGCTGACGGACTCAGGCCTAGGTTTCATGATGTGCATTCAGGTGCATACTCCGTAGGTAATCGTTGTCCCTGTAGAATTTTTTCGGTTTCCTCACATTAAACGAGAAACCTTGAACGACCTCTGCCAATGCTTCACGCGGATTTGTTCGCAGGGACTAGTCAAAGCTCAGTGAGGATACCAAAATAGTACACAAAAGATTCATATGGTATAATGCGCCTTGATCGGACAAATGGGGAACACATGCATTAGGGGCATGAGCAGCAAAGGCCGCTCGGATACAGGGAAGAACGCTGCCCTGCTCTGGACGGCTCCACCCAGGATCATATTGTTGCACAGCTTGGAATCGAGCCAGGCATCTCGCTCCAAGCATTTTCGGGATTCGGTTTTTGTCGATTCGATGCCCAGAGCAACAGGAAACGTTTACAGGCTCTCGAGCGACTCCCGCTCTCGTTGGGATATCTCTTTCGGACGCGCTCGCTAGCACCTCGGTCTCTTGGGTCACCAGCGGCTCGTCATTTGCCCCCATGCAGATCTGAAGAATCCATTCGATTAGGCCTCACTTTTCGGAGTCGGTACCGCCGTGGTCGTGAGCGTGCACCGCCTGCGGGGTGCGCTTCCTGAACCGCTGAATACGCACCCGCAAATGGTTTTCGAGGGTGGTTTCATGCTTTTGACACCTCTGCTGGAGATGTATCCATCGACGACGTTGCGCAGCGACACGTCGTGGTATTCGGGAGCGCGCATTTGCAAAGCCCTCACTCCACGAGCTGGCAGTCTTGCATCCTATGGCGCGTGCACTCGTTGCACTTTCTCATGAAGGTTTGATCGCAGGATTCCAAGGGTACGTGAAATGGTAGCGTCCCGGTGTCCGGAATTTGTACGAGCAGTTACTTGTGGAGATATGTCAAGGCGAGGGACGCGATGCGCGCCTCACTCGAGCTCCAAGCCGCACGATACCTGGTGGCGTCCTGCATCTCTCGTTTCGGAAGATGCTCTCCGTTGGTGTTTGTTTAATAGCGAGGCCTTGGTAATGGCTCCAGACAAATGTTTTCGTTCCGAAAGTGTATGTTGCTTGCCACTCCTTATCCTCGTTTCCGTCATGTATTTCTCTTCATTGTCCGGTGCATTCGTCTCTATTGCTTTTACTTGATGGGGCAGCATGGATATGGACCAGGTACTTCAAATCAGGTTCTTCTCGGGTGCGGCGAGCTCTCGGAGGAAGACTGCGGCTGAATCCCGCCAATTGTCTCTGCGTATCGAAATATCCCCAAATACCTGTTGCTCACTTGCTCCATCGGGAGTACGTCCTGTGGTGAAGGCACGGCTGTCCGCTCCGTCTCGCCCTCAAGCACAGAAGCGATGGAACACTTCAGGAGTGGTGAAACCACAGAACGACTTGTCTTCGAATGGTGTCAAGGATGCGAACCACGCCTCGACTGATCCGTGAGCATCAACATGGCGCTGAACAACGCCAAAGCTACCTTCGATCGGATTCGAGCAGGGAGATCAGGCTGGTACGAGGAGCAGCTCAACACCAATCTCAGCTGCGTACTCGTCGACGGCATCTGGTTCATGTAAAGCAACGTTGTTCAAGAGATGGACTTTGGAATGTGGAAGAATATGACCACGAATTGCGCTTTATCGAATGATTCTGTCCATTCGGCGCTCTGCAAGTGACGAAATCACTGCGTCGCCATCGGGGCTGGTGCCGTAGGACAGCACGCTTGCCTCTACTTTGCAAACAGCGGTGTGCCGCCTGTTGAGTGCCCATCAACATATCTATGACTGCTTGTGAGTGCGTTTTCATCGAGTGCGACGAGCACCTGTCCCTTGTTGCATAAGCGTCTGCATTTCCGTCCATAAATCGATGACGTATGATGCAAGAGGCGACGATGTCCTGTAGAGGCGCACTCTGTTCGATGTCCATCCGTTTCGCTTTATCGCTGTTCGTGCCAGTGGTACGTAATTTTTACATCTTACAGCCTTTCATTCCGTAATTCTTGGAAAACATACGGAATGAAATGAAGAGGAGACACTTGTCTAGACAGGATTTGAAAAGTTCTTTCCTGCGTTCACGAGGTTCTGGATATAAACCATGCGAAAGAAGGTTCATCCATTCGCTTACCGTAGAATGACCGACTCGTACAACTGAGGCTTTCTTTCGCGAGCCCCCAGCGACAACATGCAGTCTTTTTGCGGTACCTCTCCCCGATACAAAACACACGCACCTTGCGATGAATACCTGTAAGAAAAACAAACCAAATCAAGAAAGGCGTGCTGAGACAGGATCTCCAGCATTCGCCGCCCTGCGAAGTCTCATCGAATTCAGGCGTCCGTTGCACGGAAATGTTCAGGTCTCGAAAACGTCGAATGTGTGAGCGACGCGCAGTTGTCTATAATTCGACAAAACGATCGCAGAGTCCAGCGTTCCCGGACTTGGCGCTCGATACGGGCGCGCTGTGAAGCATCCGTCGTTGCCCGGGCCCAACATCCAACTTCCCTGACCCATACATATCCAAGGATATACTGGTCGTTTCGTATGTTCTATCCTGTGCGCCGAGTACCTGTCCTGATCGTTCAAGATAGCGCCTAGAGCACCAGCGCGGTCGTACCGTGGCTAAAGAACGGTTCTGCGGGGCCCCCGAGAGCGTCAGCTCGTAAGCTTCCATATATCTGGCCGCTCACAGACGCTTGCCAGCCTTTGTTCACTGGCCGCCTGCTTTCGGTTGCAGTTCATCAAGGAAAGTTTCGAGCATCGAAGGCCAGCCAAAGAGGTTGGATCGCGTCAGCTCCTCGTGTGTTTCCTTCAGCACCGCATATCTCGTGATATCGGTGGCGGCATTGAAGTGCCGGCTCACGAACTGCTCGCGTGAATGGATGCTGGTGAGAATCATCAATGCAAGGATTGCTGGAACTTGAGCCCTCTGTGCCACTAAAGTCTCGTCATCGTCCTGCCGGGCAAAAACCTTTTCTCGCCCGTATCCCCTCTGCTACGACTTCCTCTTCGCCACTTGCTCTGCTTCGCTCAGTGGTCGGCGAGAAGAGGATTTTGTTTCGTATTTTTGTCCGGCAGCCGGCGACACCGGTCCACCAGGATCCTCGATTTGTTCGTCCATACCGTTCCATTTGGTTTTTTATTTCTTCGAAATGAACGCGCCGCAAACACATTTTCAATAAACCATAAAGAAGCAGCAGGTTCCACACACTGACGGGTAGAACACCATCGATTCGAAACACGATAAGAGGCTCTGGACAGTCGCCATCGCTCCAGCGCTAGACAAAGAAACAGTGCAGGCGGTGACGACTCGAACCCGCAACCTTTCGCTTAGGAGGCGAACGCGCTATCCATCGGGCGACAAAACGCTTCGGTCTTGTTTGCGCCAAAGGTGTTCGCCGCTGGGCAGCGGCACCTGCACACCTCACGGGATGCCCGGCACTGAATGCGAAAGCGCCGCGGAAAATGGTATATAAAGCGTTGTGGTGCATGCAATGGCGCTTCGCGCAGCTTGTCGATTGCATGCCAGCGTCGCAGTGCGCGCGCTGTTCTGCACGAACGGAACCCCAGCAAGCAACGTGCCCTGCATGGGCATTCTATACCGCACTCTTTTGCGAAGCCAACTTCGTGGCGTTTTCGCACAACATCGCACCTCTTTTCATCCAGAGTGCAGAGAGTTGAAATGCCCGCACCCAGGGCTGCGGACGCTGAGCTCCGCACACGCACACCGAACAGCGCTGGCGGACACCTATGAAGAGCCGCGTAACTTGCGGGATGCGATCGACGCTTGTCTGGTAAATGCGCGGAAGCGTTTTGACGAGACCGTAGACCTCTGCGTCCAGCTGAATCTTGACGTGCGCAAACCTGAACACAACCTGCGCGGACTGGTTCGCTTGCCGGCCGGGGTGCCGAAAGTGCCCCGCGTCGCGGTCTTTACGACGCTTCCGTCCGAGGCCGAGGAGGCGCGTGCTCACGGTGCAGCGCTGGTCGGGGCAGCGGAACTGGTCAGCCATATTCAAACCAACGGGATAACCTTTGAGCGCTGTTTGGCAACGCCAGAGGCACTGTCCTATGTGGCGCGCGTCGCACGTCAGCTGGGTCCCCGTGGTCTGGTTCCCAGCGAAAAACTGGGCACTGTCGGCGTCGAAATAGGAGACCTGGTCGATATGGCGCTATCCTCAGTGCAGTTCCGAACAGACGCCTACGGGCAGGTCCACGTTCCTGTAGGTAAGGTATCCTTTGGCCCGGAGCGCATCCAGGACAATGTCATGGCCGTCGTGCAGCATCTGCTACGCGTGAAGCCTGACACTGTTCGCCGCCGTTATTTGCTAGGGGCAACCCTGAGTCGCACACAGGGTCCCGGGATCGAAGTAGCTGTTGCATCAATGATGGACCGCTGAATACCGGCTGGCGGCTGACGGTGAAGCGCAGATGCGCCCCCGCTCACCCGCCATGTGACATCGGTGGCGTGCAGGGCGGCAGTCCAACCGCCATCCGCTGGGAACATGGCGTACCTTCATGGTCTACGATCGCTGAGTCGAACCAGAATCTTTTGAATGCGCTCATGCTACGGATGACGAGACAACAACATCGCTGTTCCTCTGTAGATGCGTGAGCGTTTCGCAAACCTCGCAGTAGGAACGCCCGTCGGAATCGAGGCCAGCTCGATGCTTTAATGACGTCCGCGACGCTGTGCCTGCGTTAGACGGACGTTGTAACATGACTGTATACGCCGCCGTCGCCGTCGCCGCAAAAAGCGATCACGACGCTACACCAAGCGTCGGTGTCGATGCCATGCAGCGCGATCGCCGGACACGAGCAGTCCGCTGGTACTCGGCGTCTTCGTCGTGAACGCGTTGACCAGGCACCCATGGGCACTGGAGCGACGTGCGCTTTCGAGCTCCGAGCCTGTGGGCTTGTTTAGCCCCCGAGGGCGTGGGACACACTTTTGTTCATGCTGGTGCTGGGCGTACACTAGCTGTTTCGAAATCTTTAAAGCTGCCTCGATCGACACATTTCACGATATCCGATGCGTCGACGTGCAAGCCGAGCCTCCGATCATGCCGCTCCACTGCTGGCGTCGCTCGAAAGCGGGACTCTCCAAGCACATACACTTCCGTCTCAGAGCGGATACCAAGGATCGCTGCGCGTGGCAGTCCTTGTGCGGGCACTGTGGCAGCGTCGCACGGAAAACCGCCACTCGACTTTGACACATGTGCCTCAGAATCCCTGAGCTCCTCACGAACAAAACCGAAACGATTTCTATGCGAAAACCTGAACCGCAGCACTTGATGGCAAGTCAGGCAGCATGCCGGCTTCGAGAAGCGCCACCGTCAGCACCGACACGGCTTTGGGCGCGGCGGCAACGATGGTTCCCGTCTCTGAGCGAGCGCTGATATCCTGCATGCTCGACATGATGTAACAAAACGAGACGCTGGAGCAATGCAGGGATGCCGTATGTGCGTCTGTATAAAAGTCCATAGCTGATCGGTTAATTTTAAACCATGTCCATGCCGTGCTAACTCTGTCTATTTCCTATACGCCGATGCCACGGTCTGCATGGCGGCGTGCTGGCCTGCCGCACCGTGTCCTGCGCCTGACGGAGAAGCAGGCTCATTCGCGTTGCGGTTTTTGCTACTCTTTCCCATATTCGGCGCGCATAGCCTTGGCCACTGCGACCATGTTTGCGAGCGACTCCATGACTTCGGGCCAGCCACGCGTTTTCAAACCGCAGTCAGGGTTCACCCAGAGCCGCGACACGGGGATGTATCGCGCCGCTGCGTGAAGGAGCTCGCTGATTTCCTCCTTGCTCGGAACGCGAGGTGAGTGAATGTCGTATACGCCGGGTCCGATCTCATTCGGGTATTCGAAGCGCTGGAATACTTCCAGCAGCTCCATGCGCGAGCGAGATGACTCGATGGAGATCACATCCGCGTCCAGCGCAGCGATCGATTCAATGATTTCATTGAATTCCGCGTAGCACATGTGAGTGTGAATTTGCGTGCTCGGGGCTGCGCCACCAGAGGAGAGGCGGAATGCATCGACGGCCCATTTGAGATACGCGTCACGCTGAGAGGCCTTCAGAGGTAGACCTTCCCGCAGCGCCGGTTCATCGATTTGAATCACGTTAATACCCGCAGCCTCCAGATCGCTCACTTCGTTCCGAAGCGCCAGTGCGATTTGGAACGCGGTGTCCGAGCGCGGCTGATCATCACGCACAAACGACCACTGCAGGATGGTAACGGGTCCTGTTAACATGCCTTTCATCGGGCGCGATGTAAGGGACTGCGCAAAACGAATCCACTCCACGGTCATCGGAGCGGGGCGCGAAACATCCCCATAGATAATCGGTGGTTTCACGCCCCGTGAGCCGTAGCTCTGCACCCATCCGTTCTGGGTAAAGGCAAACCCCTCGAGCAACTCACCAAAGTATTCAACCATGTCGTTACGCTCGGGCTCACCGTGCACCAGCACATCCAGATCAAGCTCCGTTTGTTTCTGGACAACTTGCTCGATCTCGTGACGCATCGCTTTCACATAGTCCTGCTCAGAAATTTTGCCGCTCTTATACTGTCGTCGAATAGAACGGATTTCTGCTGTTTGAGGAAACGAGCCGATCGTTGTCGTCGGAAGCAGCGGCAGCTTCAGTTTTTCCCGCTGCGCCTGCGCACGCATCGCGTACGCCTGCGATCTCCGCTTCATGGCATCCGTGATATTCGCGATGCGATTCCGCACCAGCGGATTTCGCGTGCGCGGCGAGCGGCGGCGTGACTCGATCGCATGGGCGTTCGCGTCGAGCGCTGCACGTACGGTATCGGGGCCCGATGCAAGCGCCTGCTTCAGGATGTGCGTCTCTTCTAGTTTCTGAACGGCAAAGGCGAGCCAAGACTTGAGTTCTTCATCAAGACGAGTCTCATTATTCAAGTCTACGGGTGTGTGGAGCAGGGAACAGCTTGGTGCAATCCAGAGCTGATCGCCACGCTCTTTGTAGATAGGCTGGAGCTTCTTCAGCGCCTCGTTCAAGTTCGTGCGCCAGATATTGCGTCCGTCAATCATACCGACAGAGAGAACGCGTTCGCGAGGCCATTGCTGGTGGACTTGATCCAGTTGGTCCGGTGCGCGCACTGCGTCGATATGCAGTCCATGCACTGGCAGTGCAGTGGCGATCTCGAGATTTTCCAGAATGCCTCCAAAATACGTCGCCACGAGCAGCTTGCGGTTCTGTGTTGCACGCGCCAATGCTTGGTAGGTCTGTGGGAACGCCATCCGCCACGCTTGGGGAAGGTCCAGGGCCAGGATCGGCTCGTCCAGCTGGATCCATTCGATGCGCGCGTCCAACGATCGCAGAACCTCCTCATACACGGGCACCAGACGACTCAGAAGCGAAAGGCGATCAAATTCCTTGCCAGCGCTCTTTGAGAGCCACAGAAACGTCAATGGTCCAAGAATGACCGGCTTCGGCCTATATCCAGCAGCAAGTGCCTCTGCGCTCTCGTCGAAGAGTTTCCGCGACGAGATCGCAAAGTGCTGGTTTTCCTCTAGCTCCGGTACGATGTAGTGGTAGTTTGTATCAAACCACTTGGTCATTTCGCAAGCAGGTACGTCAGCTTTGGAAGACCCGGCTTGGCTTCGTCCACGCGCCATTCGGAAGTAAACGTCGAGGTCTGCATCAGCCGCTTTTGCGTCCCGAAAGCGAGCCGGGACGACACCCAGCATAGCGCTCGCGTCAAGAACATGATCGTAGAAGGAAAAGTCATTCACGGTGACAAAGTCAAGTCCAGCGTGCGACTCCGCTGACCACTGCGCTGCGCGGATCGCTTTTCCAGCCTCCAGTAGCTCTGCGAGCGAGCTCTTGCCACTCCAGAAGCGCTCCAGTGCCTGTTTGAGTTCGCGATGAGCGCCAAAGCGAGGAAAACCTAGAGTATGTGCGATGGACATGGAAAATGCTTTCAAATTATGCGTTACTGGAGTCGCCGGCCTCAAGCGTGGAAGTCGTACGTAGCCGAGTCGCGTGCGGTCGACGACGCGATGCACGGTCGTGCCGCGCCGCGCTGCGCCCCACGCGATCGTGCACCGTCGGGAATCGAGGCAGCGTGTCATCATCACGCGCCGATGTCGACGCCGACGCCGTCACCGCCGAGCAGCCAGCGCACCGACACGCGAGCGCATTCCATGGGATGCGATGCATGCGATGCATGCGTGCGATCTGCCTATAGACAGCGGCAGCATGGATAACGCAGCGCTGCATCACATCACGGGAGGCGCATCGCTAGCGGGGCAGGCGTGTTCGGCGCAGTCGCCATTCACAGAGGCGCTGCAGCGATCGTGGGGCAAAACGCGCGGAAATGGCGCCGCGCGGCACGCATCGCATGAAATGGGGCACGCATTCCGGCGAATACGGTGAATGCGTGCTTCCGTGTCGGCTGCAGTACGCTGGGAAAGCAACGTTGCACTGTAGTGTGAACGAATTGCGGAACACTTGTTTCTCCGCTGACAAAACGGCAGACGGGGTGCAGCGTCGGCGAGAGCGCTTTCCAGCCTTTGTGCCGACTGCCGGCTGGCAGACGACTCGCTCGGGCCACCGGGTCGTTGGAGGTCGTCTGCGAGGAATGACAGCCACTGCAGAGGGCAGTGTAGTGCCTTTAAACTACGGGGCGAGGATAAACCTCCGAAACTATCCGAATCAGGACTGGATCGTGTTTCTGGGTACAGCAACATCGGAGGGTGTACCCCGAGTCTCCTGTTTGACGGAGCAGCCGGTGCCTCAGTGTCACGTCTGTGTCGATGCGAGTGAAAGACTGCACTCGCCCAACCGTCGACGGAACACCTCTCTGGCGATACATAGACGACGTAGAACGCAAGCGGGGAGGGAGTTGCTCGCTGGACGCACCCACGAGACGGTGGTTATTGATGTTGGCAAGTTCTTTTACCAGTCGGCGATTGATGTCTTCCCAGCGACTGGACTGCGCCAGATCGATGCAGTAGTGCTGACGCATGAACACGCCGACGCCACCAATGGTCTCGATGATCTCCGCGACTGGACACTGAACATTGGTCGTCGACATGGCGACGGTCCGCTCTCTATACCCGTCTGGGGCGACGCCGCAACTCTGGAACGCGTTCACGGTGCGTTCCCGTACCTTGTAGAGCCATCTCGTGCCACGGGTAGTGGACTCGTTCCAAAACTAAGCTTTCATCAAATCGAAGCGTACCAGCGATTCTACCCGACGCATCCGCGATCCGTCAACGCAGCGAATAGCTTGCAGTCGGATCGGTTGACGCCGGCACCCGCACTGGCACCCGCACCTGACTGCATTAGCCTGCTTCCCGTGCCTGTTGAGCACGGCCGTGACCAGGGATGCCTAGGATTTCGATTCGGCGAAGTGGTCTACCTCAGCGATGTAAGCTATATTCCACCAAAAGCAATGGACGCAATTCGAGGCTGCCGCATCCTCATCGTTGATGCACTGCATCCTGGCACAGGATCCCATGTGTCGCATTTCTGCGAGCAGCAAGCGCTGGCACTCGTCACGCAACTGAGACCAATCTATACGTTCTTTACGGGCATGACCCATATGTGGGATCACGAACGAGACAATGCACGGCTTGCAGCCTGGTCTGCCGCCGAATCACGACGGATGGATGGTCGACCAGTCCACGTCGCGCTCGCCTATGATGGCCTCTGCGTACCTGTGGACCTCGAGGCCGACCGCTGATGCCTCGACCAGGTTGGTGCGTCCATGATCATGATGGCGCTCACGGATGTGAGGGTACCGGTAACGATGCCGTTTATTTGAGTGGGCAATTGCAAAACGGATTGCAACGCAGCGGACTAGCGTGATTGGAGACTAGTTCTGATCGCTCACGTGTCGACAATTCAGGTGACGCCTGCCCGTGCATCACGCCGGTGACCAGGACGCCAACCTATCTATGCGCTAGTCTGTGGTCCAGTCGAGAGCGTCCGCGAATTGCACTGGACGTGGAAGGTCTCGGGCGTGTCGGAGTGGGTCACCGGTGCGACACGCGGTGTCGACGCGCATGGGATTCGCGCGGCTCTTGATGGTTGAAAAAACAGGACGCTTGTGTGGTGTATCGTGCGAGAGCGGCCCTAGGATCGTTTCCCTTGTTACGCATCCGTTTCCCATGGACGAAGTGTTCGTCACAAGAGGCTCTGGAGTAGCGATATGTATACGCTGATTAGATACATTACAGAGAGATCGTTGCATATGGATGTGAAGGTAGGCATTAGAACAGCGACGTTGGCGCATACCGGACGCACCACAGGGCAACCGCGGGTGCCTCGTTACCGGCCGCGACCGGCCCAAGTGCTGACTCTTGTGACTCGTAGAGAGAGCATTCCTGGACCTCTATTACGAGCAGTATCCCGGTTGTAATTGGCAACAGCTCTGCATTCGCTGAATAAATCTCGGAAGCACAGCGAAGCATCGTGGTCGGCTAAAAATGCGATAATATGGCTCGCATGCGCCGAACGTGTTTGCAGCCGAGGCCCGTCCAGTATCGTCATTCAGCATCAGGAAACGGATATTTTCATGACCGTAAGACTTGTGCCCCAGTTGTCTGACTAGACGAACAGTAGACACACTAGGCGTACAGGTTTTAAGCACCTGTTGAGAGGCTCCACGCCCGCCGTTCCCGGACCAAACGACAAAAAGAGTAAATTGTGCAGCCAGCGTTCTAGATCAAACTCTGCACAAAAGGCGGCAGGTAGCCTTTCCCGCTTATGAGCCGCAAGTTTTGCAAACTATGCGTCGACCCCATCGTTAGACGCGATGCATCGATGGAACCAGTGACGGTTTTGCGGCATCCATGAATGGAATGCAGCATCCACTGCGCATGAACGCTGCGTGTATGGCGAGTTTTCCTCCTGGAACGAGCGAGCGAACGAGTGAATGTCCGAAGGTACCTTCGATGACCAACGTGCAGCACCGAGTTGCCATGCGGGCCGCTGTGGAGGCCACGGGAGCATGCGCACACCAACAACATCCTCCGGGCGCGTGCATCACCTGCAGCAGCATTGCATCCATTTCGGAACAAGAGAGAGAGAGACAGGCTCCTGAACATCGACATGCTTCGCGAGGGCACCCGTTGAAGAGCAATGCACGCTGCTGCGCTGAGCTCAGCTGGTGCGCCTCTCTTGCATACGTCAACGACTTGTCGTATAGAGATGTGCCAAATCGGGTACTCCAATCAGTGTATACGGCCCTGTTACCTCCACGTTCGCTTCTAAACGACCAGCGTGTTCCGTATCCACCTCACCGGCTTCAATGAGATGTTGTTGTGGTGCTTGCCCTTCCGAATTCCCGTCCTCTGCAGGTTTCTTGTTTCGTTCTCGGACCAGTTTCCACCAGCGCTGTGGGTGCGCAATCAACTTGCCGAGCTCTAGCCAGTAAAAAGCGGAACTCGTTGCATCACCACCACCACTAGTACGATCATGATCGTTCTCGTCGTCGTCATTCACTTTGTCGTCGGGGCCAAAGACCAAACGATAACGCCCAGAAGCTAGCTTTTCCACCCGGCCCAGTTTCGCCGTACCGTGCAGCGGCAGATACTGACAACTGAGGGGAAGCGTTGGCCCCAGCGTAAGCCGAATCCAGCCGCTTTCATGTTCAAGCAGTTTCCGCACAAGTTCTTGTGATGTTGCACCACTCGAGGCGGCGTTTGCGGCTGAGGCAGCGTCTGGACTCGTCGTCGGTGCGGCTTTCTCGAGTGACGGCATGTTCCACTGAAGTCCAGGCCCAGAGGGCAGCCTCTGCGGATGCAGGTCGACACGAGTTACGCCACGCGTACCCGGGACGTGCATACCGTCATCAGTCGTAACCTGGCTGAGGATATCATCGGTTTGTCTGGTATCTCGATTCGATCGCTTCGGTGAAATCTCCTCACTTTGTCTCGCTCGGTCCATGGACAGGGTGTCCGTCCGCTCTGACTGCGTTTGCGCGGAGTCCAGTTCGTCCACGGCTCGCTTCAGACGGCGTCTAGGTTGAGGCTTTCGGTCCAAACATACGCTCGCCACAGTCGCGCTGGGAAGCTGCCCCCTTGGATCCGCTGCCGTTGGCGGTCGGGTTGCCCCCGTTGACACCGGCAGCATGCCGGCGCTAGCTTCTTTGGTAGATTCCTGTAAACGGTGGCAGATCGTTCGGCGGTTTCTCGGTCCCTGAAACGCCTCTGGTTTGTCGCCAGGGGCCGGGGTCACCCTCGGTGACGTTCCCGCAGCTTCCAGCGCCGTTCGCAACGGAGACGTTGCCCCAGAGGTGGAGACGACACCTCTCTTGGTACGCGTGACCGATCGTCGCATAGATTCGGTCTGCTTCGCTCAGTGAAGCGGTGCCGAGGCACGTCCACGAAGCCAGCAGGCGTTGCAGGGAAACGCAGCCCCGCGTTACCCCTATGGAGACACGGGCTTGAAAGGCTGCCCGTGCTGCTCCTGCGTTGGGCGCAGCGTGGGCTCTCCGGCGTTAGCGATGACCGGTCTCGAAACCAGAGCAGCAGACCCTGCAAGAGCGTCTGCAAGCGCTTTCGTGACGTACAAGTGATGCGCTCGTGCCGGTATCCCGGTCAACAACGGTCACTCGTTTGCGTCCAATGAAATAGAAGCCGACTACGGTCAGCGGCATACGGAGACCGAACAACTACACCGGAGCGTTTGACGGGCGTCTGCTCGGGGCACTGTGAGAACTTTCAATCGTTCGTATTGCATATCAGTCAGCAAGTCCTAGTTGCTGGCTATCGTGACCAGCAAAACATACAGCGAGCGATACACCGGATGGTGCCGCAAACGTTCGCAGGGAAGCTGGGTTGCCGCCAATGCATCGGGAATACCCAGGAAGTGTGCACGTATTTGAAAAACCTGTAGCGATCGTAAACAATTTAAGAGGATATGGCCGCTTTGATCGAGATCAGCTTGACAGAATCGTTCTCCCCAAGGTCCACGTAATTTTCCATTCAAGTTTCCTTTCCTGACGACCACGCATAGATCGCAGTTCATCTACAAGCGCATATCCACGTCGCTCCGAACCAAGCACCTTGTTCGAGTTTCACCCATAGAACCCATTCGTCTTGCCGTTACCCCTCACATCAATACCTAGCTGAGCTGGGACCGATGGACGGTTGCGCTATCTCCCGCGAGCAGCTTCTCCCGCACATAGCGATCCATGATGCTCGCGACTTGCTCGGGTCGTTCCAAGTGAGGTAGGTGACCACACTCAGGGATAACGTCCACTTGTACGAGATCCGCACAGCTTTGGTCTCGATAAAAGCCCCGCAGCCGCTCTACCGTACTGAGCGGGACGATGCGATCCTCCGCTCCCCAGATAGCCAGCACCGGTAGGCGAAAGCACGCCAACTGTGCAACCTCTTCGGAGATCGTGTACCCATTCGCGCGCAGGAAGCTTCGAGACGCTTCCATCCAACCCGCCATGAGGCAAGGAAGACGGCTGATACGCAGCGCATCCTCCGTCGCGTGTTCCGAAGGTCGATAAAACGCTAGTTTATTCGCGTACTGGCGAAGTGCCGCCGATCGGAGGATCCACAACCCCACATAGTCCAACGGGGGTACCAGGAAACGAAACCCCTTCCCATCTACGAAGAGCTGCGCGTCAATGAAGATAGCAGCTCGAATGCGTTCCCGCTCCGCAGCATCCGCATGTAGAACGTAGTCCGTCAGCACTGCACCGCCGAGTGATGCCCCTGCTAGCACCAGCGGCGTCTGCAGGTTCTCGACACCACCGTCGACAACATGCAGCAAAAAGCGCTTCAAGTGAGCTCGTTTTCCTGCAGGACCGTAGTCTAACCCAGAAGGCCGAGCGCCGAAGCCCCAGCCGAACACATCTACAGCAAAGAGACGAACCCAGGGTGCCAACAGCCGCTCGAGTTCCGGGAGCAATGCTCTAAACTCCAAACAAGATGAGTCGAAACCGTGAATCAACACCAAAGCCGGCTTTTTCGTGTCCTCAAGGTTCGCCGGCTCGTTCGTGTAAAAGCAGATAGTCTCGTCGGCAGCGACGCGCTGCAGCCGCTGTATGAGCCGCTGCGCTCGTTCGTCACGAATGGCAGCTACCTCTGCTGCCGGTAGAAAGCACTGACTCGGTATGCACTCGAGTTTGGGGCGAAACGAAGCAGACGCGTCGGCGTCGTGCCTGTCGGACGCGTGAAGGCGACGCTCGTCCATGCTGAGTGGGCATCGAGCGGCACTGACGCCCCGAGGCGGCACTGGAGCCAACCGACGCTGCCCATCTCGCCTCTGCTGGGTGAACGTTCGTGTATGCACTCTGGCTTGTCCGTTGAGCGCTGGTAAAGTCTTTGCAGGACCTGCGAGAGCAATCCACATGACGCGTCGACGGACTGCACAGCGTACGCATTCCCTGCTCGCAGACCGCTGTACTGCGGTAGCCAGCTGCGGCTCTACGAAAGAGATGTGATTGATGTGTTCAGTCAGCGTCTTTCGGATGCAACGATGCGCTGGGTACCAAGGAAACAACCTCCCCCGAATACCGCTATGCAGGGGCTTTAGGGCTTCGGGAACGCTAGGCGAGAATCATCAGATGCAGCGTCATCGACGCTTGGCTTTGCGTCAGCGGCTGTGCTGTGCTTTTACGATAGCGTCCGCCGCTTCCCAGGGCGACTCTGTGAACGCTACCCTTGAGGCGCTAGTTTGTTGAGCTGTAAACAGGTACAGCGGAGCACGTAGACATGGAGTCCGCACAACCTCTACCTCTGGCGGAGAGTAGGGCGCTTTTGACTCGGCTGCGAGCGAGACCGGAGAACAGGTTCTGCTTCGACTGTGAGGCACACCACCCGACTTGGGCGTCAACCTCGTATGGCATATTTCTCTGCATAGACTGTGCCGGACTCCATAGAAACCTCGGGACGCACCTGAGCTTTGTTCGATCGACGCTTATGGACTCGTGGACGCCTGAACAGCTGTGGCGCATGACTGCAGGCGGTAACGAACGAGCGCGCAGCTTTTTCAAGGCGCACCAAGCGCCAATGAGTGGTTCGCTCTCGCAAAAATACTCATCAAGAGCAGCGTACCTGTATAGAGAGCGGCTCAGCCGCGAAGCAGAGCAGGTTCGTTTGGCACACCAGGACACCCTGGGGTGCGTCGGTGTCGCTCCGGAACCCGCACCGTCAACGCCCAGCGCACCGGAGCAGCCGCTGCAATCAAAGCGCTCAGGCCAACGAGAGGCTGCAGTTGCCAGGCAGGTAGTCCCTGAAACAGTGGATGCAACCCAGACGGAGCTGAGAACGGCGACTACCAACGGTGCGGGAAGCGGAGATCGCGGCGCCGTGCCACTGCAGCCGTCGAGTAGCACATCTGTTGGGGCAAGAACTGAAGAGCGTTTCTCGCAGTCGACTGCAAGCACTTTGTCCGATGATGCCACGCGGTTCGTCACAGCGTCAGTGGCAGGGAATTTGTCGCAAACGAGAACAGGTGCGTCCATGAATGGGGCACCAAACTGGACAAGTAGGTCCGCAGCGCCCCGACGAGCCGGGTCTCATGGGTTGGGTGCTCGACGACTCGGGCCAAGTTTCAGTGCTGGCTGCAAAAATACGAGTACGAACATGAGTAATGCCGTTCAGATAGAGCGTCCATCCGGTGGATCAGTCAGCGCTGGTACCGCCATGGCGTGCTCTGCGAGCGGAAGCGCTGCGCTGCCCCAAGGAAGCAGCAGAGATGCCTCTACGCCAGTGTTTGAAGCACAGCGCACTGGGACGACGCCGCCAAGGGCATCGCTTTTGACAGGAACGGTTGTCACTGAGACTGCTGTTTCCGGGTTTGTAACTGCAACACGACAAGGTGCTGGCATAGGTGATCCGCCTCAAAGACAGCTGGATATCGAAGCCAAGGGGCCTCCTCTTGCAGTTCAGCCGACTCGCGATTCCGCACAGATCGCCAAGCAGAGTGTCGAACGAGCCGCTTGTGAGTCGCCGCAAACATCCATGGCGTCAAGCGCTGACTGGAGAGACAAGCTTCGTCACGCGAAAGCAGTCTCAGCGGCAGACGTTCGTGGTCAAAGCGATCGAATGATGGTCTTACAGCTTGCTGACGATACTTCCGCTTCCGCAGCTGGGGCAGGGCCAGCTCGAATCTCCGGCAACAACGCTGCTTGGGCGGTGTCTTCACAGGCGCGTGCAACGCCGAGTCGTTCACCAAGGACCCCGACCCTTGAGACGGTAGGCAGCGTTGTGCGAAACGTCAGCAAGCGTCTCAGTTCAACGGTAACGGAGCTCTTCGAGGACCTGGACCGTAGCGCTTGACGCGCTGAGCTTCACCGCGACTCGTGCAGCGTCTTTGAGGATTTTCTGATCACTGCAGTGCATCCTGGATCGAACGCGTCTCCGTTGGGACGTGGCATCCAGCGTGGTTGTTGTTCTATCGATCAGAGGGATACGCTGTGGGGGCTTCCTCGAAACCGCCCTCTCTCTCTCGTCAAGGCGTTATGTCCTCGCCTTCCGAGACAATGAAGCCGATGGCGAGATGCGACGGCTCTGGATTCAGGCACGCTGCGGTGGTGGTGCACATACGTCTACTGCGATGCATTGCTGCATCTGGTGCTGGCACTCAACGAAGCAGAGACAGCTGGTGATCTGGTGTCTGCGGAGGTCATGTAGAACAATTTTTGTCTTTTTCAGGTATGCCACCAAGGAGATCCGGGTCGAAAGTGCTGTGGACTGTTTCGCAGCGTGTCCTTGCATGCATGCGGATGGGCTCGGAAACACTGCGCGTGGGGACAAGGCTCTCTGCAGACGTCCACGGCGAGCATATGCACTTTGCTATGTGCTGCTCCTGCAGTTGCTGCTGATGTAGGTGCAGCACGCCATGAGCCCTCCTGGCTCCGGCAAGATCAGTGCATTGAAATAGAGACACCGCTCCGGATACGTGAATGCTATAGGGAGTCAATAGGGAGAGGGCTTCGGGCGCGCACTCCGGATACCGCTGTGCGTCGCTGACCCGAATCGTAACCTTCTCGTCGTCGAGGATAGAGATTCGATCGATTCAGGGATGACGATCCTGGATGGCTTGTCAAGCCAAACTGTACTGTTTGCTGGCGCTACCGCTGGTGCTATTAGCGCCACTACAATCACCAGAAGGAGACAGGATGGCTGTGCGGTGCGTTGGCGGGCGCCGGCCCGAAGCGCCCTCTGCCGCGCTGTCACCACGGACCCAAGACACGAATCGCTCAGTGCGTCGCCTAGTGAAGCGATGTATTGTTCGACACGGTCGCCATTGGCCTCAAGCGGGTGATGCGGGTACCCCGAGGGCAATGACGCTGTGGGGCAGGGCGGGGGGCGAGGGACTAATCAACGAAGCTCGTTCAGCCTCCAGAGAAGACAAACCCTGCGCAAACGATGGGAATCTGTTACACCCTTACCATTCAAGGCGGATGCGCTCGAGCGGGGTCGTTCACTTGAGCTTTGAGTTTGGGGTCGGGTTACTCGAATTAAGTTTCTCGTTCCTCGACATGAACTGAAGGGAGTCCTTGAGCCAACTTGAAACTGCTGATTCCCTGCGCCAGCTCATCTCAGAATCAGGGACGAGTTTGTTCGACGATGTCGTGCAGGTGTAAAGCGTAACGAAACTGATGGCGACAAATGCACGGGTGCAGGCATCAGCTTGTTTTCCTCAAGGCAGCAAATTCTGGAATACCTGCACAGGCACATCGTTTTCTTCCGCTTGTCGTGAAGGTGTTGAATAGAAGGTATGTATTTTGTAGATTCAAGGAAGGCAACGGAAACGCTCTATGCTATCGCTGCTAGGTTTCTTGCACGCCAGTGGTACAAGCCCGTCATTCGACGGTCACGAGTGGATGAATCGATCTTCTCAAAGCCCCTATCCTGATCGTCATGCACACAAACTCGAAAGTACCAATATACTCAATAGTCTCCTCATCAATGCATTCCGCTGCATGAATTCTGATAAACACTCTCGAAGAACCTCCTGGATATAAAGTGCCCGTCCAGTTCATTTGAACGGTGATGTGTAGATACGGATGGACAGAAAAAAGCACGCTCGTATTGTAGAGTGCTGCGCATAGAAAGATGCACGATCGATTCCGTTCTGATACGCGAATATTCATCAAAGGACGGACACTTGTTCAGCTCAGTCGATGAGAATCCGTGCATGTAGAAGTTTCAACTTATGTATGGGTTCTCAAAGATGCGCTAGTTGCTGTTCGTAGAGAAGAAAAAAGCGCTCATAACGAACACATCAGCCGCAACGGTGATGCTATCGAATGGTCGCCTACACATCGCCGAGCGGACAACATCGTTTAAAACACCATCCTGCGTTGAAGGACGCCTGGTGGCTAGTGCGTCCCGCATCCCACTGTCATGATCTCAGACAGTGTCGCTTTCCTGCACTCAAAAGTGGTCAAGGAATACGCAGATGAAATTGACGTTGAACTGCACATCATGCCAGCAGATCTTTCTCGGTTCAATCCTGTCGGAAGTGTCTCGTGTGTTATCGACTGTCGTGTCGACGCTAACGGATTCGTAGACTCGTCGTTCGCATCTGTGACTCCGTTCGTCGCCAAGGCATTCTGTAACCCAGCCTCGACACAAATCGTCAAGTAACCGTTCGTCCGAGTTTCGGACGCAGACCTGCTAGCTGTCCATATTTCTCTGGAGGTTTTCGATCAAAGCCTCGGGCGACAGCACAAATGATGCTCGCAACAGATGATGCTGAACGGCCTTGTTATAGGATCCAAGAGTTTCGCATATGCTTCCAGAATGCCTTGACACATCGTCGTGCCGCCAAGGCGATTGGAAATGATCTGAAGCGCGGGTACCAAAAAAGTATCAAACGCACTTCAGAAACCAAATGCATATACGGATCAGTGTCGGACGCTTCTCGAGGCGTTCCCGGTGAGCGTTATGCGCTCATCTTACCGGTCTCAAACCGCCGGGACTGATGGAAGAATCTTCTGGGATGTCGATGGCAGAAAATGACGAGCTGGTGGCGAAAGACCTCATGGTGGTCACGCGTTCGGAAGCGATGTTGCATTGTAAGCGAGAGCAGCTTCAGGTTGTGCGCGCTGATCGTTTTCGTGCAAGCCTTGGACCTACCGAGGCCTTAAGCCAAAAATAATTGAATCGTGACGCATGTCTTCCTTCCATCTTGTGGTGCAAAGCGTTCCAGAACAGAACCCACAAGAGTGAAGCATACTACACATCTGCCGGCGAGCGCTGGATCCTCCCCACTCGTCTATACGACGTAGTGCTCATAGCACGCGTCATGTGCGGGTACATCACAGAGACTCTCATGCATTGTTCTGTACTGAATTGCCTCCACAGTGGGCTACAGCTGGTCTCCGCGAGCAGGTACGAAACATTCGAGGAAATCAGAGACAAGTGCATTCGCAGACGATATACAAGGCTTCTCGCTTCCAGGGACCGACTGGAACGAATCATACCTGGGCGATCGGGACCTACGAAACATGCATCAGCTTGCACTTTTGTGAAACCTGGGCCAAAGTCGAGCAGCGAGACTCATTTTCAACCGTTCAATGTGAATAATCAGAAACACTTGGTGGTGCGCGCAGCTACCGAGTCTACGACCACGATGGCCATCGCCGTTCCCGTCAATCAAGACGACCGAGCCGGATGTCTAAAAGGAAAGCAGATGAAGCTGCTCATGTTTGCTAGTGCTCGGTTTCATCGAGATTCAGGCATGCTTGACTCCCCCAGAACGCATACCAACCGGTGGAATGGTGGCATCAGGAACGACCTCGAGGTGATGCGCTCCGCAACCAGCGGATCGTAATGACTTTTATGCTTCATACAGGGAGCATGTGCGTCTCCAATTTCCATAAACGAATGATGTCTCCCGGAGTCTGCGAGACCGTACCTGGGTTGGCAACGGATCCGGTAGTACGGAAGCAGGTAGCATGCCTTTGCCATTCTGTTCTATGAGCTGGAGTAGGAAATGACTGGTGATTCGCGGCGTTCGGGGGATCGCCTGTGGCGCTGGACGCTCTACAGCGCGCCATGAGAGCACTCCTGCGCAGTCGACAAGAACGTACAGCGAGTCTAGCGATCGATTCTGGACGATTCCAGTTGAACAGTTCAGGATAACATAAACAGATCAGGAGCGCGCATGCACGCTGAAACTGGTAGGCAACCAGAGCGTAAACTTGAAGCAAGTACCTTCAATGACGTTCGTCGAGCTGATCGAAGGCCAGATAGCGACACGAACCCTGATGAGAGGCTTCCGCTGGTATCCCTTCACCAGTAACCGTGCACACAAGAACGTTCCGCAACGAGCCTTGGACACCGCGGTCAAGAACAACCGGAAATGTCTCGGGCTTGGGGAGCTTCCAGCGGGTTTGAGTCGAACGAACTCTCGCGCGAATCGTCTGGTATGCAGTGTGTGCATTGTGCTGAAACCCTGAAGACTTTCAAAGAGTCGAAGTCAGTGGTTGGGATAGAGGGCGTCGGATGCCCCTGCTGGAGCCATGTACTGGTATGATACCCCGTTCAGCAATCCGGAAAGGCTGCAGCACCGGACAGACACTCTAAGAAGGATGCTTTCGGGCACTTGTTGAGCGATCATGGTATTCCGTTATTCGATGTTTCTGCGTATTTCGAGTGCTGCACTATGCGATAATGCTGACGAAACGAAACATTCTCGTTGTCTAGATAGATGCAGTGAACCGCACCCTAACACCCATACGTGTTTGCTTTGCAGGTCTTTGCGCCAACCGTGACGCCCCCATCTCCAGACTAGTATACGTTCACTGCATTTTTACTGGTTCCTATGAACGAGAAGCTGGTTTTCATCTAGTGCACAGCGAGCATCCTGCTTTCAACGCCTGCCAGTGGTACCGCCAGCACCTCAGTACCGACAGGGGCGCTATCGCTGAAGAACCTTTTACCCTGATGAGCGTTTCCCCAGCGAAGGCAAACGAACGTTCTGTGCAGTGCACACGCAGCGAAACGCCCGTTTCATGCCACCAACACACCTTTTACGTATGGAGTTTTAGGGCATGTTTTCGTCGACAGCGACACGTTGCGAACCGGGAAGCTGCAAGGAAACGCCACGAGACACACTCCAAGGGTCACCGTACAGACGTCCTGGCATCGGACGCGGAAAACCGACGGGTCCAGCGTCCAAGTGCATACCAGGCACAGGTCACGACTCGCGAAGCCGGCTCGCCGTTTCTATACCGGCCGCTGTCGCTTGTCTTGGCAAAAGACCTGTCAGAACTGGCTACGGGAAGATTGCGGACGACCGCGGGACCAAACAGGATACCTGCGGTACCTGTAACCAACTCTGTGCGCCGTATACGATACGACGGAGTGCCTTTGTCGGGGTTTAGGATCGTTTAAACGAACCACCGGGTCATGTTTCTCCGTATACCCCAGCCAAGAGCAGGTGCAAACGAACGCGCTCCCGAACGTCAAGTGAACCGCTACCGTCCGAGTCGAAAGCGGCCACTTTTGCAGCTCACAGAGGAACCGCCCCAGTGGAACCTGTTGTCACGTCCACGGCACCTTGCGGGACCTGTTATACGGGGCTTTGGACGGGGTGCAAGGAAACTGGGGTTCCCGACCGCGAATCTGGACACCAGGGCTCCTCAAGTCGCAGAGGTGTTGGCAACGTTGACGCCCGGTGTCTATGCGGGGTACGCTGCAGTGTTGCGTCCAGAGGGTGCACCATGGCCTGGTGAGAACGTCACCGACTGGTATAGAGCCGCGGTGAACGTCGGGTATGTACCGAGTTTCGACAACCGAGAGCTCTCCATTGAAGCCCATCTACTACATGAGTTTTCCGAAGATTTTTACGGTGCTCAGATGCACCTCGTCCTGCTTGCCTATTTGCGACCAGAGCGCAAGTTTGTCGCCATAGATGCGTTGGTTGCCCAAATCAAACATGATATAGCGTCTACGAAACGGGTGCTTGAGGAGTTGCCCTTCGTTCCCTCAGCGTGCATGTTCGAGTGAATCGTCACCAAACTGCAGGTAAGCGTTGCTGCTGACGACCATGTTGATGCTGCTGCCGCAGTCGTCGCTATTGTTGCCGTTGTCGTCGTCGTCTTCCTATTGAAAGCTGCAGGTGCGCGTTGCGTTTCGAGCTGCTCGCATGCGAAACGAGCAAGGCTTTGCACCGCTCGTAAGTCGTAAAGCCGATCGCACTGAACATTCCAGCCCAGACCGCTCGGGTACCGACGCCCCGAAACAGTCCGCCGAGGCCCTCTTGCCGAAGGATTTCAGCTGCTAACGACATCAGACTTCGCGACGCTACAGCCGATGAAGACGCTGTTCCAAAACGAGTCTTGAGTACATCAAACGGTGTCGTCAGTGTAGACGAAAGTGCCCCAGCCAAGGAGCCCGCTATCAACAGATCCAGTGTGGGGAACGCTTCCGTTGTTTGCGTCGTTTGGGTTCGAGAGCCACCCATGCACTGTTGCACCGCTGTCCGTAATTGACCTATTCGTAACTTGAGCTCTTCATAGAGCACAAAGTTCAACATGGCATTGGGAACGTTTCTTAGCAGGGTTGCTCGGTAGCCCCAGTAGAGACCCCGCAGGTGCTGATGCGCGAACACCTCACGGACGGTACTCTCGCGCCCAGTTTGGAGTCGCTGCTTGATCACTTCCTTGGGTACGAAAATAAACGAAGAGACAACGTTGCCGCTGGCAGCAGCAATCATATGGATGAGACCACGCTTGCTCAAGGAGCGAGCAACCAGGTGCGCATCCCTCGCCGAGTGCGTTGCTTGTGAGCCTGTTTTGGCTCGGCAGTGTCGCTGCTGTTCATACCAGACAAGCAACGCCCGCACACTCTCGTAGGTTCCGAAATACACCGCGGAACTGGTGGCAGCACCGAGAACTGCCGGGACAACTCCGCGGTACAGCGCTCCCGGTCCTGACTCGCGAACCAGCTGCCAGAACACCGACCAGGTACTTTGGCTTCGTCGCCAGGTGTCTGCCTGACGTACGCTTTTGATTGTATCGATGGGGTGCAGCACACTGTTGACGATAGCTCCAGCAAGTCCTCCAGCGAGCGCTGCACGTGGTAGTTTGCGAAAGGGTACCACCGTCGGCACCGGTGCACGCAGACCCAGACTGGAGTCGATGACGGGTGCGGCTGCTCCCTTCGACGGTCTCGTGGACGTGAACACTACGCTCATCGACACCAAACCAGTCGTTTCATAGAAGGAGCACCTTTGCAAGTTGAAGGAGTTAAGCTTGAATAGCCGGGGGTTGTGGCACCTGCAACTGCGCCAGCAACAGCAGAGGTTGTCGTACAAGGTGCAGCGTCCATCTCTCTTACACGAAGAGCATATGCGGCGACGGCGAGTTCTTCACCGACGAAAGGAACACTTTCGTGGGATGCGAGTCAGCGATCATAGAGCATGATGAGGCTCTCATGCACAGCACGCCTCTGGGCTAGGCTTCTTCGGCCAACATATGCACGTATGCATCTTCATATAAGCGAAAGAGAAAGCCGGTTTGAATGCTCATTCGAGCTCGGCTCCTGCAGAGGCGCTGCATCTGGGGAAAGTATTGGACCAGCGCTTGCAATCGTGTTCTCGATAGAAAACATGCACGAATACGCATGCCAGGGTCCATCTCTGGACCTCCAGCTGGAGTTGTGTGTGGTGCGTGAACGTTCCCTTTTCTCATGATGGTGGGTACGAGGTCGTCCCGTATCGCATGACACGCGTGCGGTACGAATGTTGGCACGATCAGAACAACGCCTTTCCGTTGGAGCGTGCCGGATGCTGTCGCGCTCGTCTCGTGACGTTTCTGGACCCTGAACCCAGACGCATAGCGAAGCTGTCCTTGAACGCATTGCGACGTAGCAGCACTTTGATCCAGAAGCGAGCCGGGCGCGGCACTGAGGGATCATGATTCCACTCGCTAGTGATGCGCGTTCTCGCCGTCGCTGCTATATCGACAACTCGAATGCCACGGATACGGATTGTCACAACGCCCATCGAACAGGGCAATAGTGTACCCTGAATGCAGGTGCAGGTGTCGCGTACGAGCCTTCTGGTCCATAGTCAAGCTGTGCTTTGAAAGTATCCGATGATGCTGAGCGCTTTATGCCGTTCTCCGACGATCGATGCTGTCTGGATAGCGTCGGACACCAGGCCAGGGCGTGAACTCCGGAATGATTATCCGAAAAAGAGGCGCTGCACGTGACGCTTGAGATGACCCGGGAACATCGGTTTCTCTTTGAAGGCTGGATCCATGTCTACGTGAGGATCCATTAGTGAAACGTTGCGTTGCTCGATCCCGATCATAGCGATCAAGCATTTTGCCATAGCCGCGGTTCGTATCAGGAACTCGGGTTCCTTGTATATGATGGAGCCTCTCTGATCATAAAGGTGATTCTCGATACGGGCAACGCCCGATGGACTCGCTTTTCACGTCTTTTGACACCACAACAAGCACCCCGGCGGAAACGGTACGGTGCGCGCACGGACGCAAACAAACTCCAATAGTTCGTTCTGCAGGATTTTGCAGGTACAATGGATAAACGATTCTGCGGAACAATGTGAGTCTCAAAGGATGCAGTGTGCTCACAGCGCAACCAGGGAATCAGTTCAAGTCGCTAAATAACGTCTGACGCTAACGCCAGAAGACCCCCGCAAACCTATCTGTCCCGCAAACGGGGTACATTCATTGACGCTCGCGTCGATCTGGGGTGAAAAGCGGTGCCCATCAAACGGAAAGATGTGCTTCTTTTTTTGGAAACCAAAGCCCTGCCAAGCTTGAGCTCCGTCTTTCGCTCCGTATCAGCACGAAGGGGGGCGTCGCGAGCCACACCGTGCCGTTGCCGTCGCTGTTGCAGTCGCAAAACCTTCTCGTCCATGTCGTCATCATAGCGATTCATGCAGGTCTGGCGTCTCGATGCCAGTCCCATTGTCGCTTTGGCAGACGCGGACCCAGTGTCATTCGCTGCTCGCATCAGCGTGTGTCTGCAGTGATACGTGGAACTGTCCCAAAGGCTTCGTCCACGATTGCCAGTAGCTGCTGCTGATCAAGTTGAAAATGCTCCAGTGGATCCCAAGCGACCTCAGTATCGGGTGCCGAACTTGTCCACCGCGTATCGCTCGAACCAACATTCGTCGTTGTCATCGCGGTAAAAAAGGGTGCAGATGCTCCCGATATCCTGACATGCGTTTGGGCATCTGCAGCATACCCCGAGTGACCGTGCTCAGTACCGGATATCAGTGACTGTGCGGGAAGAGATACCGGTGCAGGCATGGGGTCCCTAACTGACCCAGGATGTATGCACGCGGCTCTTGTAGCCAAATCACTGGATCCTGCTCCTTGTTTAACGCCATAAGTGCATCGTAGCCTTTTGCACTGTTCTCTTATCCAAGCCAGAAACGGGCGTACTGCGTGGAAGCGTGCTGGTGCAGGCCAGTCTGCTTGAAGGTCTTGTTCACTGCGGGCATGGACATGACGTATGAGCTTCAGCAACGGAAACCAGCGGACCTCTGATACTTCCTTCCGCGCCAGAGGCTCAAACTTGGCTGACTCGGGCACCCCGACAGCGATAAACAACCGACAAGGACGACCGTGCAACTGGGCGTCGATGTAGGTATCCGCAAGCACATAGTGCGATACATCGAAGCCAGTCTCCTCAGTGAACTCACGTATTGCACACTGGAGGTGCGTTTCATCCTTGGCGATTTTGCCTTTGGGAAAGCTCCAGTGCTGCCGCTGCCAACTACGTACCAGCAACACCTTGCTTATTCGCTGGTTAAGTGCGATGACCCCAGCAGTTGGTACTTCGCGCTTGTACGCCTGAAAGTCGGCAAAGTGTTTCTCCAGATACTGCACGTACGGTCGAAGAAAGTCAACCTGCTGAAATAGCTCAGAGGCGAACTCTGGAAGAGACAGTGCCGGAAGCTTCTTGTCGTGGTCTCGATAAAAGTCTAAGTAAAACCAGTGCGCTTCCTCCACGGTGAAGAAGAGTCGCTCGAAGGACTCGAACTCCGAAGCCGGCAGGTTCAGCAGAAACCGCGCCGCCAAGTCCACGAGGACGGTTTGAAGCTTATCGTCTTTCATGTATCATATGCGAAATTCGATATAGAGACAAGTTCCGTCACAGAAGATTAGACTTGGGGACAGTTTGCTTTGTAGCAACGTTCAACAGAAGCGCGAATATCCGCGGTAGGCGAACTCTGGCGATCAGGTGACGATATGTGCACGACATTTTTCGAGAGAGACCGAGTCAGAATAGCATGGAAAGGGACGTTCAACACCGGGCACTTGCTCAAGTTTTTAGATGAATTCCACTGTCGTCAAGACAAGTCATTGCGTACTTTTTCTGTGACAGCTTCGTCTCCTCTCTCTTATCTCCGAGAGAGACCGAGTCAGAATAGCATGGAAAGGGACGTTCAACACCGGGCACTTGCTCAAGTTTTTAGATGAATTCCACTGTCGTCAAGACAAGTCATTGCGTACTTTTTCTGTGACAGCTTCGTCTCCTCTCTCTTATCTCCGAATTTAAGTATGCGGACCTGTGCTGCGCCTCCAGCTCTGCCATCACCGGACGAAGGATATTAGTGGACGCTTTCAACTCCGTATGTCGTCGTTGCCGGCTAATGTCGACGCGTGTCACGGACAGTCAGAAGTAGCGCTCACGCGTCGCTTACCATGATCAACTTCGTTGTATACGGTGTCTGTGCGCCCTTCGCAGCTGTGATACTTGGCTGCGTTCGCTTGTTTTCTTACGTGCTCCACGCTTCGTCATCCTCGGGCCGCCCTCTGTGCGCGACGACGCTTGCTTCATTGCCCCGTATATGGCCTCGACGGGCACAAAAGTCTCCCATCGACGTCATTCTCCGTTTCCATGCCCGATACCGTACCTTAGGATCACCGGCTTCCTCAGGGCGATCCCTCGGCAAGTATTTCATCTGGTACACATGCAAACGCAAGCTGTTCCATTCGATACAGGTTTTGTGGAACGCCATGTTTCCCATTATGAAACACGTAAAGGAAGCAGAGGCCAGACTGGAGGACAAGTCGAGAACGTCGGATCTGTCTAAGCTTGCATGGTGGAACACGGTGACGCACGCTTTCGTCGACGAGTTTGCCGCAATAACTCTAGTCCGTGACCCTTGAGCATGCAAACATGAGAGACGGGTGCCTCTTGGAGCACTTTCATGAGAGGTTCTATGCTGCTGTCGCATCTCGTTTCCTGATGGCCATAGAGAAAGCGGGATTCGACGTTCAAACGGGACCGATGGTTTGACGCGAAAAGCTCAGAGTGAACTTTTGATATGAACTTGCGAGCAAGTCGTCAAGGCACGACATCGAATCGTTTTCATCACCAATCCGGTGGTGCTAGGTGCAGCGCTCACACGTTCTCTTGAGAGCTAAACATGAAAACATTGATGAAAGAGTGATTAGGTCATTCCACGGTACGCAGAGGAGAAGAGTGAAGGCTCGTGCCCATGTATTGGATAATCATATCGGTTACTTTACAAATTCTGGTTTGGTTACGTCGCGAATGTTCTTGATTCCGGTTACATACCGAATTCCAGCGGCAACGTGTCGAAGGAGCCACAGCCCAGAAACGATGGAGAATCCTAAACCTACCTATGAATCCGGACGCCCGTGATGCGGCACTCGAAATGTCGAGGCTGGACACTTGAAAAAAATTTCGAAAAATCTTTTCTTATCAGAGAGTGCAGTTCAGTTTTCCATTTCAGCCCAGCACGAATGTAGAAAGCGTATCATGAAAGCTGGTAGAAAGGAATACCTGCTCACGGATAGATCCAAGTCCCTGAAAATTACCGACAAGAATACACTCACATGGATAGGCACTTGCTTAGAGCGTTGATCGTGCTCGCTGCTATTCGAGAGAAGGTACCAGGCACGCGACGGGTGTCCAGTGTAGTGTTCCTAAACACGAACTTTGCCCAGAGATTGAAACTTAGTTTTGGTTCATGATTCTGGTAGAGTCCAGATCACGACGCATTTGCCGAACCATGCACTACCATTGTTGCCAGTATGCAGTGAACGAGCACTTCCGCTGGAGCAGCGCTTCGTTACGGAAAGCACTGCGAGCAGCGCTTCGTTACGGAAAGCACTGCGAGCATCGCTCCAAATTCTGCAGCACGAGCGTCGAGACGAGTTACCAACGCTTCATCCAATGTCATGAATGACAAAAGAAATAGAGGTATGCGAGTTGCTCGTTCGCCGATACCCGGGCATTCGCATCTACGAAAAAGAACGCAATCCAACAATGCTGTTGCACGAACAGGAAACGCATCCAGTTCAGGTTTTATCGAAGAGAAGGTTGGCATCAACTCAGGAAAATGCAACGCAACAGAGCAGTTGCACAAATAGGAAACGTATTAGGTGTCGCTTTCTCGACATCGGCATTCAGTCCACCGGCAAAACCTGCACCGGCAACAATAACCGTATGGAACATGTCACAAGGTCCCGGGGCCCTGGGTATCACCTTCGTGATGCGTCGGCACTGTTGGTGTGCGCGAAAGCCCCAGACCGGCATCCGCAGCGGCAGTATTGTGGGTATTCATCTCTGTCGGTATGCTCGCTGGCGACATTGACGTGTACGAGGATGCCGCTGGGGCACACCAACGCTTCAACCAGGCATCCATTTCAGCGAGTACGTGTAGAACACTCTCGCGTGCTTGGTAGGAATGCGATTCGAGCGGCAACAACACCAGCCGAGCGATTTTGCCCTGACCCTTCAGCGCTTGAAAAAAGCGCTCGCTTTGAAGTGGATACGTTCCGGGATTATCGTCATCCTCGCCGTGAATCAAGAGCAACGGGGCTTGGATCTGGTTTGCATACAGGTACGGCGACATGCGCACGTAAACATCGCGTGCTTGCCAGAGCGTTCGTTGCTCATTCTGGAAGCCAAACGGGGTCAGTGTGCGGTTGTAGGCACCGCTGCGCGCGATCCCGCAACGAAATAGATCCGGGGCATGACATAACAGGTTCGCTGCCATAAACGCCCCATAGCTGTGACCACCGATAGCGATCCGTTGTGGATCAGCGTAACCGTTCGAAACCAGAAATGCTACCGCGGCCCGGGCGGAAGCAACCAACTGCTCGATAAAGGTGTCGTTCGCATCCTCCCCGCTGGGGCCGATGATGGGCATGCTGGGACCCTCCAGGATCCCGAATCCCTGGGTCAACCAATACAGTGGTACCCTCGCCAGGTGTGTAAAACCGTAGGGTGAGTCTCGCAACTGTCCAGCAGAGTCCGCTGAGAGAAACTCACGCGGGTACGCCCACACAAAGAACGGCAACGGCCCATCGCGGGTTTTGTCATAGCCTGGCGGGAGATAGAGCGATGCGCTCAATCGTACCTGGTCGGTGCTGCGTTCGTAGCGTACCAGTTGTCGCTGCACCGAGGCAAGCGATGGTGCCGGGTGTGGGAACCACGTGACTTGCCGCAGCTGCCGCCAGCGTCTACGCACTGCATGGTGATGATCATGGGCCACGTCTCCGTTGCCTTGCGCTTGGTCCACTGGCGACTCCTGCTGGCCGTTATCCGAGCTGAGTGCTTGGTCCGTGTGTGCCGTCCACGCATCCATAGACACGCCAGACGGTAACGGCACAGGATCCATGCACTCAATGATGTAGCAGTTCGAGGGCTCTGTTGGGCTCTCTCGCGAGATCAGCAAGCGACGCGGGACCCGCTCCGAAGACCGTGGCTCCAAAACCTTCAGAAAGTACTCGAGGTACGGTGGTGCAGACTGCCACAAGCGCCATCGCGCTCGAGTGTCCAAGTCCAGGAGGTCGAGAAATGGCCTATTACCCTGGTCGGATGCCCCACTGCCAGTGAGCAGGACTTGACGCCGGCGGGGACCCACGAGATGTAAGACGAGTTTGCCTGAGGGCGTCGCCTTCACAACCAGATTGCCAGGGTTGCGATACGCATCTTCCCAGTCGGGTATATCGAACAAGCACTGCAGCTGCGTCGGCTCGCTAATCGATGGTGCTGACTCGCCTCCCAATGACGTAGCCGGCTCGAAGAGGTATGTGCGAATCGAGCGCGACTTGTACCACGTCTCCGAGACAACCGCGGTGGTATTGTCACCCCATGTGATGCCACCAAAGCGCTTTGCTAGGGCAATAAGGGGACGCGGTCGCTCCTCTGTGTCACTAAACGGTGCCCGGAGGCAGTAGACGACGTCACGAACCGATACTTGTTGCTCTGGGTCGCCCTGATCCTGTGCCTCTACCCAGACCAGGGTTGCACGTTGGACATCGTCTTGGCGCCAGCCAAACGCTCTGGGACCGCTTACCGTCGCATCAAACGCGAGTGGTACGTGCTCCTGTGCCGGAATATGGGCAACAGTTCGTGTAAGAGCCCTGTGCACTAGGTCGTAGATCTCGACTGTCCGCGGAAAGCGCGACGCTGGTACGCTCGTACTATAGGGCCGTTCAATTCGTTCCACCAACAGGTATTTGCCATCTGGAGAAGGAGACGCGTATCGAAAGACGCCAGCGCCACCAATGCTGTGCATTCGGCCGGTACGTGTATCCAAAAGTGCCAGCTGAGTCGTGGTGTACAGCTCGAAGATCTCCATATCGAACTCGTCGCGAAGAAGGTCCGGAATGGTTCGCGCAGGTGCAGCTCGACCCGCTTCATAGACCTGAACTGTGGGTCCGAGGGGAACTGTCGGACGCTTCGCTTGCTGCCAACGTTGTGCCTTCAGCGGATCCGCCGTTTGGTCCTGTGCCTCGTCGTAGACGGCGAGGTTCACCAGGAGGTATCCGGTGTTTCCGCACCACGCAAATGGGTCGGAAACGATACCGTTCAGTCGGAGTCGCTCGGGTAAGGCCGGTTGCGTGATATCTGTTGTCTGTTGACGCTCTATTCCAAGTTCACGTGCGAGGCTGATACCACTCTGCAGCAGACAACGCGCGGAGCGCGTGGCGATGTCGGCCAACCAGAGGTCCAAGCCACGCTCTCGATCAAAGGTGCAGAACGCGACCTGTGCCCCATCTGGTGACCATTTGACGTAGCCTATATCGAGTTGTCCGGAGGCAAGTCCAGTAAATGACCATGCCGTCCGGTCGGGAGCGTCCAGCTCGCGAACACCGATTCCACAGAAGAACGTCATACGCGCAGGAGTGTAGGTTGCCGGGTAGAATCGGATGCCAGCCAGTCGCAGTTCCTCCAGGGCAAAGTTCCGAATAGGAGAGCGTGGAGGTCGCTTAAGCTCCAATATGTAGCGAATCTCTTCTCCTGGCGACAGGGCTAAGACGGGATCAAGGTCAGCGTCCACCAACGCTTGAATTTCCTTCGGCGGTTTCTGGTACGGAATGACACCGCTTTTGCTTGCATCCCAAGGCATTGGTGCTGTTTCATCTGCAGAGGCACGCAGCGCTTTCAAGCCTAGAGCGTCGTGCCGGTGTCTTCGCCACCTTTGCAGTTGCTCACTTCGGTGGTGCGACGTTGCACTTGCTGCGACCCGAGTCCAGCCGGGCGCTCTCCGAAGCCGTCCAGCAGGCGGCACGAACCAAACCATGGGCGGCTTCATGAGTGCAGCACAGAGACCATTCATATCGAGCTACCCTTCACTTCACAACGTTCTGGGTAACCAGGTCGCTGGACGCTCTCAGGGTGCGTTGCAGCAGTGAGCTTTGCGGCAGGCACTGGAAACTCACTGTCGCCGCATTCCGCCTCCAGCCGCAGGCGTCGCGTCGCCCGGGTGTGCGTAGCGGCAGCACTAGTCACCAGACGAGTGGCGACGAACACTGCTGAATAAGACCATAGTGGAACGGATTCGCTTTAGAAAGTCGACTGATGGGTTACTGGTCTGGACTGGAGCGGGACCAACGAACGCGTTGGGCGGAACGGTTGCACGAGGCCGCAGCGGCACTGAGAGCAGCACGCAAGTGAGAGACTTGAGGGATCCTTTGTGTGTGTGTGTGTGTGTGTGTGTATGTCCCCAGTGCTCAGGAGGGCAGGAGTCTGTGCCTGAAGGCAACTGAGGCATGGTCGTTCGACTGACAGATACGTTCAATGAGGCATAGGTTTCGTATGGTTTGCGTTTCCGTGCAGGGACGCTATTTGGGTGGTATATGCTGGACTTGAGCTGGCAGCAGCTACACAGGGAGTGCCTACTGCTTGCGAGGACGCAAGATTCACATACGTACCTAGGCGTCGGACAGTTAGATTGGAGTCAGAGTGCCTACTGTTTGCTGGTAACGCTTCATGAAGTATAGACGTACCTTGGTAGAGCACAGTTCATTTGAAATCTGCGTGCAACCTACTTGCAAAGCCTCATAAACTATCGGCATACATCAGTACGACATAGCCAGTGTGGAGCCAGAAAGTTTCGAGTGGCTATCTTCCTTAGAAGTTGATCCCTACCTGCACCTTTTCGCCTAATTGGTCTGGGGTCCTGGCCTTTTACAGAACAAGACTGTCAGTCGAGTCGGCGGTACTCGCCGGCGCTGCCACTGGTCTACGGCATCGGGTCACGCCCTGGTTTTATCTCGGGTGGTTGCGCACTTACTGCCTGGCAAACGCAACATTTCCATCTACGTTCTCTGTTTGGGCATGACTGCTGTCGACGACGTGTCGGCGGTGGTGCTCGAAACTACCTCGGACCGGGTCCGTGCTGGCTTTGCGGGTAGTGCGTGTCCATCGTGCGTTCGTCTTCTGCCTGAGCTGACCACAGGGCCAGAGAGTCTCGCTTCTATCCAGGACGCTTGGAGAGAGTCACTGGTGTCTATCTTCGGCGCTGGAGAAGCCATGTCCGAAGACAATAGGCCCGCCGAGTCCGAATCATTGGGCAGCGAACGAACACCGTTGCTGCTCGTGGAGCCTGCGCAACCCTGGGAGCAGGAGACCCGCCAAGAACTCGTTCGCTTCGCGTTCGAGACGCTGCACGTGCCTGCCGTATACCTCATGCGCTCAGCGGTGGCTACGACTTTCGCCTGGGCCCGGAAGACTGCCCTCGTCTTGCACATCGATCGAGTCGGGGCAGTCGCCGCACCGGTTCTTGAGGGCTACTTGTTACTAAACTGCTTGCGTTCCGATCCTCTGGTAGGCCTTCCGTGGCCTCAGCGAGACTCGTCCACTGCCGAAGAGACCAGACTGCCGCTGAAGAAAGTCGAAGCGAAGCTTTTTCCCCGTTTAACGCGACTGGTGTTTGATGCCATTATGGCCGCCGATATTGATGTGCGTCGTGAGCTCTTTTACAACGTAATCGTGACGGGAGATGGCCTATCGCAGCTCGAGGAGCAAGCACTGGTGCAGCGACTTGACGAAACCCTGGGAGAGGTCTGCCCACATCTCTTTCGCCCACGAGTTGTGAACGCCTCTAATGAGCAGCTGTTTCATCCAGGTGTGTCGGCCGCCTGGGTGGGTGCAAGTCTCTGTGGAACGCTCGGCGTTTTTCATCAACTATGGGTATCTCGATCCGATTGGGAGGCATCACCTCCCTCGATTCTAGAGGATCGCTGCCCATGAAACACCTGGCGTCTGGCGACTGCCATCTGCAATGCTTATTCGGGGGACGAGGCGCCTTCAGAGATGGCAAGCAGTTGGACCCATTGCAACCCCATCGACAATGAATCATAGCTACTGTTGTTGCTTTTCGCTATCTGAAGAGGTATCGAACGTCCAAATCCAAGCTTTGGAGCATGCACGGGTGCAGGACCCGTCGTCATGACGCAGCAGTAGTGGTGCGCGTTTCCTTTTGCGAGGCGTGATGTCGTGTCGCTCTGGAATGGACGTTGAGGCTGCAGCCTCATGCGAGTGTCTTTTCGTATCCTCTTGCAAGGCTAGCCGCCTATGTGAAATTTTGCACGAAGGGCCATCGCCTTGACCCGGACACGTGTTTGCAGAGCAAACAACCGGTGCTAGTTTGTATCGGTGGCGGTCGCATTGCTCGCATCCGCATGCTGTATCGGCCGCTGAGACGCTAGCCAGCATCGAGACGCTTGTTCCCGTCTTCGAGACGCGGAAGCGGGATTTTGGCTTGTGTATCATACACATTGTCCGTGAACATGGCCCTTGCGTCCGTGGCAACCATGCCTACGCAGAAAAATGTGGTACGTCTGAACGGGTCAGTTGGTCGAACGGGGCGCGGTACCTCTCGTCGGTTACTTCCATGTAACGTGGACGCAACTGCAACACCGTGTTACGCTGCACTCGCGGAAGCCTGCTGGATCTATCGAGCGTCTATGAAGAAGGGACGGCCTGTAATATAAAACGCAACCGCGATGCTGTGTTAAGTTGTTCATCAAGAACTTCGCTGAGTTTGTCGAGTCTCTATTTTGGAGGAGTGCACTGTTCTGGACTCGAAAAAGAGCGCAGAAAGAGATGCGTGTGAGCTGAGCGCTCTGCTCCTGTTACTGGTCGCGTTTGCACAGCACCGGGGTACATCTGACTGGATGCATGGATGCCAGATCATCGAGAACGTGGCATCGTGCATTTTAGACCACAACATCGATGACCTACATGGAGGAGCCGCTGCGCAATCCGAATGATCCCCTGAGCGCACACTGTCCGCAGCGCCGTAGTTCGAATGGAAGTATGGATGGTAGTAGTGGTAGTAGTAGTAGTAATGATGATGATGGTCGTGGTGGTGGCAGCGGCGGTCACTGGTCCCAATTGAAGATATGGTGCGGAATGGTGGATGCCCCGCTCCCCGGATGTCGGTCGTAATCGCTTCATCTGGAATCCCTGGTTCATGTAAACGATCCTGCTGCCGACGAAAACAAATCGGAGCAAAAGTCCATCGCGCATCCATTGGAAGGCCTCGCTTCTTATTGATCAGAATTTCATTTGCTTCTTAAAATGTGACAACGGATGGCTCTAGAATTCGCTGCTCGACAGCAATAAACAAATTTTTGACAAACACTCGATTTACCATGCCGGTCCATTAGCACGGTTCGTTTTATCCAAGACTACACTCGCAGATATCGTCGTCTACGTCGCATATGCTCCCTTTTCCTGAACGGAGCGTCATGGTGCTCATTAATGAACAACGCTCTACGCCGGGAACCGCTGTTACGAAGATGGATAGGTACTCGTCAGGCTGGACGTCCTCAAAGCGGCTCGTCCGGCCGATGTTCGTGCGGCTTCACTGCGCCGATGCGGACCTCGGTCCAGTACACTCGTCCTATATCGACCAAGAGCAAGGCTTGGTACACAAGGCGTCTAGAAACAGAATCGACATTTTGACAAGTCTATGTATGCGACGACGACCGTGTCGCTGCTGCCGGACTCTCCGCGCATTCGCTGCTCTGGCTATGTTCAAGCATCAATGGATAATCTCTAATTAAATAGAAAGACTCGCATATCCTGTATGACGCTTCATGACCTAGGTCGCGCGAGCATGAGAGACTTCATCGAATCTGCACCATAAAATTACCTGGTGCGAAAGCCATCTATGCTGTACATTGCAGACACGTCGCGTTACACGTCGCAACCGCACCATTTCAAACAGCACTCGGCCCAAGAGTGTCCCGAGTACAAGCTGCATAGCGAACAAGGGACCTTGATCATTCCCTCACAACCTAGAGCCGGTCAAGGAGCTCTCCTACCGCTTCCCATGAATGCACAACGGCGATATCCTTTGACTCGAATGCAGGAGATTTACTCCATCCGTACTGCCCCTGAAAGTCAAAAAGAACACCAAACACACCATTTTCCGAGCAATCCAGCAGATTGTGGGGCAAGTCGTCGATTAAGACGGCCGCGCCGCAGGCCTTACAGACTTGGGACTTGCGGCGCCTGTTCGCAAAGAGACGCTGCGGTTCCTGTGCAGCGCTACCGACTCCGGTACCGTGTTCACCATTGGGGTGTAGTGCCCATTGATTACCAAGGTAGATTGCTTCAAAAATACCGCTAAAGTGCTTGTCTAACCATGCGCGCGTTTCTTGCTCAATCACCAACTGACGAGAGGTCACCACGACGAAGCGAAAGCGAGCCAGCCGCGACTGAAGGACCTGCTTTGCACCTGGTATCGGCTGGAGCTCCTGAAACGCAGGCGTGCGAAAAAACTCGTGCACTTTTCGAATCGCGTCCGTGTCGGTACCGCCCCAGACCTCCGCAAAGCGATAACTGTGGAAATCAGTGGCTTGCAGCCGCGTTCCGTACCGCTTGTTATGAAAAGCACAGAGTTCCGGTACAAAGAACGCCAGCACTTCATCAATATCGACAGCTATACAGGTTCGCTGTGGTTTTCGGCCTATAAACCACGAGTGAAGGGTCCGCTGGCGCCAGTACCCTCGCTTGGTAGCGTTGGCTTCCACGGGTACGGCAGCGCAGCCGGCTTCCATCACCGGTGCCCCGTTACGTTGCTCCGCCAGCTGACTCGCATCCTCCACACAGGCAGGTTCGGTTTCACCGGTTATCATCCGGGCAGAACCGATGTGACGAACCTACCTGCAACGCCGCAGCAAACGATAGCGCGCAGCGTTTCCTATAACGCGCTGCTGCATGAAGCGGATGCGGTACGTTGAGGCGCAGGGCGCGAATCGGCCTCTTCTGGCGCGGCTGCGCAGAAATGCGATGGATCCATGAGGCAGCTTGTACAAGAATACTTATGAGTGGATATTTATGGTTTAAACTGGATATGATTGGACAGTACGTTGGACATGCTGCAGTCACGCCCTGTGCGTACCAAGAGCAAGCGAATGCGCTGCATAGCAACGTAGGTACAGGCACCTCGTAGGACGGCTATGAACGTGACGCTCGGCACTGGGGACGGTGCTGACTTTTGGGTTTTCGGGTTTGGGAGTCTGATCTGGAAGCCAGACATTCCGTTCGAGGAGTGTCGGGATGCGTTCATAACCGGTTGGAGGAGACGATTCTGGCAGCACTCGACGGACCACCGGGGTACGGAATCGTACCCGGGACGCGTTGCGACGCTGGTGCTAGCAGAGCAGCCAGGAGAGCGCTGCTACGGCCGCGCGTACCGCGTCGATAACGAAGCGGCCGCTGACGTTCTGGCGTACCTGGACGAACGAGAGAAACAAGGATACTCTCGACTCGCTTTACCTGTGTATGATGCGCGTAGCGCTGAGCAGATAACGAAGCATGCTCTAGTCTATATCGCTCGAGAGGATAACCCGCATTTTGTGCGAGCCGCGGACGAGCGGCAGATACCCGTTCTTTGTCGTATTATTGCCCGCGCTCGTGGTCCATCCGGTGATAACGCGACCTATTTATTCCGCTTAAAGGAAAGTCTTGATGAAATCGGTGTCCGAGATGAACATGTGGATGAATTGGTATTCGGTGTACGAGCTGAACTCGAGGCACTGGCGTCAGCGTGCTCCGAGTCGACGCCGCATGGGGTTGCGGTGGCTCCTACAGCCGCCAGTTTCGACGCGGTACCCGCGTCGTCCGATGACCTGCGATAGTCCAGCAAGTGGGTATTAGAAGCAGCTGCGGAGGCAGTGAGTTTTAGATATACCACCCGGAATGCAGCAGGAAACTCATTTATTTTATTACGGCGCAATGGTGACAATGCTTTCAGTTTGGCGTACAGTTGCGCTTCGTGGTATGCAGCGCACGTGTTGATCAGCAGGACCCTGGAACGCGCGACTGCATCGGCACTCGTGATGTACGAAATGTCATGACCGTGCTGGCGGGCGCTTGGGGACTACGCGTCCGAGTCCATTCCGGATATGCCCTGCAGGAGGTCGATGCTCCAAGTTGTCGAGTTGGAATTTTTCGTTTTCGAGAGACTGGGTAGCTGAAGTCTCGTGCTACGCGTTGTGGTTCATAGCTGTGAATCTCAAGCAGTGCCGTCATCATATCTAGTATGCTTCGTCGTATCGAGTATTGCAATAACATTATGGTGTATTCATTGCCCAGGAAAATCGTTACCGGTGCAGGTGTCTGGCAATCCAGACGTTCTGGATTGATGGATCGTACCATACGATTGCCTTGATCCAGATGGGAATGCGATACCGCCTCTCTTCTGGTCGCTGATATTGTTTCATCGAAAGTCTTCAGCGTTTCAGGACGA
>Ga0078972_1001990_pt1 | contig 71173 bp, 51 predicted proteins | sample YelNatPaOPGAMG01_FD_67568 | JGI IMG/M metagenome (GOLD analysis project Ga0078972, IMG submission 67568) | Hot spring thermophilic microbial communities from Obsidian Pool, Yellowstone National Park, USA - OP-RAMG-01 (SPADES assembly) (version 2) | ecosystem: Environmental > Aquatic > Thermal... | reverse complement strand
CAGCGGAACAGCAAAGCCGTACAGTCTCCGGGATATATCTGCTCTGGCGGTTTTGGCGCCACCGCGGGGGCCGCAAGGCAGGCACTCAGCACACGATAGCGTGTACAAAACGACCAGTATATTCGGGAGGAAGTAAAAGCAATGGAACTTGAGGGCAGGTGCTTCATGATGGACGCCTTTTCGATTACCACTATCCATCCCGCAATCTGGGATCCATGGTCGATGGAAACGAATTTTGTCATCGGAAAAATCGATCGCCATCCCATCGGCCTGATGGCGCTCCTGATGGCAATGCGCGCTTGTACACAACAGGGGCGCGAAACTGTCTCGGTTCCCATACGCAGCGTGTTTCACGTTAACGCTGCTCGACTCCTGTGTGTTTGTGTGTGCCCGACGTGATAGTGGCCAAGCGGGAAGGCTCGCCCTTCTTTCCATTGAACCGTTATGCGTGGAATCCTCACCTGTAAAACGACCTGTTGTGATGCAGAGACCTTTGGTTGCGCTGAAGATCGTTCTCGTGGGCAATAGTGCAGTGGGCAAGTCATCTCTCTTGCTACGATTTGCGGAAGGCACGTTTGCGGAACTTCCAGCCACAGTAGGCGTAGACTTTCGAGTGATCTCACTGGAAAACGTTCAGGGCTATCGTGTCAAACTCACCTGCTGGGACACCGCGGGACAGGAAAAGTTTCGCACCCTGACGTCATCTTATTATCGCGGTGCACACGGTGTTATTATGGTGTACGGTGTAGACGATCCAGAGTCGCTGAAGCATCTTGAGACAGCTTGGCTAGAAGAAGCGAGACGGTATGTGAATAACCCAAACGCTGTTTATATGATAGTGGGCAACAAATCGGACCTGCCGACTGCTGTGGTGCCCAGGGCAGACGGGCGGCGACTCGCTGAGCGTGTTGGCGCACTCTTTCTCGAGACAAGTGCAAAGTCAGGTTCTGGAGTATCGGAGTGCTTTGTAGAGCTTGTTGCACGTATATTGGAGACGCAACCCCATGTAACAGGTGATGGCGAGCAAGCAGCAGTTCAACTGGAAGCCGGTCCTTATCATGAAACAGCCTCATGTCTTTGTTGATCATCGCCGAGCTGAGCATCGCGCTGTGCACACTAGACATGATTCGGAAGCGATGGACCTGGATTTCGAGCCGAGTGGGGAGGCTCTGCAGCTGAATAGCACCAAGCTTGTAAAATTCTCCTAACAACATACATATTTGCAGACATTAGGTAGTGCACAATTTGATGACCCGCACAATAGCGAGTTTGCGGTATGTCTCGAAAATCCAGTGGGCATGTGCAGAGATACACATATGAGGTACAAGGCAAATTCCACAAGAATCCGACGATGCGTCTCAAGTGTAGGGATTGTTTGTCCACGTCATCGGTGCATAAAGAAGCCGCTACACGGCACCGTGACGCAAAGACAGGTATCACACCGACGCTTTCAGAAAAGTACACACTTTGCGTAGCGCATTGCTGCGCGTCTTTCCAAGGTCCAGCGAAACCGAATCGAGCCTAGATCGAGGTGCACAGCAGGAGACTAACGATGAACTAGCAACGATACAAATATTTATTCCCCCTAGATTAAACGTTAAAAACGGTAAAGGCTTCCCGTACTGTCGAAAGTTTACCTTACAGGCGGCGGGTCCCGCGAGCCGGGCGACTCTGCTGGGCTGGTGCCCGGTGTGCCTCTAAAGTGGCAGGTGCTGTGGCGAGACCTGAGCAACTCGTCCGAAACGCAGTTCAAGCTGGAATAAGGGGCATTTGGCCTGCGTTTCAGCGTCGCCCCGGTCGCAGTGGACTCCCAGTATATCGCTTCGCGCTGCCGCAGACAGTATGTCTGTCCGCGTAGCTTGCAGGCTCCCCGAATAATTATGTATTCCGACCTCGTGTCGAGTGCACCACGCCTCGAGTCAACGCCCGCAGCGGAACAGCAAAGCCGTACAGTCTCCGGGATATATCTGCTCTGGCGGTTTTGGCGCCACCGCGGGGGCCGCAAGGCAGGCACTCAGCACACGATAGCGTGTACAAAACGACCAGTATACTCGGGAGGAAGTAAAAGCAATGGAACTTGAGGGCAGGTGCTTCATGATGGACGCCTTTTCGATTACCACTATCCATCCCGCAATCTGGGATCCATGGTCGATGGAGACGAATTTTGTCATCGGAAAAAATCGATCGCCATCCCATCGACGCGCTTCCAATGCCTTCGCGGAGCCGACGGCGTCCGCGTGTCCCGTACCATTCGTATCTTGTTGCGTCTACTTAGGTGCGCAACACAGGTAACAGAGTATTCGTCTGAGATCAGGTACGTGAAATGGTGCTTACTCCAGATTTTTGTTGGGCGCAACGCAAAGACAAGGTATTCGTCACCGTGAAGGTTCCAAACGTGCAGAAAGACACTGCTGTCCTGAAGGTCACCCCCGAAGGACAGGTGTACTTTAAGGGAACCGGCGGTGAGATTGGGCACGAACGGGAGTATGAGCTCGACATTCGGTTGCTTCACGGGATCAAGGCGGAGGAAGCACAGCACGGCATCCAAGCGAGGCAAGTGTACTTTGTGTTGCCTAAAGCGGAGGCCGGTGAATGGTGGCCACGACTCCTTCACGATCCGGGCCGAAATGTACACCTGTCGGTGGACTGGAACCTCTGGGTCGACGAGGACGAGGATGATCAGTTTGATTTCGGTAGTCACTTTGGATCGCGTGATATGGCCGACCTGGACTTTGGAATGGGTGACGACGACGACCTTGGTGACGACGAGGACGACGACGACGACGAAGGCGTTGATGGCGAGGGCGGCCTCGGCGACACGGAAGAAAAGGAGGACGCCCAGGAAGCCGCGGCGGACGTGACGCCGACGTTGTCTGAGAACCACATGCACCGCGATCAGGAGGCAGATGAGAATGACGTTGTTAAGAGCGAGCCAGGTACCGTGACTGAGGCTGCCAAGGATCTGGGTAAAAATGCCGAGTCCGTACAGGCAGCGTCAACCGAGGGGCCTGCGTCAGTGTTTTCCTCTTGAGCTGGACACGAGGCTTGATAGGTTGCGTACAACTGCCAGCGATTATTTTCAGTAAAAGATTCACAAAAATCGTGCACAAGATGTTTACCATCGTTTAACCACAGTTTTTCTCCAGTAATAGCATTCTAGGCCTGAGCATACCGCGCCGTGCTGCGGCAGCATGGTCGATTGCGTGCCTGGGCCCTGAGCGACTGAAAATCCGTCGTGTTCCGAGCGCCGTGCTCGCAAACCTCGTTCACAGTTGTTCCATGAGGTCTGCATACCCGCCAGAAGCTGTGATCTGCAGCAAGTGGCGAGCTTGTCTAGAACAGCGCGCGGCAGGTCGCCGAGAGTTGTGTTGTGTCATGACTTGTGCGGCATTTTCGGGTATTACATACGAGCTGCCCGAGCATACCACCAGATGATCCGTTTCTTGAACAGGGCAGTGAGGAATCCCAAAGTTGCCTGCACCGATGCGGTTGCGTCAGCAGACACGCGCGCATAGATTCATGGCGCACGACACATCGCCGCCGTCGTTATCACGCGCGCGCCTTCCGCACACCTTTCTCGGATCCATGGACGAATGTCTCAAACAATGGCTCACGCATTCTGTCCACTCATGTATCCGAAGCGCACACCGTGCACTCGGATTCCGGTTAAAGCGATGCAGTTCAACTGGGACCGGCTCCGCACGCGACTCAGGGAATGCACCTGAACTGCGACCAACACGCTTTCAGTCCGTGCGTTCGTTCGAAGCTCTGTACGCGCATTGGCTGATCATGGAATCCAATTTTGTCTAAGTTCAGGTTTCCGGGTGTGTTGCTCGGAGAGGACGTGCGTGCCCAAGTCGTGCATTACCCTGGTGTAGCAAATACAATGCGTTTTGCGCATTTCTGTGATATGCGACCAAGACACTGCTGCTGCGGAGTGTATGATCCTCTCAGCAACTGAAGTTGACACCCCAGGAGCACCGGCATGAATCACCCTGTCTCCGTGCAGCGTCCGCAGCGATGCTGCGGGCACCCCGGTGACCGCTCACGAGAGGCACGACACCGCGAGGATCGTATGAATGTTTCACGATCCCCCAAGTCTCGATAGGACGTGTTCGTCGTCTGTGGAGGATCTTGTGCGGAGTAGCGATTACGTCCCTGAATGCCGATACCAGCTGACAGCCTGACCATCCATCGGTAGCTTCGTAGAACCGCCGCCCCCGCCACCGGCACCGGCACCATCGAAAGCGAAACATGCGCTGAAATACAGCGCAGCGGATGGATCCTGTACATACTAGGTTAAAGACATCCACAAGATGATCCACGGACCCCTGTGTCATGGCGTGCACGCGCATCGCCCGCGGCATCGCGAGGCGCACGCCGCCTCGAATCCAACGGGAGGCAACGGTGCGTGCGCTGCTGCTGATGCGTGCTGCGGATCCTCTGACGCGGGTACGCCTGTTGCGCTTTCGACGTGTAGGCACCTTGCGAGCGGTGATCGAAGCGCTAGATTCTAATGCATTGTGCACGCTTTGTATTAGCGTTAGGTCGGCGTGACTTGCGTAGGGCAGAGAAGAGTTGGCCGAGTGATGTATGGAAAAGGGCGGTGCGAGCGCTGAGCACCTCAAGCGCCACATCGCTTCAAGAGGCCGTGCGCTCAAAGATTGAGCCGATGCGAGCTCAAGTCCACGAGGTTCGGGAACGATTCGGTGAAGAAGTTCTTGACACGTGCACCGTTAATCAGGCCTACGGTGGGATGCGCTCTCTGAAGGCCATGGTCTACGAGACGTCACTCCTTGATCCGCAGGAAGGTATTCGTTTTCGGGGATTTTCGATCCCCGAGTGTCAACGGTTGTTGCCAAGAGCAAAGCCCTCGGGCGAGCAACCACTTCCCGAAGGGCTTCTGTGGCTCCTCCTGACAGGTGAAATTCCGACGGAGTCGCAGGTCGAGAGCGTTTGCCAGGATTTGAAGCGGCGGGCAGCCGTTCCCCCGGAAGTGTTGCGGTTGTTAGACGAACTACCCCACGAGCGCATGCATCCCATGACGCAGTTCTCGGTAGCTGTTAGTCTTCTGCAGCATGAGTCAAAGATGGCAGAGGCGTATGCGCAAGGCGCTCCCAAGTCGACCTTCTGGGAATACTGCTTAGAAGACGCATTGACGCTTATCGCTCGGTTACCAGCAGTGGCTGCGAGAATCTACCGTAATACGTTTCACGGCGGAAAGCATGTGCCAACGGAAAAAATTGAAAAAGTCGATGACATGGGCATGCGTTTGGCGAGGTCACTAGGCTTTGAATTGAACGAATTTGATGAGTTGATGCGGTTGTACCTGGTGCTTCATGCGGATCACGAAGGTGGAAACGTGTCGGCGCATGCCGTGCGCCTGGTCGGTTCGGCGCTAAGTGACCCGTACTTGTCATTTGCAGCTGGTCTGAACGGTTTGGCGGGACCATTGCACGGCCTGGCAAATCAGGAAGTTTTGCGCTGGCTGCTACAAATGAAAGAAAAGCTCGGCAATCGTCCGATGACGACGGAGAATCTGAGGGAACTCTGTTGGGAGACCCTGCGAGAAGGCCACGTCATTCCGGGGTTCGGTCACGCGGTCCTGCGGCGAACCGACCCGCGCTACACAGCGCAGCGTGAATTCGCACTCAAGCATTTACCGCACGACGAGATGTTCCAGCTTGTTTCCAAGTTATACGAAGTCGTTCCGCGGGTGCTGGAGGAGCAGGGCAAAGTGAAAAACCCGTGGCCCAATGTCGATCAGCATTCAGGAATTCTGCTTCGCTATTATGGATTGGTCGAAAGCAACTTTTATACGGTGCTCTTCGGCGTGAGTCGGGCACTGGGAACGCTCTCCTCGCTCGTGTGGGACCGTGCTCTTGGTCTGCCCATTGAACGCCCCAAATCAGTCACGACGCAATGGATACGAGAACACTTCGAGAAGCGTTCGGTTTCTGCATAGACTAGCCACCTCTGGCGCTGGCGCGCGCAAACGCCGGCACCGCGAACACAACCGAGAACGGCCTGCATCTGTCTGTCGCAGGCGCACAACTCGAAAAGGTCCGTACAAGTCATATGCCGAACACACAAGCCTGAGCCGCATCGATTCCAACGAAGGTTACTTGTGGTAAAAGCAATGACACGAGAATTTCGTACGCGCATTGGCTCACAGCGCGCTTCATCCTCTCCGTCACCATTGCGTCGTGCACACCGCGTGCTGGTTTGGATTGCACGTATGCTTCATGCTTGCAGGAAAGATGCAGCATCCACGCGCTCCTTGGATGCCGCATGGCGGAGTGCCTGGAATCTCATGCGACCTAGGCGGCCGTACTGGGTGCTCTTGCGGGGTTGCCTCACGAACCGGCAACTGCCGGAAGCGTTTGCTACGCCTGTTGCTCTTCGACGACAGCAGCACTTGGCCGCCGGCGCTCGGAAAACTTGCGATGAACAACTCGTGCGCGCTCTTCGAAAGCGCGGACCATTTTCCTAGCCACCTCATTGAAGAACAAGTCGACGGCAGCCTGATATACTGGAGAGCGGAACCGAAAGTCTACATAAAAATCAACCCAAGACTCGTTGGGATTCTTCCCGGGTCGAAAGCGCCATTCATTAACCAGATGTTCGAAAAGCTGGCTCGTCGTGGCGGTTGCTCGCACTGCTCGGTCCGGCTCGAGACGCACCAGCGAAATGTACTTCTCGTGGAAAAGCTGGAAGCCTACCTTGAGCTCCGCTTCTAGCAAACGTTCCCCGTATCGCTGAATAACTCGGGAGCTGGTGCACCACGGCACGAACTCGTGGTACCGTTCAACGTCTGCAACGACGCTGTAGAGCTCGTGTGCGCTAAACGGAACGAGTTTGCTCTCGCTGAACGAGCGTGAAAGTGCTGTCTGAGTGCTCCGGTCTCGCGGTGCTTCCGAAACAGTAGCACTGCGTAGTTTCCCAAAGAAGTCACGTTTGCTGCCGAGCACAGAAAAAGGTAGCCCATCGGGCTCGAGTCTGGAAAAGATCGTGACGTAAGCCGTACGCAACGGTGTCGGTGTCCGGCCAGGAAACGCTGCGCTCCGCCTAGTGCTCAGGTTTCGAGAATCTATCCCCGAGCCTCGTTGCCAATGCGCACCAGTGCTTCCAATGAATCGGCGAATACAATGCATCCGCATTGTTTTGCTTAGAAGCATCTTGGCGGGCTGAAGAACCCGCCCGCCAAAAACGCTCTCCAGACGCAGCAGTTGGAAGGCGCCATGACCCGTAAGCGCTTGCGCGTTCGCCTGCGGCATACTGCGCAGCCACAGTGTACCAAGAAAAGTGTGGTTTTTGCAGGGGCTTTGCCAACGGGAGGCGAATTTTTCTACTGCCGGTCAAGGGTGCAGAAGAAGCACTCGGGAGATCCTGAAAGCATTCATCGAGGCTATAGCATAAAGAAAGTTGGACGAAGGAGGTGAAGTGGCTTTGTGCCCTCTGCAGCGTGACTTGTCGATGAGCAGCGGTCGACGCGTACCGGCACGCTCGCTAGAGCGCTCCTGCAGAGCGACGTGAAAAACTTGCATCCATGAAGAAAACACCACGGGAACGTAGCGCTTAGGAATATATGCCTAAATGCAGTTTTTGGTGCTCGTTTGTCCAGCTGTGACGGAACGCCGATGGAGTCGTAGAAAACGGGATTCGCCTGTCATAGACGTGTACCCAAGCTAGACTGAACTGGCAATGGGTCGTCTAACGCGCCTGTCAATACTGCAGTTTGGGTCTTTTTTCTACTGCCTTCAACACAATCCTCTGTGCGCTTTTTCTGTGGCTGATCCGTGTTCCTCTATCCTATCTTGGGCTCTAAATACGCGGGTCTTTAGCTTTCCCCCAGCCCCAGTGGAAGCAGTCGTACGACGTTGAGGGAGCGTTCAAGCGCCGATTTCGGAGCTCCCAGCTCTTGTCCATGAATTTGATGCACAGGGCGAAGTTGCGGCCTATGATTCGCTTGCCATTTTCTACTTCACTGCATACACCCTGACTGTGCACACCGCAGCAGTGACACTACTTTGGGCAGGTGTTCGCAAACTTGCACCAAATCCCTCGCCTCAAGCCCAACTCTGTGGTGCGTAAACGCTCGCTTCACCTCTTTCTACATGCCCCTGACGAGTACGGAAGGCGCAACGCATTGCCTTCCTCCGTTTCCGCTCTCGGTGCCGGACCCTATTATCACGGGCTTCTTCTGGGCGATACCCGCGGCGAGTTCAGTGTCCACTGCATGTGCAAGCGCATGCTGTTCCATCCTACACGAGGATTTGTGGAACGCGATGTCGATCTTGATGAATCGAGAACCGGTGACGAATTCCAGGCGGGGAAGCAGTCGAGAAATTTGGATCCGTCAATACGCATTTTTTTGCCAAGCGGTGACGCAATCTCTGCACCGGAAGCGATCGCTGCGATGACGTGAGTCCGAGTCCAGACCCTTTTCTGGACAAGCGGAAGGAACCGGAGCCTCCAACAGCATAGCTCTCGAGAAGTATCATGCTACTGTGGTATGTCGTTCGTCGCTAAACACAAAGATAGGAGGATTTGTTTTTTGTACGGATCCGATTACGAATTGAAGATAAATTTTATTTTCAGGACAATGTTACGAACAAGTCTTCAAAAGACGACGACGACGACGCCTTTTCTCTTCGTACATCGGGTGGTGCGAATTGCTGTGCCCACGAATCCCTACGAAACATCAAGATCGAAGACATGACGCAGACGTGATTTGATCATTCTACTCGTAAAGAACGGAGAGGAATGGATGCTTGGACGTGTGCATTGGATGATGGTATCCGGCGTTTACGAATGCCTGGTCGAGGCCCGTACAAATCATCCTGAGTCCTGTGCCGAAACGAATTCCATCGGCTGGGCGTCGAAGAAGCCACTCCGAAAACACGACCGACATTCGTGTAACGACAGCCGGCTCCGTACGCCGTTATTCCCGCACATCGAATACTGGGGCTGCAAATCCAAAAAACAACTTTGGAAAACCTGGATAGACGGGAACAGTGTGAGCGGTTCAGTGCCCCAGTTCAATTTTCACGCGGACGAGGACTGCTTCGTACCACCAATAGAAAACGCAGTATTGGGATGGAGCACTAGTATCCAGGTGTGCACCTATCATGATAGAAGCGTTTCCAGTCGGCACCATCGAGGATCCCTCACTTGCCTTACCTACCGATTATCCTGGAAAAAACGGCCTGCAAATGATGAACGTATCACGAGCACTGCGTTCCAGGGTGGCATTTGTCTTGCAAACAAAACGAAATGTGCGCTTTATTTCCCCCACATGTAACCCAGAAACACCTAAATGCCTTGACTGGATCGGTCGCGCTGGTGGCAGTGCACAAAGCGTCCAAGTGTGTCGTGCGGTCGCGAGTGCCACTGCGGAGTGACGGCCTCTGCATGTGCTGGAATCACGATATGCATACAACCATGCCATGAAGTATGTGCCGATGTCAACGCACACTCTGTAAGGTCGAAATGCTCTTCGCACGAAGAAACAGGCGACAGCCTCTCCCGTGTCATATCCGCTGGAACGTGGCTGTCACGATGGATACCAGCGGCCGACTTTGATACACTCTTGCTGGGACTCTGGTGCGCGTGCTCACGGAACTCATGCGAGGGCAGCGGAATTTACAGCTGCATATAAAGGATTGCGGGTTCTGATGCCGGGGGCTGTTGTCCCGATTCACTCTGTCAAACGCTTACCACGGAATGAACTGGTTCGATGCATGGTGCATTGAGTCTGCGCCATCCCTTGCATGTCCACGGGCATGGTTTGTCGTGAACGTATATCGCGTGAGCCCATCACCGTGGCGGGTATCGAGTCTCGCTCGTATCTGAGTACAGCTGAAAAAATTCTTATCAGAAGGTTTGGAGAATGCCTGATAGGGAAATAAGACTCGCGTCTGCACATCAGGCGAATCAGCTGGTTCGGTCTTCCTGTTGATACCGCAGTCAGCTAGCTGTCAAGGCACACAAAAAGGTTCACGATATGCCCGTCTAGCGAAACGGTTTCACTCGCATACCAGGCGAACTAGCTGGCTCGTTCTAGCTATCGAAGCTGCAGCAAACGAATCAGCGATTCCCCGTAAGGAGGCTCATGGTATGCCAAGGTCGGTAAGAGGCCATACATTCGCCAACCAGGAGAGCCAGCTTGTTCGTTATTCCCGGCGACGCTGCAGCCGACTTGAAGCCCCTGGGCACCGTGTGCTTCGTGCTTGCACCAACGGCTCGAAGTTCATCGATCACGCTTTCTACACGCTCTAACGTCGACAGCGCTTCTCAAGAAACCGATAACTCGTTTCCCGTACAAGCAGCTATCGGATAGACAGGAGAACAAGTGCACTGAGATTCGTGTTCCTTCCAATACACCCGGTCGCTTGCCATCGAACCATGGAGTGCCACTGCGTCCTCGCGAGACGCACCCGCCTGGATTCATCTACTACCATCCAATGTCAAATCCAGCATTATTCCAAAAGCACTGTTGACTGACTCAAGACCACCTTATCGTATGCGCTCTGAAACACGCGCCTCTGTCAAAAGCCATAGAACGCAGTATGCGCTTTCTTATACTTTGCGACAGCTCGCCGGTGGACAATACCCGGGGCGTCAGTCGCGGGCCTTGAGCCGGCCTCGAAACCCCCCCCACCGACACACGGCGTAAAGTCGTTGCGCTCGGGTTTGGTCGGTAGCCGCGAAAGTGTTCAGTTGCGTTCGGTAGCGCTACTTTGTAAAGCGGTGAACGGCACAGGTGTCCCGGTCAAGCTCGACGGTCATGGACGCGGAGACTTCACGGCAAGCAGAAACGCTTCGGGCGCTCGAGCGAGCGCTCGTTCGGACCGAGCACGATAAGGTCCTGGCGCTGAGTAGCCAGCTTCTCGAAGGACCGGTTACGCAACCAAGCTCCTCTGATCGGTCCGAGGAAGCTGCGCTGCTGAGAGCTCGCCTCTTCCAGGTACGCGGCACAGCGCGGGCGAACCTCGGGCAGACGGAGGCTGCTGTCGCCGACCTGGAGCAGGTTCCGGAGGTTTTTCGCGACGAGTCACTGCGGTTCCTGCTGGCGTACCTTTACTATCAGATACGCAACCTAAGTGCCGCGAAACAGCACATACCCCAGGAAACTGCTGAGGGTGCCGAGTTTCCGAGCACATCGCGGCGAAGCTGGGACCTGCTACGTGCCCAAGTGGCGTACGTGGAAGGAAAACTCGACCAGGCCGCCAATACGTGGCTGCGGCTTTTATCGTCTAGCGTTGATCACGCAGAAACTGGAGCACTATGGACGAACTGGTTTGCTGCCCAGAGTAGCAAGTCTGCGCCTGTTGACTTGAGCGGGGATGCATCCCAGGGTCTCGGAGTTCTTCGGGACGCCCAGTTATACGAGGGCCTCTTTAACGTCGCCTTGTGGTGCTCGCTTCGTGGAGATGCCGACACCGCAACAGACTTGCTTGAGGATGCCCGGCGTGTTGCTGTTTCTGAGCTAGGAACCGAGCAGCACGTGGATGTCGCCCGTATCGACGTGCAGCGTGGATGCCTCCTGCAGCACCAGGGGCAAGAGCTCGCTGCACAGGCAGTGTATGCGCAACTTGCCACGTGGCAGGCTCCGCGAGCGATCGTGCCTGTCGATGGAACAACAGACTGGGTACGCGCCTTCAACCTTAGCGTTATCGAAGGGTGCCTGGACGCGTTGCTCGATAGCGAGCCCAGCACATGGACGGTAACCGATGCGCAACGTCAAATTCTGTACTGGGATCGGGCACTCGTGGCCATTCAGCGGAAGCAGCCGCACATAGCGCTGGATGCTGCTGAAGCTGCATTCATGCATCGTAATGATGCTGCGATGCTCAAAGCATGTGCATTGGATTCGCTCGGGCGACACGAGGATGCCGAGCAGCTACTACTCGCGCATCATCTGGTGATGCCCGCTGCGCAGCTGCGCTACCAACGAGGGGATCTCACCGGAGCGCTGGCCCTACTCGAGCAACTACCGATACTGGATTCGCCGACAAACTCAGGCACTGTCCTAGGTCGGAATCAGCCTGCAAACGTGCTTTTTCGGGTTTCCGTGTACCGGAGACAAGGGCAGCTCCAGCGAGCGCTCGAGGCGCTGCAAGAAATCGACCATAGGAAGCTCAGTACCCGCCGACTTTATGTGGAGATTTTGCTCGAAAACAAACAGTACAACGACGCTTTGGACTACCTGGCAAAAGATGCAATCTCTGATCGCGTGCTTGAGAGCTACCGCCTCATCGCCCTTAGCTATATCGATCCACTTGCCGCCGAGCAGGTCTTGCCGAAGCACATCGAAGAGCGTATCGCGAGAGAGGCATCCCTTCGGAGCCATCAGGGTGGATGGCGCGCGCCCACGTCGGAATCCACGTTCGGAACGCTGCGAAGCAACCAGCAGGGACCATATGACACCGAACCTGCAGCAGCACGAGCAGCATCCGCTCGACCCAGCGACGCTGGAAACGCCGAAACGGTTGCATCTAGGCGCCGGCGAGGGCATCGTAAGAGTCGAAACCCGCTACCACAATCTTTTCGAGCAGATGCCCCGCCGCCGGATCCATCGCGCTGGCTGCCCCGTCACCAGCGTCCGGGCTCTCGGCGGAAAGCACGGCGTCAAGCGGGAGCGCCGGGCTCAGCCACAACAGACAGGGCAACCCAGGGGAAGATAGAGACCGCAACAGAACTCGACGCACAAATTCGAGCAGCGTCGGCCGCTGCCAAAGTGCTCCCCATGAAAGGCGCTGCCACCAAGTTGGCTGGAAAGAGGCGTGTGCGGCCATCGCGCGCCGGCCGCTCCTAGTTTAGGCCACGAGCACCTTGAAAGACAAGCTCACGACTAGACACTAGCGGCGACTTGCAACCCAAATGAATCGCTCCGCGAGATGCGTATGCGCGTCCGTGTAGATGCACGGATGCGTGCGCGCAAGGCGTACACGTGTACATAGACCTGCACGCGTCTAGATGCGAGTGTGCATTGGCGCGGGAGCAACGCCGTGCTTGTTCTGGTAACTTTCAACCGATACCTGTCGTCGCTAAATTTCCGGTTGCATACGCTGAAATCTTGATCTCATCGGGAATACACGAAGCACCCCTGAACAAGCTGCTAGAAAAGTGGTAGGTTCCTGTTTCTCACAGAGGCCGGTTCGGATGCTGCCAATCTATCCCGGATTTTTATCTGGCGTTGCGTGCAGAACGCATGGAGTACCGCTCGCACTGTTGATCGTCATGACAGCCGACCAGCGATCTCAGCGGCCTCAGAACCACGTCCAGCAGCACCAGGTGCAAAAAAAGCTGCAGCGTCGATCAGAATGCTGGTCAGGGATACAGCAACGCGAGGGCGCTTGCCACCTGCTGCTGCTGCTGCTGCGCATGCACGCAACCGTGCTGCATACCTCATGCAGAGAGCGAAAACGACGACAGCGCAGCGGGTTCTTAACGTTTCTCGTGCGCGAGGCGTATAACAAAAGCCGCAACAGTCCGAGGCGCTTTTCAGTTACAGTGTGTGCTCGGCATGGGTGCTCCATATCGCTCCGAAGAAGCGAACATGGGCAAGTCCTCTATCCTGCACTGCACGCGACACGAACATGGAGATGAGTTTCCCGCAACAATCACCATGCTTAGTGGAATACGTTACCCGAGATTGGGCTTTTCGCCTACTGGAGCTGATGCCGTCGACAACGCAACCCCAGTTTGACGACATCGCTCGAGACGGCACTCGTTGCGCGCTGTTCAATAGTTGCACTTCATGTCTTCCTCGTTTCCGCAGGCGAAACGCTAGGCGATACAGATGCACACTGGTCGAATGCCTTCCAGCGACAGTTTTTGCAAGTGATATCCTGTATTCCGCACATGCATTCCTAGCAGTTGCACCCGTTTCGAACATCTCATAGGAACGTTTTAGGCAGCTATCGCGATCACCCTCCGTGAATCATCACGGTTCCATGTGGAATTCGAATGGTTGATCCACCGCTGAAAGCATGCCGCCGCGGTGAATTCTGTGGCTGACGCTCTGAGCATCGTTCGACGACAGACGAAAATTCGCTGGCCGCATCACTGCAGCTCAGGTTATCATTGACTTCGTTCACGTTTCGATTCACGACTCAAGGGCTCCGGCCGATTCTCCGGAGGGTTTCGCTTCGCTCCCGGCCGAGCAAGGCTATTGTACCCCCCTGGGGACAATTCAGATGCACGAAGAGGTGCGGATGCTGGCGTCCTGGCTGCGGAATCTGGACGTCTAAGGTTGGTATAGGTTACAGCGCTGCGCATGGCCGCCGCCGTCGTCGCCGCCGGCGCCGAACCCCGCACGCCATAGGCAATATTGGCTACCGGTGCCGCTGGGACGCCTCCTTGTGCCATCCGGAGGGGACCATGGGACGGCACTGGACCCTGCCGCGCCTGCATAGCCAGTGCTGCTCCTGCGTTGGGCGCGATTCCTCCGACACCCTGGGCATGCCGCTCCAGTTGGCGTCGTTTGCGAGCCTGATACTCATGTACAGAGTCATATCGAGGGAGCTCCTCCGGTCGGCACGGCAGTGGCTCCGTCGTGAACCACCGATGCTGGAGCGCCTCAGCGGCTGTGGGTCGCCTTTCTGGACAAATTGTCAAGAGTTTTTCGGCGAAATCCAGGGCGATGGAACTCAAGCCCTTGCTTCCGAAAACCGTCCGAAAGACGTTCGGGTAATGCTTGGCCTCGGGTACAGCGTTGAAAATGGTGCTCGCATACGGCAAAGAGCGGTATCCAGGCCACTGGTCCTCTGTCGGTGTTCCCAGGAGCGAAAAGATCAAGTTTGCTTGACTAACTTCATCTTTGCCTGGGAAGACCGGGCGCCCGGTCAACATTTCCAGAATGAGGCAGCCAGCGGACCAGATATCCACAGCGAAACCGTAGCAGTTTTCCCCGAGTAGCAGTTCCGGTGCTCGATACCACAACGTGACCACCCGGTTGGTGTAGCGACGCCCGGTTTCCCCGAGGAAGCGAGCGAGTCCAAAGTCAGCGATCTTCACTTTGCCGTCGCGACTAATCAGTATGTTGCTTCCCTTGATATCCCGGTGCATAACGCCCCGCGCATGGCAATATGCAAGACCACGGAGGAGTTGCTGCGCATAGCATTTGACCTGTGCTTCCGAGAAGTGAATCTCTGGCGTGTCCATTAAACCCGTGAGGTCGTAGTCCATATATTCAAACACCATGAAGATATCGCCTTTGCGGTTGGTCTGGGTACCGCCTTGGCCTCTAGATGTTACCATCTCAATTAAGTTCACAATGTTCTCGTGCCGCAGCTCCCGCAGAACTTTGATCTCCCGACATGCTGTCAGCGGGAATCCTTCCCGTTCATTGGCCATACGGAGGCGTTTAAGGGCTACCTCTTGTCCTGTCTCTCGGTTCCGGGCGTGGTAGACTTCACCGTAGGTGCCTTCACCAACCTGTTCTAGTTTCTCGTACACCGTATCATCGCGAATCTTCCAGGGTGCTTCTTTTCGTCGTTGAATATTCAGCGGCTTCGCGGTAAAAGTCTGTTCGGCATTTCCTAGAGAGCTGAGCGCTGGCGATGTAGATGGAAGCCGGGGTTTCACTGTCCACGGAGCCGATCCAAGAGACGTCCCTTCGGTCGTCTTGGACTCTGCAGAGGTTTTTTGGGCAGTCCCATTCTCCGGTGCGTGCATGGCTGCTATGAAGCCGTCCCCGATACGTAGAAAAGAGCTACTCAACGTAACCGCTGTCCTGTCCGTCTTTCAACAACTGTGAAGAGAACCTCGATAGAACGCGCCCCAGCAGCGCGGACGCAACCCCTTACAGCGCTGTCTGCAGCGTGGAGGTCACCAAACCGTGAAAGCGTCCGTTACAACCTCGTTGGTTGCTATGCTTAAGAAAAACTGGAGCGTCCTTTTTCTCGAGTCGTTTTGTATCCGGCGCCGTTTCGTTTCGACTCGCTCCAACACGTACACGAAGAATCAGTCGTTGGAGGAAACGTAGCGTTTTTGACCGTTCTTCGCGATCGACTATACGCTTCCGCGTATCGCCGAGAAAAGACCAGCAGGCTAGCCGTCAAAAACGTTACCCAAACACAGTACGCTCTTTAAAGCCGGTTATCCCAGCGTTCAGCAGGGTCGAGCGCTCACTCACTCACTCACTCACTCACGCTATCAGGCGCTGCACCGAGACTCGACCAAGCTCGACCGCGTACTTTCACCAAGGTGCTGTCGAAACGTAGCGAGCTTGAGATTTCAACGTGACGGAAACACTTGACTTTGTATGCGTTTGCCAAAGTGTGCGTCCGTGTGCCTGCTGCGCGGAACCCACACGCTCAAGCTGATTCCCGAACTGCGGAAACGTGTTGAACGCAGTTCAAACCTTCCTTCGTTACCGTTTATACTTCAAGCTCGGTGACTTTCGTGCAAGTTAACTAGAGAACCCCACCAGAACCTCAGCTTGAAGTACTGAAAGATAACCAATCGAAAAACAACGCCGAAGACCCAGACGTCCTATAACAAGTAACCAACGAACCAACAGAATAGTAAGCTCGGTATTTTCGAGGATTCAGAGACCGCCAGTTCCATCGGCGAGCACAGCTTTGTGTCAAAGCTGCGTTCGGGCGGCGGTGCAAGAGGCTCGGGTCCCGAAGCACTTTGTCCGGCGTTTAGCTCCGACTCTGCGGATGCCGGTGGCGAAAAGGCGACGAGGCGGGAAAACTGCTGCAGTTGAGCCGGACACTCGCGACACACGCTCGGATGCAGTCGCAGACCGGAAACGCACTGCCGCTGAGGTACCTGCGTCGAAGCTTCCAGGAAAGATCACGGACTTTGGAAGCGTTCCTCTGTCGAGACCTCTCGCCCCACCACTGCTCTTCGAGCTAGCTGAAGAGCGTGCGGACGATCTTTGCCGACTTGTGCTGGTCTCCCACGAGGGACGCCCGGTGTCCAGCGTCGACGCCCTATCGGAGTCGGAGTGGCGGGGGTTTGCGACTCAGGCAGTGCTGGCTCGCGAAGCTTGCTTCGCTGCTATACAGGGCGTACACCAGGGTGAGGCTCGTTCAGAGGACACGATTAAAGGAAACCAACGCGCAGCAGCACGCGATGTCAGTGAAACTGCGAGCGACGCTGAGGCGGAACCATCTCCAGAAACTGCTATCCAGACGTCCGTATCTATTGCGGTGAGCGAAATGGATGAAATGATCACTCTATTAGATGCTGTCATTGGTGGGTTTCTGCAGACCTGCGCTGCAGAAAGGTCAGGCTCTACTCGAGTCGAAGGCGGGGCCTCTCCGGCAGCACCACCACCTATCCTGCGCCCGGTTCCTCGAGACCACTTGACAAGCCTCAAAACGCCGGAGACATTGCATCTGCATTCCAAAGACATGGATACAGAACGAGATACAGCGATAGTAAGCGTACAACGAGGATCGAGCGATTCCATGGGCTGGGCTCCACTCTGGATGCGTCGTGTTCAAACACTACAGTCGATTGCGGCGTTTTTGCGTCATCAGCAGGAGGTACTGGTTGGGCAAGGGACCAAGAATCGTCGCTTTCGTGAAGATCTTGCAATGCTCTGTTACGGAGACACGACAAGTTGCTCTGTGAATCGTTTGCGCCCGGTTCTGCTCGATACCCGTCTCTTGAGCGATACGAGAACAACAACAACAACAGCAGCAGCAGCAATGAGTCCGAAAGCTGGTATGCAGCGAATACGGATCGAAGCGCACCTCCATGATGACTGCTGGATACCGCTCTGGCCCTGCGAGCGACACGAGTCTGCACTCCATGGCCATATCTCCGTACACGCATCGGATATCGCTTCCCGTCTGGACTGCACCTGCCCGGTGCTGTTGCAGTGTTTCCGTGGACCAGAATCCTCGACCTGGTATCCAGATCAAGAGCCATTACTGCCCTTACAAAACCCAGATCCGATGTCGTTCCGTTCCGTGCCTTCTGCGATGAATGCAAACTCGGAATTCGTCGGTGTGGCTGCAGTTCGCCGTCTTCTGTTCAGGGTACGCTATCAGCAGACAATGCGACGACTGTATGAGCGACTCATCCACCAGGCGCATGACTGGCTTCGGATGTCCTTGCAGAGGCGATACCCTGGATCGCCGTTCGCCCGATACGATGGCGTCTGCGATCTTCGCGATGTTGACGAACGAGGCTTCACTTTCTACGATGCGCTCTCAGAGCAGGCGCTGCTGCGCGTTGCACTTGAACAGAAAACTCCTGGGGTGCTCAGAAGCGAAACGCATAGCGCTTCGGTGCCGCCGCTCCTGCAAGTTGTTGATGATATCGTCGGCCAACACGGTGCTGATTTTCCTGTGTTATGGCAACTCCTGGGCAATGCGTTGCGCATCTGTCATGGAACACTAGCTGTGTACACCGCAAGTCAGACATTAGGGCTGCTCGTTGCGAGCCGTCGCGACGGGTCACTGCATCCTCACGATGCAGCTGCTTCACGTGCCGACGTTGCGCACTTTACATTGGAGGTACGCTGGCCACAAACCGCTGGTGATGCAGCCAGTGTATGTCGGCTTCACTTCGGGAGCGATGCAGTTTCTGGGTGGGCATCAACGGATGCCGCCTCCCATCCAGAAAAGCTCTCGGATCCTTCCCAGTTCATTGCGTTCTTGATTCGCAGTGTAGAATCGACACTGCTACGTCGAGCGATCGATGCATGGCATCGCGCGCTGCGTAGACAGGCCCTGGAGTACGAGGTAGCGCTCCTTGCGAGCGGCGTCGCTCGAGTGAAGGTATGGCCTTCGGGTGCTGCGGCCTCAAGCGATGTCGTGGAACCACAGCGGATCACGATGCATGTGGAGGCGCTGCAGAGCCCGTCAGCCTTGCCCAAATGGACGGGGCATGTTCAATTCAGACTTTGTTTGAACAGTGAGGAATGCTTTGTCGGCGATGCTGGTGCGCTCTGGACCTATTTGGACGAGTCGCTCAATATCCAGCGCCTGTTGCCGAACCTGTGAATGCTCGTGCGATCGTCTCCGCGGTGGTTCGGCAGATCGTGCAGGACACTTCGCCATTGGACACTGGGCGGAGAGCGTTTACGATCGGCAGCAGAGCTTCTTCGAAAAGCGCAAAGCAACTGCAGTTTTTTTTCATCGAGCACTGGACATGTCCAGGAGCTTGATTCGCAAACGCGGACCTTCTCGGGATGCAGTACCGACACACAGGGACTGCCACCAGTCCCGAGTACGAATTGCACAGGCGTCACAGGCTACAGCTTGTCGAGACGCGTCTGGCGGACGCATGTCTCATCTGTTGGTGCTTCATAGGCATCTTCCTAGGCAATGGTGCTGTTGTCTCGCAACATTGTTCGTCCCGAGCGAATGACGTGCTCGGTTTCCGCATGGATGCAGTGTCGCTTTTCTCAATTCGGAGTATCGGTATACAGCGTACAACGCATCTTTCGTGCAGTCAAGAGTGACTTGCGAATCTAGAGCGTCGCTTAAGCTAGAAAAACACCAACTGCCGATGCAATACGCTTTTCTATATGTATGCGACCTAGGTCTCATCGATGAATAGAATGAGTATGTCGATCATTTTCTCGATAGCGCACAGCACCAATTTTGGTATGAAACATTCAGACTGTCACGCACTTCCAAGTCATCAGGGGATATGTTCTACCCGCTTCCTCATACGCACACACACACACACATACGGCAGGTGCCGCACAGGTCTACACGCTCAAACCTGTGTGCTTCTGCCCTTCAAGCCAAAGCCTCAGAAAGCACCGCGGTCCCGGAAAAGCACCCCGGACGAAACGTTAGAGATAATAAAGTGAGGATAAAATTATAGAAAGCAATACAGCAAGGTTTCTTCCATAAGACAGGAATCGCTGCCCCAACCAAACGCTCCGCAACGCACCAACACGCCTCAGTATCAAGCCGATAACAGCAGTTCTCGCGTGAGCGCTTTTCCGTGCCGCTGGTACCGAGATAGCGTGCAGGCGCTGCGAGACGTATCCCCGACCACGCAGACGATTCCGGTATCTGGTGCCGTTGACCCCAAAACACCCCAAAGGACTGATTTCGACTTGATTGTTGCCACAGTTGAATCATTGAATACGTTTCATTTTGCAAGCGCTGTTTCCTAGACCCTTCGTTTGGCAAGTAACGTAGGCCTCGTTATGGCAATGGGTACCACGGCGTCGACTCCAGCAACGCTGGAAACTGACAAGAAACAGCTCTTGGAAAGGTTTGCTGAAGAGGAAGCAGCTTTCTCTGAAACACGCTTAGCGCAGCAAACTCTTGAACGCTGTCAGCTTCTGCTGGAGCAAGCAAAAGCGTTCTACGAGCGGGCGCTCAAGAGTACACAGCGCGATGCCCAGTCGGACACCGCTTTGGCCTCGACGTTCGACTCGGGCACTGTGGAAGTGCAGCCGCACAGTTTGCTTGTTCGGGCACGCTTGCAACTATACAGATCTCAATTTAACTACGGCTGGGCACTTGTACAACAGCCGCAACCGACTGGACGAGAGCTGGTGCGAGAAGGCATCCAACTGTTGCAGCGTCTCGCCAGTGAACTGGAGCGGGATGAGCATGCGAATGACGAGAATCTCGCCACTGAATGCTATTACTTCGCTGCTTACGGCCTGTATCGCCTCGGTGAATGGTCCGAGGCTCGCAATATGCTGCGAATACTGGTGAGTCGGCGCGACGGCTCGAGTCAGCAGCGTCGTCAAGCGAGTGCTTTCCTGGCCATTGTCGATGATCGTATTCGGCGTGATGGATGGATTGGACTCGGCGTTGCCACAGCGCTATTCGGTGTCGCCGGTGCGGCTGTTGTCGGGGGCATCCTCGCAATGCAGAAATTAGGCAACCGAGACGCGTCTGCGACGGATGCTACAAAGGCGCGACGAGGCTCTGCGGTCGCGTCCCGTCGCGAAGCTTCGCAAGGTCCGTCGTGAAGCGGCTACGACGAAGCACAAGTTTTCTAGTTTTCGGAAGTAAGCACGTGGATATGGCGCTCTGAGTCTCTGGTGGTGATGTTCGTTTCAAACGAAAAATGCGGATGAAGATGGATGAAAAAGTGCATGCGCATGCACCGGTCTCTCGGTCGAGAGATCCGGCACCTGCCGCAGCTGCTCTGCCGGAGAAGCGCACGGCAGTGGTGGTGCTGGCGTCTCTGCAGCGAAACCAAATCAGCAGACGTGAACGGTATGTTGGGCATTGCGTGTCCTACCCAAAGCATGTGTAACACGTTGCTTGCAACGGAGACGCTACTGGGCCAGTTTTCTTACAGAAACGCTTCGCCGTCGAGCAATGGCCAGCGAATGTAGCATTTTCCCTGAATCGTTGCGGTTCGTTGAAAATTGCTTGGAAAATCGGTGATGACGGCTGCGGTGCACACGGAACTCCACACAGAAGCACCTGTTCATGTCGTGCCCCTGGGGGATGTAGCGTGCTCTGGGTCGGCTGAAGACCGGATTTCTACGGCCTGGTTGCTTCTCATCGGGGCTTTCGTCGGCGCACAAGGAACACAGTGGACGAGACTTTTGGTACCAGCGTCGTTCACTTCGCTGAACCCTCGGGTCTCGATGCCCTCGCGCAGCGGCGGTACTGATTGACGACATCCATGAGACTGCAGCACGGACACGAGGGTGCAATGTATCTCATATGAATACTCATCGGAACCGGTCTTGCATACCGATCTGATACTCATTTCAGAGTAAAAAATGAAATGGACACACTCACATAAGTAGAGCGAACACGCTAAATTTTGGGCCTGTTACCACTTTCTGGAACACCAGTTTTGCGGGCTTTCTCTGTGACTGCTTCGTTTTTCGTCGCCCCAGTCTGAGGCGTTAAATATGCCAGTCTCTAGTGTTGCTCTAGCTTCGATACAAGCAGTCGAAAGATATTGATGACGGCATTCTAGTCCCGATTTGGCAGTTTCCGGCAGATGTCGAGGCATTTCATGCACAGGTGGAAATAGCGATCTACGCTCCGCTGGCTGTTGTCATCTCCCCAGCATGCAGCTTCAATGCGTCCTTGGAAGCGTCGACGCTAGGATGTGGTCAGGCATACCCACATGTCCATCGAACCTTCTCGTTTTCCGAGGTTCGGCCCTGTGGCTCGTGAAGGTTCATGTCATCGCTCGGCGCTTGCCCTTGGCGGGTACGCAGAGCTCCCCTCGATGCAGTGCTTTGTTTCCGCGTTCCATGCCGTTCCCTGCGACCGTGGACTTTTGGAAGATCCCCCTGGCGAGTGCTCTGTTCGGCACATGCGGAAGCGCACGCTGTTGCATTCTACAGCGTTTCTTTTTTAAAGCGATTTTGTCGAAGATGAATCTAGTAGCGGGAGGAAGATCCTGGCCGGATTCGCAGTCGAGAAATCTCGATCTACCTACGTACCTGTCGTGCGAAGCGGTGACACACGCTTCACTGGGAGCGATCGCCACGATAACTGAATTCCGAGGCCAACCTCCTTTTTCCATGCAAACAGAAGAGACGGGCGCCCCTTCGGACATATCTTGTGTGGACTACCATGTTACTACCGTCGAATACCATGTCGTCGATGGCGAAAAACAGAGAATGTTTTTCTGCTGAACGGGATCGATTTTCTGACGGTGCGAATTTCAATGTGCTTTGGATATGAGTTGGTCAACAGGTCCTCAATGGGCGAGGTCGAGCTCTGGACTTCGTCAATCCTGCAGTCCGAACGGATGTACCCAAGAAATCGGGTTGGAGCAACATGATCGAAGACTTGAAGAATACGTGATTCTAGCATGCTAGGCGCAGGACAGAAACAAGAGCGGAGGCCTGTACGTGTGCACTGGATATTGGTGTTGGTGAATTTACGAATCCTTCTTCGAGAGCGTCTAAAATCATCTTGATTCCCGACACAACACGAATTCCACCTGCGATACATCGAATGATCCGCTCTTGAAAAACGAGCCAGAATCCGAAACCTACACGTGAATCCGCACGCCGTTATTGCTGCACTTTTAATGTCGAGGCTGTACATCTAAAAGAATGTCCTGAAAGATCTCCAGGCGGGGACAGAGCGCGTCGTTCAGACTTCGATTTGAATCTGACACGAGCGCACATTTGCTAGATATTGGTGTCAGAGATGGATCGTGGATATGTTTCAGGGCTCTGGGAGATTTTAACCCCAATGTACTCGATGAAAGGCTCTATTCTTTCTTTCAGGCCATGTACAGATGGTGTCTGGAATTCGGCATCGCAGCGATTCGGAGTTCCGGTTCACGATAGGGCACGCTCAACAACTAGCGTCCGACGTTGCTAAGGTGAAGACGCCAAAATTACCATGCAAACTTCATGTCGGTGATGCGCGGAATTCGGGAGCGTTCGCCACGTTGGTTTATTTTGAGCGCAAAACAAAACTTGTGGCAAACACTATACATCTGTGCGTTGAGCCTGTCGACGGCGCTCTGTTCCGGGAGTCGGGCGTAATGTCAGCACTGGGCTGCAGTGCATCCGGATCCCTTGGTGAACAAAAAGGCATTGTCGGCGAATATAGGTGAGAGGTGAAAATTGGCTGGTTCATGTCTTGCGCTTTGAAAATCAGGGCCCGATTCAAGTTCTCTACCACACACGTTCGATGTACATGCTTGCATCCTGATCACAATCAAATGACCTCTTAATCTATATCCAGTGGAAATTCACGTCTGCATTACAGCGAAAACCCCCCGAGTTTCCGCAGCGTTGCCCCTGCATTCGCCAAATAATATTTTCAACGTCCAGTTCGCCAGGAGCGTTCCTCCTCTAACACGCGTGAGATACTTAAGCCCCAGGGATACCGCTTTCAAAGTCCGCTTCTCCAGGAGGTTTCCGGATTGCAGCGTGGGCTATCGCGATCGTTGCAACAACGAACAAGAGCGTACTGAACGTCGCACCCGCGCCTGTTAACCACAGAATAACCAAAGAGAAGACCAAAACAACGACACTTTTCCCGCGACTATCTAAAACCACGCGGTCGCCGAGTGCTGTGATCGGTTCGGGGTTCAGCGCAAACAGGTACGTGTAGAGAGCGAAAATGGCCAGCGCACCCAGAATGCTCAGCGGTGACACGAGCACCATAAGCACAACAAGCACAGCGAAGATCGTGGCATAGTTGTACGCGTAATATGCAAGGTTCTGCGACACTCGTTCACGAAGCTCACTCAGCTCGGGCTTATTCATAGCGGCTGTGTTAAAGAACTCATTCCAGGGTCGAGAACGCGTCCACAGGTCGCCGATGCGCGCTCGAAAGTCCTCGCCTGTCGGTAAGCGCCGCAGAAGACTCCCCAGGACGCCCGGCGCCTCCATAACTGCCGTCGAAGACACCGAACTTGCGGCACCTCCATTCGGACTCACTTGTATCGCCATGGAAAACGTAGCGAAAGGAGAACACAACTGAAGTCTGAATGGCGACGAAGTGGTAGACACGCGGGTGCCTCGCGTAACGAATGCTGTCCAGGGGTTGCGTTGGCGCCGGTGTGCTCATGTCCATGAAGCGATTTGCTGGACGGTGTGCATGATTGTACTGTTATGTACTGTAATACAAAGTTTGTACGGAATGCCGGCTTTACGCGCACTGGGGCTGCCTCGCGTGCCCTGATCGTGGCCCTTGGCATGCAGAAACTGTACAGAAACGGATTTTGCTGCCCAGACATGTCGCGTGCCCTGATCGTGGCCCTTGGCATGCAGAAACTGTACAGAAATTCCTTTTCCTGCCCAGACATGTCGCGTGCCCTGATCGTGGCCCTTGGCATGCAGAAACTGTACAGAAACGGATTTTCCTGCTCAGACATGTCGCATGCCCTCATCGTGGCCCTTGGCATGCAGAAACTGTACAGAAATGCCTTTGCCTACCCTAGCAAGAAGGCGTGCTGCATGTGCTGCATGCCGACCGTTTTGCGCAGCCGATCGCAGGCTGCCGGCAGCGAAGCGCCACGCACCAGTATACACGCTGTACCGGGATGCGTGCTTGTGTGCGCTGCCAGGCACCAGCTCACGTGCACGAGCAGCACAAGCACTACCGACCCCTTATGACGACAGAGTCTCCAGCGTCTGCTCCTGAAAATGAAGTGATCCAGGGCTCAAACGGTGTGCAGGATGATGCAGCAGCGGTTGAAGTGACTCGCCCTTCAATATACCCGCAGTCGCACCGTCCGCAACCGCGGGACGTGCCGCTGTCCTTCATCGACGAGCGCAACTTGTTGAGTGAGTTGAAAACATCACGTCTAGAGGGGTTTTATAACTTGAGTTTTCTCTTACTCGGTTTCGCGCTTTTCTACATGACAGTGCGCTCTATTGTCGAAAAGGGACTGCTCGTGGACTTTGGTGGCATCTTGTTTCGTTGCCCAGCGTTCTTGTCCGATGTCTGGTTCGTTCTTCGATTCTCCGCAGCACTTTGGGTGTATTCTCTGCTTTTCTTCCTCTTAGTTTGGCTGGCTATGGCCCAGAAGCAATACAGTCGCCGTCGCTGGTTACAGCGGCTGCGCATCGCGCTTGCAGTCTGCGGCTACATCGCAGTCCAGGCGGTGTTATACTGTGGAAGCACTTGGGTGCTCTGGCAACGACCAACGACACCAGCGCTCGGAGGATTCCTGACTCTTTGGGTTATTACGATATCGCTGAAAGGTCACAGTTACTTCATCACAAATTGGTACCTGGCCGAGGAAGCGGAACGAGCTTGGCGAGAACGGGCGCGTCGCAAAAAGGAGACACCCGTCGATGCGCATGAGGAGCCCCCGCACTCTGATGTAGCGCTTGGTGACGCTACATCTGGTACCACGAAGACCTCGCCAACGGAATCAGATCGTCAGTCGTCGTCTGACATGCCTGATTCAAGGGCGGGAACGCAGAGCCGGCCCCTGAAGCGGGACTCCTCGGTATCGAGCGATCTCTCCAGCACGATGAGTGTCGGGTTTTCGCGTGCAGTCCGCCAGAATCGATTGCGTGGCTTTCCGGCGAATGTGAATTTGGGAAACTTTGCATACTTCATGGTCGCGCCCACGCTGGTCTACGAGACGGAGTATCCTCGCACGGAGCGTGTCCGCTACCGCTACGTTGCAACGATGGTAGGCGTCATACTGCTCTGTATCGCGACTCAAGTAGCGATCATGCAGCAGTTTATGCTCCCAGTTTTACAGGGACAATCGGCTGGTTATTCTCTGGTTTATCATGCAGCAAAACTTGCGATTCCGTCCATTATTGTATGGCTGTTGGGTTTTCTGTGGTTCTTTCACTGCGCGCTCTCGGCATGGGCAGAGCTGCTTCGCTTCGCGGATCGTCAATTCTATCAGGATTGGTGGAACGCCACGACTCTAGAGTCATTCTGGAACAAATGGAATATGCTTGTGCATGAATGGGCTTTGCGTCATGTGTTCATTGAACTTCAGTACAGAAGCAAGCGAGTGAGCAAGGCAGCCGCCGGCTTTGCAACGTTCCTCGTGAGCGCTGTGCTCCACGAATACCTGTTCGCTGTCGCGTTCAAGACGATCAGCGTTGGTATGTTTCTGGGAATGATGATTCAGGTTCCGGGCATCTGGCTTACGCGACACTCGTATTTCCAGGGACGGCGTCGCGGCAATCTGCTCATGTGGCTAATGCTCTTTCTGGGGCATCCGCTGGGCGAGTTGCTGTACTTTCGGGCGTATTTTCGGAACCATCATAACTTCTTCTGTCATGACTGAATCGCAGATGCTGAGACAATGGCCCGCCTCCGCTGCGGCACCCCGATTTCATCATGAGTTGGGCCACTTTGCGCGCGATTCTCGCAAGCGTACACCGCATACAGCGCGTCTCTCATCGAGAGCATGCGCCCAGGTACCGTGCTGCACAGCGTCAACCGTCTCAAGCGACAAGCGCATGGCACCGAGGGCGCACGGCATCGTTATGCGTCGCAGTGTAGCGAGGCGCAGTTCGCTTGTTTCGCACTTGGATGCGTCGTTGTCACCAAGTGTGCGCAGTTATCAGATGGCTCCATGAGAAACCGCCGCGGCGCACCGCGGATGCATGAATGCAGCACGTGTATCGATGCGAGGTGCTTTCACCAAGTTTCTATTATTCGTGACCGCATATCACCATGCTGGGATCATTGCGATCCTGGTCGCTGACTTGGATATGTCGCAGGCTTGCAGCGTGTGTAATTGTGCGTCTGCGGCCGCTCCGAATTCTCCCAGTGACCTCACAACAGACCCATATCGTATGATGTGCTGTAGTGCAGTATTGCGCTGTATCTTTACGGAGTAACGGACGTGTTGGACCGTGCTCTGTGAACGTGCGCGCTGCGTCCAGCGTAATCATGGCAATCACAAGGTTCTGTTTCAAGCATTTCAGGAGCGCGACCGCTGGTGTCGTGTTCGCGCTTAGCCCGGCGAGCGCTGCGATGCACCTGATGCGGTACCCGCTCGCTGCTGCTGCTGCTGCTGCTGCGCAGATGAGGCCCGGGCTGCAGCCTCAGGATCGGGCACAATCTGACCCTTGACGAGCCGGAAGAACTCCACCTCTGAGCCACCTGCGGCGGGAAAATGCTCCCAAGGAGTCTGAAAATCAAACGTTCGAAACTCTTGCGTGATCTCCAGCGGCTCGTATACGACGCGCTTCTCAACTTCATCATATCGAACTTCTTCGTACCCCGATAATGGAAAATCTTTGCGTAACGCATGGTAGCTTGTTCCGTAATCGCTAAGAATGCGACGCAAATCCGGGTGATTCATGAAAAACACGCCAAACATATCGTAGACTTCTCGTTCGAACCAGTCAGCGCCTTTGAAGACGGAGGTTGCAGACTCGAGCGGGGTCAGTTCATTGACGTGCGTCTGCACGCGGATTCGGGTATTGTAAACGAGAGACTGTAAATTGTAGACAACACGAAAGCGATCAGGCCGATCTGGAAAGTCGACACCACAACAGTCGATAAAGTGGCGGAAGCGACAAGTCGCGTGATCGCGTAAGAAACGCAACACCGGCACAGTGGCCGTTGGCGGCACTTCGAGGACCAGCTCACCCCCCGAGTTCACGTCATGGCCGTGGTGAATGTATACAGCTGATATGAACTTGGGAAGCATCTCTACGATTGAGGCTGCAAAACGTTTCTGGGACTCCAACCGCAGAGGTTCGCTGTGTTCGGGACCTGCGCGGTATACTGGGTCAGCTGAGCGCTCCCTGTTCAACTCATCTGAAGTAGTGCTTCGTTGCCGAAAGCCCAGCGTGCCGTGGCGTACCGGCAGTACCGTACTCCTGGTTAGCCTATGCAACCAAAAGCGCCCAACCATTCCGCGGTGCGTTAAGAGCGCGCGCCACAGCTGTACCATTTTCAAAGCAAACGCCACACACCGTGCAGTCTTCTCTGTCCTGCTCACAAACAAGTTGGTTGGTCGAAACAAACCGCCAGTACGTTAAGTTTGGTATCGACGATGGCGACCCAGAACAACGCACCTGCAGGAGAGCTAGTGAAGCGTTGCGCGCTTGAACGCAATGTCGATTCGTGGTATGGGATCGTTGATACGAGGCAGGCAGTGAACAAATAGTTAGATAGATAATTAGTTAGTTAGAGCGTCATGAGTGCTTGTATCGCTGGATGGTACCACAGCCATGATCGAGCTGATGCTCGTGAAGCGATCTATGTTGCTTCTTCGGCAGAAGGTGTATATCGACGGGGGTTCTAAGTTGCACGCTGGACATCAGCGATCGGGGAAAAACGTCCATCGTTCCACCAACCTTGAAATTCCAATCATCATTACGCTCACCAGCGATAACGGTCATTTTGTACGTTCAGTCGTGCGTCGGGCCTAGTGTGAGCGACCGCAAATGGCCCCTCTAGCACCTGTGTGGAAGGAGCACGGAGATAGAATCCATATCCCAGGCAGGTAAAGGTGTCGGCTCGAGGCCCGGTTCATCGGACGCGGGTTTGGGAGTGATCGTCGACGGGTGCTCCGGCAGTCTCCGGGAAGCGACTAGGTGCGTTTCAGCAGACCCCAGCGGTACATGCAACGCCGTCGCAAGCTTCTGCAGAAAGTCTGGCAGCTGAAGAATGCCGCGTTAATCAGGTCACGACGTTTTTCGTAGGATACTGGACGTGAACAAGCGGAACGTGGATTTGTCCGGTAAGGAGCAAAGGTCACTTCCCTGGCTACAAGCAGCATGCACGGATGGGTTAGCGTTCTCGTTCAATACATTGGTGCTACGCTTGCAAACGAAACGCCAGCATTTCCCGCTCCTCACATGCTGCATACACGGAGCACACGGCAAACGAGCACAAACGAAACGCCAGCATCACCATAGCACTCCGCTCGTGTGGCACTCTCTAGGATGCACATTGATCTCGCACCATAGCAAGGGTGCCGCTTGGGGATCCCTGGTTCATCTCATCGATTACTCACCATGAACGAAACATGGATCTCAGGGACTCGGTCGTAGACAAGTATTCGCAATGCCGGGAGCCCGCCGGCCATGCAGATGCAGTACCCCGTACGTCTGGGATGATCACGAGATCCGTTTTCATGTGTGCGTCTGTCATGCTTCATTGCGGGTATCTCGTGCCTCTTTACCATGCGGCAGTGAGGCATCCGGTGTACTACCCGCTCATTTCGGAGCGCGACCTATCGAAACGTACCGAGAACAAGAGCCAAGGTTACTGATAGCATGACGCAGCGCGTCACCATCTGTGTCAACGACGACAGGTGACCCCTGCTTCACACTCGTGCAGCTGTTGCCATCGATTTTGGTACCATACATTCGATGGGTACCGCGGTTGCTTGAACACATCGCGAAGGATACATGAAGCGTTGACACCATGCAGTCGGAACACTTCCTCGACACTGGCGGCGTGGTCGTTCTCCAAACCGGAATCGATCCACTTGGGATGATGGTGTCGGCGAGTCGCCGCTGCCGGAGGTGCTGCAGCAATTTGGCGCTTCTGGTATCCCAAAAGCGACACGTCCTAGACGGCATTGTGTTGCTCTGGTGGAGGCACCGTCGTCAAAAAGCGCATCCTGCCTGGTTCCGTGCATTTCAGGTCGCTCGGCGTTGCAGTCGAGTCGAGAGAATGCCCAGAACTGTGGCGACTTTCCCATGTACCGGATGCGTATTCGTGTACACGACCATGAACCTGGTGCGACTGAAACACCACGCTCATTCCGTATGGACTATGAGACTCAAGACAGACCCGAATGATACACATGGCACTGAGGTCTACGATTTCATCCGCATGGACATGTGAAGCATGTGCGAGATCAAGCAATCGTTTTTTTTCCAGGGACGCTGTAGCACCGCTGGATCAAGGTCGATCCCCAACTAGGCGTGCGAACGCTATCGAGCATGCCCCACAAGGTTCATCGAAAACAACCTCTGCACCATGAATACAAGTAGAACATGCAGATCCTACACTTGCGGCTGAACGGAAACGCTGAACGCCCATGGACGATGCACCAAAATACTCGTCAACGATTGGTTGCTTGTTGTTGTTGTTCCTGCTGCTGCTTCTGCTCCTTTATTCACGCGGACGTTGCGAGACCGGCGTTTGGAAGACGCGTCCTCTCCGAGCGATGGAAACCTATGGTGCTTGCGTCGTCGGCCTTGCACCAGAATGTTTGCAGCCGCTGCCCAACATGAGTGGCAAGTTTATGGGGGCACTCTCGGTACCGACCCTCGGGACTGAAAACTCCAACGCGACGCCATGTGCGAAACCCGTTGTGCTCGCAGTGTGGAGGGCGGCTCCGCAGCCGCTCGTGCACGTACCAAACTGTTGCAGAGCTGACGTGTTTCTCTCGTTTGACCAGGGCGCTTCCTGGGTTGCAGCCGCAAGCCTGGACCCCGGGCAGAACTCTTGTCTGGTGGTGATTCCGGCAGCGTTTCTGGAACAGACTTGGCGTAGCTCTAAAGTTCCAGGCCACGCTATTCTTCAAGTTGGTATCAGTGTAGAAGATGCCAGTGTTGTTCCACGACCTGCTCAGGCCACTGGACTCACCCAGGTGGGTTTCGGGGAACATCCGCTTGCCGCCACCGCAGCCGGTACCGGTGTCGTGCCGCCGGGTTTACCGCAGGCGCTGGCGCGCGACCTCTACCAGTTTCTGCATAGCTTTGATACGACGTTACCAGAGCGTTGTTCTCCTCTGCTTGATCGATGGCTGAAGCGTGTCGAGCGTCGCTTCGAAGCCGATCCCTGCTGGTGGCGACGCGTGGGGCAAAACACCTGAGTCGGCATGGTGTTCACGTGGATACGCAGATGCTAGAGCATGGTGTGCACTGCGGGAACAGGTCATACTTGGAGGTGTCGACGCTTGCAATGCTAGGATCGTTGGTCGTCGCTGTCAATGAGCGATATCCGCGGGACTGCTTGGCTGGGCGATGTCACCAAGCTTTGATGAAAGTTTTTTCCTCGAAGCGAAAATTTTTTATATAAATACACCGGATAAAACCCAAGTGGATCGTGTCTACAACGCTGCTGCTGGCGCAGACGAGGCAATGCTCTGGCATCAGAGGCCTTAGTATATGACAAGCAGCGGGAAGTAGCGCGGGTTTTCATGGGTACGCTTCACGTCGGTGGTATCACGAACGATCATCCCCGGCGTCTGTGGGAAGAGATGGATATGGCTGGGCGGCAGAGATGAGCTGCGCTTATCATGATACCCATGGCAGCGTAAAATGGAATGCCTCACGAGACCAAGTAGACCGTTCAGGTTCAAGTTTGACGCTCGATCCGATTTCATCTACAGAACCGTATCTGCCGGCTTTTTGAGTAACTGCTTGTTTTTTCTCTCTAAATGCCGACTGCACACACACACACACCGGGCTCTTCTTTCGCTCCAGTTTCGGGGCGAAAAGTCGAAGGATGTGGATCGGAGCGTTCAAGTCCCGATTTAGCTACTTTTGGCCGTTGTTTACGCAAATCACACGCAGGTAGAAGCAGCTATTTCCGCTTCGCTTATCATTTCCATCTCGTTTGTCGACAGTCTCGACGCACTCCGCGCAGCAGTGACATGTAGCTGTCGGCATTGGGTCCTATACGTCTACGAGACCTGCTGCTGCGTGCACTGCGCCGTCGCACCTGAACGTTTACTTGATCGAACGGTACATTCTCGTGATGAGTACAGAAGGTTAACCTCTGTGCCTTGCTCCGTTTTCGCGACAGGTGTCGTCAACGACGACCACGGGCATCTAGCGGGCTATCCGTTCGGCGCGTACGCTGTCCGCAGCAGGTGCAAGCGCTCACCGTTCCATTCCATAGAGGACTTGAGGAGCGCGATGCTTTCCAGGATAAAGCAAGTACCTGAAGGAGAATCCAGGCTGAGGAACAAGTCGAGCATTTCGATTTGTCTACGCTCTCTTCCTGGAAAGCAGTGATACGTTCGCCGCAAAAAGCGATCGCTGCGCTGACTCAACCCCGAGTTTAAGGTCCATTTCTATGCCAGTAGTAGAGACGACAGCCTCTAGGCGCATATACAATGCGAGGTATCATGCTGCTGATGCATTGCATTTCTCTGATGCCTCTCAAGTGAGGGGGATGTTCGTTTCGAACGGAATCGATTGGTTGAAGTAAGACGTTTGGTGAATGTTCCGGATGGTCTGGTGAATCATTCGTCAAGGAACGAAACGTCCGGTACGTTTCTTCGTCCCTGGAGCCGTGCGAAGGGCTTCGCCAACGATTTCGCTTGAAACACGAAGATCGGGAGCTTGGAAGCCGCGTGATTTCCGCATACTGTACATAAGGAAAGGAGAAGAGAGCAGGCCTTTGCGTTGGAATTCGGTGGTGGTACCACTTATCTTACGTACCGTATTACGAGAGCCCCGCGAATAACGTTGAAGACGGTTGGATAACGAATCCAGTGGCAAAGCGTCGACGCAGCTACTTCGAAACCTGCTATAGAAACCTACACTACGATTGCATTCCAAAGCACTTATAGTCTCTCAACTCAAATTCGTTTTACCCCCCCCAGGTGCGTGTCATCAAATTCATTTTCGTGGTTTATAGCAAATATGTTCGAAGTGCTCTCATTTGGAAGAAATAGAAAATCCATGGGAAGGGGCGGACCTGGAAGTCAAGGATCCTGCAGGCTCGATGTCGCCGGGTTCAACAGCTTTTGGAAAAAAATCCTCTTCTTGGCAACCATAGAGAGAAGAAGAACAAGTGACGGAGAAGAACAAGAAGGGAGATGGGCGAGAAAATGTATTCGTCCGAAGTGACGATGACGAGGCTTTAGTGTCACAGAAGACGCGAGTTCTCGGAACCCTCCGATCGCTGAGTTCAACCAACGGCAGGAAACGCATTGAGTTCGTGAACCGAGACTTTAATACCGCCATCAATATCAGACGATGTATGGCGTTGGAGACGAGTCCCGAAGAAGCAAGGCAATGCAACTTCATGATGCAGCCTCTGACGCTCGTCGTACGACTGGATACACCGAGGCCGATAGCAGGCGGCCGGGGGAAAAAGACTGCGAAGCGTTTGCGGAACAGTATGTATACACTTACCGTTCAGGATCTTAGGGCGTTGTCCGTTTTCACTCATCACATATTGCAGAGCGTGGTATTTCAAGCCTGCACAGCGATCAACATTTCGGCTAAAAATCGAAAGGCAAACATCGCGCGAGCTCCATGGCCCCCCAGTTTCGTCTCGTACGAGTGTAGACACGTCCTCTGGACTTGATGCAGAAGCAGCCGATATCGATAAGCGACACCTGTACAGCACTTGGAGCCTCACGTGTTCTGGTTGAAGCTGATCGTGCACATGTCCACGCATCTTGCTAGAGAAGGCATCATCGAATAGATTTTCACCGCATCCATACACCTGCTCAGATGATGCAGGTTCTCCATGAGCGTGCATCTGTGCTGCGCAGACACATCGCGTCTCGAAAAGAAACACAGGCGCTGCAATCAAGTGCGGATCTGAGGATTGCTGGACAACACGAATCGATGCAGGACCTCGGAGCCATTAGCTCGCAGTTCAGATTCGGGACCCAGCGACGGCTTGTACCGACATCGATTACCGAAAGATATGTGCATGGCGATAGCTAGACTCGGAAATGCAGGAGGAATCGGTATGTGACGTTCTGGAGAACGACCTGAAGCGGAATCGAATCATACCAATGTCTGAAGAGACTCTTGTCGAACGGCGGTCCAGTATGACGTGTCACGGGTATGCAAGATCAACACGTGATTGGTTTCTTGTGCAGATCCATTGAAAATATCGCATGGAGATGAAGAGCGAGCGTAAAGAGGCAGCCATGCATCAGTCGAGCCCAGGCCACGAGCGATACCCTGGAAGGCCGGGTCGCCGACGCAGCACCACAAGCTGCACTCCACGCCTGGCAGCCATTCTATGCCAGTTGGTGCAACATCGCCAGCATCCTGGCTCATGGGCAAAGTCTCGGTTGCATAGTGATGTCCAGGCGAGCCGGATTCGCTGATCGCCTCCAGCTGGCAGTACCAGACGCCGATGCGACGTGTAGCGCCCTGCATGGAAATGCCCAATCCATAGACATTTGCGAGTCTCCAAATCGCACCGGGAAACATGTCCGCCGTTTAGGGTTCTGTATTTTTCATGGGGCGTGCCCAGTGTGTCGAACCTGAGCCCCCTGGACGTGTGATTCCTAACTGCGACCAGTAACGCATTCACGGTTCGAATAGAGAGCTTTTGGGTTTTCACAGAGCCCGAGCATGTGTCACACAGCCGGGAATGTGGTATGCATCCACTTTGCGACGTTCCAGGATCCAGAACATGCCATTGGCGCTTGCTGCGATGCATTGCTCTGTAGCGCCACCGCGATCACTGTCCAGGGACAGTGACGCTTTTCGGTGCTCCAATGGAGGCGTCGGCTCGAGGTAAATTCCTCTGTATTGGAAGCAAGCAGCGTAGATTCTGTGAAATGCCTCCATCGTGACGCTACGGCCGTTCAAGTGCGCTCCGCTCCTGACGCGAATCCCTATTCGGTATGCATCCGTGGATTCCCAGTTGCGAATCGCGTCAGCTGCGGTTCCACTGCATCACACCTCTCAAAAAGTGATCGGGGTTTACGAATGGGCGTTTTTGGCCAGCGATAACAATCTGTTGAGATTCATACGAATGCATCCCGTTCTTCAGTCCTGGGGCTCATAGTGAACATTCAGCGAGTGCCCGGTGCCAGGTACGGAAGCCAAGGACGGTCGAGTCGGCAACCAAACGCGCTGCTTTGAAGGATCCACTCGCCGAATGAATCGTCATCAAATCGCATTCCAGTTTTGATGTCGTTGCCGTCTGAGTCGACGCTTTACGACCGATCAAGCGAAGGCATATGCCTGGAAACGAAGTTTCTCAGCGAGGTACCGATTCGCCGCAAGAATACCTCTACCGTCGAGAATGAACTGCGCTCCGTTTGGCAGGAGACAAACACCACCAGCTTCCTCGACAAGCACTTGACCAGCGGCGAGATCCCAGGTATACGGACCCCATTCCGTGACCACATCGAAACGTCCACAAGCGACGAAGGCCATATTCAGGGCGGCACTGCCGGTGCTTCGAACCGCTTGGGTGCCGTTCTCGAGGATAGATCGCACCATTTCCAGCATCATGGCGACTTTGGAGGCGGAGCGATCACTACCGTATTCGGTAGCAATACATGCATCGGGGAGTTCGCTCACGCCGCTACAGAAGATCGGCTTGCCGTTCAGAAACGCCCCTCGACTGCGGCGGGCAACGAACATCTCCTCCATGATGGGGTTGTACACAACGCCCAGTCGAGCTTGACCTTCGGTGATCAACGCAATAGAGACAGCACATAGCGGAATATGGTGTACGAAGTTGGCCGTGCCGTCGATCGGGTCGATTGCCCAGGTCGGCGGGTCCGAGTCTTTGACCTGGAGGCTTTCAGGGCGCCCGTCGAAACCCTCTTCCCCGAGCACTCTGTGGCCCGTACCGTACCGCTCCAGGATGCGCCTTCGGCAGAGCTCCTCGACAGCTCGGTCAGTTTCTGTTACCGGATCCGTACGTTTCTTAACGTCGTATGCCGTGTGGTACCCGCCCACTGGAGCAGTTCGGAACGGCCAGTCTTTGAAGAAAGCCTGGCGAATGAGCTCGCCGCACTCACGAGCCAGTGCTTCTGCGAAAACAAGTGCCTGATCCAGCTCCGACTCGAGCATACCTCGAGCCTTCAATCCTATGCAGGTATACGCTGCGTTGCCTGCGTAATGTCGTAGTAACCGTGAAGCTTGTCGTGGAAAAGTGCAGCACCGACAGCGAACGGCTTTCAAAAGAAAAACGCTGCCGCCGGCAGCGTACAGCCGTGGCGAAAAACCCGCCCTCGACAAGACGTCTCCAGCTGACGTGCAGACGCCTCCCAGACTTTTTTGGACCGGCCACCTACTACTGGTTTCAACTTCTTCTCATATAATTCCACCTTGTGAAGTTCCCCATAAAATTCTCTCTCGTCAAGTACGCAAGTCTTCTTTCCATCACCGCCCTTCTCCTGATATTGATAGCGGCATTAAAGTCGCGATTCACAAACTCCATCCGTTTCTTGCTGCAGCTGGTAGCACTTTCCATTGCAAGTAGTCCTCGAAATTGAACCCTCCTTTCCATTTGCTCCTCCGTCAATGCTCCGTACTTTTATATATCTTCAGGACTCCGCTGGCACTTTTCCATTTCGACCCTCTGAAGTGTACACCCCAGTTCATGGTGTGTATGGGACGTTCGAAACTCATCTACAGGTATTGTAACAAAACGCCTTGCGCACTCCTTGTATGTTCTTGCCGTTGGAGCTGGTGTACACCCTTTTTGGGTCTTCCAGCGCCCTGCTCCGTACGCTACTACGAGCCTCTGACTTTCATCCTCCTTCAAGGCACTCAACTGATTGAAAAAATTCGCGAATGCACGCTGCTTCCCACAATACAAATTCATTCGCGAACGAGCCCACCGGGGCTTGCTGTACTCCTCCCACAGCGCATCCCAATGGGCGATGCGAACTTCCATGAATGTCCGAAAAGCGTTACAGTCTGCTCGTCGGCTCGTCACCTCGCACAAAGATTCCAGGTGATCCTTCATTCCTGCATTCCATGTCTCGATTTTCTTCCTCGCATTCATTATACCAGATTCTCGATAGTATCTTGCTCTCGAGAACCTCAAAAGACGCTTGCCTTTCCGACGTAAGTTGCCGTCAGTACCATCTTCCGCGCGCTTGGGTACTGTGATGTTTATTATATTCGTGTTTGCGGGGTCCGCGCCACCGACAAAATCGTTGTTCTCATGCACTTCTTGCGTCGCAGGATCCGCCTCTTTGTTTTCTTCAAGCGCCGATAGTGTACGCACATGGATACTCCATTGGTTTCGATTATCCCAGTGAATACCTTTTGCTTGCTTACTTTGAGACGTTTGAAATCGAAGGTACTCTTCCAGTACGTCTCCCGATTTTCACCGATGAACTCTGTCTTCCTTACATTGAACTCCGGACAGATCTCCTTCATGATGCCGTAGAGGACTCTGGAGTCGATAGTCACAAAATTCGACTTGATGTGGCACAATGGAACTTCGTTGAAGTGCTTCTCCAGAACCGCAGCCTTCCGTTTCTCCGACTTTTCATTTTTTTCCACACTCAGCTTGATCTCCGCTTTGCGTTCGACTTCTTGGTTCAAAAACATGACATAGTGCAGGATGAGGCGATAGCGTCTTTCTTCATCTTTTTTCATATCTAGTACCTCTTCTGCTCGATTCGCCAGCCCCAGTGCCGCACGATGCTCATGCATAACCGCACGGATCACAGAAGCCTCATTCTTTCTCCTGCGCGATGTCTTCTTGTTTACAAATTCGGTCTCCTGTTCGTTTTTACTAACGTTCGTGACGCCATCGATGATGGTCCATATCCCTTTGCGAGACAGGTCCGGGCGGAGTGCGAACACGGCGCGTATCATGAAACGTTCGAGGTTCATCTTGAAATGATTCTTCATGTTCGTGAGGTACCTCATGGCCCCGTGGGTGTGCATATCCGCGTCACCCTTGTATCGAGTACCGTTGATGCTACAGAAGGGATATTTTTCGTGGAGGGCGTGCACTAGCTCATTTTCACTCCGCATATCCCATGTGCCAAGCATCAGGTGACGAATAAAGGTCTTGTCAAAAAAACTCGTCCGGAACCTCGACTGTTTCTGTTCCCGTCACGTCACGATACATCCCCTTCACCAAATGCATTAGTCCCAAAGAAGCCTCACGAACACTCGTGGAGTACGAGTCGACACGATTTCTGATGGCCTCTCGGAAATCTTCCTTGTACGGATCCTTGATATGTTTAAGAAGACAGGCTTTCACCACTATCTCGTCGTTGTGTCGTCTTTTGTGCAGCTTCTGACGTCGGGTCTCCCCGTTTCGCTTCTACGTCTTCTCCTGTTCCCCTGAGCTCGGCTCTGATTTTCGTTTTTTTCCCAGCAGCCGGCGGCACTGGGCCTCCAAGATCCTTTACTTATATCTCCAAAATTTTTTTGAAAGAGCACGCTCTTTGAACGATTCTGCGATAAAGCGCGAAAAAACACTTGAATAAACTGAACTGAGGGTTCAAAAACGATTCAATTGAAAAACTATGCCACGACTTCAACGCAAATACATCATGTACGGTAGAGCAAGAAGACAATGAGTAGAATCGCGTTTCCCTTCAACGGCGAGAAACCAATACTGTCTCATGCCTGCCAGGATGGAGGTGCACGTATCGACCGCGCTATATAGAACAATGAAGAGAGACTAACCACTAACTAGCAACGATATGAGAAGTTCGTTCCCCCTCTATGATAAACGTTACAAGTGGAAGGCTTTCCATGTTGTCGAAGGTTTACGTTCTAGGTGGAAGGTCCCGCGAGCTGGACGAATCTGCCGAGCTTGCGCTCCGTGCGACTCTGAAATGGCGGCCACTGTAGTGAAATCTGTGCAACTCATCCGCAGCGCAGTTTACTCTAGGACTCGGAGCGAGTAGAATGCATCTGGGCGACGCCAATGTTGCAGTTCTCTCCTAGCGTACCGCTTCGCGCTGCCGCAGGCAGTAGGTCTGCCGGTCCAGTTTGCAAGCTCCCGGAATAATGATAAACCCTGACCCTGTGGCGGGTCGACGACGACTTGAGCGGACGCCGTCAGTGGTATGGCAAAGCTCATCTTTCTCCGTGTTGTATCAGCACAAGTAGTATAGGCGGTCTTGCGGGTGGAGCTATGCAGGCACTCGGTGCACGATAGAACAAACGAAACGACCAGTTTCTCCGAGAGAACGTATACATCATGGATCCTAAAGGTAGCACATATCGTGAAGGAAGCTTCCCTGAATGCCAGTATCCATGGTCAACGTAAACATTCTTTCAATCCAACAGAAAAGTACATCGGGGTACCTGTGTCCGCTGAGCGAGACGTCGTCCGCCCAGGGCGCTGCCCCCGCGGGAGATCCGTCGAGTGCACCAGATAGGCCGCTCTGGCGTGCGTTCGGTGACCTTAGCTTTTTAAGCGCAATATTCGTTGAAACTTATAATGTGGGCCAGCGTTCTTCGGTTCTTACCAAAGCATAAGGGAAACTTAGGTCGTTGTATGTCCGTGAGAGCCAGCGTCTTGCGTTCTGAGCATACGGCTCCGTTTTGGGAAGCACCATTGAGCAGGGCGTTGCCGCTGTACCAGGAGGGTTTCCTGCCTCGAACGGCTTCTGTGAGCCAAGCCGAGCCGACGCGCACTGAAACTGCACCCGTGCGCTTTCAGATGGCGCCAAGTGGAGCGGGGGACTCGTTGGTTTTTTTGCATGAAACATCGTCGGTACGTGGTGCTCTCGAAGAGATGGTGCACCGGAATACCGCCTTTGTTCTCGTTGTGGGCGACCCCTTTAACCGGTCATCGCCAAAGGCGGACGTTCCTGCGTCAACTTCGGATATTGTGCGCATCTCCAGCGAAGCTGAGGGTGATGATCAGCGCATTGATACCGAGCATGCTGCCGTGATCGGGTTGTTCACAGAGCGCGACCTCTTGCGCTGCCTGGCGGACGCCGTCGCGGAGCAGCGCACCGGCGAAGCTGCAGCGCTCTCATTCCGTCTGCGGAAGGCGATGAGTCCGCTTTACGATCGGTTTGGGACGCTAAAAGTGTCATCAAATACCATATATGATGCTGTTATGGTCATGCGGGAACGGAACATTCAAACCATACCCATCATTCGCGAGGAGGAGCACGAAGAGGACTACATCTTGCCGGGGGGTCATCCAGCAGCGGGCGAGAGCGCTTCCAGCAGCTACACCCTGGCATTGCCACCTCGATCCTTTTGTGGCGTTCTGACAGCACGCGATCTGGCTCGCTTCTTCCTCGCCCAAGATGCTAGCGTCCAAGATGCAGTCTGTAGCCTGGAGACGTCGACTGACGCTGGCGTCAGAGCATCGCGATCGACACGTCCGATGCTTCTGCGTCATCTCTTGTCTTGGCGCCTGCGTCGACTCTTTGAAGGCGCTCGACCTTTAAGTGATACTTTCTTCGAAGAAGACATCGTCGTGTACGAATCCGAGCATTACAGGGTGGTTTCAGTCCCTCGCTCGGCATCAGTGCGGGACGCGATCGCGGTCATGGCACAGCACGATGTTCGTACGCTTCTGATTAGTGAGGACGCTAGTTCCGGCTTCGATGCAGCCGGACCCTATCCCAGTATTTACGGTGTCATTACGTTGCGAGATCTCATGAGGCAGGTCTTCTATCCACGAAGAAATCCGCTGGCGCTCAGCATGCAGACTCTCTTTCGTGAGCGCTGGACAGCGGCAGGGGTATCGAGGCCGCAACTCGCAGCCGAGGAGCGCAAGTACGGAATCTCACCTGATGATGAAGTGGCGCATGCGCTGCGCTTGGTCGGTGGTATGAACGAGCGGCACATTCCAGTGTACGTCTACAATGACGCTGATCAGACGAGCAACTGCGTCGCGATGGTGAGCGTCAAGGAGATGCTGTCGGGTGTCCATGCGGCAGAGCAGCGGCGGCGCGGGCAACGGTACTAATGCGGTGACTAGGCGCTGCTGGTTGCCTGGTAGGTAGGGTGCCAAGCAACGCTGTCCTGGGGATTGTAGGCGAAAAGATGATCATCGTGCTCGATTTGCGCACCAGGAGCAACTTGCGTTGACCGATGATACCTGTAGACTACTCCAGACGAATGCTCGCGAAAGCATATATGCATTGATCACGCGAGCTGTTTAGAGTATAAGCGCTGGTGAAAAGGCACGCGCATACGCTTAACATGAACCTGTTCTATAACAGGCAAAACTGATGCTATGTGCTCCACATCGCCGCTTTGACCTGCGCAAGTTGTACCGTATTCGCAAATAGCGCTCAAAACTGATGCTTTGTGCTCCACATCGCCGCTTTGACCTGCGCAAGTTCTAGCGTATTCGTGACATTTGTCAACACCATTGCCGCAGCCGCCTTCTCAATGAGCGTATCCGGCATGCAACATGGACCTGTTCGAATGAGCAAGCGATACCCGCGTTTCACGACGTAAGCCGTCGCCTAGAGCACGTTTACCTAAACCATATAGTGTTGCTGATGCACGTGTCGTGCACGAGGCGCGCTGACACCAATCCCATGTACCTGGAGGATATATGGTTGCCCGAGTGCTTTCACAGGAAGCACAGGGCCCGCCAGCATATGTACACGCGGGAGCCTGCCAATGCCAAGCTCATCATCGGTGCTCATTTCGATGCTGAACGCACCGTCACTGGCGCCCTCCGTTGACTTGACAGCTCTGCGCGTTTCTCGACGAAAGCTATCGACCGTGCATCTGAAGTAAGACTCTGATAAGGGCGTGTCTCTGCCTCCCATTATACACCTATGCCCGCGTATATGGCTCGGTTACGACACGTACAAACGCCGATACGCTGCGACTCGACTGCAAGAAGCAGCGCAACAGTGCCTGGAAGAGGTAACCCGCCACAAGTCGCCCGTTCATAGCGCAGCCAATGCGCGATACGGGTAAACGCGCATGCTCAAAACGACAGCTTCTCTTTGTAGATACCAGCGATACGCGTATTGCTTAGTTGGCATGCACCGGACTCAGTTTAGAGCGCGCTCGTGAGCTTGCCACTCGGTCGACGAGCACACGGTTGCAGTAGTTCGGCAGCTGCAAGCGTACGCGCACGTGCGCTACTAGAGCTGGAGCCCGACGCACACGCTGGAAACGCTTCGTCGTCGTCGTCGTCGTCGTCGTCGTTTCGCCAGCTTCCATGCAACTCCGCGAGGTCGCGGCAAGCGATCAAGTCGCAAGGTGTGATCACGCGAAACTCGCCGAAGAAGGATATCCCTGACTAGCTAGCTAGCTAGCTGGCTGGCTGGCTGGGCGTTTACGCTCCAGGTGGATCCCCGATATGATGTGAGCGTTGTGGCGCCTCTGATGCAACGGACATGCCGATCCCTGCTTTCGGGTTCGTTGTCGCTGCCGTTGAGTTCGTTGGGTAAGCACGGTCTCCGCTATCGCCAAATACGTCCGTGGGTTGCTGTGACCCCGAACCCGAGACAAGCGGCACTCGTTCTGCGCGCGTCGTTGCAGGCATTGCCAGAACAGTGAGATGCTGGAGCTGTTGGCGCACCAGGGCCATTTCCTGCCGCAGTGCTTCAATATCGCGACGCAAAGTCCCTTGTTCCTGGCGGAGGGATGAGAGCTCTCCTCGCAAATGTTCCACAGGTTCATTGCCTGGCTTGATCGGTCCATTGCCGGATGGTACTGCACCCATGGCTGGATGCGGCAACAAAGCGGGGCTATAACCAGAGGTACCTGCAGGCGGTCCGACACTGATGCCGCTGGCTGCCGCAGCGCCGCTTTCCATGCCGCTCGCTTGACTGTGCTCAACACGTGGTGAAACGTAGGAATGGAGCGGTCCGGTTCCGGAGCCACTATCATGTATACTGGAAACACCGTGCGGAATACCAGGGTACAGAGCGGCACTGGAGGCCGGCCCTGCTCCTATGGAGATATCCGCGGCTGAGGCAGCGAACTGCAGGTTTCCGGCCAGCAGGGCCGAAAGTGTGCGTTGCAGGCCTCGTGCGTGGTGCAGCAATGCCAGCAGGTCCTCCTCGGAGACATTCGCTAGTGGCAGATTTGTGGTGGCGCGTTGCGCTCGACCTGGAACAGTACCTGCTGCGGAGGCATCTGTGGATGGATCCTTCGGAGACGTCGACGACGATGCAGTGATGCGAGTATGCGGCTGCCAAGCGTTACAAGTGGCAGTACCCGGAACGCTGCCATATCCCCGTTGATTTGGATGATTGTTGTTCATCGACGGTTGCGTCGCCCAGCGCGACGGCGGCGGTGGCGGTGACTTGGGTTTCGGTGCACGCGGAGGAGAACGCGTCGCACTCTGGGGCTGCTGGAATACACCGTCCAAAGCAGCTAGCGAAACGTACAGAGGATTATGCGGAGAAACATCCCCAGTCGACGCGCTAGATCCTGGTGGTTGCGCTGTCGTTGCGGCTGCTCCACTGGAAAGAGCGGCTCTGGCAGAAGCAGAAGTTGGCATCGCCTGATGCAGTGGAATATCGATAACCTCAAAACGCCCGTGACTCGAGCGTCGAGACGCCTCGCCCAGTGCAGAGCCACCAGATGGTACATGTGGGGTCGAGCTTCGGTTCGGATGCGACGTGCTGGCTTCATGGACTGCTGCAGATGATGATGCCGCAGCTGCAGCCGCACTTACTGCCGCCTCAGAAGGTCGTGCATTCCCTGACTCAACGGAATGCAACAGTCGCCTCGTTGATTGCCCCTGAGCGTTCCCCGGGTATATGCCATCCCCCAGAGAAGTGATCGTGGTGGATCCTTCATCGGTCGTCATCGATGTACCAGTTCGCATGCCCAGTTCAGGTGGCGCGGTATTCCGACTCCCAACAGATTGGTTATAGAACCGGGGACGTACGCTGCTGGTGCTGCTGCTATCACTAGCACATGGGTCTGCGGAGACCGCTCCCGGCCTTGGACTCGCGCGTGCTCGCACGTCCTCCGTGAGCATCTCACGCGTGATAATGTCTTCATGGACAAGGCACGCTGTACTAGGCGAGGTGTGTGGGCGGGACGGCTCCGTATCCACCAGGAGGAAACGCCCAGCTCGTCGAGACGACCCTGTCTCCACTTTGACAAGATTTTCTGCTGCAGGAGCGGTTTCCTGAGAAAGCGCTGACTCCGTCTCTGCTGATGCGCGCGACGTACGCACCGGCGCCGGTTCCATGACCGAGGATCCTAGTGACTGTATATGTTCGTTTTCTGAAACAACAGCGGCAAGATCCGTTACAGGCTGCAGCCTATCTGGGGCTGGTACTGCGATGCTTTCCGGAATCCGCTGCAGATCACGTTCACGTTTTGCCTCAATTAACTCAGGGCTGTCTGCAAAGTTCCAACCACTGATACCCATCACATTTCGGGGATGCTCCGGCGAGCGTCGTCCAGTCTGCGATGCCTGCGATTCCATCGTGCTCGATGAGGCGCTGCTGGCAGGCTGTTGCGACCAGGGCTCCTGCCCGGGATGCTTCGCCCCAGCGCCCGCTGACGCCACGTGACCCCGTTGCAGGGAGATACGCTCCTTCTCGGAGAGTGGATTCAACTCCAGCGGCGGCATTCGGGAGAGCATGTTGGCAGCCCAGCCATTTTCCAATGGAAGCTCCGTCTGCATAAATGGATGTTTCAAGAGCTCACTCGCAGATGGCCTCTTGTGTGGATCCTTGTGCAGGCAGAGTTCGACGAAAGCCCGAAACTCGCGGCTAAACCGCTCCGGATGCTCCAGTGTCGGTGGCGGACCCTGTAAGGTTAACTGAAGCACTTTCATCGGTGCGAAGCGCTCATAGGGCGCACATCCCTGGGCTAATTCGATAGCTGTGATGCCGAACGACCAAATATCTGCCTTGTAGTCGTAACCAGAGACCTGCTCCATTACTTCCGGCGCCATCCAGCACGGCGTTCCGACAAAAGTCTGCCGCAAGCGACGCGAGATGCCGCTCTCCAGCATGAGCCCCAGATACGTATAGTCTGTGAGCAGGATTCGGGCATCTGGTGTCAGTAAAATGTTATCTGCTTTGATATTGCGGTGGATCTGACGATTCCGGTGAAAGTATTCGAGGCCCCGCAGCGTACCGTGCAGTATGTACCGAATCACGGCCTCGTCAGGGAAGCCTTCGGGATACAAGTGGCGCAAAATCCGCCCGACAGGAGTCCCTGCGACAAAAGGCATCACAATCCAGAGGTTATGCCCCACGGAAAAGGACGTTCGATAGGGCACAACGTTTTCGTGGGAGCTTAAAGACATGACGCGAATCTCCTTGATTAGATCATCGAGGGAGAGCGGCAAGCCTTCCAAGTTGATTACTTTGATCGCTACAGCTTCATTGCCGGCCGCAGGACAGATCGCCCGGTACACTGCTGAGTTTTCCCCGTGACCCAGCTCTTCGAGGAACTCGTACCCGTCAGGCGTCACCGGGTAGCGGCGCGGCGAAGCGGCAGTCACCACATCAACTCCTTTATCCGCCATGGTTGCACCTCTGAATCTCAACGATACAAACGAAGGGCGTACAAGAACAGGTGTCAGCGCAGCGGTTTGCTCTAGCGCCTCCAAGCTGCAGCAGCACGTATGCGGTAACCGCTTCAACCAGCCAGCCAGCAACAAACAAACAAACACTTACGTGCGTTTACCGAAAAACGGTTTGGAGAATGGACGCATACGGTGCGCGCCGAGCGCTCTCTGTGTCAACAGCGGCAGTATACAGAAACACAGGAGAGCGTCAACCGGCGTTCAGCTTCAATGAACGATATCGCAGTACAGTGCCAGTGATGTGTCCGATAGCATGGTGCTGGCTTTTGCATAGGGTCTCCACTTGACGTCTCCGCTCCTAAGCAGGTCTCGCGCAAAACGCACCGCCTAACGTCGTCGAATGCTCTACATGGAGCGTCTGTGGAACAGCGATTCGTGGTGAGCGAAGAAGTGTCCATAGAAATCTGCATTTTGTCTGATAACGGTGCATGCAGTCTGGTCGTATGTGTGTTGATATAGGCTCCAATGCGTGCCTGAGGTCGTACGGGTAAATACGCGCTGGAAGCTGCGGACGGAATCCAGGTAGCGCTATGACAATCGAAGGATCCGCTAGCGAGTGGTCGACGCTGACGGCTCGACGTAGTCGAATCACTGTGCAAGGGCACGGGGCGAGCACAGGTCGAACTCGCTGAGACCCAACCAGCTGCGGATGAAAGAGGTGCTCCAAGGAACGCAGCATCAAGGTCAGCGATATGGCAGAAGCGGGAACGCACGCACACACAGTGTGGAACGAGTGCAGTGCACGATGGATCTGGTATTGCTGTCATCGCTTTTGGTACATGAGTATCACCTGTCGACCGAATGAAGTCCGTAGCGACAGCAAGTGGCGCCTGGGCGCGGGGAAGGTTGGGCGTTTTCCCGGAAGCGTCGCGAGTCCGCACGAAAGACCCGCTGGTCGACAGTGCACCGACGATAACTGCGTCGACTCGTCATGCATGACATGAAGAGAACGACAGCCTCGGTGGTGTCCGTACAACTAGACTACTGCAGAGCGGTGATTTTTGCGGCACGCTAGTCGTACTCGCACGAGAATAAGATGGTATTGGCCCAAGCCGAGCGTACACGTTCAAGTATCGGTCTCTTCCGAAGGTCATCAGCAGAAGCCGTTGCGAGCTTTTTCCTGTGACCGCTTCCTTGCGCTCTGTTCAAATCGCCGGCTATCAATAGGTCTGGAGCTCCAGTCCCTCTGGATCCCTTACCAGCTGTCGAAGCATGTTGATGGAAGCGTTCAAGTCCCGATTTCGCTACTTCCGGCTGCTGTCAGAGCATGTCATGCATCGGCAAACGCTGCGACCTATGCTTCGCTTGCCATTTCCATGTTGTTTCTGTTCGACTTCGATGTACGCGTCAAAGCGGTGACATCTGGTTATCTTGCGGTGTTCTCCTGTGTCCGCAACGCCGGCTTCACGGGGCTACTTCCTTGTGGTGCCTGAACGCTTACCTCATTGCCCGCTAGATGCGCTTGACGGATGCAGAGACGCTCGTCCATATCCGAATCCGTTTCTGCGCCCGGGGATGCAGCGCCCGATCCGACGTGCTTTTCCAGGTTATCCACTTGGTGCGTAGTTGGTCCCCTGTATGCGTATGCGAACGTTGCGTCATCCGACAGAGGATTTGCGGATCGCGATATTGTCCATGATGAAACCAGTACCGCGTCCGAAATCGGAGCCCGACGATCAGCTCGTCACATTCCCATCGGTATACGCCCCGTCGTGCACAGCAGTGATGCTCTCGCTATCGCAAGCAGTCGCTGCGATGACTAGATTCCGAGTGAAAGATGCTATTCCAAGTCAACAGAAGAGAACAGAGACGATCGTGCATATCCCGTGAGAGGTATTGTGCTGGTGTCGGATGCCGTTTCGTCTAAGGTCACATGGAGAGGAGGATTTGTATTCCGCAGTTGTCGATTGCTTGACGTGACACGTTCATTGAACTTTAAACAAGAACTTGTGAACAAGTGCTCTAGCGACGACATTGAGCTGTTTTCTTCATCGATCCAGTGGCACGAATAGCGGCGCCTGCGACTTGCCTTGGTTGATCAAAAACGTGCAGCATGCGCAAATCATACATGCAGCACGTAAGGAATTCAGAAGATCAAAGGCTTCTATCTATGAATTTGTTGATGATATCGATTATTTTACGAAGCCTTTTTCGAAGGTGTCTCGATTCGCCCTGATGTTGAGTACGTAACGAGTCCATGCGGCAACGAGTCGACGCAGTCACTCCACAGAAACAGCCGAGAATCTTAAAAGGACCTTTGAATCCGTAGTCTCTCTCTTTGCTGCAGTTCGATTCTTAAACCTGAAACTCTACAATCATTTCGGAAAGAATCGCCAGGCTAAAGCAGCACGAGCAGATACGCATCCACCCGACGCCTTTGGTACTTGGGCGTTTGGACGCGCGTGCGCTGCGCTTCAGCAGGCGAGGGACCAGATCCGAGAGCACCAAGAGCGTTACGGTGCTAGGTGGCCCTGGCTGGTGCTCTTTAAAGTGACGCAGGTATTCAGGGGGTTCATAGGCTCGTGCGAAACACTCGAGTCCATAGGCGCGAGTAGCCGTGCTCCACTTGGTTGTGGACGACTGGTTGAACTTGGGCACCTGTGCCTTGGCCTTGCGCGGCAGAGAGGCTCGATCTTTACGTCGACCCTGCACACGGAACCTCACATCGCTTGGAGCTGGGAGAGGCACGCGAAATCCTGTTTCGTGTAGCTGAGCGACTTTTTCGTCTTCTTAAGCGGTGTATGAACTTTTGGAAGACCTCGGCACCGGCGTAGGGGTACGACCTGGAAAGCGCGGCGTTATTTTGGAGGTGGAGGCGAAGGGCATCGAGCGGAGACGGCCCCGACTGAGGAGGCAACCGTGCACGCCCGGGCTTCTGTGTATCGGTGCAGCTGCTGCTTAGACGCCTTCTTGCTGACGGCTGATCTGCCTGTGGCACGGAGCTCGAGCTTCAGTGCGTAACACAGGCAGCGTCGGGTGCTCTCGTTGGCACGACTTGTCTGCGGACGCACGTAGTGCGTATTTTCTTGCATCTCTCGGGACGAACCCGTATCTGTATTGCAGAACTGCAAAAGCTTGCTCCTGGAAACAGCGCTGTCTGTACTGCAGCAACAGATCACTCGGGTGGAGGCGTCTTTAGGTAGAGATCCAGCACTACTAGTGCGCACGCTGGGTGCACCGGAACCTTCTGCATCCTTCGAGCTGCACTCCATGCCGCTGGCGACCCATTCAGTTCACTTTCTCCGTACAACAACACCAACTGCGATGTTGCAAGACAAAGCGTGCCCAGGATGGACCATTCATATGCAGACGAATGCCCGAATACTCTTGCGTCACGACTGGCTCCGTGAGGATAGAACGCTGCAGGCTGCCTGGTACAGCGTGCTGGACCCTACAAAACTGAGCAAGCCGGGAGCATCTCTCGCTGGTTGTGCAAATGGTTTTAGAGCTCCTATCTCGCCCCGCTGGTCATTCGGAACTGGCAGTCAAAAGGAGTCGAGCGATCAGGAGAAGCTGCAGCCGCGAGACTCAGATCCACTGGCACGCCTGCAAACGCCTCAGATGAGCGATGGCGTTGAGGCTGCAGCGCCAGGTGATTCTCCCGAGGAATCGAACAATACCGAATACACGCCGACACTGGCGCGCAAAGGAGCGAGCGTTGCCTCACTTACTCGCCGAAGAAGACATTCGGAGCTAGAGAAGGCGTCTACCAGGTGCACATCGCCCGAACGTTCGGTGTCGAAGCATCAGCTTTCCTGTGCTGCTTCGCCAGAGCGAGAGCATCCTAGCTGCCAGGACGCAATCCGAACTCGAAACGCTTCCGGAGACGAACCGTCTGCACCAGCACGTGATTTAGGTTGCCTGTCGCTGCTCGTTGTAGGTTGCAAATCGCCGTCAAATATGAGTCGGCAGGAGAAACAAGCGCTTTCTGAAGCGCGAACGCTCTGGGAGATGCACGGCGGTCGTTGGCTGGACCCGTGCGACCTCTCGCAAGTCTTCCAACTGCTGGAGACGTTTATCGAGACCACAGGTACCGCAAGTGCCGCCACGGATGATGAGACTTCAAACGCTTGCCCGAGTGCCGGCGAGGAGTCATCACCGATTTCGAAGCGCAGACGCTACGAACCGAAGCCCGGCGTTCGCGAACCTGCCGCAGGAAAAGCGTCACCGGAGCCAGCGCTGCTGATTGCAGCCCTGCATCATAGCGTTGCTGCATGTTTGCAATCAAAGCAGTGCTGTCCAGTAGACGGCCTGGCTGCACAGCAGTTATACGCTATTGCGTCAATCGCGTGGCAACGCGGCTGGGCCCTCCTGATCGATCTGCAAAACACGAAGGACGACAAGGATATCCGTAACGCCGGAGCTGCCGCGTTGAGGGTGTGGATTCGTTCTGTTTTGAGCGAATCTGCATCTAGAATGGAACAATCCAAATCAGAGGCTTCCCTTCAGGACGGCAACGAAAGCCTTTGGGAGCGAATTCGTAATCACGCGTTGGAGAATACAACCCCGAGCAAACTCGGTGTTTTTTCCAATTTTGCTTTTTCGTTCATAAGCGAGAAGGATCATGTCGGTGTATCTGCTCCAGCTGCGAAACGGAGGAAACACGTCCGCCAGCACAGCTCAGAGACAACGGAACGTTGGTCAGCGGGAATGCAGCCCGGCGATGAGCATTGGCATCATGACGTGCAGCTGCTGATCCGTCTCGCGGGAGGCATCTGCGTCCCCGAGCAGAGCGACGCGGCTTGTATCCGAGAGCGCGCTTCCATTTCAGTAACAAGGCAGAAACGAACAAGGACACAGAACCCGGCGTCGACCGAGTCGCCTATGCATGCTTTCAAAGTATGCCGAGCGCTTGACCTCGCGAGAATGGAGGAGAACGCAAACTTCCCGGACTCTTCGCTGCCGCTGATTGACTGGGACCGGCTGCTGTCGGCAGTTTGTACTGGGACAGGGCACGCTCTGACGTCGTCGACAACCGCCTCGTGCCATGTGGAGGCGCCGAAATCCCCCGAACGGCAAGCATCAGCGACTCCAAAACGAGAGCAGAGCAAGCGGCGTGGAACCCGTTCGCCATCAAGACAATCCCAGAGATCAAAACGGCGATCCTGATGCCCTGGCCTGTACTAAGATGCCGGATCCGCACCCAGACTGGTCAAGTACAACAGCATCAACGACCTAGTGATGACGCGAAGAGATGTCCGACGATAGAGCTGGCTGTGCCTGCTGCCTGGACCCGCCAACATGAGGCAATACGCAGTCATCTCGAACAATGAAATACCATCGTGATTCACCAATTGCTCACAAAATGCATTCCCGATGTATCTATACAGCGCTTTCTTCTTACTGGACTGCTGAACCGTACGAGAGCAGTGCCTTGGTGCAGACGGAGATCCAATGACCACTCTCGTGGCCATTGATTTTTTTCATCGGAATTTGTCAGCATGTGAGTACAGTGCCTCGACTGCGTTCTCAGCGATTCCCACGAACATTCGCGTAAAACGAAGCTGCTGGAGGCCCCGGAGAGCATGAAACATTTCCGGATATTGATCGAGGCGCTCAAGTATCGGTGCAGAAGGTGCTTCGGCGCATTGTTGATAGCAAAGTCACACCATAGCGAGCCTCGCTTCCTCCATTGCCTCTCCGTTTGGCGCTTGATTCGCTCTGCCCGACGCCATCTCGAGCATTCGTCTCTGTTTCACGCCTTGCTTATGCATCTGTTGGATATGCGATCCGTAAAACAGAAAATGCGCCACGACCATGGCGGGTACGTTTCCATATACCCACGCGCAGACGCGTCCCAGCATTTTTGACTGGCCGCCTGCTATCGGTATCGGATTATCCAGGTAAACGTGGTGCTTGAGACGCTGCCCCACAAAGTTAGCTCGCGTTAGCTCCTTGGGTATCTCGTCAGTTGCACCGGAAATCGTCTGATACTGATATCGACGTTGAACTCTCGATTCACGAACTCCTTGCGTCCGTTGTCGCTGGTGGAACGCACCAGTGCAACGATCCCCGGAACGCGAGCCCTCTGGGTCACAACAGTCTCGTCGTCATCCCGTCGCGGAAACCCCGCGTCTCGTCTATCTTTCCTCTTTCTATCTTTTGTCGTATGTTCTTCTGTGCTCGATGATTGACGGACAGCGGATTTTTCCGGTTTTCCGGCATCTGGCGATCACGGGCATCTAGGATCCCCGACTTTTACGTCCATACCGTCCGCTTGGATTGTTTATTTCTTCAAAATGAACGCACTTTGAACGCGTCTGCTATAAACCACGAGAAAGCATTTGATTACAGGAACCCAGGAATAAAACACATTTGAGGCGAAAGACGACTAGGTGCACCGGTGCTTGTGATGCGTGTATGTTGTCCTTGACGTATGAAAGCGAATCATAGCACATCGTCTCCTGCACTCGTTGTGCGCTATCTTGGGCACAGCAGGAGTGCATTCTCGTGCGCGACAGCTCGTCCAGCGCCATCGTCAAGCACCAAATGATGCAGGTTATCAGTCAACAACGCTTCTGACTCATTGCACAAGTCGGTGAATGCACATTTCTTGCCTCCGTCCAATCGAGACGGGTCGGCAACCCCAGCGCGGTTACAGGCGTCTTTGACAAAAATCGTTCCCGTGATCCACTTGAACAGTCACGTTCTATCTAAATGAAGCGTACAGAGTCTCGCTGGCGGCTCGATACGGTTCTCAGAGTGTCGAGACTCGGCTGCTCACGCCGTGATTCCTCTTCCTGGCATGTCGCCTAGCATTCAGGATTCCCGACTGCAGATGATGTCGAGCCCCGGAGAAGATGAGCAGCAGCATCTGCTTTTCGTTTTTGGCATCGGGTCCGTCCGTCCTTTAAATTTAGCAGTACGGAGACGCCCTTGGAGGTCTTCAATCCAGGATCCAAGTCCGTTGCCAAGTCTTTCTCTTCATCTACGTCGAGCGGATGAACATAAGAATCGTTGCCCGAATGGGACCTCGGTTTTCACCAAATGCATGCAGAGCGATGTGTGGTCGACCTCCATTGCCCCAGTACACTCGTTTTCATTTCCTCCCTGTGAACGTGAAACCTTGAACGAACTCCGTCACAATGTTCCTCATGAAGTTCTTCGAATGCTGCATGCCTGCTCGCGGAGACCAGACGTAACGGACTGAGGTCGGCATGCAACGCAGTCCAGTCCAGAAGTATCTACGGGCACATGTACAGGAACACGGAGTTGGATACGGTTCCCCGATCGAACGGAAACCTTGAGGAGGATTGAGTGCTCGGATCCGGGATGGCAGTCTGGTTTGCTGTCGAGGGCTCTGTTCAGGAAAATCCAGAAGCGAAAGATGCAACGAAGGTAGCGATGACGTACCCAGCGCCTTCTGGATACGACATCCCGCCGTCCGCAACCGTGTGCAGCACGACCAGCGTGAACGATCTGAAGCGAACCTCGTTCTCGTTGCGACACCTCTCCTGAAGTCGCTACCACCCTTAGCGCTTCCGTCACCAGTTCGTCATTTGCATATAGCGAAAGACCAAGAATCCCTTACATCAGTCCCTGCTCCTCTGGGTCAGCTAGGTGATGGTATCAAGCCCATAGGTTGCATTTCACGAAGCGCTCGAGATGGACCCGTTGATGGATTTTCAGGTTCGTTAGATGCACTTTGTCACCTGTCCTCTGGACGTTCCGCTAGAAAACATGACAAGCCTGCGAGTCAACCTTTCATCCGAAACGCATTAGCAACTGTTTGATTCTGAGATCGAACCGTTTCGCATCTAATATCCTGGGGAATCGTTGTGTTGTTCCACGACAGCTAGATCAAACTTCCAAGCGAATGTGGTGAGCTTCCAGACCGGCTTCGCGACCTTGTACGAAGTTTGGCTTGACCAGGCGCGTCTAGACAAGGGAAGCAAGGCGGACCTTTCTCGAGTGAGAAGCTACTCGACCTCAAAAAGGGCTCTGCAATGCTCCATTCGGAAGATTCTCAACGCCGTATTGGTATGTTTGAATTTGGAGGCAATAAAATTGTTATCACAGTGAGCTTCTTGGTCCTATGGTTTTCCGGTCTTGTGCCTTTTCGCCCTCTCTTCGGAATAATCTTTCTCTTCTATGGCTGGTGATGTCTTCTCTGTCTCTATTACTTGGCGGGATTGTAAAGCCCCTATGCTCTACATCCGTTCTTTCCCTCGTGACTCACATATGCGCTGGGTCCACGATAGGACTGAGACTCGTCTTTTCTAATTCCATTTCCAAAAGTTCTCAAGTACCTCCTCATCACCTTCTCCGTCGCAAGCAAGCCCGCGGACTGAAGGGCACCGTCCCGCTCGCTCCTGTGCACGAGCACAGAAGCAGCAGAGCAGCCAGGGCCGGTGAAGATGCTCGAGAACGCATTGTCGAAGTGAGGTGTCACGGATCCGAACAACTCGTCTAATGATCCATGAATTGAAACATAGCGCTCGAAAAAACATAAAAGACGCTTTCGAACGGGTTGAAGCGGGGAGGCTAGGCTGGCATGAAGCGTTGGTCAAAGCCAGTCTCCACCGGATGCTTCTTGACCGCTTTTGATTCATGGACATCGATGTTGTCTAACAGCAGCACCGAAGCATGCGGGATGGAGAATCCACAAAGCGTACGTCGACGAAGGATGCGGTTTCGAGGATTCCCTTCCGTTTGGCGATTCGTAGGTAACGAAACGATAGCATCGCCGCTATCGCTGGTGCTGTCGCCATGCCCGGTTGTCGCTTCTTAACGAAAAGCGGATTACTCCGCTTTGTGAACCCATAAACAGGTCAGCAGCTTCCCGTGAATGAGTCTTGTTGAGTGAGACAAGCATACGTCCCTCCTGTACAACGCGGTCGCGTTTCAGTACGAAATCGATATGGTGTTGGTCAATGCGTAATGGTCTCCCAAAGGAGCGTGCTTTTTGCTTCGTCAATCTGTGTCATTTATCACTGTACGGATCAACGATTCGCAAACTCTACATCCTGTAGCTTATCAGATAGTATTTCTCAGAGTATGTGTATGGTGTGGAATGCATGGACGAGGCGAAAATCGTGTGGATAGAGCTTGATAAGTGCTGCTTTGGGTCCACGACTTTCTACGAGAAGCGTGTTTCATCCACCCGTTGATCGTAGAATGGCTTTCTTGCACACCAAAGACCTCTTCTCGCTAGCTTTCATTGACAGCACGGTCTTTCCGCGTCCTCTCTCAAGCCTCAGGGATGCAATCCTTTTGTTAAATACCTACCAGAAAAACAAATTAAAACAGAAACGGCGTGCTGGTACGCATGTACCAGCATTCACTGCGCTCATTACATCACAGGTGGTAGCGCCGCCTCCCGGGCCTAGCACTCGGATATGCGACCTACTCTCGCTCGAGTTCGATAAACGGCCAAGAGTCGGCTCTGTGTCATGGTTTCGCAAAACCGAGCACTTGTTGGATGCAGGTCCCGGAGCGCGAGCACTTGCGCCTCCCGCACATATCTTCGAGAAAAGAGCGGTCCACTGCAAGTCCAGTGCCAGAGAAACCAGCGCATGTTTTCCTGATACAAACAGTTCCTGGGGCGACTCGTTACCTAGATTCTAGTCATCTTTACGTGTGCCTCACTAGCGTCGGAGCAGAATCGATATGCCGAAAGTGCGCACGCTCTAGCAAAGCGTCAGCACAGCCGCCCCCTGCACGCAACGTGGACCCGAGTCACGAACACGGGTGCAGTGCCCTGTAGCAGCGAACTTTTTTGTTCCAGCCGTTGCCACAGCTTCCGTTCCTACTACCGTAACGATTCCCCGGACTCCCGCGAATCTAATTCTTCCATAAGAAACTACCAGCAAAACGAAGCAATCACCCGCCCAGTCATACGCAACGCTCGTTTGCGAACATACCCGGTGTTCCGCAGCGGAGTCCGAATGCCACCGCAGACGTCGCCGGTGCGGTAACGCACGTTCCATCGAATACGCTGCTCCTTGCGGCTGCGCTGCTCGACTGGGTCCACGTACCGCTCTTGTTGCTGGTGCGGCATCGACAACTGGTACAGCTACCAGTGCTTTGGTTACTCGTTCCATCGCCATGGCTTTTGGCACAGACGACACCTACGGCTCCACGACTCACGGGAAATATCGTCCCAAGTCCGATATGCGGTACGACGGGGCGGCTGCGCAGGTGTTCTTCACGTGTCTGCTGGGCCTGCTGTGCGTGAGTGTTACCTGGGGGCGCTGGCGGCACCTGATTCATCAACGAAAGGTTTCCGCCGAACACGAACGAGCGCTATGTCCGTGTCGTGCGTGTCGCAGTCGTCGTCACGCTAAAATCGCTCAGAAACGGCGAAGCGAACGCCTGAAACGGCTAGTTGTGAACGGCGTGCTGCTGGGCCTCTGGCTCCTCTTCCTTTTCGCTGTAGTGTTCCTGTACCGCAGCGTTTCCGCGTCACTCGCTAACGAGACGCCATTCGACCCGTACGAGGTTTTGGGAGTCTCCAGACACGCTGATCGTGAGCAGATCGTCCGTGCGTACCGCAAACGCTCGCTTGAACTGCACCCAGATAAAAACCTGCAGAATCCGAACTATCAACCCGAAGCGTTTGTGCGGTTGAACAAGGCGTACCGAGTGCTTACAGACCCCGTAGCTCTTGAAAACTACCAAAAGTACGGGAACCCTGACGGATACCAAGGCACACGTTATGGGATCGCGTTGCCGAGTTGGCTCGTGGACCGGGGCACCCCGGTCCTCCTCGGCTATGCGCTGGTGTTGCTGGCGGGACTGCCACTCGGGGTGGGTATGTGGTGGCGTCGACGGGCCCATCTGCTATCCGAGAGCGTTAGTCAAGAGACATATGCGCTGTTTGCAGAGTTTCTGGGCCAGCCAACGGCGATAAAGTTTCGCAACTTGCCCGAAGTCTACGGTGCAGCACTCGAGTTTGCAACCCGTACACCGTTCGAGGCTGAATGTGGCGATCGTGAGGCCATCAGTCTGCTCTGTCAAGCGCTTGAAACAGGTGGCCGGTTTGATCACCGCGAACAACGACTGTTTAATCGCGGACTCCCGCATTTTACGATGAACAATGTTTTACTGCACGCGCACCTCGCTCGTATAGAGTTGGATCGTTTTCCCGTTGATATGACCCGTATGAAACAAAATGTGGAGGTTCTGCTTGCACACGTGGATAGCATGATACCAGCGATGGTTGACGTCGCTGGTGCGACGCCTCGACCCGAGGTAATGCGGCGGTATCAGCGCGTCTTCTCCACAGGTGGCTATATCGACCGGGTGCTGCGCATAATTCAACTCGAACAGAGTCTTTGTCAGGCGATGCTTCCGAGCGAAAGCGAGTTGCTCCAGTTGCCGTGGTTTGGGCTCAGCGAAGTCAAAGTTTGCGCAACAAGTCGCAGGTTCGGGGCCGATGGGATCCGCACGATCGCTGAGCTGCGGGAGCGTGTCTGGGAACCCGATGTGCTTGCGATGCTGGCGAGCCAGGGGCCATCAGCCCTGTTCCCCATAGAGGCACCAGCAACGGCAGCGAAGCGGTGCATACGTCGTTCGGACCTCCAAGAAACGCGCGGCCGCCACGGAGCAGCAACGGAGGCATCCACAGCGCCGTGCGGGCTCGAGTCCCGGCTCGATACCGGCGCTGAGCGACTGTTGCGGTGCAACTGGGACGGCACTCGACTCCGATCTCTGTTGCGCATGTTCTCCGATGCTCAACTCGATGATATCCACCTGTTTTTGATTCGCTACCCCCGCAAAGTTCAATTGCAAGTAGTCGAGCCTTACGTCGTGGACCAGGATCGCGCTGGTGAAGCGGACCTGGTGCGCGATCCTCGCGTTCATGCTGGCGATATCACGACGCTGGAGGTTCATATCCTCATCGAGCGTTTAGGCTGGCAAGAGATGCCGAATCGAACCACTTACTACCCGTGTTGCAGTCGTTTGCCGTTTGACAAGAACGAGCACTGGTGGATGATCGTCGGCGATCGGAAGATGAATTCCATCGTCGCTGTTCGGCGGCTTCATGCCCGGCAGGCTGTTCAACAGCAGCCGGGGTCTCGGCAAGCGGCTGCATCTGCCGGGGAAGCAACAGATGCCCGGGACATGACGTGTACACCATCGCCGCCCACAAGCGCTTCGAGTCGCACCTCGACGCAAACTGATGCCTCTGACACCGCCACAAGTGGCAGCAACAACATCGGCGATCGTGATGGAGCAAGTCCCGTAGCCGCATCCGGGGCTCGCGAGTACGCCCAGCTCACAGACAAGTGCGACCTGTCTCCGTATATCCGACGAGAAGCGCTTTCGTACAGCGTTCAGTTCATGGCGCCGCCTCAGGTTGGTACCTGCAAGCTGGTCGTGCACGCCCTACCGGATTGTTATTTTGGGCTCAATCGCCATGTACAGTTGGATGTGGATATACACGAGCACAAGCCGCCTGAACCGGAAATGCATTATTTCGATCCGAGCGATCTTAGTGAGGACGACGATGACAGGCCCACTGGCCAAGCACGATCGCTTACCGCTGAGCATACGAGAGCAGTGCCAGCGTCGAATGGTGAACAGGGCGTCTCCAGTGAGCGCACGTCCACGCAACAGGTTCCAAATGATACCGAATCCGCAGAGGACACTGATTCGAGTGCTGATGACGCCTTCGACATCGACGGCGAAGCGGACTAGACGCACAACGCGATGGTGCTGCTGCATATATAGGCGGCATTCGCAACTGCGATCCAGTGACTGGTACGGACAGGATCTCACAGCCTGCATCGCGCGTGCTGATCATCACGGGCTCTGGTCGAGAGTGCACTCAGGGAGCGCCTAAACCAGGGACGAGGCGGAAGCGGGCACCTGTCAGCTGTTCGATGATCGCCCGTGGTCGTGAGAGCGCTCACGCGGAAACACCATGCTTTTCCCTAAAGTCAACGATAGTATTTAATGGAAATGCGCATTCGTGTGGAGCGCTTTCAAGCAGCGCGCGTCATTGGCAGCACCACGGGCATGCGCGAGGCATCTCGCTCTCCGTCCAGACGCCCACGGACTCGAATCAGAGCTCCCGAAAAGACTCCCCGAAGCTTTCTTGCGCCTCCATCATAACGGTACTGTCGTCGCCGGTGTCGGTGTCGGAGGTATTTCCTGTGTTAGGAATCCGACTTTGCAACGGGGCACTCGCATCGTCATCATCAACGTCGATCATGTTTGGAATACTGGCATTTCGAAGCAATTGCGGATGAACGATTTGAGAGAGCGGACCCGTGGCAGTCACAGCGGCTGCGGCAACGTGTGCTCGTTGGTCATCTGCTCCGGCCGCTTTGGTATGCTCTGCGACACACGGCGTATGATAGGTGGATTCTACGGCATTACCGACGATCGTCGGTTTCAGTCGGATTGCAGGCGCATCTTCGGGCCTGTCTCGAGCCATGCCCTCGACCTGATTCCACATTGTCGCCAGTTTTTCCTTGGGCATGCTCGCATACGCTCGCTCGTACGGTATTCCGTCCCGCTGTTGACTCGTTAATGCCGCGCGGAAGCGATCCGCCTCACTGGGGATCTCGTATCCTCCCGCATGGCCTCGTAGCATCGTCTCGCGTAAATCTGGATGGTAGTGCAGGATTTCCTCCCAGAAAAGCTGCCGCATCTGTGATGCAGTGAGCTGCTCGCGTTCGAAGAAGAATTCCTCGGGCGGCAATGGGCTACCAGATACAATGGATTCCGGAGTATACAGGCCTCTAAAATAAACATGCTGGAGTGCTTCCAGGGCTGTTAGGCGCTTGCTCGGATCAAACTGAAGCAGGTTTCGAAGCAGGTCCAATGCATCCGGGGGCGCGTCTGGGAACACTGTATCCAAGGGTTTCGGCGGTCGCGGCGGCAGCGAGCGCAGATGTTGTCTTACGCGCTGATTCCGCACCTTCGCAATCGACTCCTCATCCGGGGTACCGAGCAGCTTCACAATCAGCTCCAATTGCTCAAAGCTATTCATACCGGGGAACAGGGGTTTTCCGCGATTCAAAAGTTCGGCGAAAATGCATCCCGCAGACCAGATATCGATCGCCGCTGAGTACTTTGACGAATAACTCATGATCAGCTCTGGTGCACGATACCATCGCGTCGCCACATAATCCGTCCAGCACGCCATGTCTTCTTGTTGGTTGTATGCTAGTCGGGCGAGCCCAAAGTCGATCACCCTTAAATCACACAACTCATTAATCATGATGTTGTTCGGTTTTATATCGCGATGAAGCACGTTGCAGCTGTGCATGTAATGAAGCGCTTGCAATAGTTGATACATGAGCCATCGGATATGATCCTGCGATAACGGAATGGGTGCCCTCAGGACTCGATTCAAGTCCGCTGGCATCAACTCGAAAACCACGAACACGTCATCAAACGAGTCACGCTCCGAAGGTGCAAGAATCTCGCGGATGCTAATGATGTTTTCGTGGGAACGCAGGAGGCGCAGGAACCGAAGCTCCCGCAGGATGCGTACAGCTTCGGGAATCTCGTCGAAAACGCGGCGAATTCGTTTCACAGCCACTTTTTCCCCTGTCTGTATATCAATCGCTGAGCACACAACCCCATAAGCACCTTCTCCGATGATTGACACGAACCTGTAACGGTTACCAATTAGGCGTGCATCAAAGAAAGCGCTGCGCGCTTCAGCCGGGCGGTGTGGCTGTGGCGCCTGACGCCTATCCCCTGCGTTGTAACCATCCTGAACTCCTTGGGCATGGCTGTTGCGCAAGTCGCTCATCGGCGCCTTGAGCAGTCACAACAAGCTGTCGCACGCCCGACCCCAGCTCCGACAACGCCTCCGTCTGTCTTTGAACGTGTGCGGCGGACCCGCCAGGACTCGCTAGCCCGCAGCACGTTACAGAGCCGTGTAAAGGCAGAGCACAACACGCAACGCCCTTCTCTAGCCTAGAGTATGAAGTGCAGACGAAACACCGCCACCTTTTCAACCTTGCGCCGCTTTCTTGCAAGGTTTACCTGCATGCAGGGACACGTCAGTGCCGCCAGCGACAAGGATGCGTGCGCGCGCCGTGACGATGCGTGCGCTGTCACGCCTAATCCCGCGCCGGGGCCGCTGGCCGCCTTCGAGGCCTCCGGCGCAAATCGAATCGCGCTGAGCGGCTGACGCAGCGCAGCGCTGCGCAGCGCAGGCGTGGGCTTGTGCGGTGCGCGACTGCGCAAATGCGCTCGTGGAGTGGGGGGTTGTGGAGCTGCGGCCCCGCCGCACTTCGCTGCGTTGCGCGTATCGAGCCGACGTCCCCGTGCCGTCCCCGCCATGCTCTGGTCAGGAAAACGAACACTGTTCCACGGCCATGGAAGGTATCTATACACCCACGCACGGATGCCTGCCAGCCGTTTTGTTTCGACCGGCCGCCTGCGATCAGTTGTGTTTTATCAGGGGACAGTGCGAGCCTGAGAGACAGCCCAAGAAAGTCGGTTCTCATCAACAGCGCCTATCGTCGGATATTGATAGTGGCATTGAAGTCCCGATTCACAAAGTCCATTCGTGCGGTTCCGCTGGTGGAACGCACGAGTACCAGGATTGCGAGAACTCTTGTCCTCAGTGCCCTTTTCGTGCTCTGCTTGCTCTTCGTACTTTTTTATCGCCGAAGCGTTCGGCCGGCTTTGCTCCATCTCGACGTTCTCAAATGTTCAATACAGCGCAACCTCTGCACTTCCTATTTTTGAAACTGAAAGCACTCTTTCTTATGCCATTGTTTGAAGACCTTGCCGGAGAGAGAGGCACATGCGCAAGAAAGACGACATATGTCCGAGTGTGTCGCCATGTGCTGAACGCTTCACCAATTCGCCCAGTGCAGCGATTATAACGTTTCACGATAGAAACCACGTCTTCGATTGGCATGAACCAGGAAGCGTATGGAGGAATGATACGCAGCTCTACCCCTGATAGAATCGGAAACAGCTCGAATGCAAGGGGAATGTTATAACGCCACCTTATCTAGTAGAAGGACGTCGTCGGACGTCAGGGAGAGGTCTTCAGTGATTCGATAAAGTGATTTGTGCTGCAGTATGAGCCTTCTCTACGAGCGAGACTTAGGCTGGCAAATGAATCCACTGCAGATAGAACAGATGATGATGTCGTCGTTCCCTTTGAGCTCGATCTTGCATGCAACCGGTGTCCTGCTCCTCGAATACCCATACACGCTCCGTCTGTCTCGTTTGAAGCAAGTCACATCGACTGGAAAAAACAAACCGATGTTCCTCTTCTTCATGTCGATCGCTGCGTTCCAGGAAAGCTGTGCCAGTTTCGATTTCGATGGAAGATGGCCGTGCGTGAACTAGGACTTTTTTGCGACTGTATATTCGTGTTTCCATGATTACACGAACGAGCTCTTGAGAAACAGAGACGCCCGCAGTAAATAGAATCGACGCTTTTGCTTTCCGTAAGGTGTTCAACGGGTCGTTTCTACACCATTGACCGCAAGAAGTCTTTCAGAGTATCGGCATTTGATGCGGAGCGCGTGTACTCTTTTCTATGAACATTCCTCAGTCATCAGGGTACTGTGCAACGACTGACCTGAAGGAGGAATGCCATCCTCCATGCACTGCTCAGTCAAGTATATATATCCTAAAGGCAATTCGTCTACGATCTATGCTGTACATTGCATCGATCTTTCGATCTCTCGCGCTGTACTGCGAAAAAAGCATTCGATCACAAGCGGCGATGACGGAATAAAATAGAACTGAACGACCAGAAAAGGCACTTTTCACGCGACTCCGAACTAGCAGGTAAAGCGTGCCGGTACGCCTGCGCAGCCGATTGGCGCTCGAATTCCTTGCCGCTGCACAGCGCTGCGTCTAAGTAGGTCGTTGTGCTGCAAGGCTGCGGCCTTTCTCGAGGGTGTGCTGCAGAAACCGCCTTGACGGTGGCTAGGGGCGACAGGACCGTGTATGTTCCTGAACGTTCAAGTCTGTGCCCGTTCGGTTACTCCCAAGCCGGCAGCGTCTCTCGCATTGCTCGTTTTGCAGTCTCAGCGAGGGCCTCTCCCTGCAGACGCCGCACGGTGTCGGCGTCAGTTTCCGACCTCGCAAACGAGGGTCTGTCGCTTGCGAATGGCCTCACCAGTGAAGAAGCTCAACTTGGAGGATCTTAGAACGAAACTCATACGTCAGGAGGAGACCATCATCTTCGCGCTGATAGAGAGAGCGCAATTCAAACACAACGCAGTAATCTACGAGAAAAATGGGCCGCTGTTTCGCATACCGGGCTTTACCGGCTCATTCCTCGACTATCTTCTGGTGGAGACTGAACGACTACACGCCAAAGTGCGGCGCTACACAGCCCCTGACGAGCACGCCTTCTTCCCAAACCAGTTACCGCAACCGATACTCCCGCCGTTGGACTACGAGCAGGTGCTCCATCCGAACGACATCAATGTGAATCACAAAATCATGCAAGTCTACGTCCACGAGATCGTCAACCGCCTCACAGAAGAGGGCGACGATCTCAACTATGGCTCATCCTGCGTGAATGATGTGGCCTGCCTACAGGCTTTGAGTAAGCGCATTCATTACGGAAAATTCGTAGCCGAGGCCAAGTACCAAGCCAATAAGGAACAGTATCAACCTCTAATCGAGCGACGCGATGCGGCCGCTATTGAGCAGCTGCTCACGGATCGGGCGGTTGAAGAGAAGCTGCTGCGACGAATCGAGATGAAAGCCGCCACCTACGGCCGAGAGGTCGAGGTTGGTCAACTCCAACGATGGCGCACGGGATCGGATCGGTTTGGTGACGAGGTCCAGCAGTTTCCACACCTGTTAGCGAACATCTATGAACATTATGTCATACCGCTGACAAAAGAGGTTGAGGTTTTGTATATGCTGCAGCGATGGCCCTAGAGACGTGACCGCACGGTATACCTGCACTTTCAGAACTGGGCATGTGCATGCGTCTTGACGACCCAGGGCGAGAAACTGCAACAACGACGCCAGATACAGCAGGCAGCAGCGGCTCGAGCGAGTGCGTCTCGCGATACCATTTGCGAAGCGACCGGCATGCTGGAACGACCACAAAGACGCGCGGGACGCAGCGTGATCGTACCTGTATCTATCGCTAGTGGTTGCAGCACTACGTAGCGAGATCCGATGCACTCATCGAGAACACGTCACCGTGGAGAGAAATGCGCACAGAGACTATCGCTGCATCATTTTCGGGTGCAGCATTGCGACGCACCGAGGAAAACCGATCACGCGAGCATACCGTGAAGCGGGATAGATGTTTCCGCGAAGAAAAGTTTTTTCCACAGTCTAAAATAGGGCCTTTTTGCATCATTCCTGGACGTTCAAATGGAAACACCAAGCATTGATTGCCCTTGACGTATTCGCCGGGCCAGATGGTTCCTGTTCCAGCTGCCCTGAGCATGAAGAATGCGGAACGTGCACGCTGCATTCCACGAGTTGCTGCGCCGCAGTAGCACGCGTTTGCGCGGTCCCGATTACAGTCCGCAAAGGTTCAGGTTTTTGGTTTCAAGCTGGCGACAGTTCGTATGTGCAGGAGGGATTGGGGATCCATCTAGACTGCCAATAGAAAAGCGCGAGTCGAAAGCAGCGTTCATGTACGGCGCTCAACTCTGCAGATCCGCTTTGCAAGGAAGCGATCGGACGGTTGCACGCGACGTCGCATGCGTTTCGATACACCCGCCTAACGCGTTACCGGGCAAGAGACACCACGGAAACCCGGCTAATATACTCGATGTGTCGATGAAGACACATGCTTCATGCAGCGTGCTGGTGTGCTGGACAGCAACGCCGCCACCCGTGAAGTGTATTGAACGCGCGGAAGCGTCGAGGCTGCTGCATTGGAGCGGAGATCGAGACCCTGGGAACCGGCTCTGGAAGCGGAAATTCCGGTTTACCCGTGTCAGAATAAAAAATAGAACGAGTCGCGTTCGCTAGCCGAGGCATACGTTCTAAAGTCTGGGACTCTCCGCATGAACGCCAGCGCCAGCCTCCACGGGATTTTTTTGCGTATGTTTTGTTTGCTTGTCTCGGAACTATAACTCTGTTTTCAGCTGCCAGGCGATGTGCACGGCGACGTAAATGTTCCTATTTCGTCGCTTTCGGGGGTTGTCGACGCATTTCATGCTCAGGTAAAAGTTGCAATCTCCGCTTTGCCAGCCATTTTCCTTCTCTTTAGATACAGGCTCGGTGTGCCCTGCGCAGCTGTGGCACTTGACTAACGGCACGTGCTCCGATACATTCAATGCATCTTCTCGCGAGAGCGCCGAACTCTGCCGCGTGAACGCTTGTTTCTTCGCTCGGCACATGCCCTTGACAAGGACAGAACTTTCACCCTGATGCTGTTCTCCGCTTCTGCGCCCAGGATCGTACCATGCGATCAGGGGCTCCTTCAGGGAGCTCGCCCCGGAGAGCACGCCGGCTGCTCCTTATGCGAGCGCATGCAGTTCCATTCGAAAGAGAGTTTCTGAAAGGCGAGGCTCTCCATGATGAAGCAAGTATTGTAAGGAAAAATCAGGCTGGAGATCGTCTCTAGAAATTCCGATCCGTCTGTGATCCCTCTTTGCGGAAAGCGTTGACGAAGTCTCCATCGGAAGCGATCGCCTCTGTGGCTCAAGTCCGAATCCAAGACTCTTTTCCATGAAAGAAGACACGGGAACTTCTGGGACCATACCTTGTGAATTGTATCATGGTACAGTGGAGTCCCGTTTCACCAGTTACCATGACGAGAGGAGGATTTATCTCTCGAACGCAGTCTGTGATTCAGCGAGACAAGTTCAGTGAATGTTCGGCATGAGATTGTGAACAATGCCCCCAAAGAGTGAAGTCGAGCAGTTTCCTCGTCAATCGAGCGGGCGAATGATTATGGTCACGAGATGTCCTGGAGCATGAAGATCGATAAGATAAGGCAAGCTTGATTTGTGTATTTTACATATAAGGGAAGGAGAAGGATGGATGCTTTTTCATATGCATTGGATAATACTGTCGGTTGTTTTACCAGTGCTTGTTCGAGCGCGTTACGAATCATCCCGATTCCGGTGACGCAACGAATGCCAGTGGCAGACAATATTGCAGGTGCCACTTCGAAACGACGACCGAGGATCCGAAAACTACCTATGGATCCGTAAGCGCATTGTGCTGCGCTTCGAACACCTACCAAGCGCATCAAAAAAATTCGTACGGAAATCGAAAACCAGGAAACGATTGCCCAGTTCACTTTACCACTTGAATCTGACACCAACGTAGATGCATAGATCCAAAACTCTACGTCAACTCGCCGACGCCCCTAGAGCGATTGTGATCATCATCAGGTCAAGTGGTGCGCGATGTGCGCTCGCTTTTGCTAGAACGGCACCAGATGCATTCGAGGTGTACGGAACGCGAACAAGACTGCTTTATTTAAACGCGAAGAACTCCGGCCGTACTCAACGGTGAATGATTGTTGTCGGCTTCAGCATACCGACTGCGATACTCGTCTAGATACGGATACACGCACTCGTGCAAAAATTCATCGACTTGTTGGGGCGCACGGCCCACGAATTCAGAGCCGCTACAAAGCGAGTCTATTTGATCCCTAATACAAGCGAAACGATCATCGTTTCTGAGACGTTCCAGAAGGTCATTGTCAAGCCCTTGGTCCTTCACGCGTGCAGCTGCGGCTACGCTATGCTGCCGAATCGCTTCATGCATGGTTTGGCGGTCTTGCCCGGCGCGAACTGCGGCCATAAGAATATTTTCCGTCGCCATGAAAGGAAGTTCTTGAAGCAGATTGCGCTCTACTACCCGAGGATGCACAACCAGGCCACGACTTATGTTGAGCACCAGCTGAAGGATCGCATCCGTTGTCAGAAACGCCTCACTGATCGCCAGTCGCCGATTCGCCGAGTCGTCCAGGGTGCGCTCCAACCACTGCGTCGAGGCTGTTTCGGCGGGATTCAACACAAGCGTTTGCAGGAAACGAGCAAGACCATTGATCCGTTCCGAGCGCATCGGATTTCGTTTGTAGGCCATCGCTGAGCTCCCGATTTGGTGCTCCTCGTACGGCTCCTCGACCTCCTTGAGATGCTGCAGAAGTCGAATGTCGTTCGCCATTTTGGCCGCCGACTGTCCGATTCCAGCTAAAACTGCCAAGACGAAAAAGTCCTGTTTGCGAGAATACGTCTGACCGGTGACAGCGAAGCTCGCTGCGAAACCCATTCGCTCTGTGACGAGTCGATCGAGCTGCCGCACACGCTCGTGCTCGCCGTCGAACAGCGCCAGGAAAGATGCCTGGGTTCCGGTGGTTCCTTTCACACCCCTGAACTTGATCTCATTCAGCATGCGCTCGACCTGGTGTGCGTCCATCAGGAAATCCTGAATCCATAGACATGCTCGCTTGCCCACGGTTGTGGGTTGTGCCGGCTGGAAATGCGTGTAGGAGAGGGTCGGCAGCTCGCGGTATCGCTCCGCAAACTGGGCGAGCTCTCCAATACAAAGCCAGAGCATACGATGGAGCAACATCAGTCCGCGTCTTTGCTGTAGAAGCTCAGAATTGTCGGTGACATAGCACGACGTAGCCCCTAGGTGGATAATGGGTCGCGCGACCGGTACCTGATCACCAAGCGCGTGGACGTGGGCCATAACGTCGTGGCGAAGCTTTGCCTCATAAGCGGCGGCTGCCTCAAGTGGAATCGGAAAATCATCTTCTGCGGCTTTGCGCAGGGCCTCAACCTGTTCGGAGGTTATCTGAAGACCCAGGGAGCGCTCACAGTCAGCGAGGACGTACCACAGTTTTCGCCACAGGCGAAAGCGGTACACGTCCGAAAAGGTCTCGCGCATTGCGGCTGAAGCATATCGCGTGGAGAGTGGGGATACATATGTTGGGCCAGTTGCGTTAAACTGAGACTTTTGCGCTTCGTTCGCCGACATGACGCTATGAACACAGCGTTGCAGCGCTACCGATCGGAAAGCTGCCCCTTTTCTGCGCCTCGCGACAATTTCTCCCCGATGACTACTTTTTCGTAGACTTGTAAAACTCGGAGCAGCGGAACACGCAAAAGCGAGCGTCAGCATCACCCGATAGCGACGTGTTGCTCGCGTTGTACGCAGGTTACGCGTCACTCGTTGAACGCGAGTCTGTGGCAGCGCAACGAGTTCGGGGTCGAGGCGACCGCTAGCGTCTATGGAGTGCGTTCCTCGCGGCAGGTAGCTGTGGTATGAACAATGGTGACGGATACAGCTCCGAGCGTTGCCACTTCACCTGGCGTGTATACCAGCTTTATTTTTAGAACCTCATGGAAACGCGCTCAGTCATAGGCGTATGCAAGGCATGCATGAACGCCCGGACGGCAAACACTAGCGCGCAACGCTTTATATACCAAATTTCGTGCTTATAGTTGCGGGTTGCGGTAGTATAGCTCAGTCGGTTAGAGCGTGCGGCTGTTAAGACAGTAGAAACCGCAAGGTCGAGAGTTCAAGCCTCTCTACTACCGTCAGCTTTTTTCCTCCGCCAAAGTTCGAGAATCTTGCGTGAAATATATAAGCTGCAGAATTTCGACGTCAAAAGAAAGCCTTCCCTACATGAAGCCGCCCTTCGCTGAGCGATAGTGTATGCGCTGCCCGCTAACGTCGTGGATGTTCTACCACAGAGACCACGCTCTCAACAAAGAGGTCGTGCACGAGCACCATGTCGTCACGACTGGCGACGAGAACGTGAGTGCGAGTCCAAGACAGCAGGCTTCGTGCGCCACTACAGCGCATACGACCGGTGCACTTGGGCTTTTGAGGTCGCGTTGTGCTCGCCCGGTCTCCTGACTCTGGACTTGTTTGACCTCAGCTTTTGACGGGGCGCGACGGTTTTCGGCTGCAGATCCTGGAAACCCCCTCAATCGTCCGACAGATTCATGGGTTTTTCAATTGGACAAGACGCGCTTCGGGGCCACGTGCGCAAGAGACAAAAGCGCTTGCCTCGCATATCATTACTGCAAAGCTACCGGATGCAGCAGAGGTATGTGCATGCTTTATCGTTACAGGCTGCAGTCCGTAATATGTTTCTCGCGTTTCAAGCATTCAATGGAGTTGCCCCATAGAACGCCTAAACCTTCCCGTCACTGCAGCGGATACGACATTGCTGGTATATAGATGACACCTGGTTAGTGCACCGTCGGCTTCTGTGAGACCTGCATGCCTCGGGCCTCCGAGTGGCAAGCGCTTCCACGCGGAACGTTCAGTGCCTGCGCTGGGCAGTGCATGAAAAAGCGGGGCGATTGCTCTTGAACTTCCCGCATTGTGTCACGCTTCGGGTTGCTTTCACGTCGCTCCGGGAAAACGATTCCCATGTGACAACAGTTATCGCTCATGCGGTGTACAGAACGAATTTCATCGAATGACTTGTGTTTGCATCTATGAGCTACCGCTGCTCAAGCCGCGGACCAGTGCGCTAGTCGCAGGCATGTGTCGCTCACACCGGATCCGTGTCTGTCACGATCGGTATGGACGAGTCCGGATTCCTGCCATACAAAAAGAATCTTGGTAAACGAACCACGACTCTAGATGGCATGGTATCCGCTCATGACTTGCCACTTTTACTGCGCATGCATCTGTAGCGCATACGTCGTTCCCCGGCTACCTGTGTTTGGCGAGGTCCCGCGGCAAGCTAGAATATCGTTCAGTGACCAGCAGGTTCCGAGAGGGCACGGGCCGCCTGCTGCCGGCCGTTGTGGCCTCGGTCTGAGCTCGGAATCCTTCCGTCGACAAAGAGAACGGACGCGCATGCGGCTCGAAAGACCCTCCATGACAAGCGCCTGGGATGCAACATGTTTCCATGGTATGAGGAACCTGCAAGTCACAGCGCTTCTTGAGAGTGGCGACATACAAGGACGAACCCCCATTCGCAGTTCAAAAAAGCTATTGCATGGTTTACGTTCTCAAAGAATATTCACATACTCGCGAAGCATCGCGGTCAAACTTGGATGACGCAACTTTCGCAGAGCTCGTGACTCAATCAGGCGAATCGTGTGAACTGGTAACTTGAACCTTGCACTGAGTTCCTCCGCGGAGTGCGGACGTTCGTCATCCGAAATGCCGTACCTCAAACGAAGAATCTCGCGTTCCTGGAACGGAAGGGTGCGCAACACGCACTCGACATCTTCACGCATACAGCTCCGCTCCAGAGCCTCCTCGGGTGTCTCCTCTGTGGCCTCTATGACGCTGCCAATGGAGAGCGGCGCCTCTCCCTGCTGTGCCTTGTAGAGACTCTGGGCCTCAGTGCTTGGTGGCCCCTCTAGACTAAGGGTCTGCGTTTCCCAGGCGTGTTGCGTGATCTTCTTCAGACGTTTCAGTGTCATATTGCATGCCTCAGCGACTTCCTCGTCCGTTGGTGGTCTCTTCAAAACGTGTTGCAAGCGGGCCCTCGTCCGATAAATCTGTCGCAATGATTCAGTCACATGATTGGGTAAGCGGATCGTGCGTGAGTGCTCAGACACACACCGCTGGATTGCCTGCCTGATCCACCAAGTCGCGTAGGTTGAGAACTTGAAACCTTTGGAGGGATCGAACTTCTCCGCCGCGCGGATGAGGCCAATGGCTCCCTCCTGAATGAGATCGCCGAGAAAAATGTTATGCTGCCTCTGAAGTCGCACTCGTTCATGAGCGGGCACCTCTATTCCGCTCTTCGTCTTGGACCGCCAGGCAGAGCGCACTACTGCCCGAGACTTGTAACGATTGGCTATTGCTAGAACTAAACGCAAGTTTGCTGCGACAAGACGTTCACGCGCCCTCCGTCCACGTTCCACCCGCTGCTGGATTTCCTCTTCGGGCGCATCAACTGCAGCCGCCCACTCTGCGTTTGTAGGCTCACGCCCCAGTGTGTTCCGGAGCTCGTCACGTTGTTTCAACAGCGCGCAGTAGTCCTGCGTGGCTCGCGACAAACGCGCAACCTCCTCGTCAGAGATGCGGTCCAACTTACAGATCTCTCGGACATAGGCCGTGGCTGCACAGGTCGTCGTGTGATTCGTTCGACGTCGAGGCTTCTTCGCCGCGCTCGTCGGCTCCTCTAGCTCGTCAACTTCGACCTTCTCAAGATCTTCTTCTTGAGCAAGCACCTTGTTCTCGTCCTTGATAACAGGAACATTTGGCACCGAAACCAACGTCGACAACGAGCGCAGCGACTCTGGCAAGGACCCCAGCGGGGTAACCTTCATGTGCGGGGTCATCACTGCGTGGCCCCGCGCAACCCGCGAAACGGGACAGACCCGCGCAGCAACCTGCCGCTTAAGACTCGAGACGCGTGCCCAACTGAGAAACATAGAGAGGGATACAAAGCAGTCTCCTCGTGAAACGAGGTGTCAGCTGCGTAACCAGGAAGAAACAGGCCCTGCTTGAGCACAGGTCACCGCAACGAGAGTACAAAGAACGTTGGCTGAAACCTGCCGCGTAGAGGGCGTGTGCTCGCCCCCGATCTCAACGACGGCGGGGCAACGCAGTGACCTCAGGGCGCGCGCGCGCACGCCCCAGGGCGTGGCTGGAGAGCTCGACCGCGGGTGTGGACCCCCGCCGGGGTGCACGCGCCCGAATCCCAGATCAGGGCGGTTGGTTAAGCGGGTGCACGCTCGGCGCAGCGCGTCGGGATGCTGCCGTCTGAATCTTAAATCTGGAATTTATTGGATATTTTGGTCGTGCGTCGGCTTCAGCAGGCGCCGGCGGCCGCGGGACGCCTCAACCATCCCAGATACGGCATCGGGAGCGCGCGGCCGATAAAG
>Ga0078972_1001988_pt1 | contig 71202 bp, 63 predicted proteins | sample YelNatPaOPGAMG01_FD_67568 | JGI IMG/M metagenome (GOLD analysis project Ga0078972, IMG submission 67568) | Hot spring thermophilic microbial communities from Obsidian Pool, Yellowstone National Park, USA - OP-RAMG-01 (SPADES assembly) (version 2) | ecosystem: Environmental > Aquatic > Thermal... | reverse complement strand
CCCGCCGGCAGCGCGCCCACAAAAAAGTAGGTGTCGTAGCGGCGGGTGCGTTCGGCTTCCGGGGTGACCCAGTTCGCCCACGGTCGCAGCAAATCGGCGCGCAGCACCAGGTCTTCCCGGCGCAGGAAATCCGCAAACGACAGCGTCGCATCGGCCAGCGCCAACCGATAGTCGCGGTACACCGCGACATCGCCGACGATGGTGCCCGGGTCACTCGCCGGGCCGGCGAAGAGCACGCCGGATTCTTCGAACGTCTCGCGCGCGGCCGCGCACACCAGCGCTTCGGCAAGGTCGGGCTCGATTCCGAACCGCTGGGCCCACCACGACGGCGGCGGCCCGACCCAGGCGATGTCGGCATTGCGGTCGCGTTCGTCGACGCCGCCGCCGGGAAACACCATCACGCCGGCAGCGAATTCCATGGCGGAGTGCCGGCGCATCAGAAACACCGCGATGCCATCGGGGGTGTCGCGGACCAGCATCACGGTTGCGGCCGGCCGCGGGGCCAACGGGGTGAACGCGTCGCCGGTGTGGGTCATTGCCGCCTCCGGTGGGCAGGGCGGGTGCGGGCGCGGCGGGCGAAGTACCGCCCGTCGATGACGTCCACGGCAATCGACTGGCCGAACGCCGCAGAGAGGTTCTCGGCGGTCAGCACCTCGGGCAACAGCCCCGCCGCGACGACCTGACCCTCCGAGAGCAGCATGCAGTGGGTGAAGCCCGGCGGAATCTCCTCGACATGGTGGGTGACCAGCACCAACGCGGGCGCGTCGGGGTCGGCGGCCAGGTCGGTCAGCCGGGCCACCAGCTCCTCGCGGCCGCCCAGGTCCAGGCCGGCGGCGGGTTCGTCGAGCAGCAGCAGCTCGGGGTCGGTCATCAGTGCCCGGGCGATCAGCACCCGCTTGCGCTCCCCTTCGGACAGCGTGCCGTAGCTGCGGTCGGCCAGGTGCTCGGCGCCGAGGCTTTCCAGCATGTCGATCGCGCGGTGGTAGTCGACGTCTTCGTAGCGCTCCCGCCATCGACCCAGTACCGCGTAGCCTGCCGAGACGACCAGATCGCGCACCATTTCGTCGCCGGGCACCCGGTTCGCCAGCGCCGACGAACTCAAACCCACCCGGGCGCGCAGCTCGGACATGTCGACCCGGCCCAGCCGCTCCCCGAGCACATAAGCCACCCCCGACGACGGGTGCTCGGCCGCGGCGGCGATGCGCAGCAACGACGTTTTGCCGGCGCCGTTGGGTCCGATGATCACCCAGCGCTCGTCGAGCTCGACCGCCCAGCTCACCGGCCCGACCAGGATCCGGCCGTCGCGGCGCAGCGCAACGTCGTAAAAGTCGATCAGCAGATCCGGGTCGGCTGCCGCGCTTCCGGTTTCGGGCACGCGACCATCGTGCCGTACCGCGGACCTGCAGGGTCGCCCACCCCGGCGAGCAGACGCAGAATCGCACACTTCCAGCGATTTTGACGCGATTCTGCGTCTGCTCGGCCCAACTAGCCGCCTGCTCGGCCACCTACTCGGACGGGATCTCGACGCGGCGCAGGGTGCCGTCGATCGCATCGGCAGCCTCGATCTCCGCTCGCGTGACACCGAGCAAAAACAGCACGGTGTCCAGGTAGGGGTAGCTCAGTGAGGCGTCGGCAACTTCGCGCAGCGCCGGTTTGGCGTTGAAAGCCACCCCGAGGCCTGCCGTGGCCAGCATGTCGATGTCGTTGGCCCCGTCGCCAACCGCCACCGTCTGCTCCAACGGCACCCCGGCCTGGTGGGCGAAGTCGCGCAACGCCTTGGCTTTACCGGCCCGGTCGATGATCGGGCCGACGAGCCGCCCGGTAAGTTTGCCGTCGACGATTTCTAGCTGGTTGGCGGCGACAAAGTCCAGCATCAGCTCGTGTGCGAGCGGTTCGATCACTTGCCGAAAGCCCCCCGACACCACGCCGATGTGAAAACCCAGCCGACGCAGGGTGCGCAGCGTCGTCTGCGCCCCCGGAGTCAGCTTCAACTGGTTGGCGACCTCGTCGAGCACCGCGACGGGAAGACCCGCCAGGGTGGCGACCCGCTGCTGCAGCGACTCGGCGAAGTCGATTTCGCCACGCATCGCCGCGTCGGTGATGGCCGCGACGGCGTCGGCGACGCCCACCCGGGCGGCCAGCATTTCGATCACCTCACCCTGGACCAACGTCGAATCGACGTCGAACACAATGAGCCGTTTGGCGCGCCGGGACAGGGTGTAGTCCTCCACCGCGACGTCGACACCGGCGTCGGCGGCCACCCGGGTAAGCGCGGAGTGCAGCCGGCCGCCGACCCCCGGCGGCACCGAAACCCGCAACTCCAGGCCGGTGACCGGATAGTCGGAGACGCCGCGGATGACGTCGATGTTGGCGCCCAGCGCGGCCACCTCCCGGGCCAGCTTGCCGAAGGCCTCGGCAGTGATCGGCCGACCGAGCACGATGATGGTGTGGGTCGAGGGCTCCCGGATGATCGGCAGATCGTCGCTGCGTTCGATCGTGACGTCCAGGCCCAGCCGCTCGATGGCCGCCTCGACGTCGTCGCGCAGCGGCCGTCCCTCGGCGACTTCCAGGGCGGCCGCCACCAGCACGCCCAGCGTCAGCCGGCCGCGGATCACCACTTGTTCGACGTTGAGCAGCTCGACCTTGTGCGTCGAGAGCACCTCGAACAACGCCGAGGTCACACCTGGCCGGTCGACACCGGTGACGGTGATCAGCACCGGCGCCTTGGACGGCGTGTTCACCTGCGGCTCACCAAGGTCTGGGGCCGCTATCGCCCATTAGCTGTTAGCGCTGGCGCCGACAGCTCGCGCGGCGTCGTCGCTCTCCAGGCCGTGCGACCGGCCGACGTGCGCTTCGGCGCGGAGTCGCTGCACCATGTGCGGGTAGTGCAACTCGAACGCCGGACGCTCCGAGCGGATGCGGGGCAGCTCAGTGAAATTGTGCCGCGGCGGCGGGCAGCTGGTGGCCCACTCCAACGAGTTGCCGTATCCCCACGGGTCGTCGACGGTGACCGGTTCGCCGTAGCGCCAGCTCTTGAACACGTTCCAAATGAACACCAGCATCGACGCGCCGAGAATGAACGCACCGATCGTGGAGACCACGTTGAGCGGTTGGAACCCGTCGCTGGGCAGGTAGTCGGCGTAGCGACGCGGCATGCCCATGTCGCCGAGCCAGTGCTGCACCAAAAACGTGGTTTGGAAGCCGATGAAGGTCAACCAGAAGTGCAGCTTGCCCAGCCGCTCGTCGAGCAGCCGGCCGGTCATCTTCGGGAACCAGAAATAGGTCCCGGCGAAGGTGGAGAACACGATCGTGCCGAACAGCACGTAGTGGAAGTGCGCGACCACGAAGTAGGAGTCGGTGACGTGGAAGTCCAGCGGCGGGCTGGCCAGCAGCACCCCGGTCAGGCCGCCCAGCAAGAAGGTGACCAGGAAGCCGATCGCGAACAGCATCGGCGTCTCGAAGGTTAGCTGGCCTCGCCACATGGTGCCGGTCCAGTTGAAGAACTTGATACCGGTGGGCACCGCGATCAGATACGTCATGAACGAGAAGAACGGCAGCAGCACCGCACCGGTGGCGAACATGTGGTGGGCCCACACCGCAACCGACAGCACGGCGATGGCCATCGTGGCGTAGACCAAGGTGGTGTAGCCGAAGATCGGCTTGCGGGAAAACACCGGAAAGATCTCGGTGACGATGCCGAAGAACGGCAGCGCCACAATGTAGACCTCGGGGTGTCCGAAGAACCAGAACAGGTGCTGCCACAACAGCACTCCGCCGTTGGCCGGGTCATAGACGTGGGCGCCGAGGTGGCGGTCGGCAGCCAGCCCGAACAGCGCCGCGGTCAACAGCGGGAACGCCACCAGCACGATGATCGAGGTCACCAGGATGTTCCAGGTGAAGATCGGCATCCGAAACATCGTCATGCCGGGGGCACGCATGCAGACCACGGTGGTGATCATGTTGACCGCGCCCAGAATGGTGCCCAGACCGGCCACGATCAGACCCACGACCCACAAGTCGCCACCGGCACCGGGCGAGTGGATGGCGGTGGACAGCGGCGTGTAGGCGGTCCAGCCGAAGTCCGCGGCCCCGCCCGGGGTGATGAACCCGGCCATCGCGATCAGCGAGCCGAACAAAAACAGCCAGTACGAGAATGCGTTCAGCCGTGGGAACGCCACGTCGGGGGCGCCGATCTGCAGCGGCATCACCAGGTTGGCGAACCCGAACACGATCGGGGTGGCATAAAACAGCAGCATGATGGTGCCGTGCATGGTGAACAGCTGGTTGTACTGCTCGTTGGACAAGAACTGCAGGCCCGGCGCGGCCAACTCGGCGCGCATCAGCAACGCCAGCAGACCGCCGATGAAGAAGAAGACGAAGCAGGTGACGACGTACATCATGCCGATCATCTTGTGATCGGTGGTCGTCACCAGCTTGTAGATCAAGTTGCCCTTCGGCCCCAGCCGGGCCGGGAACGGACGACTGGCCTCGAGTTCTCTGCGCGGGGGGGCTTCGGCGGTCAAGAGCTCCTCCAAACGTCGGGCAACCGGTTCTTCAAGTGATCCTAGCCCGAGTCCTACATACTGTCGTAATCGGCCGCTGCCGGATGGTCGCGGCCCACCGAATGTTACCGTCGCAAGAGTGCTGACGAGCGGTAAACGGCCCAGCGTGCTGGGCGCAGCCGCAGCGGCAGCGGTGATTTCGGTCACGGTGTGCGCCGGATGCACCTTCGGTGGCGGGACTGCACCGTCGGGATCGCGTTCTGTGATCACCAGTACCACCCAAATCGCCGGCGCGGGAGTGCTGGGCAACCAGCGCAAGCCGGACGAATCCTGCGCATCGCAGCCCGCCGCACCGGACCCGGGTCCGCCGATGCGCCAAGTCCACAATGCAGCCGGGGTGGCGCCCGACGTGACCGAGGTGCATGCCGACCCGCAGCGCATCGTGGCGCTTACCGGGGACGCGCTGGATACTCTGTGCGCGCTGGGACTGCAGTCGCGCATCGTGGCCGCGGCGCTCCCGGACGGCGCCTCAGGCCAGCCCTCCTACCTCGGCGCGGCCATCCATCGACTGCCCGGTGTGGGCGCCCGCAGCGCTCCCGACCTGGCCGCCATCGCGGCGGCGAAGCCGGATCTGATCCTGGGCTCGGCGGCGTCGACGCCGAGGCTGTATTCCCAGCTGGCGGCGATCGCCCCGTGCGTATTCACTGCGGCGTCGGGCGCGGCCTGGGAGGATGCCGTGCGCGGCGTCGGCGCCGCCACCGGGCGCACCGGCGCCGCCGACACGGTGCTCGACGACTTTGTCGCCAAGGCCCACGAAACCGGTGCGGCGCACGACGCCGGCCACTACCAGGCGTCGATCGTGCAGTTCACCGAGAACACCGTGCGCGTCTACGGCGCCGACAACTTCCCGGCCAGCGTCGTCAAGATCGTCGGCGTCGGCCGACCGCCGTCGCAACGCTTCACCGACAAGCCGTATCTCGAGATCGGTGCCACCGACGTCGATCTGGGCCACTCGCCCGATTTCTCGGCCGCCGACGCCGACATCGTCTACGTCTCGTTCGCGTCGCCGGCCGCCAAGGAGCGTGCGCCCACCATCCTCGACAGTGCTTCATGGCGCGCACTCTCGGCGTATCGCGACAACCGGGTCTTCATCGTCAACAACGAGGTTTGGCAGACCGGGCAGGGCGTGATCGCGGCCCGCGGCATCGTCGAGGACCTGCGCTGGATCAACGCCCCGATCAACTGACCGCCGCGCTTCGGCACCGGCTAACTTGCGTCGCTAAGCTATGTAAGGTCCGCTATAGATCTAAGTCGTTGATCTGACGAGGTTATTCGATGAGCACTGTTGTTTCCGCGTACGCCGCCACGTCGGCGACCGAACCGCTGACCAAGACCACCATCACCCGTCGCGATCCCGGACCGCACGACGTGGTCATCGAGATCAAGTTCGCCGGGATCTGCCACTCCGACATCCACACTGTCAAAGCCGAATGGGGCCAGCCGAACTATCCGGTGGTCCCCGGCCACGAGATCGCGGGCGTGGTGACCGCGGTGGGTTCGGAGGTCACCAAACACCAGGTGGGTGATCACGTCGGGGTGGGCTGTTTCGTGGATTCGTGCCGCGAGTGCAGCAGCTGCCTGGCCGGGCTGGAGCAGTACTGCAAGCGCGGGATGACCACGACCTACAACGGCATCGGCCGTGACGGCCAGCCGACCTACGGCGGCTACAGCGGCGCGATCGTCGTCGACGAAAACTACGTGCTGCGCATCCCTGATAACCTGCCGCTGGATGTCGCGGCACCGCTGCTGTGCGCGGGCATCACGCTGTATTCGCCGCTGCGGCACTGGAATGCCGGGCCCGGCAAGCGAATCGCGGTGATCGGCCTGGGCGGCTTGGGCCACATGGGTGTCAAGCTGGGTGCGGCGATGGGCGCCGAGGTCACGGTGCTGTCGCAGTCGCTGAAGAAGATGGAAGACGGCCTGCGGCTGGGTGCCAGTCACTACTATGCGACCGCCGACCGAGACACTTTCAAGAAGCTGCGCAATGGTTTTGACCTGATTCTGAACACCGTCTCGGCCAACATCGACCTCGGCGAATACCTGAAATTGCTCGACGTGGACGGCACGCTGGTCGAACTCGGCATCCCCGAGCACCCGATGCCGGTGCCGGCGTTCGCGTTGGCGCTGATGCGGCGCAGCCTGTCCGGTTCCAACATCGGCGGGATCGCCGAGACGCAGGAGATGCTGAATTTCTGCGCCGAGCATGGCGTGCGGCCCGAAATCGAAGTCATCGAGCCCGATTACATCAACGAGGCCTACGAGCGGGTGCTGGCCAGCGACGTGCGCTACCGGTTCGTCATCGACACCGCGACGCTGCAGCCTCGCCAGTCGGCCTAAAAGTCCCAGTCCTCGTCTTCGGTGACGACGGCCTTGCCGATCACGTAGCTGGAACCCGAGCCGGAGAAGAAGTCGTGGTTCTCGTCGGCGTTGGGTGACAACGCCGAGAGGATCGCCGGGTTGACGTCGGTCTCGTCGCGCGGGAACAACGCCTCGTAGCCGAGGTTCATCAGCGCCTTGTTGGCGTTGTAGCGCAGGAACTTCTTGACGTCCTCGGTCAGCCCGACGACGTCATAAAGGTCCTGGGTGTACTCCACCTCGTTGTCGTAGAGCTCGAACAGCAACTCGTAGGTGTAGTCCTTCAGTTCGGCCTGCTTCGCAGCGTCCTCCAGGGCCAGCCCGCGCTGGTATTTGTAGCCGATGTAGTAACCGTGCACGGCTTCGTCGCGGATGATCAGCCGGATCATGTCGGCGGTGTTGGTCAGCTTGGCCCGGCTCGACCAATACATCGGAAGATAGAACCCGGAGTAGAACAGGAAGCTTTCCAGCAGCGTCGAGGCAACCTTGCGCTTGAGCGGCTCGTCACCGCGGTAGTACCCCATCACGATCTCGGCCTTGCGCTGCAGGTTGGGGTTCTCCTCCGACCAGCGGAAGGCGTCGTCGATCTCGGCGGTCGAGCACAGCGTCGAGAAGATGTTGCTGTAGCTGCGCGCGTGCACCGACTCCATGAACGCGATGTTGGTGTAGACAGCTTCCTCGTGCGGCGTCAACGCGTCGGGGATCAGGCTGACCGCCCCGACGGTGCCCTGGATGGTGTCCAACAGCGTCAGCCCGGTGAACACCCGCATCGTCAGTTGTTTTTCGTGATCGGTCAGCGTGCCCCACGACGGGAGGTCGTTGGACACCGGCACCTTCTCCGGCAGCCAGAAGTTCCCGGTCAGCCGGTCCCAGACCTCGGCGTCTTTTTCGTCTTGCAGACGGTTCCAGTTGATCGCCGAAACCCGGTCAATCAGCTTCATCTTTTCGCTCACCAGAACCCCTTTTCACCAGGACGGACGGTCGGCTGCGCCCCCAACTAGACACTACCCCTGGGGTACGACGAGACGATGCAGCACAAGAGCTTGTGTCCGCGTGTCGCCACGACCGGCATCTCGGACGGTACGGCGGTCGGGGCGTCTGGCGTCAAACACAATCGGGCGATTGAGCAACCTCGCATGGCCAAGCTGCTCTGGGAGGTCACCGAGATCGCTGCCGGCGCGTCCTGGAGCCGCGTGCAGCGCCCCCCGGGCGCCACGGCGTACGCACGCCGTGGCGTGCCAGCGGATCGACCAGCACGGTGTGCTCGTCGGACGGCTCATGCTCACGACGACCAAGCGCTACCTCGAACAGGTGGGTATCGACGACGACGCCGGCGTAAACGCGGCGGCCGCGGCTGCTTTCACCAACCTGCTCAGCCGTTGAAAGAGCCGGCGCCCACCCCGAAGAACTGATACTCGGCCAGGTTCAGCTTTCGCGTCGCGGCCCAGTACTGCCAGGTGTAGCCGCCCCAGAGCACCCGGTTGTTGCCGTGCTCGTCGAGGTACCAGCTGCGACAACCGCCGGTGTTCCACACCGAGCCGGCCAGTTTGCGCTGTAGCTCCTCATTGAAGCGGTCTTGTGCGGCTCGGATGGGCGCCAGCGCCTGCGCTCCGGCCTTGTCGACCGCCTTGATCGCGTTGGCGACATAACGGATCTGCGACTCGATCATGAACACCACCGAGTTGTGGCCCAGCCCGGTGTTGGGGCCCAGCAGGAAGAAAAGGTTCGGGACGTCGGCGACGGTGATCCCGCGGTGAGCGGCCAAGCCCTCCCGGTTCCAGCGGTCGACCAAGTCCTCCCCGTGCATCCCCTTGATCTGCACGTAGGTGTAGGAGTCGGTGACGTGGAATCCGGTGGCGAACACGATCACGTCGACGCCGCGCTGCGTGCCCTCGGCGGTGACGATCCCGCCCGGCGTGATCCGGGTGATGCGCTCGGTGACCAACTCGGTCTTGGGGTTCGCCACGGCTGGGTAGTACGTGCTGGAGTTGAGAATGCGCTTGCAGCCGATGCGGTAGTGCGGAGTGAGCTTGCGGCGCAGTTCGCGGTCTTTCACCGAGCGGCGGATATTCCACTTAGCGATCGCTTCAAGGACTTTGAGCGTGTTCGGCTGCTTGGTCATGCCGAAGGCCAGCGCCTCCTGGCCCCAGTAGATGACCGTCCGCAGCGCCCACGCCAGACCCGGAACGTTGGTCAAGACGCGCCGCAGGCTTGCCGGCAGTTCTTCGTTGGTACGCGGCACCACCCACGCCGGGGTGCGTTGATAGAGCTGAAGTTCGGCAACCTTGTCGATGATCTCCGGCACGATCTGGATGGCGCTGGCGCCGGTGCCGATCACCGCGACCCGCTTGCCGGTCAGATCCACGCTGTGATCCCACTGGGCGGAATGGAAGGCGGCACCCCCGGCGGCCACGAATTCGTCGCGGCCCGGGATGTCGGGAATGGACGGGATATGCAGTGCGCCGGCGCCGGAGATCAAGAATTGGGCGACGTATTCGCGCCCGTCGGCGGTGAACACATGCCAGCGGTACTCTGCTTCATCCCAGTACCCGCGGTCGACGAGGGAGTTGAACACGATGTAGCGGCGCAGCCCGTATTTGTCGGTCACGCCCTTGAGGTAGCCCAAGATCTCGTCCCAGTAGGAGAACAGGTGCGTCCAGTCCGGCTTGGGTTCGAAAGAAAACGAATACAGATGCGACGGAATATCGCACGCGCAACCCGGGTAGGTGTTGTCGCGCCACGTGCCGCCGACATCGTCGGCTTTCTCCAGGATTAGGAAGTCCACACCCCGACGCTGCAGCGCGATGGCCATCCCCAATCCGGAGAACCCGGTGCCGATGATCAACGCGCGGGTGTGCACTGGCGTCCGGTGTGCCGACTCCTGTGTCATTGGCTCCGCAAGGGTCATTCTGCAATCCTAGCTGGGAACGCCGGTACCGGGTACTTCGGGTTGGTGGTCAGGCTGGCGCTTGGCGCCCCTGGGTCAGCAATGCGATCGATCGGGGCAATCGCTGCTCCGGCGGAGCGGGCGGCAGCGGCGGGTCTGGTCGGGCACCGGACGCGTCCGCCATCAGCGCCGCGAACCGCCGCCAGGCAGAACGTGCAGGGCTTCTCCCCGGTCGCGACGGGCGTGCGCACGCTGCCGCCGAGTCTGACCCTGATGGTGACCGCGCCGCTCAGCGGTTTTCTCACCGAAAGGTTCGGGCCGCGTCCAGCCATGGTTGTCGGGCTGCACGCCTCGATGATCGTCGCGGCGGCGGTCGCCGCCGTCGGTGCGGTGCTGGCGCTGGCGTCGGCGCCCCTCAGCCGGCCGCTGGCTCGACGGGGACGATGTCATGGATCGGCTGGTCGGGATCCATCGCGATGCCCAGCGCCTCGGCGGTCCCGGAGATGACCCCCAGCATGATGGTCGTCAGTTGAGCGACGAACTGGTCACGCGGCATGCGTCGCGGGCTCTGCGGGTCCGGACCCAGCCACCACTCGATGGCCGAAGCGGCCGACCCGAAGGCCGCGTAGCCGGCCAGTTCGACCGCGGCATGGTCCAGCTCCATCTCCCGCAGCTCGTTGTCGAACATGTCGGCCACGGCCAGGGTGATGCCGCGACCCTCATTGAGGATCTGGGGGCTGACCGGGGAACGGCCCTGAATGAATACACGCAGCACGTTGGGATGCTTGTCGACCAGGTTTACGTACTCCTCCACGGCGCATCGGATCACCACGCGCACCGAGTCGGTTTTCAGGTCGATCGAGGGGAAGATCGCCGCGTAGAGCATGTCGCGCAGGCGTTCCCCGATCGCCTGGAACAGGTCTGACTTGTCGTGGAAATGCCGGTAGATCTTCGGCTTGGCGGTGCCTGCCTCTTCGGCGATTTCCCGCACGCTCAGCTCAGGGCCCAGCCGGTCAATCGCACGAAACGCCGCATCAACGATCTCGCCGCGCACCTTCTCGCGGTGTTCGCGCCAGCGTTCACTGCGCGCGTCAACCTTCACCCCGGGCTTGACGCTGGGGTGGGGTCGCGGGATTCTCACCACGTCAAGCACCTTACCGCGCAGCGTTGCTACAGCATGCAGGAAACGCAGCCCTCGACCTCGGTACCCTCCAGCGCCATCTGGCGAAGCCGGATGTAGTACAACGTCTTGATGCCTTTGCGCCAAGCGTAGATCTGTGCCTTGTTCACGTCACGGGTTGTGGCGGTGTCCTTGAAGAACAACGTAAGCGACAGCCCCTGGTCCACATGCTGGGTGGCCGCCGCATAGGTGTCGATGATCTTTTCGTAGCCGATCTCGTAGGCGTCCTGGTAGTACTCCAGGTTGTCGTTGGTCATGTAGGGCGCGGGGTAGTAGACGCGCCCGATCTTGCCTTCCTTGCGGATCTCGACCTTGGACACGATCGGGTGGATCGAACTCGTCGAGTGGTTGATGTAGGAGATCGACCCGGTCGGCGGCACCGCCTGTAGGTTCTGGTTGTAGATGCCGTGAGCGGCCACCGATTCCCTCAACTGCCGCCAATCGTCCTGGTTCGGAATACGAATGCTCGCGTCAGAGAAGAGCCGGCGGACCTTGTCGGTCTTGGGTTCCCAGATCTGATCGATGTAGCGGTCGAAGAACTCCCCCGACGCGTACTTGGACCGCTCGAAACCCTTGAAATACCTGCCTCGCTCGATGGCGATCCGGTTCGACGCCCGCAGCGCGTGGTAGAGCACCGTGTAGAAGTAGATATTGGTGAAGTCGATGGCCTCTTCGGATCCGTAGAAGATACGTTCGCGGGCCAGATAGCCGTGCAGGTTCATCTGCCCGAGCCCAATCGCATGCGAGTCGTTGTTGCCCTGTTCGATTGAGGGCACCGAGGCGATGTGCGTCTGATCGCTCACCGCGGTCAGCGCACGGACTGCAACCTCGATGGTCTGCGCGAAGTCGGGTGAGTCCATCGTCTTGGCGATGTTGAGCGAACCCAGGTTGCACGAAATATCTTTGCCCACTTTAGCATACGACAAGTCTTCGTTGAACAACGACGGTGTGGAAACCTGCAGGATCTCCGAGCACAGGTTGGAGTGGGTGATCTTGCCTTCGATCGGGTTGGCCCGGTTCACCGTGTCCTCGAACATGAGATAGGGGTACCCGGATTCGAACTGCAACTCGGCGAGCGTCTGAAAGAACTCCCGAGCCTTGATCTTGGTCTTGCGGATCCGCGCGTCGTCGACCATCGCGTAGTACTTCTCGGTGACCGAGATATCGGCGAACGGCACCCCGTAGACGCGTTCGACATCGTACGGCGAGAACAGGTACATGTCCTCGTTGCGCTTGGCCAGCTCGAAGGTGATGTCGGGGATCACCACGCCCAGGCTCAGCGTCTTGATCCGGATCTTCTCGTCGGCGTTTTCCCGCTTGGTGTCCAAGAAGCGGTAGATGTCGGGGTGATGGGCGTGCAGGTACACCGCGCCGGCACCCTGACGCGCGCCGAGCTGGTTGGCGTAGGAGAACGAGTCCTCCAGCAGCTTCATGATCGGAATGACACCCGAGGATTGGTTTTCGATGTTTTTGATCGGTGCGCCATGTTCCCGAATATTGCTCAGCAGCAACGCCACTCCGCCGCCACGCTTGGAGAGCTGCAGCGCGGAGTTGATGGCACGCCCGATCGACTCCATGTTGTCCTCGATGCGCAGCAGAAAACAACTCACCGGCTCGCCGCGCTGCTTCTTGCCCGAGTTCAAAAACGTCGGGGTCGCCGGTTGGAACCGGCCGTCGATGATCTCGTCGACGAGCTTCTCGGCCAGCTCCGTGTCGCCGGCGGCCAGGGTGAGCGCCACCATACACACCCGGTCCTCGAAGCGCTCCAGATACCGCTTCCCGTCGAAGGTTTTCAACGTGTACGACGTGTAGTACTTGAAGGCGCCCAGGAAGGTCGGGAAGCGGAACTTCTTGGCGTAGGCACGGTCAAGCAGGGATTTGACGAAATTGCGCGAATACTGGTCGAGAACCTCGCGCTCGTAATAGTTCTCGCGAATCAGATAGTCCAGCTTCTCGTCCTGGTTGTGGAAGAACACCGTGTTCTGGTTGACGTGCTGCAAGAAGTACTGACGCGCGGCTTCCCGGTCTTTGTCGAACTGAATCTTGCCGTCGGCGTCGTAGAGATTCAGCATCGCGTTGAGCGCGTGATAGTCGGTCTCACCCTGCCCCGAAACCGGGCGAGCATGCCCGGTGGGTGTCACACGCTCTGAAGTTGCAGCGGTTGGTGACACGTCTCGTCCTTCCAGAAGTCGGCCAGACCCGCGCGGACGGCTTGGACGTCCTCGTCGGTTCCCATCAGCTCGAAGCGGTAAAGGTACGGAACGCCGCATTTGCGCGAGACCACCTCGCCGGCGTAGCAGAATTCCGCGCCGAAGTTGGTGTTACCGGCCGCGATCACGCCGCGCAGCAGCGCCCGGTTGCGTTCGTTGTTCAAGAACGCGATGACCTGCTTGGGAACGTAGCCGCCGGCTGGAGTATGCGGGCTGTCGGGGATGCCCGGGTTGTGTCGGCCACCGCCGTAGGTGGGCAACACCAGGACATAAGGCCGGTCCACCTCGATGCGGCCATGCAACGGTATGCGCGTGGCCGGGATACCCAGCTTCTGCACGAAGCGGTGGGTGTTCTCCGACACGCTGGAGAAATACACCAGGTTGCACGACTGCACGATCGTCTCCTAGGCGGTGTGCACCGCGCCGGCCAGCGCCTTGATCCGGTCGGGCCGGAAGCCCGACCAGTGCTGGTTACCGGCCACCACGACCGGAGCCTGCAGATGACCCAGCGCCATGACGTAGTCCCGCGCCTCGGGATCCACGGTGATGTCGACCGTCTCGTAGCTGATGCCCTGTTTGTCCAAGGCCTTATAGGTCGCGGTGCACTGGACGCATGCCGGCTTGGTGTACACGGTGATGCTCATCGACGGTACGGCCTCCTCTGCGAGACTTCGGACGTCTGGAACGTGGCTGGCAACTACTCAGGTACTGCGGGTGTGCTGCTGGTTCAGCAGACCGACACGCCCCGAAGCTCCCGTCCTCAGGACCTGTGCCGCACGCCGTGACGAGGCGTGTCCTCGGGGTCGTGATGACCTGGTGATCCTGGGGTGTGTCGACGAGCGAAACACTACACCTAGTGGCTGACATTGAGAAGGGGTACAAGATGTTCTGAAAAACATTGTTGAAATTCCCTGGTCGTAAGCTTATGCCCGCACGCTGCACGGCGTGTCGCAGATCACGGTTCGGTTTCCGTCGACCATCGGTCAGGTGTACCACCGGGCACCGACAACCACACCGGGGACGGGATCGCCAACCCGGGGCACAGCAAAGCCCTGGAGGCGTTGCCTCAGCTCACCTCGGCGGCCAGTTTGCCCACCGCGTCGCGCAGGTTGGACACCAGCTCGGCACTGTCTCGCGGGTGCTTGCCGTCCAGCGAGGCCAACGGGACCGACAACTTGATCGCGTCGACTATCCGCGGACCGGCGAGCCCGAATGACTTGCGGGTCTCGTCATGCGCCCAGACGCCGCCGTACCGGCCTTGCGACCCACCGATGACGGCCAGCGGCTTGTCCTTTAGCGCTCCGTTGCCGAATGGCCGGGAAAGCCAGTCGATCGCGTTCTTGAGTACGCCGGGGATGCTGCCGTTGTATTCCGGTGTGACGACCAATGTCGCGTCGGCGTCGACGGCGGCGTGCCGTAGCGCAGCCACCGGGGCCGGGACATCGAAGGGGTCGTCGGCGCAATCGAGGTCTTCGTTGTAGAACGGCAGCTCGCCCAGCCCGTCAAAGACGGTCACGACGACGCCGGCCGGGGCGAACTCGGCGGCCAGCTCGGCGATCTGGCGGTTGACCGACGCCGCACGCAGGCTTCCCACCAGCGCCAAAATCTTGACCTCCGGCATATCGGACTCCCCTTCGGTTGGTTGGCCTCCATCCTTGCACGGACTGAACCGGACTATGGTCCGAATTATTCCTACTGCGTTAGAGTGCCCGGATGAGTGTCCTGGACCGGTTCGGCGAGCTGCCCGTTTCCGTTCCGCACGAGCGCGGCGACGCGGCCCGAAACCGCGCGCTGCTGGTGCAGGCCGCTCGCCGGCTGGTGGCCGAACGCGGCGCCGATGCGGTCACCGTCGACGACATCGCGGCCGCAGCCGGCGTCGGCAAGGGCACGGTCTTCCGCCGGTTCGGCAGCCGGGCCGGCCTGATGCTGGTATTGCTCGACGAGGATGAGCGGGCGAGCCAGCAGGCGTTTCTGTTCGGCCCGCCACCGCTGGGCCCGGATGCGCCGCCGCTGGATCGACTCGTCGCGTTCGGGCGCGAGCGGCTGCGCTTCGCCTGCACCCACCACGAGTTGCTGTCGGCGGCCAACCGCGACCCGCACATACGCCATAGAGCCCCCGCCGCCCTGCACCGCGCTCACGTGCGGATGCTTCTGGCAGCCGCCGACACCACCGGCGACCTGGATGCCCAGACCGATGCTCTGCTGGCGCTCTTCGACGCCGACTACGTCGAGCACCAGTTGTGCCACCGCGGCCAGACCCCGCAGACACTGGGCGATGCCTGGGAAAGCTTGGCGCGCAAGCTTTGCGGACGATGAGACCGCAGCCGGGCACGCCGCTGCAGAGCCCCGCTGCCCCGATGCGCCCCGTCGGATCCGCTAGCGCTAGCGCGACACCGGCGCCGGCCGCAGCGCGCGGGTGAAGAGCGCGTTGACCTGGCGCATCGCCAGGCTGTACGGCCACCAGGCCACCCGCTTGAGGGCATACAGGGCGCGGATGTCGCCCGACGTATAGATCAGGTATCTGTTCTTGGCGACTCCGGCCAGGATCTTTTCGGCCGCCCGCTCCGGCGAGACGGCATGCCTGCTGAAACGGTCCACCCAGCGTTGCACCGTCGGGTCTTCGCGATCGACACCGGCGATCTCGACGGTGTTGACCAGCGGGGTGTTCACCGCCCCGGGCACCACCACCGACACCCCGATGTGGTGCCGGGCCAAATCGAAACGCAGCACCTCTGACATCCCGCGCAAGCCGTACTTGCTGGCGCTGTACGCGGCGTGCCAGGGCAGGGCGACCAGCCCGGCCGCCGACGACACGTTGACCAGATGCCCGCCCCGGCCGGCCGCGATCATCGGCGGAATGAACGTCTCGACGACATGGATCGGGCCCATCAGGTTGATCGCGACCAGGTTGCTCCATTGTTCGTGGCTGAGCCGATCGACAGTCCCCCAGGCCGAGATCCCGGCGATGTTCATCACGACGTCCATGCTGGGGTGATTGGCGTGGATGTCGGAGGCAAACGAGGCGACCGCCCGGTAGTCGGCGATGTCGAGTGCCCGGTGCTCGGCGACCGGCGCGCCCAGCGCGCGGGCGTTGGCCACGGTTTCGCTGAGCCCATCGGCGTTGCGGTCGGTCAGGTAGAGCTCGGCCCCGTGCGCGGCGAGCCGCAGAGCGGTCGCGCGGCCTATGCCGCTGGCGGCACCGGTGAGAAAACACCGCTTGCCTGCAAAATACTCGCCCGAGCTCCTCTGCAGCACGACGGTAACGATACGGCGCGCGCTCACGGCCGGCCGCCCCACAGCGCATGGAGCCATAGCTGCTCGAGCACCCGTATTCCGCGCTGCACGTCACGGTCCGGGCCCAGATACGCGCTATCCCCGGACAGCATCTGCGCAGTGGTGACCGACAGCGTGCGGACCAGGGCGGGGATGTCGTCGCTAATGGGATGCGCGGTGCCGACCCGCAACTCGTCCTCGACGATCCCGATGATCTGCTCGATCACCCGGTCGAGCTGCTGATCGAGAAGTTCACGGATCTCGGCGTCGGTGTTGCGGGCCACGTTGCACGCCGACATCACCGGATCGTTGTGGGCATACACCAGCGCGGCGCTGCCGACCATCCGCTTGGCAAATGCTGCCGGCGATTCGTCCGGACCGCGCGGTGCGAAGTACTGGGTGAGCTCGTCGAGTTCGTGACCGGCCTCGGCCAGGATTTGCGCCAGCACCGCGTATTTGGAGTCGAAATAGAAGTAGAAACCCGATCGCGCGACGCCGGCGCGGTCGCTGATCGTGCTGACCGACAGCTCGGCGAACGGCTTCTCCACCAACAGCTCCCGCACCGCCTGCAGAATGGCCTGCCGCTGCTTGTCGCCCCGCCGTTTGGGGGCCGATGCGGCACGTTCCTGGTCGGCGGGGCGCGTGGGATGCCGGGTCATCACCCTTTGACCTTGCATCACGACAGGCAAAAACCAAACTTGACAGCCGTCAAGTCGGATCGAAGGATAGTTCGTGGTGACGGATGCCACAAGGTAAGGAGCGTCGATGGCGACCATCAGCACCCCGGAGTACCTGTTTGATCAGGCCAAGCGGCGCCTGACCCCGTCATTCAACAATTTCCCCGGCATGGCCGCGGTCGAACGGAAGCTACTGAACACCCAGTGGTCACCGCGCAAACTCGCGGACCCGCCGCCGGGCAGCGGGCTCAAGCCGGTCATGGGAGACAGGGGGCTGCCGATACTCGGCCACATGATCGAGATGATGCGCGGCGGGCCGGACTACCTGATGTTTCTCTACCACACCAAAGGTCCGGTCATCTTCGGGGATTCGCCGATCTTGCCGGGGGTCGCAGCGCTGGGACCCGACGCGGCCCAGATCATCTACTCCAACCGCAACAAGGATTACTCCCAGCAGGGTTGGGTGCCGGTGATCGGACCGTTCTTTCGTCGCGGTCTGATGTTGCTCGACGCCGAGGAGCACCTCTTCCACCGGCGGATCATGCAAGAAGCCTTCGTCCGTTCCCGCCTGGTCGGCTACGTCGAGCAGATGGACCGGGTGGTGTCCCAGGTGATCGCCAATGACTGGGTGGTCAACGACGCACGCTTTCTGCTCTACCCGGCGATGAAGGAACTCACCCTCGACATCGCCTCGATGGTGTTCATGGGCCACGAGCCCGGCACCGACCGCGAGCTCGTGACGAAAGTGAACAAGGCCTTCACGATCACCACCCGCGCCGGCAACGCGATCATCCGCACCAGCGTGCCGCCGTTCACCTGGTGGCGCGGCCTTAAAGCGCGTCACCTGCTGGAGAACTACTTCGCACAACGCGTCACCGAGCGCCGCGGCAAGGAAGGCAACGACCTGCTGACGGTCTTGTGCCACACCGAGGACGAGGACGGCAACAGCTTCTCCGACGACGACATTGTCAATCACATGATCTTCCTGATGATGGCCGCGCACGACACCTCGACGTCGACGTCGACGACGATGGCCTACCAGCTGGCCGCCAACCCAGATTGGCAGGAGCGCTGTCGCGATGAATCGGATCGCCTCGGCGACGGCCCGCTGGACATCGAGTCGCTGGAGAAGCTCGAGTCGCTGGACCTGGTGATGAACGAGTCCATCCGGTTGGTGACGCCGGTGCAGTGGGCGATGCGCCGGACCGTGCGCGACACCGAGCTGCTGGGCTATTACCTGCCGGCAGGCACCAACGTGATCGCCTATCCGGGCATGAATCACCGGCTGCCCGAGCTGTGGACCGATCCGATGAAGTTCGACCCGGAACGGTTCACCGAGCCACGCAACGAGCACAAGCGGCATCGCTATGCCTTCACCCCGTTCGGCGGCGGTGCGCACAAGTGCATCGGGATGACGTTCGGTCAGCTGGAGATCAAGACGATCCTGCACCGTTTGCTGCGCCGCTACCGACTCGAGCTCGCCCGACCCGGCTACCGGGCGCGCTGGGACTACGGCGGGATGCCGATCCCGAAGGACGGCATGCCGATCGTGCTGCGCCCCCTGTAGCGCTACCCGTTTCCGGCGAGCAGACACAGAATCGCACATTTCGGCGCTTCGGCCATGCGATTCTGTGTCTGCTCGCCGTTGTTATGCCGTGGTCAGCAGCCGGTTGGCGCAAGCGATCACCGCGCGCAGCGCGGACTGCGTCGGGTCCGGGGACCACCCCATCGCCCACTCGGCTCGGCTGCCGTCGCTGCCCTGGATGAGGGTGGCAAAGTTCTCGTCGGCCCGCAACTGGTGAAACCGCAGCATCTCGACCGCGATGCCGCACTCGTAGAGCATCGCGGTCAGCGCGGCGACCGGACCCGACGCCGTGGCGGTCATGGTCTCGATCCGATCACCCAAGCCGAGAGTGGCGCGAAACGTCGCCGGTTGCGGTCCCACCCGGGTGGCGGGGCGCTCGTCGACGCATTCCCAGTGACCTAGACGCACCGGGCCGGTGTCGGGGGCGTACGTGGCGGTGAACGTGCTCCACGAGAGGGTCTCGGCGTCGTCGCGGATCCCGGCCGGCAGCCGCAGACCCGCGAACCGAGCCGGTGGCGCTGCGGGCACACTACCGGGGTCGCTTTCGAACGTGAGGTTGGCACTTGTCATGGGTCGGTCTTTTCTGGTCTGCAGGAGTGACCGACAGGTAGTAGCGTCCGACCCACAGCGGGGGGTCGGTCCGGATCAGACCCCGCTGCGGGTGCTGGCTACTACTGCACAACGCTGCACGATGGACGAGCCTAGACGCTGCCGGTGGGGCAGGGCAAGTCGATTACGCCCAGTGGGCAAAGACCACCACCATGACCGATGGTCAGGTGTAGAACGGTCCTCATGGTCCCCCCTCCCGTCACCGCGCCGAGGCGGTGACGCGGCGTGCACGAGCTGTCGCTGTGCCAGGCCATCGCCGGGGTGGTCAAACCATACGCCGACGGCCGGCACGTCGAGGTCGTCCGCGTCAGGATCGGCGCGCTGCGCCAGGTGGTCCCCGAGTCGCTGTCGTTCTGCTGGACGCTGGTCCGCGATTACGAGGACATGCCCGACGCCGAACTGGAACTGGAGTTCGTTAGTGCCGAGGTGCGGTGCCGGCCCTGCGGCCGGAGGTCGACGATCACCTCACAGTGGTCCCTGCTGTGTCCGCACTGCGGGAGCGCCGACGTGCAGGTGCTGCGCGGCGACGAGTTTCTGGTGACGTCGCTAGACGTCACCTAGCGGCGCCCGGAAGGGTAGGGAGCATGGGTCGGTTTCATCGACACGACGACGGCATGATGCACAGCCACGACCACGGCGATGCGCCGCACGACCACGGTGACCATAGCGGCTACGCCACCGGCCGGCAGCGCATCGACGTGCTGGAGGCGATCTTCGCCGAAAACGACGTCCGTGCCAACTGTAACCGTGAAGCTTTCGCGCGCAACGGGGTTCGCGCAGTAAACCTGATGAGTTCCCCCGGCTCGGGCAAGACGACGGTGCTGGCCGCCACCCTCGACGAGCTGGCCGGCGAGTTCGACATCGGGGTGATCGAAGGTGACATCGCCACCGACCTCGATGCCGCCAAACTCGGCGGTCGGGGCGCCCAGATTTCGCTGCTGAACACAGGCAACGGGTTCGGCGGGGAGTGCCACCTCGACGCTCCGATGGTTCACCGCGCGCTGGGCGGGCTCGACCTGTCCCGGTTGGACCTGGTGATCATCGAGAACGTCGGAAACCTGGTCTGCCCGGCGGAGTTCGACGTCGGCGAACACGCCAAGGCCATGGTTTACTCGGTCACCGAAGGTGAGGACAAACCGCTGAAGTATCCGGTGATGTTCCGCGCGGTGGACGTGGTGCTGCTGAACAAGGTCGACCTTGTCCCCTACCTGGATGTCGATGTGGACTCCTACGTCGCCGGTGTCCGCGAAGTCAATCCGGCTGCGACGATCCTGCCAGTCAGCGCCCGCACCGGCGCCGGCATGGCGGCGTGGTTCGGCTGGCTGCGCCGATTCATGACGACCGGCTCGGCATGACAGGGCCCCTACGGCGACCACGGAACGCGCCTGAATGCAAATCATTTGCATGACGATGGCCCGATCCCGTCATTGTCCCCACGCCGATCAGCTGTAGCGTTCCCCTAATCGGTGACGACACCCTAAGAATAGCTGCGCCAGAACCGAATACAGCAGATCCGAGCGGCAAAGGAAAGGTTCTGGCAGCCGCGGCCAAGTCGTTGACAACGCAAGCCCATGGGAGTAGACCGAGAAACTAGCGCCGCGCAAGAGGGCCGACCGTCGACTCCGGCGGCGTCAGGGGCCGCAAAGCGTAACCTGGCCCGGCCCCGGAAAGCTGCATCATGACGACCCAGGCAGCAGTCAAGGCAGAAGAAACGTTGATCCATGTGTTGTGGATCAATGCGGGCCTGAGTTGCGACGGCGATTCGGTGGCGTTGACCGCGGCGAGCCAACCCAGCGTCGAAGAAATCGCACTCGGTGCGCTGCCCGGACTACCCAAGATCGCCGTGCACTGGCCGCTGATCGACTTCGAATGCGGACCCACCGGCGGCGCCGACGACTTCCTCGCGTGGTTCTTCAAAGCCGACCGCGGCGAGCTGGAGCCGTTCGTGCTCGTGGTGGAGGGGTCGATCCCCAACGAGGCGATCAAAAACGAGGGCTATTGGTGCGGGTTTGGCAACAACCCGGCGACCGGTCAGCCGATGACGACCAGTGAGTGGCTCGACCGGTTGGCCCCCAAAGCGACCGCCGTGGTCGCAGTCGGCACCTGCGCCTGCTACGGCGGGATCCACGCGATGGCCGGCAACCCCACCGGAGCGATGGGCGTGCCGGACTATCTAGGTTGGGAGTGGAAGAGCAAGGCCGGCATCCCGATCGTGTGCGTGCCGGGTTGTCCGATCCACCCGGACAACCTGTCCGAGACGCTGACCTACCTGCTGTACATGGCCACCGGTCAGGCACCGATGATTCCGCTCGACGACGCGCTCCGGCCGCAATGGTTGTTCGGCGCCACCGTGCACGAGGGGTGTGACCGGGCCGGCTATTACGAGCAGGGCGATTTCGCCACCGAGTACGGCTCACCGAAATGCATTGTGAAGCTGGGCTGCTGGGGGCCGGTTGTCAAATGCAATGTGCCCAAACGGGGCTGGCTCAACGGTGTGGGGGGCTGCCCCAACGTCGGCGGTATCTGCATCGGCTGCACCATGCCGGGCTTCCCGGACAAGTTCATGCCGTTCATGGACGAGCCACCCGGCGGCAAGATCTCGAGCACCGCATCCGGACTGTACGGCTCGCTGATCCGCACTTTGCGCGGTGTCACCGCACGCACGGTCGACAAGGAGCCGCGCTGGCGCAAGAAGGGCCCGGAACTGACCACCGGCGCCCGCCGTACCTGGTAGAGCCCACCGCTACAGGGAGTGAACTTCGATGACCACGATCATCCCCGAGCCTTCCCAGACTAAAAGAGAGCCGGGCCAACTCGTCGAAATGGCGTGGGACCCGATCACCCGGATCGTCGGCAGCCTCGGCATCTACACCAAGATCGACTTCGAGAACCGGCAGGTGGTCGAGTGCCACTCCACGTCGTCGATTTTCCGCGGCTACTCCTTGTTCATGAAGGGCAAGGATCCCCGCGACGCGCATTTCATCACCAGCCGCATCTGCGGCATCTGTGGTGACAACCACGCCACCTGTTCGTGCTACACGCAGAACATGGCCTACGGCGTCAAGCCCCCCCACCTCGGCGAGTGGATCGTCAACCTCGGCGAGGCCGCGGAATACATGTTCGACCACAACATCTTCCAAGAAAACCTGGTCGGGGTGGACTTCTGCGAAAAGATGGTCTCCGAGACCAATCCGGGGGTGCTGGCGAAAGCCGAAAACACCCCGGCGCCGCGCGCCGGCGCGCACGGCTACAAGACCATCGCCGACATCATGCGCTCACTCAACCCGTTCTCCGGGGAGTTCTACCGGGAAGCCCTGCAGGTGTCGCGCTACACCCGAGAAATGTTCTGCCTGATGGAAGGCCGCCACGTGCACCCGTCCACGCTGTACCCCGGCGGGGTGGGCACCGTGGCCACCATTCAGCTGATGACCGACTACATGAGCCGGCTGATGCGCTACATCGAGTTCATGAAGAAGGTCGTGCCCATGCACGACGACCTGTTCGACTTCTTCTACGAGGCGATCCCCGGTTATGAGAAGGTCGGGTTGCGGCGCACGCTGCTGGGCTGCTGGGGCTCCTTCCAAGACCCCGAGGTGTGCAACTTCGCCTACAAGGACATGGAGCGGTGGGGCAACGCCATGTTCGTCACCCCTGGCGTGGTGGTCGACGGCAAGCTGGTCACCCACTCGCTGGTCGACATCAACCTGGGCATCCGAATCCTTTTGGGCAGTTCGTATTACGACGACTGGACCGACCAGGAGATGTTCGTCAAAACCGACCCGCTGGGCAACCCGGTCGACCGGCGTCACCCGTGGAACCAGCACACCAACCCGCACCCGCAGAAACGCGACATGGATGGCGGCAACTACAGCTGGGTGATGAGCCCGCGGTGGTTCGACGGCAAAGACCACCTGGCCCTGGACACCGGCGGCGGCCCGCTGGCCCGGCTGTGGGCCACCGCGCTGGCGGGGCTGGTCGACATCGGCTACGTCAAGTCCACAGGGCATTCCGTACAGATCAACCTGCCCAAGACCGCGCTGAAGGGCCCGGTCGAATTCGAGTGGAAGATTCCCCAGCACGGGTCCAACACGATCGAGCGCGACCGGGCGCGGACCTATTTCCAGGCCTACGCGGCGGCCTGTGGTCTGTACTTCGCCGAGAAAGCATTGGCCGAGATCCGGGCCGGCCGCACCAAGACCTGGGAGAAATTCACCGTGCCCGACGAAGGCATCGGTTGCGGGTTCACCGAAGCGGTCCGCGGAGTCTTAAGCCACCACATGGTGATTCGCGACGGCAAGATCGCCAACTACCACCCGTATCCACCGACACCGTGGAACGCCAACCCGCGCGACAGCTTCGGCACGCCGGGACCCTACGAGGACGCCGTGCAGGGCCAGCCGATCTTCGAGGAAAACGACCGGGAGCACTTCAAGGGGATCGACATCATGCGCACGGTGCGTAGTTTTGACCCATGCCTGCCCTGCGGGGTGCACATGTATCTGGGCAAGGGCAAGACCCTGCAGCGGCTGCACTCGCCGACCCAAGCGGCAACCGGGGAGTGATGCATGGCTGATCGCCCCGAAGAGGTAGCGGGGGACGCGCACTGGCGCACGGCGGGCGATCGGATCCAGACGCTGCTGGACGCGACCTCGACCGGCGGTGTCGCCGCACGCCAGCGCGCCGAGCAGCTGGTCCGTGAAGTGGTCGACCTGTACGGGGTGGGCCTGGCCCGAATCGTTGCGCTGATCGACGATCCTGCGGTCCTGCAACGCCTGGCCGCCGACGAGCTGGTGGCCAGCCTGCTGCTGGTGCACGGCCTGCACCCGCACGACGTGCGCCGCCGGGTCTTAGATGCCCTCGACCGGGTCCGCCCGTATCTGGGTTCGCACGGCGGCGACGTGCACGTGATCGAGGTCAGCGGCGACACCGTCAGATTGCAGTTCGCCGGCAGCTGTCAGAGCTGTCCGTCGTCTGCGGTCACGCTGGAATTGGCGGTCGAGGACGCCATCCGGGCCGCCGCGCCCGAGATCGCGTCGATCGAAGTGGTGGGCGCCCACGATTCGGCAGCGGCGGTGATCCCGACCCAGCAGCTGCTCGCCAAGGTGCATTCCCGCGGTGCGGCCGCCAGCTGGCATCCGGTGCCGGGTCTCGCCGAGCTGGGCGCGGGTGAGGTCGGCGGTTTCGCCATCGGCGATGTCACGGTGCTGGCCTGCCGGGTCGGCGGCCAGCTCTACGCCTATCGGGACCGCTGCCCGGACTGCGCACGGTCGCTTGCGGGTGCGCAATTGCACGACGCGGTGCTGCGATGTCCCCGCTGCAGTGCCGGTTTCGACGTCGTGCACGCTGGGGTCGGTCTCGACGATGCCCAGAGCCACCTGCAGCCGGTGCCGCTTCTGGCGCGCGACGGGGTGCTGTCCGTCGCAGTGCCCGCCGAGCCGATGGTCGCGCCCGCATGAGCACCCCCTACGACATCCTGGCCCGCATCACCGCCAACCGGCCCACGCCGGCGCCGGCCGGGCAGCGCTGCGACATGTGCGCCGAGCCCATCAGCGACGAGCATCAGCACGTGGTCAATGTGGCCGGACGGCAACTGATGTGCGTCTGCCGGGGATGCTATCTGCTGTTCACCGACAGCCACGCCGAGTTGCGCTACCGCGCGGTACCCGACCGCTATCTGGCCTTGCCCGATTTCGCGCTTGATCGCCGAACCTGGGAGGCACTGCAGATTCCGGTCGGGCTGGCGTTCTTCTTCCGCAACTCCGCGCTGGGCCGCACCGTCGCCTTCTATCCGGGACCGGCCGGCGCATGCGAATCCCAGCTCGATCTCACCGCCTGGAGCGCGATCCGCGACGCCGAACCGCGGGTCGAGCTGCTCGCCGACGACGTCGAGGCGCTACTGGTGCGGGTGCCCGATGATGACGAGGCCGCGCCGCCCCAGTGCTACCTGGTCCCCATCGACGCCTGCTACGAATTCGTCGGCGGCTTGCGCCAACTGTGGCGTGGTTTCGACGGCGGGCAGCAGGCCCGCGAGTTCGTCGACGGTTTCTTCGCGTCGCTGGCAGCCCGCAGTGTGGAACGACGACGATGACCGGGCTGTCGTTTCGGGTCGTCGACATGGTTGCCGAACCGTATACGGTCACTCCGGTGCTGACCGCACGGGTCGCTGTGGTGGTGCCCGGCGACGACCCGGTGCACGCGATCGCGCTGCGCTGCCAGGTCCGCATCGACCCGGTGCGGCGCGGATATTCCGACGACGAAGCCGCTGGACTGCTCGATCTGTTCGGGCCACGCGAACGCTGGGCCACCAGCCAGCACACCTTCCTGTGGCAACACTGCACGACGATGGTGCCCGGATTCACCGGCACCACCGAAGCAGCGCTTGCACTGGAGTGCACCTACGACGTCGAAGTCACCGCAGCCAAATATCTACATGCCCTGCGAGACGGCGCGGTTCCGCTGCAGTTCCTCTTCAGCGGAACGGTCTTCACCGCGGGCGAGCGCGGGTTTTCGGTACAGCAGGTTCCGTGGGATTGCGAGGATCGCTACGACATGCCGGTCTCGGTGTGGGATGAGCTGATCGCCCAGCACTACCCCAACAGTGGATGGGTGCGCCTCGCCCACGACACGGTGAGAGCGCTGGCCGCGTACAAGTCGGCGCGCGGACTGTTGAGCCTCGACGAGGCGGTCACCGAGTTGCTACACGCAGCCCGTCAGGAGATCCGATGAGCGCGAACTGGCATCGGGCCCGCAGCGTCGCCGACGCCGTGCTCTACGAGGGCTACCTGCTCTACCCCTACCGCGGTACATCGAGTAAGAACCAATCTCGTTGGCAATGGGGGATTCTCGGGCCGCCCGGTGCGGCCAAAGCCGGGATCGGCGAGGATGACCGGCTCGCAGCGCAGTTCCTTGTCGACGGCGCCGGCGCCATCACACTGGTGGTGCGTTTTCTGCAACTGCAGCATCGCAGTGCCGAACGCGACACCGGCGCCCGGCGCTACCAGCCCGTCGACGAGCTGACTACGCCGTCCGGGTCGTGGCTGAGCTGGGACGAGGCCGTCGAAATCGAGCTGTCATTCGGACCGTTCGACGTCGACGATCCGCGCGGGCAGTGGTCGCTTCCGGTGTCGGCGCCGCCGGGCACCGACGTCGAGCCGGTCCCTGGAGGCAGGCTGGTGCGCACCCGCGCGCGGGTGACCGCCGCGCTGTCGGTGAGTGTGCAGCAGAATGACGGACTGCACCAGGTCACCTGCACACTGGCCAACACCGGCGCGCCCGCGACCGACCACAGCGACGCGATCGCGCGGTCGCTCATCGGCACCCACATCATCGCCGAAGCCGTTGGCGGCGAGTTTGTTTCACTGCTGGATCCCCCCGATCGCGCTGCCGGGGCAGCCGCCCGCTGCCGCCAGCATCGGTGCTTTCCCGTATTGGCCGGGGTGCCCGGCAATCTCGACCTGCTGCTGATATCGCCGATCATCCTCTACGACTACCCCCAAGTCGCCGAGCAGAGCGCGGGCGCGCTCTACGACGCCACCGAGATCGACGAGATCCTCACGCTGCGAGTGATGACGATGACCGACGAGGAGAAGGCCGCGGCGCGCGCCACCGACCCGCGCGCCGCGCAGATCGTCGACCGCTGTGACGCGATGTCACCGGAGGCCATGCAGCGCCTGCACGGGGTGCTGCGTGATCCGCACCGGGAAGCACCGGACCGCCGATCCGGTCTGATCCCGGAGGTTCCCGACGGAATGCAATGGTGGGACCCGTTGGCCGACAATGCTGTTCACCCGGATATCGACGCGGTGCTGGTCAACGGTGTGCGAGTGGCGCGCGGCAGCCGGGTGCGGCTGCATCCAGCCCGTCGCGCCGACGCGCAGGATCTGTTCTTCTCCGGCAAGACCGCCCGAGTCACCTCGGTGCACGAAGACGTCGACGGCAATCAGCATGTGGGCGTGGTCGTCGACGATGATCCGGCAGCCGACCTGCATGACTGGTACGGTCGTTATTTGTATTTCGCGCCCGATGAAGTCGAACCGCTCGACAATGAGCACACCGGCACGGAAAGGAGTCCGACATGGCGATCGTAGGGTGGGTGTTCATCGGCATCTTGTCGCTTTTCGTTCTGACAGCGGTGGTATTGGGTGCGATGTCGCTACCGGATGCCCGGCGTTATCTGCGTATGCGACGCATGTAGGTCGGCCCTCTTCATGGCTCCCCGCATCCTGGTCGCCGGAATCGGCAACATCTTCCTCGGTGACGACGGCTTCGGCTCCGAGGTGTTACGTCGTGTCGCGGAGCGGGTCGCCGGGTCGAACGAAGTGCGGGCCACCGACTACGGCATCGCAGGTATGCACCTGGCCTACGACCTGCTCGAGGACTGGGACGCGCTGGTACTGGTCGACGCCGTCCCCAGCCGGGGTGCCCCGGGAACCGTGCACGTTTTTGAAGCCGACCACCGGTGGCCGGATTGCACCGCAAGCCTCGACGCACACGGCATGGACCCGGCGACGGTGTTCGGGAGTCTTCGCGCCCTGGGCGGCTCCCCGCCGCGGACGATCGTGGTGGGATGTGAAGTCGCCGACGTCAGCGACGGGATCGGACTGTCCGATGCCGTGCGAGCGGCGGTCGGCGACGCGGTGTCGGCCGTCGAGTCGGCAGTCGCGCTGCTGCGCGCCGGTGCCAGCCTGGAAGAGGTTTGACGATGTGTCTGGGAATTCCGGGTCAGGTCGTGCAGATGCTCGACGGCTACGGGGGGCAACTGGCGCTGGTCAACGTCGCCGGCGAAAACCGCAAGGTCAACGTCGGCATGCTCGCGGAGGAATCGTTCGCCCCGGGGGACTGGGTGATCATCCATATGGGCTTTGTGGTGGAAAAAACCGACAAGGCCGGCGCCGAGGCGGCGATGGCCGGTTTGGAGTTGATGGGCCGGGGCGGCGGCGATTCCGACAGCTGAATTGGTTGCCCACTCGCCTGGTGTTCGCACCGGCGGTGCCGCAGCTAAGGCCACGAGGCCGATAGGGTCAGGCCACGCATCTACTGTCAGTATCCGAAAAGCGATACGACTTCGCCGTCCCTTCCCGCGGAGCCGGGGGTGCCTTCCGGAGCGGTCCCGCCGGTGCCGCCCCTACCTGGAGTCCCGGCCGGACCGACATCACCGCCGGCACCGCCATCGCCACCGTTGCCATGCTCGCCCACGGCCGCACCACGGTGCCGCCGTCACCGCCCACACCGTCTCTGAACGAGGCGAAACCGCCAACGCCGCCCTCACCGCCGGTGCCGCCGGCGGCGGTGGCTTCACCACCTGTCCCGCCGGTCGCGCCAGCGCCGCCTGTTCAACCGCACAATCACGCACTCATCACCTGGAAAGACGGCGCCTGCGGCGGGTAAACGCCTCACTCGCGCAGCAAGACTTCGACATCTCATCAACCTGGTCTGCCCACATCACCATCGGTTGCACCACCGGGGCGCCATCACCATCGCCGGACCCACCGACGCTCTGATGGTCACCGACAGCTCCGGTCGATGACTCAGCGCAGGATCGCTTGCACGTGCATCGACCCTCCCAGCCACACCCACCACCACCAATGAACCAACTTGGCTAGGGCCAAGCCCAAACAGGTTCCCAAACAGGTTAAGGCCTAGCGAAATTCGTTTGGAGATATCAAAACCGACAACCAAACCCGCTTGTATCTCATCGTTGTTCACAGTCGGCCGACCTCCAGCCACCAACATGAGAGGCGTCCAGGTGCCGACGTGCACGGTGGCGGGTCAGCCTGTCGTCACCCCGCCCGACCGCGTCGATGACCGCGCGTCGAAGCTCGGCCGGATCGCCGCGGCTCGAGGACGTGCGCTCGGCGCTAGCCCAATGCCGGCGCAACAGCTCGAGCAGGATCCGCACGGCTCCGGGACTGTGTTGCCGGCCACCCCGCCAGCCCGATGTGAAACTGGAACTCCTCAATAACGACCTGATGCGCGTCATCGTCGGCTGCGGGGACGAAGAGCCAGCACACCTCGAGGTGGGCGCGCGCATCGCGCGTGGCGCCTGGCGGCCGATCGGGTGGTGCGCTGTGGCTGATGATGGCACCCTCGCCCCGGGCGGGGATTGGGCGGCCGAGACTTGTCGGACCCGGGTGCGATGATGCGGGTATGTCGTTGACCGCGTCACCTACCGCGCCGGTGAGCCCTGCCGAGCGCTTGGAGGTGTTGTTCGCCGAGTTGGCCGAGTTGGCCGGTCAGCGCAATACGATCGATGGGCGCATTGTGCAGATCGTCGCCGAAGTCGACCGCGAGCAGTTGTGGGGGGCGACGGGGGCGCGCTCGGTGGCGGGGTTGGTGGCCTGGAAGCTGGGGGTGTCTTCGGCCATTGCCCACAACATCGCCACCGTCGCACACAGGTTGGAGGAGTTTCCCCGCTGCGCGGCGGGCCTGGCCGAGGGCCGGTTGTCGCTGGATCAGGTGGGCGTGATCGCCGCCGGGGCGGGCGCGGGATCTGATGAGCATTACGCACAGTTGGCGCAGGTGGCCACGGTCAACCAGCTGCGCACCGCGATCAAGCTCGAACCGCGGCCCGAACCTGATCCGCGCCCGCAGCCGCAGCGGGCGATCACCAAGACCTGCCGCGAGGAATCCACGTGTTGGCGCATCACTTTGCCCCACGACGAGGCCGCGATGTTCGACGCCGCACTGGCGGCGCATCGCGAGGCGCTGATCAGCGAGTGGAAACAGGATCGCGGCACCGAGTCGGCCGTATCCGAGGTCACACCGCCGATACCGGGCACTGTGGAGGCGTTTTTGCGCCTGGTCGAAACCGGCTGGGACGCCGAAGCGGTCCGCCGCCCGCACGGGCTGCACACCACCGTGGTGATCCACGTCGACGTTGCCCAGCGCGCCGCCGCGCTGCATCTGGGTTCGGCGCTCAGCGACGCCCAGCGCCGGTATCTGAGCTGTGATGCCAGCTGCGAGGTCTGGTTTGAGCGTGACGGGCAGGTCATCGGCGCCGGGCGAACAACCCGGGTGATCAGCCGCCGGTTGCGCCGCGCGCTGGAGCACCGCCAGTCCTGCTGCGCGGTGCCCGGCTGCGGGGCTACCCGCGGCCTGCACGCGCATCACATCCGCCACTGGGAAGACGGCGGGCTAACCGAGTTGGCCAACCTGGTGCTGGTCTGCCCGTATCACCACCGGCTGCACCACCGCGGCGGCATCACCATCACCGGAACCGCCGCCGATCTGACCGTCACCGACAGCTCGGGTCGACGGCTCAGCGCGGGATCACTGGCCCGTCCGCCCAGCCTTGCCCCGCCCGCGGTGCCCCCCTACCCCGGGCCTACCGGCGAACGCGCCAACTGGTGGTGGTACGAGCCCTTCCAACCCCAACCACCACCACCCAACTAGATTGGCTGCGGCCAAGACCGAACAGGATGAGGCATAGCGAAATTCGTTTGGAGATATCAAAACCGACAACCAAACCCGCTTGTATCTATCCGTTACTCACAGTCGACGGACTACAGCCAACAAGATGAGGCGCGACTTGGCGTGCGCGGCATCCCGGGTGGTGACGGCAGCAACGATGTCGGCATGCTCGGCTCGTGTGCAGCCCCGCGCGTCGATGGCGTCGTCGGCCTCTGTGCATTGCGTCAATCGTGCGGTCATCCGCTCAAGATGTCGATGAACAGTTGCCGGACCGGATTTTTGGACTCCTCGGCGATCGCTAAGTGGAATTTTCTCCGCCGATGCCGCAGGCCGGTCGGCAACCGCTCTATACCGGCGTCGTCGACGCGCTCGGCCAGCCGCCGCCGATGATTTCGGCCCCGATGCGACGCGCACTCTGCGAAGCGCGTTTGCCGGGCGGCTGCGCGGCACTCAATAACGCACTTGCACAGTTCAGCTCAGCATGTCAGCAGCATGCACCCGGCGATCGGGCCGCCGCCCACGCCGACCACCGCGACCTCCGGGCGCCGCGGAACCTGCCGCTCCCCGGCCTGGCCGCGCAATTGCAGGCACGCCTCGTGGAGCACCCAGTAACCATGCATGCGCCCCGCCGAGAGCTGCCCGCCGTAGGTGTTCAGCGGCAGCACGCCGTCGCGCGCGATCCGCTCCGCGCCCTCGACGAACGGACCGGACTCGCCGTCTGCGCAGATACCCAGCGCTTCCAGCCAGGCAAGGGTGAGGAAGGTGAACCCGTCGTATAACTCGGCGAGGTCCAGGTCGGCGGGCTTGAGGTCGGTCCGCGACCAAAGCTGCGCCGCCGCGTCCGCCGACGCCATCTTGGGATAGTCCGGCCGGTGAAACCAACCGCCGGCCCCGTTCGATCCCCCGATCGCCTCCACCGCCACCGCAGGGTGCGGACAGTCGCGGGCATACGCCGCGCTCGACACCACCACCGCGATCGACCCGTCGACGGGGACATCGCAATCGAACAGCCCGAACGGTGTGGAGACCGGCCGCGCCGCGAGGTAGTCGGTCATCGTCATCGGTTCGCGGTAGACCGCAAGCGGATTCAACGCCGCATTACGCCGGCTGTTGATCGCCAGCCAGCCCAGCTGCTCCTTGGTGGTTCCGTACAAGTGCATGTGCCGCCGGCAGTTCAATGCCAGCCAATTTGCCGCCGAATATGCATGTGCGGCAAGGAGATCAGCAATGTCGTCCATCGGCCCGACGATGGGTCGATCACCGTCGGAGGAGGGCTCGACGAGCCGCGCGAGCGCCGGACGCTGCGCGTCTGACGGGGCCGCCGAGGTCGGCACAGTGCCACCGAGCATCTGTACAGTCCGGTACACCAGCACGTTGCGGACCCGATTCTCCGCGACGGCAAGGCATGCCGACATCACGGGGGTCAACAAGCCGCCGGTGTCGAAGCCGAATCCGCAGTCCACCGCGTCGATGCCCAACGCGGCGGCGACATCTGCAGCCGGTGTGTCCCCCAGAGTGCCGATCCCGTCGATGTCTGCCGCGGTCAGTCCGGCGTCGGCGATGGCGGCACCCACCGCCTCCAGGGTGAGCTCCAGAGTGGGGACACCGAGGCGGCGGCCGATACGCGAGATGCCGATTCCGGATAGGATCGCTTTCTTTTCAAAATGTTCCATCCCCGCCATCCGTCAGCGCCGTCAGCCAAAATGAGTGTACTGTATTGCGGGTGGCATCAGCGAAGCTGCTCATCGAGCACTGTGCCGCGTGTGCGCACTGGGTCCATCCGGCGACCGGAACATGCCGGGACTGCGGTGGACCGCTGGTTGCCCGGCCGGTCTCGGGGCGGGGCACGGTGTTCACCTACACGGTGAACCACCATCCCTACAATCCGGACATCGCGACACCGTACGTGATCGCGATCATCGAACTGGCCGAACAGCAGGGGCTGCGTGTGGCCGCCAATATCGTTGACTGCGAACCGGACTCAGTGGTGTGCGGGATGCCCGTCGAGGTTCGGTTCGACAAGCCCGACAAACCGGTGTTCGTCCCGGTCACTCAAACGAGCAATTAGCGCTACGAGCCGGTTCCGGGTGCACCGTCGTGGCCGATGAGCCCGCCATGTCCGCCGGGACCACCAGCTCCGCCCGCGCTGCCTTCGTAGCCGGCTCCGCCGGCTCCGCCGTCGCCGCCATTGCCGATCAGCACCGCGTAGCCACCGGCCCCGCCGGCACCACCGGCAACACCGGCTGCATCGGACGCGCCGCCGGGCCCGCCGGCGCCGCCGTCACCGATCAACAAGCCACCGTTACCACCGGCGCCACCAGCGTCGCCGGGCGCACCCATACCGCCGGCGCCGCCGTCGCCGAACAGTCCGGCCGACCCGCCGGGATATCCGACACCACCTTCGAATTCGGCCACGCCGCCCGCGCCGTTCCCGCCGTTACCGATCAAAAAACCACCGTCGGTGAAGTTGCCGAAAATCCCCGACCTACCCAGCAGCGAGGTGTTGAGCACGCTCTCGGCGTTGACCTCCAAGCCATTTCCGATCAGATCACGCCCGAACAGCGCACCGAACGGTGCGTTGATCAGACCGTCAACCGCTTCGCCGATCGGATTGATGATCCACGCTTGGGAAATCGTCTCGAGGCCCTGCGTCAGCAGGTTAACCACGTCAGCCGGCGAAGAGTCCGACACCGCTGGCACTGCCGCGGCAAGGTCAGCAGATGCATTGCCGACTTCCGCACTCGGAACGGCCGTCGCGCTAGCCGCATCCGCAGCGTCCACCAGCGAGTCGATCAGCATATCCAGGATGTCGGCGTGCGCGCTGGGCGCCGACGCCAACGGCGTCATCGCGGCCGCCACACATGCCCCGGCTGCGGTGCCCACACCGACCGCACGAGAGCGACGCCGCCGTGCCGGGGCGCTGCGCGCCAATTGACCCTTCTCGGTGCGGTGACGACGAACCATCCCGATCCCTCCCTTACAACCGGACCGACACACATGAGAGTTTCTCCAACGTAACGCTCCCGGTGGCGGTTTGCGCCGGAAATCACACAACTCTTTGGTCAGTGTGGATTGGCGCCTGTTAGAATTCACACTGTTTGCGAGACAGTGACTTTCACTGGATCCTGATCGTTCTCGCCGTGTCGCCGCACCCAATCGCGCTTCACATCCTCGTGGCGTGGATTTCCTACCAACTACGACTCAAAAGTCTTGGTGATCAGAACGGCGTTGTGCTGCAACGGAAAAAATAAGGAAGGTCGTTCAGCGGCGCGTCGACGGTGGCTTCGGATGGTCCAGTGTACGAACCGGGCGCGTCTTGTCGGTTCCAACAGCCGGGGGGTATGTACACCGATCGCCGGGTGGCTCCCTTGGTGACGACCGGGGCGACCAGTAGGTCAGGTCCGAGCATCCATTCCTGATCGGCGGCCCACGCCCGGGCGTCGGTGGGGGCGACCAGCCACACCGGGCGCGTCAGGGGGGTGCCGCTGTTCGTGGCGTTGGCCCACGTGGCGGCGATCAGCGGTTCGGCCCGTTGGCGGAGCTCGACGAGTTGTCGGTAGACGCTCAGAACCTCAGCGCCGTAAATCCAGGGCATGTGGGTGCCGGCGAATTCAGACCCGTGAACCCGCATGATCGGCGACAGCGTAGCCCATTCTGCCCACCGCAGAAACAGTTCGCTATCGGTGGGACCGGTGAGAAGGTCCTCGTAGCCGCCGATGTCGGTGGTATAGCCGTAGGCTCCTGCCAATCCGCGGTTGAGCATGTCCGAAGCAAGCGATTGCAGCCCGGAAGACGGCGAGTAGTCGGTAGTTTCATCACCGGGGAAGTTACCGCCCTCGTACGGGGTCGATCCAGTATAGCCAGATCGGTTGTAGAACCAGACGTTTCGCTCGGGATGTGCTTGCTGGAAGGCGTCGACCGCCTGCCGCACCGCCTGTTGGTAGTACACCGGGTACATGTTGTGCATGGTGGCCCCGGTCTGTCCGTTGAAGAAATGCATGCCGGGCAGCACCTGTTCGCCGAAGTCGCTCATGAACCCGTACGCCCCGGTATCTAACGCCGTGGTCACGATGCTCTGGAAATACGCTTTCCCGGCCGGGTTGGTCAAGTCGATCACCGCGGCGTGGCCGCCAAGTAGCTTGGTGGGTGAGTCGAATATGTACGGCTGGCCATTCGCATGTGTCGCGACCAAGTTATGGGCCACGGCGTAGGTGTAATACGCGGGGTTATTGGTGGTCATGGGATCGGTGCTGACGTAGCCACGAATGTAGAGCAGCACGTGAATGTCGTGAGCATTGAATTCGCTAATCAGTTGCTGCAGAACGGTCGGCTCCAAGGCGTACCAGGCCTCGATGCGGTAGCCGGTGATCGGCAAGTTGTTGGCGAGTATGACCGCCAAGTCGTTGCGGATGGTCGCCGCATAGCTCTCACCGCTCTGCCCAGTATCGATACGCCGGTCCAACTGGGCGCCCAGCGCCCACGTCGGGGGGACCCGCTGGCGGCCGTTGACCGCGCTGAGCGTGCTGATGACCTGGAGGGGTTCACCCACCGCGACGTCGTAGTCGAGCTGATTGGCAGCGACGTTGACCTGCCAGGCGTTGGGCCGGGGAAATGAGTCCAGGTGCCAGTCGGCCAGCTCACCCTGGTCCAACAGGAAACCGTAACCGGCCGTGGATACGAACTGCGGCTGGACGTAGTAGGCGGCCTGCGGGCCGTTGGGAAACAGCCAGTGTTTCCCCCCGGACTGGAAAAAAAGAATGGAGGTCAGTGGTTGCAAAGGGCCGGAGTCGAAGTTCTCCTCTTCCACCCAGTTCGCGAACCGCGCCCCATGTTGGTCCAGACCACTGTGCACGCCCCCGAACCCGGCGAAATGCTCACTGCTAGTGGACACGAAGCTGTTGCCCATCGCGACGATGCCCTTGGTGCTGCTAGGGGTCACCGCCACTGTCAGCCGGCCTGGATTCGCGAGGAGCTTCAACTCCAGTGTGCGGCCCGACGGGTCGTCGGTAGCCAGCGTCAATTCCAGCCCGTTGGGCACCTCACGCACCGAACGCACGCCGGTGGCCGCGTACTGCATCCCGCCGTGCCCGGCCACAAGAAGGTCGCCCTCCCAGTAACTGGCCTGAAACGCGGTAGTGTCCGCCGCGCCGACGGTGAAGGTGAACGGCGCATAGCGGTGCGGGAGGGGCAATACCGACGGGTTTACCCCCAACGGCAGAGCGGCGACATCCGCTGCCAGCTCAGGCCGACCTGAGTAGGGAACCGTCGCCAGGACCGTCTGGCCGGAAGCGTTGAGCACCTGCATCGCGAACGGGGCCTGCACGAACTGCACCGTGAACCCCGGGCCGGTCAGGCTCACCTGTGCTCCCGCTGGTACCGCCGCCGCAGGCCCGGGGCCCCCGGCGAATGCTCCGGCAGCCAGGGTGGTGCTGACAGTCAAGGCTGCCGTCAACCGCATATGTAGACCCTGGCAACCAATTATCACGCCAGGATCGCGACCTGCATGCGACCTCATCTCAATTAGGGCCCAAAATTACTTTGAGACCATCACAACTGTGCTTGAGTCCCTCTGGTGCACAAACGATCAGGCGACTCGTGCGATCTAAGGTAAGACCGCGGCGTGCCCACATTGAGTGGCACCATGCGAAACGGTGGCTCGGGCTCGAACGCCAGCGCCAACTAGCTTGGCGTTAAACGGCTTTGGCTCGATAGAACGGTGCAGCGTCGGTTCCGACCACGACGACGTCGCTCTCCGGTTTCGTCGTACAGACCGACCCGGTCACCCCGACGAGGCGGCTACTTGATCAGCGGATCGCGCGGCATGCCGAGGATGCGCTCGGCGATCTGGTTGCGGGTGACCTCGGAGGTGCCGCCGGCGATTGCCATGCCACGGGCGGCCATCACCATCCGGCTAAACAGGCCCGCCAGGCCGTCGGCGAGCGCGACTTCCGGACCCAGCAGGGCCGTAGCGATCGCGGCGCCTTCACCCATGTGCTCGGCGAGCTTGAGTTTGGTGATGTTGCCCTCCGGTCCGGGCCCTGCTCCCTCGACGCTGCGGGCAGCCCGGCGCAGGTTTAGCAGCCGCAGCGCGTGCTCTTCGGCCAGGAACGTTCCGACGCGAACCTGCGAACCGGCCAATCGATCTGGGTGTTGTTGGGCCAAACCGATCAACTGTGCGTCAAGGCCCTGATAGAACGAGCCGCCGCCGCCGATGCTGACCCGCTCGTTGCCCAGGGTGGCCCGGGCGACCGTCCACCCGGCATTGGGCTCACCGACCACGTCCTCGTCGGGCACGAATACGTCGTTGAAGAAAACCTCGTTGAATTCCGAGCCACCGGTGATCTGGCGCAACGGCCGTACCTCGACACCGGGCGCCTTCATGTCGATGATCATCGCGGTGATGCCGGCGTGCTTGGGCGCGTCCGGGTCGGTGCGCACAGTGGCCAGCCCGCGTCGGCAGTACTGGGCGCCACTGGTCCACACCTTCTGGCCGTTGACTTTCCAGCCGCCGTCGACCCGGGTGCCGCGGGTCTTGATGCCGGCCGCATCTGATCCGGCGTCGGGCTCGGAGAACAGCTGGCACCAGATTTCGTCTTGGCGCAGCGCCGCCTCGACGAATCGCTCGATCTGCGAAGCGGTTCCGTGCTGGATCAGGGTCAGGATCACCCACCCGGTGATCGAGTAGTCCGGTCGTTTGATCCCGGCCGCCGCGAACTCCTCGTCGATCACCAGCTGCTCGACCGCGTCGGCCGCCCGGCCCCACGGTTTGGGCCAGTGTGGCATCACGTAGCCGGTCGCGATCAGCTTGTCGCGCTGCGCCTGCTTATCCAGGGCAGCGATCTCGGCGGCATCGGCTCGGACCCGTTTACGCAGTTCTTCGGCCTCGGCGGGCAGGTCGAGGCTGTTGGCACGGGTGGTGCCGGCCGCGGCGCGGTCGAACACGTCGCGCGCGGGCGCGTCTCCGCCGAACAGCGCCCGAACGGCAAGGGCACGGCGCAGATGCAGATGCGCGTCGTGCTCCCAGGTGAATCCGATGCCGCCGTGGACCTGGATGTTGAGTTCGGCGTTGCGGGCATAGGCCGGCAACGCCAGCGCCGCAGCCACTGCGGCGATCAGCCGGAACTGCTGTTCGTCCTCACCGGCGGCACGGGCGGCGTCCCACACCGCCGCAATACCGGATTCGGCGCCCACCAACATGTTCGCGCAATGGTGTTTGACCGCCTGGAAGGTGGCGATCGCGCGACCGAACTGCTGGCGCACCTTCGCGTAGCCGACCGCGGCATCCACGCAGTCCGACGCACCGCCGACCGCCTCGGCACTCACCAGCGTGCGTGCCCGGGCCAGCGCCGATGCGCGGGCCCCCGGCAGGATGTCGCCGGCGGTGACGCTGACGTCGTGCAGGCTGACCCGCCCCGAGCGCCGGGTGGGATCGAGGTTGTCGGGCACCTGGACCGACACGCCGCCACGGCTGCGGTCCAGCAGCAGCATGTCCTCGCCGGCGTCGATCAGCAGCAGCTCGGCGAGCCCGGCCCCCAGTACGATTCCGGCGTCGCCGTCGGCAATCCCATCGTCGATGCGGACGTTGCCGCCCAGCCCGACACCGGCGGTGAGGGTTCCGTCGATCAGTCCGGGCAGCAGCCGGGCTTTTTGCTCGGTGGTGCCGTCGTTGGCGACGACCGCGGAGGCGATCACGGTCGGCACGAACGGTCCCGGCGCCACCGCCCGGCCGAGCTCCTCGATCACCACCACCAGCTCGGGCAGTCCGTACCCCGAGCCCCCATGTTCCTCGGCGATGTGCAGGCCGAGCCAGCCGAGCTCGACGAGGTCTGCCCAAAACGGCGGCCGGGACTCGTCGGGCGAGTCGAGCAGCGAGCGCGCCGCCCAGCGGGCCTTCTGCGACGTCAAAAAGTCGCGGGCCACCTCGGCGAGTTGGCGATGGTCGTCGGTTAATGCGATACCCATCAGAGGCCCTCCTCGTCGATGCGGCCGGCGTCCGAAGAGTGTACTTAATGCGGTTTGGCCGCCAGATAGGCGCCGCTATTTGGGGGCGAACCTCTGACCGGCGTCCAGCCGCAGGCATTGGCCGTTGAGCATCGGGTTGTCCACGATGGCCGCGACCAGCTTGGCGAATTCCTCCGGGCGGCCCAAGCGCTTAGGAAATGCCGCGTCCTTGGTTAGCGCAGTGGCGAATTCGTCCGGAATGCCCCGGGTCAGCCCGGTGGCAAACAGGCTCGGCGCGATGGCCAGTACCCGGATGCCCAGCGAACCCAGATCGCGCGCCATGGTCAGGCACATGCCGGCGATGCCCGCTTTGGCCGCGGTATAGGCGACTTGCCCGATCTGGCCCTCGAACGCCGCGATCGAGGCGGTGTTGATGATGACGCCCCGTTCTTCGTCCTCCGGCTCGTTTTTGCTCATGTGCCAGGCGGCCAGCCGGCTGACGTTGAAGGTGCCGATGAGGTTGAGATCGACCACCTGCCGGAAGGATTCGAGGTCGTGTGGACCCTCCTTGGACAACGTCCGCTTGGCGATCCCACCGCCAGCCGTCGTGACGATCACGTGCAGTCCGCCGAGTGCGTCGACCGCGGCCTGCAGCGTCTCCTCGGTGCCGGCGAAGTCGGTGACGTCGACCGGGTAGAACAGGGCGCGCCCATCTTTGAGGCTCGCGGCGACGTCTTTGCCGTCGGAAGCCCCGCGGTCGAGTATCGCGACACTGGCGCCGCGCTCGGCGAGTAGTTCGGCGCTGGCGCGACCCATACCTGAAGCGCCGCCGACGACGATCGCCTTCTTGCCGTTGATCTCCATGCAAACCTCCTCCTATGACCGACTTCGATAGTCCGGCTGCGCCACACCGCGGTGCACATCCGTGGTGAGTGAGTGATCTGTAGTGGTCACGCGATTCGCATCCCATCTCGGGGTTGTTCCCCGGCCTGGCGGCCGGTTCCCTTCCGCGCTTTATCGCCAGCTGCCCGGCTTGGCCGGGTCTTACGGTCGGCGCCACGCTTGACGGCGGCCCCAACTGGGCCGACGGCGCTAGACGGTTCTTCCCACCGCGTATGGTTCACAGCGGCGGTGTCGTCGCGCGGATGGACAGGTACCGAACACGCATCGCAGTACCGGTGCTCAGCCCAACCGATGTCGTGAACATGCCCACAATGGTGACAGGTTGTCCACGACGGGAACCACCGGTCCGCGACCACCACCTGCGACCCGTAGCAGACCGCCCGCTAAGACCGGTGACGCCAGGCCGTGCCCAGCGCCGAGTGCGACAACCCACGCCGCCTGGTTCGTACTCCGGACCGCCTCTGTGTTGCAGCATCCCGGTCGCAGCCAAACCTTCCAGCACAATCCGGCGGTGAGTTTTGGCTAATCGTGTTGTCAAGACGTGCATCTGATGCGTTCGGACATCGGCGACACCACGATGCAGCCCGGACAGCTCGATGCGGACGCGGGAGCGCGAGACACCGACAACTCACCTTGCTGACGAGTCGGGAATCTGCCCGTTGACGATCCGCGAAGCCGGCACCATCGACACCTGCGAGCGCTCGACCGGAACTGACCCGCGGTCGCGCAGGAGGCGACTCATCGCCTCGCCGTGTCGAGCCAGTGGGCGATTTTGGCGGCCGCCTCGCCGTAGAAGGTCTGGTAGACGCGGTCGGCGACGTAGCCGATATGCGGGGTGGCCACTACGTTGTCCAGCGAGCGCAGCGGATGCCCGGCGGGCAGAGGTTCGGTGTCGAAGACGTCGAGCCCGGCTGCGGCGAGCCGGCGCGAACGCAAGGCGTCGATCAGAGCCCCCTCCTCGACGATCGGTCCGCGTGAGGTGTTGACGAGCAGCGCCGTCGGCTGCATCAGGCCGAGCTCGTCGGCACCGACCAGACCGCGGGTGCGGTGGCTGAGCACCAGATGGATGGTGAGCACGTCGGCACGGCTGAACAACTCGTTTTTGGATACATAGGTCGCCCCGGCCCGGTCGGCGGCCTCGGCGGTCAGGTTGGTGCTCCAGGCGATTACCTCCATGCCGAATGCCCCCCCGACCCGTGCCACGCGGGTGCCGATCCGGCCCAGGCCGAGCACGCCGAGCACCGTCCCGCCGAGTTGGCGACCCACCGAGGTCTGCCAGCCCCCCGAGCGCACCGACATACTCTCGTCGACGATCCGCCGCGCTGCAGCCAAGATCAGCGCCCAGGTCAGTTCGACTGTGGACTCGATGTAGCCGCCGGTCGTGCTGACGTGGATGCCGCGCTCGGCGGCGGCCTCCACGTCGACGGCGGCGTTGAACGGCCCGGTAGACGCAATCATCTTCAGCCGCGGCAGGTGCTCGATGATGCTGCGCGTCAACGGTGTTCGCTCGCGCATCACGCAAACCACATCAAAGGGTGCTAGTCGTTCGATGACCGCATCCTCATCGGCGAGATGATCGTTGAACACGGTGATGTCGGCGTGGGCCGCCACCGGCGACCAGTCGGCCATGCTCAAAGCGACGTTCTGGTAATCGTCGAGGATCGCGACTTTCATAGCGTCAATGTCGCACACCATGCGGTGGGGCTTGATCCGCGGCGGGGTATCACCCGGTCGTGCCGGTGGCACCGGTCGCGCCGGCCGTGCCGGCCGTCCCCGTCGCGCCGGCCGTCCCCTGCTGGCCAAGGATCAAGAACGAGCCGGCGGCACCGCCGACCCCGGCGACACCAGCCTCGCCGCCGGCCCCGCCGGCGCCGCCGCTGCCGCCGGCCGGATGTTCTGCGCTTCCTGCACCGCCGGTGCCGCCGGTACCGCCGGGCCCGCCGTTGCCGACCGCACCGCCGTTCCCGCCGTTGCCGCCCTGGCCTAAAAAGCCCCCGGCGCCGCCGTCACCACCTGCGCCGCCCTGGCCGCCCATGGCGCCGGGTCCACCCTGGCCGCCACCGCCGGCCGCGAGGGTCATCGAGGCCGCGCCGCCGGCGCCGCCGGTACCGCCTGGCCCGCCGTTGCCGCCCCCGCCACCCTGGCCACCGTGGCCGCCGTCGCTGAACAGCAGCCCGCCGCGCCCGCCGGCCCCGCCGTCCCCGCCGGCGCCGGCGACGGCACCTTGTCCGCCGGCGCCGCCCACACTGCCCGCGGTGGTGGCGTTCGCGCCGTCGATGCCGACGCCGCCGGCAGCGCCGGCGCCCCCGTTACCGCCGTCACCGCCCTGGCCGAACAGGAACCCGCCGCTGCCGCCGTTCCCGCCGGCAGCGCCGGCGTAAGAGGCGGTGACGGCGCTGCCGCCGTCACCGCCGTCGCCACCGTTGCCGATCAAAAACCCGCCGCTCCCACCGTTGCCGCCGGCCGTGCCGGCGCCGCCGTCACCGCCGGCCCCACCATTGCCGATCAGTCCGGCATTCCCGCCGTTACCGATGGCCACACCGGGCGTCGTCGAGCTATAACCGGCGCCGCCGTCGCCGAAGAGGATCCCGCCCGCGCCACCGTTGGGGTCGGTTTCCGTTCCGGGAGCGCCGTTGCCGATCAGATCAACATGAAACAACGTGGAGGTGGGGAAATTGATCACATTGTCCACCGCCGAACCGACTGAGCTGGTAATCCAGGCTTGACCCACGTCGTAAAACTTCAGATAGATGGCCTGGACCACACTGTTGGCCAGACTGGGATCGGTAGTCGCCGCGGCGCCGAGATCGACTGGCGCCGATGGCAAAGCGAGATCCGCCACTGAATCGGTGGGCAACGATGGCAGCGCGGCACCAGCCAAGCCATCGGCCGGCATACTCAGCGAATCCAACGACGCATCCGCGAAGCCCGTTGGATCTGCGGCCGAATCGACAAAATTCGTGATCGGCCCGATGACGAGGTCGATGATGTCGGCGTTGGCGGGCGGCGCGGTGGCTGCGGGTCCCAGTTGTGCGGCCAGGGCCGCAGCGACAGCCACACCCAGGTCGATCGCACGGCGCTGTCCACACGTCCTGGCCTGGCTTGACGTGCGCTGCCGCGTGCCGGAATGCTGAGCCATCGTCGGCCTCTCCGAGAGTCAGATTTCCCAGACAGCGTTAAGGTAGCCGGTGCGGTACCGCGCAGGCGGCGGAACTGCCGACGTGCCCGCCGATGAGTGGTCTCTCGCAGCTCCAGGTCGACAATGCTGCTGTCACCGTCGCACGACTCGCGCGGGCCGGGCTCGGCGGTCCTGTCCCGCATCGGTAGCGCGGTTTCCGGTAAGGAGGTCTGATGAACCACCCGGTGTTCGACCAATTGACCGAGGAGCAGCTGCGCCGGCGCAAGACAATCAAGTGGAACCACTTCGGACCCGATGTGCTGGCGCTATGGATCGCCGAGATGGATTTCCCGACCGCGCCGGCGGTGCTCGACGCGGTTCGGGGGTGCGTCGACAACGAGGAGTTCGGCTATCCGCCGTTCGGCGAGGATGACCTGCCGCGGGCGACCGCGCAGTGGTGCCAACGCCGCTACGGCTGGGCCGTGCGACCCGAGTGGGTCCACGTAGTTCCCGACGTGCTCAAGGGCATGGAAGCCGTCGTGAACTTCCTTACCCGACCGGAGAGCCCGGTCGTGTTGCCCGTGCCCGCTTACATGCCGTTCTTCGACGTGTTGCGGGTCACCGGCCGCCAGCGAACCGAAATCCCTACGCCGCGAGACGGTTCGGGACGTTACGTCTTGGATCTGGAAGCACTCGACGCTGCGTTTGCCGGCGGTGCCGGATCGTTGATTTTGTGCAATCCCAACAATCCGCTCGGCACCGCCTACACCCGCGACGAGCTCCGCGCCATCGTCGACATCGCCGCCGGCCACCAGGCGCGGGTGATCGCCGACGAGATCCATGCACCGCTGGTTTACGGACGGCCCCACGTAGCGGCGGCGTCGGTGTCCGATGCGGCGGCCGAGACGGTGGTCACGCTGCTCTCGGCGTCGAAAGGGTGGAATCTGCCCGGACTGATGTGCGCTCAGGTGGTGCTGTCTAATTCCCGAGACAACGACGAGTGGCACCGGGTCAACATGCTGCACAAGATGGGTGCGTCCACCGTCGGGATCCGCGCCAACATCGCCGCGTACCGGCACGGCGGACCGTGGCTGGACGAACTGCTGATCTATCTTCAGGCAAACCGGGACCACCTGGCACGGGTGTTGCCCGAGGCGGCGCCCGGCGTGAAAGTCAACACGCCGGAGGCGACCTACATGTCATGGGTGGACTTTCGGGCGCTGAACCTGCCGAGCGAACCCGCGGACTATTTGTTGTCGAAGGCGAAGGTGGCGTTGAGCCCCGGTCTCCCGTTCGGCCCCATGGTGAGCTCCGGGTTTGCCCGGCTGAACTTTGCGACCCCGCGCACCATCCTGGACCGAGCGGTCGAGGCGATCGCTGCCGCGCTGCCGGCCTGACCTGCCGGGCTGCGCGGTGACCCAACCCGACCCGCTACGGTGGCTAGATGGCTTGCGTGTTCTGCGCCATCGTCGCCGGAGAGTCGCCGGCCGTCCGCGTCTACGAAGACGACGACTACCTCGCCATCCTCGACATCCGTCCGTTCACCCGCGGTCACACGCTGGTGCTGCCCAAGCGTCACACGGTCGACCTGACCGACACCCCGCCGGAGACACTGGCCGGCATGACGGCGATCGGGCAACGGATCGCGCAGGCGGTCCGCACGACGGTGCTGGCCGACGGCACCAACATCGCGATCAACGACGGTCCTGCGGCTTTCCAGACGGTTTTCCACATTCACCTGCACGTTCTGCCGCGGCGTAACGGCGACAAACTCACGGTCGCCAAAGGGCTCCTGATGCGCCGTGACCCGGACCGGGAGACCACCGCAGAGATCCTGCGCGACGCCCTGGCCCACTTGGATGCCCGGCAGTCAGACTGACGACATGGATCTCTCCGGTTGGGTCGAACAGCACATCGGCGTGCGGCTGCTACGGCTGCACGACACCATTTATCGGCACAGCAAGGGCCGACTCGGGCACCGCATCCCGGGCGCGCCGCCCAGCCTGCTGCTGCACACGGTCGGGGCCAAGACCGGTAAGCCACGCACCACGACACTGACCTATGCGCGCGACGGCGACGCATACCTCGTCGTCGCCTCCAAGGGCGGCGATCCGCGCTCACCGGGCTGGTACCACAACCTCAAAGCCCATCCCGACGTCGAAATGAACGTAGGCACAAAAAGGTTCGCTGTGACGGCACGACCCGTGACGCCCGATGACCCCGACTACGCGCGGCTGTGGCAGATCGTCAACGACAACAACGCCAACCGCTACGAGGGCTATCAGCGGCGAACATCGCGACCGATACCGGTGATCGTGCTGACGCCGCGCTAAACGAGCCGGGCGTGATGTGTTCGACGCGGGCCCTGATCCGGCGGTGTGCCCAGTCTGAGGCCGCATAACCCATCACGGGTGCTTAGAACAGCTCCTTGGCCAGCAACTCGAGCGTGGCCTCCCGGGCCGGCGCGGTGGCCGGGTCGGCTCCGCGGTGCGCCGATGCCACCGGGTTGACCATCACCTCGTCGACCTCGAACCGGCCGGCCAGCATGCGCAACTGTTCGGCGGCCTCGGCCGGTGTGCCGACGACCGCGCGGCGCAAGCCGCTCGAGACGATCTGTTGCTGTTGCGGTGTCAAGTCGGCGCTGTGCGCGTCTTCGACGAGATGTAACGGCCCAAGCGGTGCGCCGGTCCGCAGCCGCGCCATCATCTGCAAATTTGGCAGCATCGATGCCATTGCCTCTTCGCGTGTTTCGGCTACCACCGCATTCACGGTCAGAAACGTCACCGGTTCGGCCGCCAGCTTGCCGGGCACGAACTGCGCACGGTACACCTCGAGTGCCTCCTCGGTTCCCCTGCCGGAGAAATGGTGCGCAAACACGTAGGGCAGCCCCTTGATCGCCGCCAGGCGCGCCGAATACAACGACGACCCCAGCAGCCACAGCTGCGGCACACTGCCGGCGGCCGGAGTCGCTTTGAGGACGTAGTCCCCGTCCCGCAAGGGCACCCGCGCACCGCGGGCACTCATCAATGCCATCACGTCGTCGAGATACTGGGGAAAGAGCTCGATGTCGCGGTCGTCGCGACCGGCCGCCCCGCGCAACACCAACGAGGTCACCGGATCCGAACCGGGTGCGCGGCCGATGCCGAGGTCGATACGGCCCGGCGCGGCCGCCTCCAGCAGCGCGAACTGCTCGGCCACCGCCAGCGGCGCGTGGTTGGGCAGCATGACGCCGCCCGACCCCAACCGCAGCCGCGAGGTTTGCGCGGCGAGATAGGCGATCAGCACCGGGGGGCTGGTCGCACCCACCGAGGGCATGTTGTGGTGCTCGGCGAGCCAGTAGCGGGTAAACCCCAGCTGGTCGGCGGTCTGTGCCAGCCGCACCGTAGCCGCCAGCGCGTCGGCAGTGGTCTGGTCGGTGCGGACCGGAACCAGATCCAAAACGGACAACCGCATGACGACCTCAACGCCGCGGCTCACCGGGATAGTCCCGCGATGCTCACCGCTCGGCCGAAGACGTCGTCGAGCATGTCCGGGGTCAGCTTGCCGGTGAAGGTGTTCTGCTGGCTGGGGTGATAGCAACCCAGCAGCACCACGTCGCCGTGCGCAGCGACCAAGGTCGCGGTGGCACCGTGCCCGAATGTGGGTTGTGGTCGACCGACCTGCCCACCCGCGGTGCGGACCATCTCCAGCGCCGATCGCCAGGCGAAGCCGCCCAGCGCGACGATCACGCGCACGTCGCGCCCGGTCAGCCGCCACTCCGCGGTCAACCACGGCGCGCAGGTCCGACGCTCGACCGGTGTCGGCGCGTTGCCCGGCGGCGCGCAACGTACGGCCGCGAGCACCCGGGTGCGGTGCAGGGTAAGGCCGTCGGCGCCGTCCGCACTGATCGGCGAGTTCGCCAGACCGGCCCGGTAGAGCGCGGCGTAGAGCACATCACCGGACTGGTCACCGGTGAAAATTCGCCCGGTACGGTTGCCGCCGTGCGCGGCCGGGGCCAACCCGACGACCAGTAACCGCGGGCGCTCATCTCCCCAGCCCGGCACCGGTCTGCACCAATACGGCTGGTCGGCGAACGACCGCCGTTTGGTCAGCGCGGCCCGTTCGCGCCACTCGACCAGTCGCGGGCAGGCCCGACACACCGAAACCTCGGCGTCGAGTTGGCCAACGGTCTGGGCTGCCCCGGCCAGGGCCGCGACCTGCGCGGGCGTCGAGGCCACCGCGGTACGGGCGGTCGCGGGGTCGGTGGGCCAGCCGGCCCCGGGGGGCACCGGCGAGTCGAACAATGCTCCGGTGCGGGGATGGGCGAGGCGCATCGCTCCACTGTGCACGGACGGATGCGAGTGCCGCGACGTCGGCCTCCGTAGGATCGGCGTTGTGGGCGCGGATGTGTTGGCCGGCCTGATCGCCGAGCTACCGGCCGGCATGGTGGTAACCGATCCGGCGGTGACCGAAGGCTACCGCCAGGATCGTGCCTTCGACCCGTCGGCGGGCAAGCCGCTGGCGGTGGTGCGGCCGCAGCGCACCGAAGAGGTGCAGACCGTGCTGCGCTGGGCCAGCGAGCACCGGGTGCCGGTGGTGACTCGCGGCGCCGGCAGCGGCCTCTCCGGTGGGGCCACCGCAGTCGACAACGGGATCGTGTTGTCGACGGAGAAGATGCGCGACATCGTCGTCGACCCGGTCACCCGGACCGCGGTGTGTCAACCCGGCCTGTTCAACGCCGAGGTGAAGAAGACCGTCGCCGAGTACGGGCTGTGGTATCCGCCGGACCCGTCGTCCTACGAGATCTGCAGCATCGGGGGCAACATCGCCACCAACGCCGGCGGACTGTGCTGCGTGAAATACGGCGTCACCACCGACTACGTGCTGGGTGTGCAGGTGGTATTGGCCGACGGCACCGCGGTCCGGCTGGGCGGCCCGAGGCTCAAGGATGTCGCCGGGCTTTCGCTGACCAAGCTGTTCGTAGGCAGCGAGGGCACCCTGGGGGTGATCACCGAGGTGACGCTGCGGTTGATTCCGCCGCAGAATCCCTCGTGCACGGTGGTCGCCAATTTCGCCTCCGTGCAGGCTGCCGCCGAAGCGGTGCTCGCGGTGAGCGGGCAGATCCGCCCGGCGATGCTGGAGTTCATGGATTCGGTGGCGATCAATGCGGTCGAAGACAAGTTGCGGATGGGGCTGGACCGCGATGCGGCCGCAATGTTGGTCGCCGCCTCGGACGAACGGGGGCGGGCCGGCAGCGAGGATGCCGAGCTGATGGCCCGGGTGTTCACCGAACACGGCGCGACCGAAGTCTTCTCGACCGATGACCCGGACGAGGGTGAAGCCTTCGTCGCCGCCCGCCGGTTCGCGATCCCGGCGGTGGAGGCCAAGGGCCCGCTGCTGCTCGAGGACGTCGGTGTGCCGCTGCCCGCGCTGGCCGACCTGGTTGGCGGTGTGGCTCGCATCGCCGCCGAGCACGAGCTGATGATTTCGGTGATCGCGCACGCCGGCGACGGCAACACCCACCCGCTGATCGTTTATGACCCGGCCGATCCGGCGGTGACCGAGCGAGCCGAGTCAGCCTACGGCCAGATCATGGACCTGGCCCTGCGCCTCGGTGGCACGATCACCGGCGAGCACGGTGTCGGCCGGTTGAAGCGGCCCTGGCTGGCCGGCTACCTGGGTCCCGACGCGATGGCGCTGAACCGGCGCATCAAAGAAGCGTTGGACCCGCTGGGCATTCTGAACCCCGGCGCGGGGATCTGAGCCGTTGCACGTGTGCGGCGGCTCGGCGTCGCGTCGCGCGGTGCGCCATCGGCGTTGACAGATCAATAACGGTGTCATATGCATAAGACATGGCAGTGAGTTTGTCTCACCACCGGGGTTTTCAACTCGCCACCGCCGAAACCTGGGCGGACCCTTGGCCGATGTATCGCGCGCTGCGCGACCACGACCCGGTACACCATGTGGTGCCCGAAGGCAGACCCCACGACGACTACTACGTGCTGTCCCGCCATGCCGACGTCTGGGCGGCTGCGCGCGATCACGAGACGTTCTCGTCCGCCCAGGGCCTAACCGTCAATTACGGGGAGCTTGAACTTATCGGGCTGCAAGACAACCCGCCGATGGTGATGCAGGACCCGCCGGTGCACACCGAGTTCCGCAAGCTGGTGGCACGCGGTTTCACGCCGCGGCAGGTCGCCGCGGTGGAGCCACAGGTACGCCAGTTCGTCGTGGAACGGCTCGAGCGGCTGCGCGCCGACGGCGGCGGCGACATCGTCGCCGAGCTGTTCAAACCGCTGCCGTCGATGGTGGTCGCGCATTACCTGGGCGTTCCGGAGGAAGACCGCGATCAGTTCGACGGCTGGACGCAGGCCATCGTCGCGGCCAACACCGACGCCGGCATCGCCACCGCGGGCGATGCGATCGGGTCGATGATGGCCTACTTCACCAGGCTGATCGAGCGGCGCCGCCGCGAGCCGGCGGACGACACGATCACGCATCTGGTGGCCGCCGGGGTCGGTGCCGACGGCGATATCGCCGGCACACTGTCGGTGCTGGCGTTCACCTTTACGATGGTCACCGGCGGCAACGACACAACCACCGGGATGCTGGGTGGCTCGGTGCAGCTGCTGCACCAACGGCCCGATCAGCGGGGACTGCTCGTGGATCACCCAGAACTGATCCCGGACGCGGTAGACGAACTGCTGCGGCTGACCTCCCCGGTGCAGGGCCTGGCCCGCACTGCTACCCGTGCGGTGAGGATCGCCGGCACGACCGTGCCGGCCGGCCGAAAGGTGCTGCTTCTCTACGGTTCTGCCAACCGTGACGAGCGCCAATACGGTCCGGACGCCGGCGAACTCGACGTACGGCGCTGCCCGCGCAACATCTTGACGTTCGGTCACGGCGCTCACCATTGCCTGGGCGCAGCAGCGGCCCGGATGCAATCACGAGTCGCATTGACCGAATTGTTATCCCGCTGTCCGGATTTCGAAGTCGACGAGTCCGCCATCGTGTGGTCCGGCGGCAGCTATGTGCGACGTCCGCTGTCAGTCCCGTTCCGGATCATCTCCTGATGTCGGGCACGGGTTGGCTTTCGGCGCGGCGCGCTGAGGTGGCCGCCGACCGGATTCTCGACGCAGCCGAGGATCTATTCAGCCACCACGATCCCGCTTCGGTGGGCATGAACGAAATCGCCAAGGCCGCAGGATGTTCTCGGGCGACGCTGTACCGGTACTTCGAGAATCGTGAGGCCCTGCGGACGGCCTATGTGCACCGCGAGGCCCACCGGCTCGCCGCCGCGATCGAGGCGCAGATCAGCGGCTTGGACGACCCGCGCAAGCGGTTGGTCGCCGGCCTCACCACCACACTTCGGCTGGTCCGCGAAAGCCCCGCGCTGGCATCGTGGTTCAGTGCCACCCAGCCGCCGCTGGGCGCCGAGATGGCCGAACATTCCGACGTGATCACGGCGTTGGCCACGGCGTTCGTCACCTCGCTGGGCGCCGACGATCCGGCCGTCGTTCAGCGGCGCGGGCGGTGGCTGGTGCGCGTGATCACGTCCCTGCTGATCTTTCCCGGCCGCGACGAAGCAGACGAATTGGATATGGTCGAGGAGTTCGTCGTGCCGGTGGTGGCGGTCCGCTCAGCGCGGCACGCCACGAGCTAACTGTCTCGTCATCGGCCAGGCGTCAGCGCTGCACCCGAGTGAACCGGTGCAGCAGCCACGCCGGCGGAATGGTGATAGCCAGCGTCACGACGTACAGGTTCAGCATCGAGCCGGTGTAGATCGGATACCGCACCAGCTCGACCATCGCGATCTCCATCGTCACCAGATGGATAAGGAAGATCTCGTAGGAAATCTCGCCCAGCCACACCATCGGTCGGCTGGCCAGCAGCCGCGCGTACCAGCCGTGATCACCGAGGGCCAGCGGCGCCACCGCCAGCGCGGCGATAGCCGCGTAGAAGCCGGCTTTCACAAGCGCCTCAACCAGTCCCGCGGGCGACGTCGTGGGTGCACCCGCAATTGGTGTGGACACGATGAAATAGCTGATCACCGCCAGCGATACCGCAACGAAGGCGTAGCAGCGCACGCCCATCGACTGCAGCACTGCGAGCACCATGCCGGCGATGAACCAGGCGAGGTAGGTGGGCAGCCACAGCCGAGCCGCCTGGGGCAACCAGTTTGTGGTGTGCACCAGCACCAGCCAGATGGGGGTGATCAATGTCAGCGCGGCCAGACCGGCCAGCAGCCGCCCCGGCTGCCAGCGCCGCTGCGACACCGGCACCACCAACAGGTAGGCCAGCAGCGGCAACACCGCGTAGAAGGCGACCTCCACGGCAAGGCTCCACATCTGAGTGAGCCCCTGATGCAGATAGGATCCGAGATAGTTGTCGGTGTAGATCTGCGTCAACGTCAGATTGCGAAACATCCCCGTCCAGGTGTGGCCCGGGTTCGGTCCGGCCATTCGGAACTGGTAGAGGAGGTAGGCGGCCAGCACGGTGACGACGTAGGCCGGCATGATGCGACGCACCCGGTGCCAGGCATAGCGGCGCACCGACGGCGCCGGGGTGCGGCAGGCGAGCGAGCGCACCCACGGCCGGAACAGTAGGAAGCCGGACAACACGAAGAAGATCGGCACTCCGATCTCCATCCGCGAACAGACCAGGCCGAAGTAGCCATGGGTGTATTTACCGGTGGTGTAGGCCGCGTGGGTGGCCACCACCAGCAGCGCCGCGACCGCGCGGATGCCCGTCAAAGAAGCAACCCGGTCCGGCCCGGCGAGCTCTTCGAGTCGGCCCTGAACCGCAGCGTCCCTCGACAGGGTCATCCGGCACGTTTCCGGCGCGATTTGCCGCCACCGCGTCCTTCGCGGCGCGGCTCGAGCCTAAGGTCGATCAGCACACCCGAAATACGCGTACGCTCAAGGGCCTTCAGCGTCACAGGCGCCAGGTTGGCGGGCAACTCCACGAGCGAGAAGTCGGGACCGATCGTGATGTGGCCGAAATCACTGCGATGCAGACCGCCCTCGTTGGCGATGGCGCCGACAATCGCACCGGGGCCAACCCGGTGGCGCCTGCCCACGGCGATGCGGTAGGTGGCGAACGCTGCCCTGGATTTGCGTGCAGTTTTTGCGGGACGATCCCGCCGCGCTCGTGGCTGCGGCTCGGGCGGGGGCTCGGGTCCCATGAGGAATGCTTCGCCGTCGCGGGACTGCAACGCCAGCGCGGCGGCGATGTCAGCCATTGGAACGTCGTGCTCGCGCTCGTAGTCCTCGACCAGGCCGCGGAACAGTTCGATCCCTGGCGCGCTCAGCGCGTCGGTGATCGAATCGGCGAATTTCGCCACCCGCTGGGCGTTGACATCTTCGACACTGGGTAGTTCTGACTCGATGAGCTTTTGGCGCGTCGCTTTCTCGATCGAGGCGAGCAGGTGGCGTTCCCGCGGTGAGACGAACAGCAACGCCGTCCCGGAGCGTCCGGCCCGTCCGGTGCGGCCGATCCGATGCACATAGGATTCGGGATCCTGCGGGATGTCGTAGTTGAACACGTGCGAGATCCGGTCGACGTCCAGCCCGCGGGCAGCCACGTCGGTGGCGACCAGGATGTCGATGCCACCGTCGCGCAGTGCGGCGATGGTCCGCTCGCGCTGGCTCTGCGGAATATCGCCGTTGATAGCGGCCGCGGAAAAACCTCGAGCGCGCAGTTTTTCGGCAACCTCCTCGGTGGCCATCTTGGTGCGGACGAACACGATCATCGCTTCGAACGGCTCGACTTCGAGCACCCGGGTCAGCGCGTCCATCTTGCGCGAACCCGCGACCTGGATGTAGCGCTGCGAAATGTTTTCGGCCGTAGCAGTTTTCGTTTCGACGGTGATTTCGAGCGGGTCGTGCAGGTATTTTCTGGTGAGCTTGCGGATCGCGGGCGGCATGGTCGCCGAAAACAGGGCGACCTGTTTGTATTCCGGGGTCTCGGACAGGATGCGTTCGACGTCTTCGGCGAAGCCCATGTTGAGCATTTCGTCGGCCTCGTCGAGTACCAGGTAATCGATCCGCGACAGATCCAGAGTCTGCCGCTCCAGGTGGTCGATGACGCGGCCGGGAGTGCCGACGACGATCTGTGCGCCGCGTTTGAGCCCGGCGAGTTGCACACCGTAGGACGATCCGCCGTAGATCGGTAATACGGTGATCTGCGGCAGGTGCGCCCCGTAGCGACTGATCGCCTCCGCGACCTGGAGCGCCAGTTCGCGCGTCGGAGCCAGTACCAGAGCCTGCGTCGCGGTGCTGCCGGTGTCGATCTTGGACAGGATCGGGATCGCAAACGCGGCGGTCTTGCCGGTGCCGGTCTGGGCCAGGCCCACCACATCGGATCCCGCCAACAGCGCCGGGATCGTCGCTGCCTGGATGGCCGATGGTGACTCGTATCCCACCTCGACGACGGCCCGCAGCACCGCAGGGTGAATCTGCAGCTCGGCAAAGGTCGTCGCGGTGTTGTCCAGGGGAGCCATTGGATACCAAGTCTATCGGCGAGCAGGCCCTCGTCGGCCGCGCCTGACACACTCGCCCTCGCGGTGCCGGTACGGTGCAGCGGTGTGTGGAGGCAAACCTGCGATGCTCGATGGTTGACAAGACTGGCCGCAGCCGGGCTGGTTTCCGCGATGCTCACAGGCTGCGGGTCGGGCGACTCCATCGTCGCAAAAACGCCGCAGCCCACCACCCATCCGAGCGCTGCGCCCCCCAAACCGGTACCACCGGCATTGACCCCATCCCCGACCAGCGACACCGCCGCTCCCGCCGACCCGTGCGCGGTCAGCCTTGCCGCGCCCGCGATTGCCAGGGCGGTTTCCGAGCTGCCCCGTGATCCGCGGAGCCAGCAGTCCTGGAACCCTGAGCCGCTGGCCGGCAACTACAACGAGTGTGCACAGCTGTCGGCGGTGATCGTCAAGGCCAATACCAACGCCGCACACCCCAGCACCAGGGCCGTGCTGTTCCATCTCGGCAAATACATTCCGCAAGGCGTGCCGGACACGTTCGGGTTCACCGGCATCGACACGTCGCAGTGCACCGGCGACACCGTCGCGCTGACCTATCCCAGCGGCATCAGCGGCTTGGGCGGCGTGGTGAAACTCCGCTGGAACGGCAACGGAGTCGAGCTGATCGGCAACACCGCGCATTAGCCGTCGCCGGCCGCGCTACGAGCCCGGCGATGAATGCCGCCCGTAATCGCCCGGATCGTCGAAATCGGCACGGTAATGCTTGTTGCGCGGACGCTGCTCGGCGAATTGATGACGAGTCAGTGGTGATGGGTCTTCGGTGCTGCGATGGCGCTCCTCCCAGCTCGGCGAGAACTTCGTGATCGGCCGGAAAAGCTCCTCCTCATCGACGTGGAAGCCATTGTGCGCGAATCCGATCGACTCGCTGCTCCAGACCCCGGCAGCTACCGGTGGCCGATGCTCGACGGGAGCGCTCAACGCCTCGGTGGCCTCGCCGGGGTGGGTCTGGACCGGTTGGGGGATCGGCGCGGAAGGGCTCGACAGCAGGTACTCGACGTAATCGTCGTCATCGTCGTCTTCGTCGTGGTCGTCGCCGTCGTTATCGCCATAGTCGTCGGCTTCGGGAACGGTCGGTGCGACGCCGATCCGCTCCCTCGACACACTGGTGGCGTCGGAGCGCAACCGCACTGACCCGCCGGTAACGGCCGAGGCGGCGGAGCCGACCAAAAACACCGCCGCGATGACCCCGAACAGCGCGATGAACGCCGGCAGCAGCATCGATTGAGACATCGCGGCCGAAAACGGTTCGTGCAGGACCCTTGGCAACGCCACGACCGCGCCGTGGCCATGCGGCGGACGCGCACCGAGGTGCGCCGGAGGCATTGCGGCGGTGATTCGCGAGGTCATGAAGGCCGCCATGCTGGCGCTGCCCAGCACGGCGCCGACCTGCCGGGTCGCGTTGTACACCCCAGAACTGGCGCCGGCCAGCTGCGGCGGCAGGCTACGGGTCGCGGTGGCGGCCAGCGGCGACCAAATGAACGCGTTGCCGATGCCCAGCGCGACGAAGGGCAACACCAGCCACACGATCGCCGTGGACGGCGTCATCTCGATCGAGAGCCAGGTCAGCGCGATCGCCAGCACCGAGAAGCCGAAACCGACCACCGGACTTGGGTGCGACCGGTCGACCACCCGGCCGACGATCGGTGCAAGCACCCCGCTGACAATCGCCATTGGGGCAGTCAGCAGCGCCGCGCGGGCCGGCGACAACCCGCACACCGCCTGCGCGTAGAACATCAGCGGCAGCACCATCGCCGTCGATACGAACCCGATGACGGCCACCCCGAGGCTGGACAGGCTGAAATCGCGATCGCGGAAAATATCCAGCGGAATCAGCGGCTCACGGGTGTTGACCGACTGCCAGTAGATAAACACCGTCACAAACCCGATGCCGGCCACGAGCACCGCCCAGATCCACGGCGCCCAGCCGCCGGACTGGCCCTGCTGCAAGGCGAAGACGACCAGGAACATTCCGATCCCGGACAACGCGAAGCCGATGAGGTCAAACCGGTGACTGTGGGTGGGTAGCACCGGGATCAACCAGGCCGCCAGCGCCAGCCCGACAACGCCGATCGGGACGTTGACGAAAAAGATCCACTCCCAGCCCAGGTCGTCGACGAGTATCCCGCCGACCAGCGGACCCACCAGAGTGGCGACGCCGGCGGTGGCGCCCCACACGCTCATCGCCACTCCGCGGCGCTGCGGCGGGAATATGCGAGTGATCATCGACAGGGTCTGCGGGGTCAGCACCGCGGCGCCGATGCCCTGAACCACCCGGGCAGCGATCAACATGCCGATGCTGCCCGACAGCCCGCACCACAGCGAGGCGGCCGTGAACACCGCCAGACCAGCCAGGTAGAGGTTCTTGGGACCGTAGCGGTCACCAAGTCGGCCCGCTACCAGCAACGGCACCGCGTAGGCGAGCAGGTACGCGCTGGTCACCCAGATCACCGACTCGTATCCGGTGCCCAGCCGCACCATGATGCTGGGATTGGCGACCGCGACGATGGTGGAATCGAGCAGGATCATGAAGAAGCCGACCATCATCACCCACAGCGCGCTCCACGGATGTACCACACTGGTGCGCTCCGTCACCATCGTCATACCGTTGCAATCTCCCGGTCGTGGCATTCGGTCTCAGGTGGCGCAGCCATTGACAACCATCGAATAGCCGCGCATCGGACACCGGCTGAGCATCGCCAACACCGGGATACCCAACAACGTCAATCGGTAGTCCATCGACCATCCATCCGGTTCGGCCTGCCGTGTCAACGCTGCCCGGCTTCCCCGCCCCGATCGTCGCCGGGTGTGCGCCCGGTCCGGATTATTCCGCGCTGATTATCGGCAGCCGCACCCGGCCCGCCGTTGCGGTGCGCCGGCGCTTAGCCTGAAGGAGTTCCGTGCCGGTGATGGAGGCGGTTATGAGCACCCGACGGAGCGGGTCGACGGCAGATCTGCTGTCCGCTGCCGACCAATCGAACCCGAAAGTACCCGCACGGGCGTTGGCCTGCGTCATCGAGCGCAGCTCCCGGGTTCAGGCATCGGCGGCACAGTCCTATGTCGACCGGCTACGCCGCGCCAACCCCGGCGCCGGCCCGGCCGTCGTCGTCTCGAAGTTGGAGCGGCGTTACCTGGCGGCGGTGACCGCCGGCGGCGCGGCGGTGGGTTCGACAGCAACGCTGCCCGGGATCGGCACGCTGGGCGCGTTGTCCGCGGTCGCCGGGGAAACCGTGGCGTTTTTGGAGGCCACGGCATTCTTCGCGCTGGCCCTGGCCGCGGTGCACGGCATTCCCACCGAACACCGTGAACGCCGCCGGGCAATGGTGCTGGCCATGCTCGTCGGCGACGACAGCAAGCGGGCGATCGCCGAACTGATCGGACCCGGCCGTACCAGCGGCGCTTGGTTGTCCGAGGGGCTGGCGTCACTGCCGATGCCGGCGCTGTCGCGGCTGAACTCGCGGTTGCTCAATTACGCAGGCAAGCGCTACGCGCTGGGGCGCAGCGCGGTGCTGTTCGGCACGTTGGTGCCGGTCGGTATCGGCGCGGTGATCGGCGCCACCGGCAACCGACTGATGGGCAAGACGATCGTCGGCAATGCCCGCACGGCATTCGGCACTCCCCCAGCGCGCTGGCCGGTGACCCTGCGCCTACTGCCGCCGGTGCGCGACACCGGCTAGTCAGGGGCTCCGTCCCCACTCCCGTCCCTGCCGGTTTGTCGGCAAAGAGTTAGCCTTGACGAGGCGAAAAACAACGGGGGACACCCGGCAGATGGTCAGGCGACGCGTTGCGCGCTTGCGTACAGAGGAATCGAGGCGAGCAGCTGCCGTGAGCAGTACGAGTTCACCATTCGGGCAGAACGAATGGCTGGTCGAGGAGATGTACCGCAAGTTCCGCGACGACCCCTCCTCGGTGGATCCCAGTTGGCACGAGTTTTTGGTCGACTACAACCCGGAGCCCACGATCGAATCCCAGCCCCCGGTGGGCACGCAGCCGGCCGGCGCGGCCCGTGCCCAGGCGCCAACCACGGTACCGGCGCTGGGCGAAGGCGACGAGGCTGCGGTGTTGCGCGGCGCCGCTTCGGCCGTGGTCAAGAACATGTCCATGTCGCTGGAGGTGCCCACCGCGACCAGTGTCCGGGCGATCCCGGCCAAGTTGTTGATCGACAACCGAACGGTCATCAACAACCAACTCCGGCGCACCCGGGGCGGCAAGATCTCGTTCACCCACCTGCTGGGTTACGCCCTGGTAAAGGCGGTCGCGGCGTACCCGAACATGAACCGGCACTTCGCCGAGTTGGACGGCAAACCCCATGTCGTCACACCCGCTCATGTCAATCTGGGCCTGGCGATCGACCTGCAGGGCAAGGACGGTAGGCGTTCGTTGGTGGTCGCCGCCATCAAACGCTGCGAAACCATGCGCTTCGGCCAGTTCGTCGCCGCGTATGAAGACATCGTGCGCCGTGCCCGCGACGGCATGCTGACTACGGAAGACTTTGCCGGCGTGACGATTTCGTTAACCAATCCCGGAACCCTCGGCACGGTGCACTCGGTGCCGCGGCTGATGGCGGGTCAGGGCGCCATCATCGGGGTCGGCGCGATGGAGTATCCCGCGGAGTTCCAGGGCGCCAGCGAACAACGCATCGCCGAACTCGGTATCGGCAAGCTGGTCACACTGACCTCCACCTACGACCACCGCATCATCCAGGGCGCGGAATCCGGTGAGTTCTTGCGCACCATCCACGAGATGGTGCTCTCCGATGAATTCTGGGACGAGATCTTCCGGGAACTGGGCATCCCCTACGAGCCGGTGCGCTGGCGCGCCGACAACCCAGACCCGGTCGTCGACAAGAATCCGCGGGTTATCGAGTTGATCGCGGCGTATCGCAACCGCGGGCACCTGATGGCCGACATCGATCCTTTGCGACTGGACAACTCCCGCTTTCGCAGCCACCCGGACCTCGACGTACTTACCCATGGGTTGACACTCTGGGATCTGGATCGCGAGTTCAAGGTCGACGGCTGCTTTCCGGTTGCGGGCTACCGAAAACTCCGTGACGTGCTCTCGGTGCTGCGCGACGCCTACTGCCGCCACATCGGCGTGGAGTACACGCACATCCTAGAACCCGAACAGCAACAGTGGCTGCAACAGCGAGTCGAAGCCAAACATGTCAAACCGACTGTGGCTCAACAGAAGTATATCTTGTCCAAGCTCAATGCAGCCGAGGCATTCGAAACGTTTCTGCAGACCAAATACGTGGGCCAGAAGCGATTTTCGTTGGAGGGCGCCGAGACAGTGATCCCGGTGATGGACGCGGTAATCGACCAGTGCGCCGAGTACGGTCTCGATGAAGTCGTTATCGCCATGCCACACCGCGGACGGCTCAATGTGTTGGCCAATATCGTCGGCAAGCCGTACTCGCAGATCTTCACCGAGTTCGAGGGCAACCTCGACCCGTCCCAAGCCCATGGGTCGGGCGACGTCAAGTACCACCTCGGCGCGACCGGCGTCTACATCCAAATGTTCGGCGACAACGACATTGCGGTGTCGCTGACGGCAAACCCGTCGCACCTGGAAGCCGTCGACCCGGTGCTCGAAGGCCTGGTTCGGGCTAAGCAAGATCTGCTCGACAAAGGTGCCGGTGACGAGGGTTTCTCGGTAGTGCCGTTGATGCTGCACGGTGACGCCGCCTTCGCCGGGCAAGGCGTCGTCGCCGAGACGTTGAACATGGCCCTGCTGCCCGGTTACCGGGTCGGCGGCACCATCCACATCATCGTCAACAACCAAATCGGCTTCACCACCTCACCGGAACACTCCAAGTCCAGCGAGTACTGCACCGATGTTGCGAAGATGATCGGGGCGCCGATCTTCCACGTCAACGGCGACGATCCGGAGGCCTGCGTGTGGGTGGCCCGGCTGGCCGTGGACTTCCGGCAGAAGTTCAAGAAGGACGTCGTCATCGACATGCTGTGCTACCGCCGTCGCGGTCACAACGAAGGCGATGACCCGTCGATGACCAATCCGTATATGTATGACGTGATCGACACCAAACGCGGCGCCCGCAAGAGTTACACCGAAGCGCTGATCGGCCGCGGCGACATCTCGTTGAAAGAGGCCGAAGACGCGCTGCGCGACTACCAGGGCCAGTTGGAGCGGGTGTTCAACGAAGTCCGCGAGCTGGAAAAACGCGAGGCGCAGCCCAGTGCATCGGTGGAGTCCGCGCAGATGATTCCGGCCGGGCTGGCCACCGCCGTGGACAAGTCGCTGCTGGCCCGTATCGGCGAGGCGCATGTGACGCTGCCCGAGGGGTTCACCGTGCACCCGAGAGTCATGCCGGTGCTGGAAAAACGCCGGGAGATGGCCTACGAGGGCAAAGTCGACTGGGCGTTCGCCGAGCTGCTGGCGCTGGGCTCACTGGTGTCCGAGGGCAAACTGGTACGGCTGTCCGGCCAAGATACCCGCCGTGGCACGTTCTCACAACGGCACGCGGTGATCTTTGACCGGGTCACCGGCGCGGAGTTCACGCCACTGCAACTGCTGGCCACCAATACCGACGGCAGCCCGACTGGTGGCAAGTTCCTGGTCTACGACTCACCGCTGTCCGAATTCGCAGCTGTTGGTTTCGAATACGGCTACACAGTGGGTAATTCGGACGCACTCGTGCTGTGGGAGGCGCAGTTTGGCGACTTCGCCAACGGCGCACAACCGATCATCGACGAGTTCATCAGCTCTGGTGAGGCAAAGTGGGGCCAGTTGTCCAATCTGGTGCTGTTGCTGCCGCACGGGCATGAGGGCCAGGGTCCCGACCACACCACCGGCCGTGTCGAACGCTTCCTGCAGCTGTGGGCTGAAGGCTCGATGACGATCGCGATGCCCTCGACGCCGTCGAACTACTTCCATTTGCTGCGACGCCATGCTCTGGACGGGATCCAACGACCACTGATCGTGTTCACGCCGAAGTCGCTGCTCCGCAACAAAGCCGCCGTCAGCGACATCCGGGATTTCACCGAGGTCAAGTTCCGTTCGGTGCTCGAAGAGCCCAACTACGAGGACGGGATCGGAGACCGCGGCAAGGTCCGGCGGATCCTATTGACCAGCGGAAAGCTCTATTACGAGTTGGTGGCCCGCAAGGCTAAAAACGACCGCGACGACGTCGCGATTGTGCGCATCGAACAACTGGCACCGCTGCCCAAACGCCGACTCGGCGAAACGCTGGACCGCTATCCGAATGTCGCGGAGTTCTTCTGGGTACAGGAGGAACCGGCTAACCAGGGCGCCTGGCCGCGGTTCGGTCTGGAGCTGCCAGAGTTACTGCCGGACAAGCTAACTGGGCTAAGGCGGATTTCCCGACGAGCCATGTCGGCGCCGTCGTCGGGCTCGTCGAGGGTACACGCCGTCGAGCAGCAGGAAATCATCGACCTGGCGTTCCGCTGAACGGCTCAAGCAGCGCACGCAGACACCCGGCAACCGATGCGCACCCGCCCGCGGTGGGTAGCGGCGGTAGCGGCTACCCTCAAGGCATTCACCTAGCAAGGAGTATGCATGGAAGGGTTCGCCTGGAAGGTTGCCGTGATCACCGGCGCAGGATCGGGAATCGGCCAGGCGCTGGCCATCGAACTGGCCCGCTCCGGGGCCAAGTTGGCGATCAGCGACGTCGACACCGAAGGGCTGGCGCGAACTGAGGAGCGGATCAGGACCATCGGCGCGCCGGTCAAGTCGGACCGTCTCGACGTCACGGAACGTGAGGCCTTCCAAGCCTATGCCGACGAGGTGAACGCGTACTTCGGCAAGGTCAACCAGATCTACAACAACGCCGGCATCGCCTTCACCGGCGACATCGAGGTCACTCAGTTCAAGGACATCGAACGGGTCATGGACGTCGACTTTTGGGGCGTCGTCAACGGCACCAAAGCATTTCTGCCGCATCTGATCGCCTCCGGCGACGGGCACATCATCAACATCTCGAGCATCTTCGGGTTGTTCGCGGTGCCGGGGCAGGCCGCCTACAACGCCGCCAAGTTCGCGGTTCGCGGTTTCACCGAGGCGCTGCGCCAGGAAATGATGCTGGCCGGCCATCCCGTGAAGGTGACAACGGTGCACCCTGGCGGTATCAAGACCGCGATCGCGCGCAACGCCAGCGCTGCCGAGGGACTCGACGTCGACGCGCTGGCCGAGCTGTTCGATAAACGGCTGGCCATGACCAGCCCGCACCGAGCCGCCCAGATCATCCTGGACGGGGTCGGCAAGAACAAGGCGCGGGTGCTGGTGGGCCCGGACGCCAAGGTGCTGGATCTGCTGGTGCGGCTTTCCGGTTCGGGATATCAGCGGCTGCTCGCTCCGCTGCTGAGCCGGATGCTGCCCGCGCGCTAAACCGACGCGTGGCGCGCGATATTCAGCGCCCGAGCGGGTGCTCGTTTAGCCACCCGTCGGCCACCGTCTGCGGATTGGCACCGGCCATCAACTCCCGGCGCATGGCGACCAGCGCGGCTGTGTCCAACACACCGGCCACTTCGTTGATGGCCAGCACCTGGCGGTCGGTCAACTCGTTGCGGCGGTACAGCGGCACCACGTTTTCGGCCTGCACCAACGCAGGTTTACCGTCGACGAGCACGACGAGGTCGGCGGGCACATCGGGGGCGGCGGTGCTGGTCCAAGCCGCAGTGACCTGCCCGGCCCGCAGCGCGGCGAACATCGCTGCAGCTTCGGCGAACTCGTGGACGGGCGGCAATCGGCACCGGCTCACCTTCTCAGGAGTCCGCGCACCGGCAGTCGCGCCGACGACCAGTCCGTCGCAGTGCCGTGGCAACTCGCTCAGCTCGCTACCGCCCCACGCCTTGGCCGTCGAGCGGGTTACGGCCAGCGCGGGTTTGTCCTCGGCGGCGGTGGCATAGTCACCGGCCGCGATTCCTTCGGGCAGCACGCCGACCATTGCGCGGTACACCTGCTGGTCGGACCGCACCGTGGCGCCCGGTTGGAAGACCTGCAGCATCCGCCCGGTGAAACCCGGCACCACATCGACTTTCCCGGAGTCCAGTTCGGCCAGCGGGTCGGGCATCGATTCCGTGTGTGTCGGAAAACCGTACGACCGCAATGCCCCTGTGTAGACGGCGCCGAGCAACACCGATTCGGAATCAGGCTGCGAGCCGACCACCAACTCGCCACGTCGGTGCCCGGTGCTGCCTGTGGACGCGCACCCGGCCGTCGCCAGCACCGCAGCCAGCACCAGCACGGCCAACCTGTCGGCGATCACCCCGCATCTGCGGCGGCTGCCACCGCGGCAGCGACCGCCGGTCCGACCCGCGGGTCCAGTGGGCTCGGGACGATCCGGTCCGGCGCCAGATCGTCGGCGACAACCGAGAAGATCGCTTCCGCCGCAGCAACTTTCATCTTTTCGGTGATCGTCCGCGCACCGGCATCCAGCGCGCCGCGGAACACCCCGGGGAAGGCCAGCACGTTGTTGATCTGATTGGGGAAATCGCTGCGACCAGTGGCGACAACGGCGGCGTGCCGGGCAGCCAGGTCGGGGTGGATCTCGGGGTCGGGGTTCGACAGCGCAAACACGATGCCGTTCGGCGCCATCGACGCGACCAACTCTTCGGGCACCACACCCGCCGAAACTCCCAGGAACATGTCAGCGCCCTTGAGTGCTTCCACCATGCCGCCGGACAGACCGTCGGGATTGGTTCGGCGCGCGAGATCGGCTTTGATGGAGGTCAGATCGTCGCGGCCAGGGTGCAAGATCCCACGCGAATCCAGCACTGTGATGTGTGAAATACCGGCGGCGATAAGGATTTTGGCGCATGCCACGCCGGCTGCGCCGACGCCGGAAATCACCACGCGCAGTGCGGACATGTCACGGCCGAGTACCTTGGTGGCGCCGAGCAACGCGGCCAGCACCACGATTGCCGTTCCGTGTTGGTCGTCATGCATGACCGGGCAGTCCAGCGCATCGACGAGGCGTCGTTCGATCTCGAAGCATCGCGGCGCGGAGATGTCTTCGAGGTTGACGGCGCCGAATGTCGGCCGCAGCCGAACCAAGGTCTCGACGATCTCGTCCGGGTCCTTGGTGTCCAACACTATCGGGATCGAGTCCAGGTCGGCGAACGCCTTGAACAGCGCGCATTTGCCCTCCATCACCGGCAACGCCGCCGCGGCGCCGATGTCGCCGAGCCCCAGGACCGCGCTACCGTCGCTCACCACGGCCACCAGACGGTTTGCCCAGGTGTAGCGGGCGGCCAGGGTGTGGTCGGCGGCGATCGCGCGACTGACCTGTGCCACTCCCGGGGTGTAGGCGATCGACAACGCGCGCTGGGTGTCCAGCGGGGCCCTCAACTGCACGCAAAGCTTGCCGGCGAGATGCGCCTCGAAGATCTCCTCGTCGTCCAGGACGATGGGCGGACCAGCCGTCGCGGGGTTGCCCACCGGTTCTGGCATGCTTTCGGGCACGGTCTCAGAATACTGCTGGCTCAGATCAGATCAGGCCGAGCGCCTTGACCGCATCACGCTCGCCGACCAGCTCGGCGGCCGATTTGTCGATCCGGGCGCGGGAGAAATCGTCGATCTGCAGGCCGTGCACGATGCTCCAGTCGCCGGCCTTGGTGGTCACCGGGAACGAGAAAATCAGGCCCTGCGGGACGCCGTAGGAACCGTCGGAGACCACCGACATCGACACCCAGTCGCCCTCGGGCGTGCCCAGCAGCCAGTCCCGGGCCGCGTCGATGGTCGCCGACGCCGCCGAGCCGGCCGAGGAGGCACCACGGGCGTCGATGACCGCCGCGCCGCGCGTGGCGACCGTCGGGATGAAGTCGTTCTCGATCCAGGACTGATCGCCCACGACGTCGGCCGCGTTCTTGCCCCCGATCTCGGCGTGGAACAGGTCGGGATATTGGGTGTTGGAGTGGTTGCCCCAGACCGTCATCTTCGTAACGTCGGTGACTGCGACGCCGGCTTTTTTCGCCAGCTGCGACACCGCCCGGTTGTGGTCGAGTCGGCTCAGCGCAGAGAACCGCTCGCCCGGGATGTCGGGCGCGTTGGTCATCGCGATGAGCGCATTGGTGTTGGCTGGGTTGCCGGTGACCAGGACGCGGATGTCCTCGGCGGCGACCTCGTTCAGGGCTTTGCCCTGCGCGGTGAAGATCGCGCCGTTGGCCTCCAGCAGGTCGGCGCGCTCCATACCCGGGCCGCGCGGACGGGCGCCGACAAGCAGTGCCACATTGGCGCCATCGAAAATCTTATTCGGGTCGGCACCGATCTCAACGCCGGCCAGCAGCGGGAACGCGCAGTCTTCGAGCTCCATTACCACACCCTCGAGCGCCTTGAGCGCGGGCTCGATTTCGAGCAGACGCAGCTCGATCGGACGATCGGGGCCCGCCAGCGAGCCACTCGCCAAACGGAACAACAGGCTGTAACCGATCTGTCCGGCGGCGCCGGTGACAGCGACCTTGAGGGTGCTCACTTCGGTACTCCTTGCGCTTGTCGTGCATCGGATCGAAACTAGCGCACCAGCGCCGGACCAAAACCGCGGGTCCGACGCCAGAATGCGATCCCGGTCACATCGATATCAATTGCCCCAGCTCAGCGCACGGTCAGATGCGGTGACGTCCCCGAACCAGCCCGGGTCATCCAACGCCGGGGCGCGTAGCATGGCCGGGACCCGACCAGATCGCACCGTGACGGGAGGTGATGGGATGCCGTCGTTTCGCCCGCTGCCCCCATCACTGCGGCCGGTGGGACGACCAAAGCCGAACGGTCCCGCTCCCCGGCCGGCCCCCGCGCCGGTCACCCAGGCCGTGGTCGACTGCGGCGTGTATGTGGACGGGGTGCGCCTGCCCGGGGCATGCAGCCCCAACGAGGCGCTGAACAAGGTGCGAGTACTCGAAGCGGCTGGCGAGAACACGTTCGTCTGGATCGGGTTGCACGAGCCCGACGAACATCAGATGCACGCCATCGGTGACCTGTTCAGGCTGCACCCACTGCCCGTCGAGGATGCCGTCCATGCCCATCAACGGCCCAAGCTCGAGCGCTACGACCAAACCCTGTTCCTGGTCCTCAAGACGGTCAACTACACCCGCTCCGATTCGGTGCCGCAGACCCGCGAGGTCGTCGAGACCGGCGAAATCATGATTTTCGTCGGCAGTGATTTCGTCATCACGATCCGGCACGGCGAACACGGCGGGCTGGCCACCGTGCGCAAGCAGATGGACGCCAACCCCGACCAAATGCGGCTAGGCCCCTACGCGGTGATGCATGCCGTCGCCGATTACGTGGTCGACCACTATCTCGCGGTCACGCGCCTGATGGAGGCCGACATCGACGCCGTTGAGGAAGCCGCCTTCACGCCCAGCCAGCGCACCGATATCGAACCGATCTACCAGATCAAGCGGGAGGTGGTCGCGCTGCGGCGATGCGTCAATCCGCTGTCGGTCCCGTTTGCGCGGATGCTGAGCGAGCACAAAGACCTCATCAGCAAAGAAGTGCGGCGCTACCTGCGTGACGTCGCCGACCACCAGGCAAACGCCGCCGAACAGATCGCCGGCTACGACGACATGCTCAGCTCACTGGTGCAGGCCGCGCTGGCCCGCGTCGAGATGCAGCAGAACACCGATATGCGCAAGATCTCGGCCTGGGCGGCCCTTTTTGCGGTGCCCACAATGATCGCCGGCATCTACGGGATGAATTTCAAATACATGCCCATACTGCATTGGCGATGGGGATACCCGGTGGTGCTGGCGTTGATGGTCGGCGTGTGCGCGCTTCTTTACCACAACTTTCGGCGCCGCGACTGGCTCTGATGCACCGAAGCTGCTCAGGTGGCCTCGGCAGGTGGCGGAATCGTCAGATTGACACCAGAGTCAGCATCGAAAATCACGAGTTTCAAGGTATCGAAAGCTAATTCGATCGACTGCCCGTTCACCGCTTTCGATGCAGAGGGAACCCGGGCCACGAATTCGTGCTCTCCCACGCCAACTTCGGCCTCGTCCTCGGCGAGCTGGTCGGAACGCACCACCGCGCCTTCGGTGGTGAAATACACGTATTTGTCCGCGCCCAGCGATTCGACCAGGTCGACCTTAACTTCGAAGATCAGCGCGCTGATCCTCTGGTAGGCGTCGATCAGAGCAGCATCGTGCAGATGCTCCGGGCGCACCCCGACGATGACATTCTCCGGTGTCGGGTGCTGTGCGAGCACGTCGAGGACCGGCTGGGTCAGCGTCACCTCGCCGAACGGCAGAACCAGTCCGGTCGGCGTCAAGCTGGCGGGGAAGAAGTTCATCGCGGGCGAGCCGATAAAGCTGGCGACGAACAGATTGGCCGGCCGCTCGTAGAGCTCGTCGGGGGTGCCGATCTGCTGGGCCACCCCGGCGCGCATCACCACCACCCGGTCACCGAGGGTCATGGCCTCGGTCTGGTCGTGGGTCACGTAGACGGTGGTGGTGCCGAGCCGTCGCTGCAACCGAGCGATCTCCCCCCGCATTTGCACGCGCAATTTGGCATCCAAATTCGACAGCGGCTCGTCCATCAGGAACGCCTTGGGATGGCGTACGATCGCCCTTCCCATCGCGACACGCTGCCGCTGACCGCCTGACAATTGGGACGGCTTGCGATCCAGCAGGTCGGTCAGATCGAGGATTCGCGCCGTCTCCTCGACCTTTTGAGCGATCTCTGCCTTCTTCATCTTCGCCAGGGTCAGTGGAAAAGCGATATTCTGCCGCACCGTCATATGCGGATAAAGCGCATAAGACTGGAACACCATCGCGATATCGCGGTCCTTGGGCGGCTTCTCGTTCACCCGCTCACCGCCGATACGCAACTCCCCCGATGAGATGTCCTCAAGTCCGGCAATCATGTTCAGTGTCGTGGTCTTGCCGCAACCGGACGGTCCGACCAGGATCACAAATTCCCCGTCGGCGATCGTCAGCGACAAATCTTGCACAGCCGTAGCGCCGTCGGGGTAACTCTTGGTCAGATGATCCAGCACAATCTCGGCCATCGAGCTATCCCTTCACCGCACCGGAGGTCAATCCGGCAACAATCCGTCGTTGGAAGATTAGAACAAAAACGACGATGGGAACGGTGATCACCATTGCGCCGGCCGCAATCGACCCGGTGGGTTCCTCGAACTGCGAACTGCCGGTGAAGTTGACGATCGCCACCGGCGCGGTGATCGCCGCCTTGGTGGCAGTCAACGACAACGCGAGCAGCAGGTCGTTCCAGGCGAAGATAAACACCAGGATCGCGGCGGTCACGATTCCCGGCGCCGCCAACGGAGCAATCACCTTGCGGAAGGCCTGCCCCGGCGCTGCGCCGTCCATCGTGGCCGCCTTCTCCAGATCCCACGGGATCTCGCGGAAGAACGCCGACAGCGTGTAGATCGCCAGCGGCAACGCGAACGTGATGTAGGGAATGATCAATCCCGGCCAGGTGTCGAAAAGCCCAACCGCACGTTCGATGTTGAACAACGGTGCAACAAGAGAGATCTGCGGAAACATTGCGATCAGCAGCGCGGTACCGATCAATAGCCTCTTACCCGGAAACGCAAGCCTGGCCACCGCATAGGCGGCCATCGCACCGATGACCACGGCGATCACGGCGGTAATCAGCCCAATCCCGATCGAATTGATCAATGCCGAACTGAAGAAGTCACCGCGGAAGATGCCCCGATAGTTGTCAAATGTCACCGCGGTGGGAATCAGCTTGCCGTCTTTGACCGTGGACGTCGGCTTCAGCGACAGCGACAAAATCCACAGCACAGGCAACAGCGCGTAGATCACCACCAGGATGTCGACGACCAACCACGCGGTCGTGCGCCGGGCACCCATCCGCTCAGCCACCGTCGTCACCACCCGGCGCCGAGGCGCCGAACACCTGGACGAAGATGACCGCGATGACGGCCACGCACCCGAAGATCAGCACCGAAATCGCTGCTCCCAAACCCACATTGAAGCCCTTGAAAAGATTGTCGTAGCCCAGGATCGACACCGAATAGGTGTTGTTGGAACCGCCGGTCAGCACGTAGATGTTGTCGAAGACCCGGAACGCGTCCAGGGTGCGGAATAGCAGTGCGACCAGGATCGCCGGCTTGATCAGCGGCAGGATGATCTTGAACAACCGTCGCCAGGCGCCTGCGCCGTCGACTTGCGCGGCCATCAACACATCGTGGGGAACCAATGCCAGTCCAGCCAGCAGCAGCAGCGCCATAAACGGTGTGGTCTTCCAGACCTCGGCAAGGATTACGATGCCCAGCGAGGGACTCCGCTCGGTCAACGGTGCGCTGCCCTGCGGCAACAGGTTGGCCAAATACCCGGTACCCGGCGTCCACGCGTAGTACCAGCTGTACGACGCGGCCGCCGTGACGATTCCGTACGGAATCAACACAGCGGTACGCACAACGCCCCTTCCGATCAGCGTCCGGTGCATCGCCAACGCCAGCGCCAGACCCAACGCGAATTCGATTGCCACCGAAATTACCGTGATCGACAGGGTCACCACGAACGCAGTCCACCACAGTCGGCTGGTCAGAACCGTTTGGTAATTGGCCAGGCCGACGAACGCGGTGTCCGCCGGTGTGGCGAAATTGCGACGCTGCAGGCTCAGCCATATCGCGTAGCCGATCGGGTAGGCCGTGACCACCAGCATCAACAGGACCGCCGGTGCGATCAACAGGACCGCCAATCGGGCTTCCGCCTTGCGGTTTTCGGTGTGCGCGGTGCTGGCCGTCATGGGATAAGCCCTTCGCCGTTGACGGCTTTTTGAACCTGCACGGTGAGCTCGTCGGCGGTACGCTGCGGGTCGATCTTGGTTATCGGGGCCAGCGTCGCGGCGATCCGGATCGCGACTGCCTGGTAGAGCGGAGTCACCGGTCGCACCGCGGCGTTGGTGAGCTGCTGACGAATAATGGCGTACATCGGGTATTTAGCCTGAAATTGCGGGTCGGCGTACAGCGAGGTTCGCACCGCGGGCAGGCCGCCTTCGATCGAGACGTATTTCTGGTTCTCCAGGTTACGCAGGCAGCGCAGCGCCTCGAAGGCTTCCGCCTTGTGCCGGGTCGTCTTGGCCACCGCCAGGTTCAGGCCACCGATCGTCACCTTGGCCGGCCGGTCCGGCTGCACCCGGGGATAGTCGGCAAAACCCAGTACCTTCTCGGCGGCTTGGTAGGCTTGCGCGAATTGCTGAGCAGTCGGCTCAAAATTCCCGCCGCTGTCGATACTGCCCGCCAAATTCGGCTGCTTGTCCAGCGGCAAGAACGCGACACCACCCTTGATCGCGTTCTCCAGCATGGATTGCAGCACGAACGGCCAGTTGACCTCCAGTGCTGCCTTGCCTTGTTCGAGCGCCAGGCGTGCAGTGCCCTCGTCGGTCTGGGTGATCGACGGGTCGGCGCCAGGTGCGGTGGCCACCGATTTCATGATCTCCAACGCTTTGACAGTCGCCGTCCGGTGTGCGGGTGTGTCGGTCAGCGTGACGGCCTTGCCGTCATCGGACAGCACTTGGCCGCCGGCGCTGACCAGCAGCGTGTTGAACCACACCACCAACCCCTCATACTGCTTGGCCTCCACGGCGATCCAACTGGGTTCGCCGGCGGTGTGCAGCCGGGTCGCTTCGGCGACCATGCCGTCCCACGTCGTCGGTGGCTTATCCATCAAATCCGCTCGATACCAGAGCAATTGGGTATTCGTCGTGACCGGCGCAGCATAGAGCCGGTGCTTCCAGCGCGCCGTGGCCAGCGGACCGGACAGCGTATCGGCGGTGGCGTCGGCCTCGGCGAGCCCGGACGGGTCGTCGGACAACGGCAGCACCCATCCCGCGTCGGCGAATTCGGCCGTCCACACCACGTCGAGAGCCATCACATCCAAGGTGCGGTCGTTGCCGGTGAGTCGACGGGCTAGTTGCAGTCGCTGTTCGTCGGCCGATCGGGGCAGGCTGAACTGCCGGATGGTGAACCGTCCGCCGAACTGGTCGGTGCAATGCCGGGCGATCGCGGTGAACGTCGCCGTTTCACTGGCCGGGGTGTACACGCCGACCACCGCGCCGCTCTCGGCGGAGCCGCAGGACGACAGCAGCGAAGCCGTGGTCAGCGCCGCCAGGGCTGCGGCGCCCAGCCGCCGTGCGCGCTCGCGACGACTCGTCGCCACGCCAGCCTCCCGTGTGGTAGGGATGTTTCCGCGCCAGAACGCTAAAGGCAGGCGTGCGTCACACGCAACACGCGGATCGTGCTGCCCCGATCAGATCGCCAGACGGGCCAGGAGATCGCGGGCCTTCTCGGCATTCTGCGGATCACACAGTACGTCGTAGCGGCCGGCGACCAGTTGCATTGTCGAGCTGAAGTCGCGAGTACCGTGCGCCATCGCGTAGGGAACCGCGGAGGTGATCAACCCGAAGAACACCCCGGCGATCAGGCCGGTGGCCAACGCCGCCCACGGGTTGGGGCTGAAAAAACCGAGCACCAGGCCGATGAAAAGGCCGAGCCACGCGCCGGACAGCACCCCACCGGCCAACACCTTCGCCCAGGTCAGCCGGCCGGTGACCCGTTCGACCTGCATGAGGTCGACGCCGACGATTGTCACCTGCTGCACCGGAAACTCCTGCTCGGACAGGTAGTCGACAGCCCGCTGAGCCTCGGCATAGGTGGGATACGACCCGACCGGCCAGCCCTTCGGCGGGGTCGGCAATCCGGGGCCACCTCGCCGGCCCGGGGCCGGGGTGCCCGGTGGGGCGCCCGGAACCTGTCCGGGCTGGAAGGGACTCGTCATCTTTCTCATTCTCCTCTGCCGACGTGCGGTCTGCAGCAATCTGACACGCGAGGTTTCCGGCGGCGACCCGCCACGCCCGGCTACGCCGCGCTCGCGATCGCCGCAAGGTTTCCGGCGGCGACCCGCCACGCCCGGCTACGCCGCGCTCGCGATCGCCGCAAGGTTTCCGGCGGCGACCCGCCACGCCCCGCTACGCCGCGCTCGCGATCGCCGCCAGGGTTCCGGCG